>Ga0208851_1000360_pt1 | contig 20691 bp, 16 predicted proteins | sample NGESurshal092012_FD_184481 | JGI IMG/M metagenome (GOLD analysis project Ga0208851, IMG submission 184481) | Arctic peat soil microbial communities from Barrow, Alaska - NGEE Surface sample 415-2 shallow-092012 (SPAdes) | ecosystem: Environmental > Terrestrial > Soil > Wetlands > Peat ... | reverse complement strand
CCTCCACACCGACGCGCGGACGCGCTGGATCCTCCATGGCGCGGCGGCAGGGAAGGCGGGGTTCAGCATGGGCGCTCCAGTGCGCGTCACGTACATCGTCCGCAACGGGCAGCGGGTCGCGACGCAGGTCGAGGCCACCCCCCGTTGACGCTTCCCGTCCAACCTCCGGTCGCGCCGATGCTGTCCCGGCTCGTCCGCGAGCTCCCGGCCGCCGGCGAAGTTCTCTACGAGCCGAAGTGGGACGGCTTCCGGGCCATCGTCTTCCGTGAGGGCGCCTCGGTGGAGCTGGGAAGCCGGAACGAGAAGCCACTGACCCGCTACTTCCCCGAGCTCGTGGCGCCGCTCCAGGCGTCGCTCCCCGACCGCTGCGTCCTCGATGGCGAGGTGGTCATCGCCGGGCCGAAGGGGCTCGACTTCGACGCCCTGCTCAACCGCATCCACCCCGCGGCCTCGCGGATCCGGAAGCTCGCCGAGGAGACCCCCGCGTCGTTCGTGGCGTTCGACCTGCTGGCGCTCGGAGACGAGGACCTCCGGACTCGCCCCTTCGAGGAGAGACGCCGGCGGCTGGAAGAGGCGCTCGCCGCAGCACGGCCGCCCATCCACCTCACCCCCGCCACCCGGGACCGCTCGGTGGCCGAGGAATGGTTTCGCAAGTTCGAGGGCGCCGGGCTGGACGGGGTGATGGTGAAGCCGCTCGCCCTCCCCTACCTCGAGGACAAGCGCGAGATGCTGAAGGTGAAGCACGAGCGCACGGCGGACTGCGTCGTCGCCGGCTTCCGCTGGTTCAAGGGCGGCGGGGGCGTGGGCTCGCTGCTCCTCGGGCTCAGCGACGAGCACGGCACCCTCCATCACGTGGGCATCTGCTCGGGCTTCTCCGCGGCGCTCAGAACACGGCTCGAGGGCGAACTCGCGCCGCTCCGCGAAGGCGCGCTGGAGGCGCACCCGTGGCAGGAGTGGGCCACCCTGGCGGGCGAGGGCGCGCAGCGAATGCCTGGCGCACCCAGCCGGTGGAACAACAAGAAGGACCTCTCGTGGGAGCCGGTGCGGCTCGAGCGGGTGGTGGAGGTCAGCTACGACCACCTCCAGGGCCCACGCTTCCGCCACGCCACGCGCTTCCTGCGCTGGCGGCCGGACCGGACACCCGCATCGTGCACCTACGCCCAGCTCGAGTCGGTGGTGCCGGCCGAGCTGCGAACCCTCTTCGCGACCTAGTCCTCCGGTTCCTCGCGGGCCTTGCTGGGCTGCACCCGCTTCGGCTCGCCCCGCTGCTTGGGGAAGTGCGGCGGCCAGGGAGCGTCGCCCAGACCCTGCGCCTCGTCTCGCGCGGCGAGCTCGAGCAGCGGCTCGAGCGAGAACGCCCGCTCGTCGATGCCCGCCCCCAGGTCCCCGAGCCGGGCGAAGCGTTCCGGCACCGTGGCGATGGTGAGGTCCGCCGGGTTCACCGTCTCCAGCTCCGCCCAGCTGACCGGGCAGCTCACCCGCCCCTCCGGGTTCGCCCGCACCGAGTAGGCGGAGGCGATGGTCCGGTCGCGCGCGTTCTGGTTGTAGTCGAGGAACACCCGCGTCCCGCGCTCCTCCTTCCACCACTTGCTGGTCGCCACATCCGGGAGCCGCCGCTCGACCTCGCGCGCCAGCGCCAGCGCCGCCCGCCGGACCTCGAGGAAGTCCCATCGCGGCTCGATGCGCACGTAGACGTGCACTCCGCGCGAGCCGGACGTCTTCGGCCAGCCGACCAGCCCCAGGCCATCCAGCACGGACCTCACCTCCGCCGCGACCCGCCGGACCGCCGAGAACTCCACCCCCGGCTGCGGGTCCAGATCGACGCGGAGCTCGTCCGGGTGATCGACATCGCTCCTGCGCACCGCCCACGGGTTCAGGTCGAGGCAGCCGAGGTTCGCCGCCCAGACGACATGTGCCACATCCACCGGACACAGCTCGCGGGCGCTCCGGCCGCTCGGGAAGGTGACGGTGACCGTCTCCAGCCACTCCGGGACGGGGGCCGGGACGCGCTTCTGGTAAAAGAACTCACCGCCGGCGCCATCGGGATAGCGCTTGAGGACAGTGGGACGCTCACGCACCCCGCGGAGAGCGCCCGGCCCCACGGCGAGGTAGTAGCGGACCAGGTCGAGCTTCGTCTCGCCCCGTGCAGAGAAGAACACCTTGTCGGGGTTCGAGATGCGAACCTTGCGCCCGTCGACCTCGATCTCGGTGTGCACAGTCGCCACGGTTTCCCCCGCCAGGTGTGATAGCGCTCTCTCCAGGGATGAGACTGGGGAAGTACCAGCTGCTCCGCAAGCTCGCCACGGGCGGCATGGCCGAGGTGTTCCTCGCCAAGACCGACGGGCCGATGGGCTTCGAGAAGCTGCTGGTCATCAAGCGCATCCTCCCCCACCTGGCGCAGGACCCTCGGTTCATCGAGATGTTCCTCGGCGAGGCCAAGCTCGCGGCCCAGCTGAACCATCCGAACCTGGTGCAGCTGTTCGACTTCGGCGAGGCCGAGGGCAGCTACTTCATCGCCATGGAGTACATCGACGGGCCCACGCTCCGGTACCTCCTGGCGCGCTCGCGGGATCTCCAGGCGCCCATCCCGCTCGGGCTCGCCGCGCGCATCGTCTCCTCCGCGGCCGAGGGGCTCGCCTACGCGCACGACTTCCGCGACCACGTGACCGACGAGCCGCTGCACCTCGTGCACCGTGACGTGAGCCCGGACAACATCCTGATCGGCCGGAGCGGCGCGGTGAAGCTGGTGGATTTCGGCATCGCCAAGGCCCGGGGGCAGAGCCACCACACACAGGCCGGCACGGTGAAGGGCAAGGTCGCGTACATGGCGCCCGAGCAGCTCCGGGGCGAGCCGCTCGACCGGCGCGTGGATCTCTACGCGCTGGGCATCGTGCTCTACGAGCTGTGCACCGGTCGCATGCCCTTCGAGGCCGACACCGACGCGAGCATGGTGCGGGCGGTCCTCTACGATCCGGTCATCCCGGCGGTGCAGCGCGTGCCCACGCTCCCCGCTGCACTCCAGTCCATCATCGACCGGCTGCTCTCCAGGGACCGCGACGCGCGCTATTCGGACTGCAGGACACTGCACGCGGACCTCGAGGCGTTCATTCGCTCCACGGGGGAGGCCACCACCGGATTCGCGCTGTCGCGGCTGGTGGCCCAGCTCGCGCCGCCGGCGCCGCCCACGTCCCCGCTGCCCCTCGTCACCGCGTCCGCGTTCGCCCCCACCAGCCCCATTCTGCTGAGCGAGCGCGTCGACGAGCGCGGCGGTGTGGTCCCCGCCGCGGCGCTGGAGATCCTCGAGCTGGACCGCACGATGCGCTCGGAGCCCCGTCAGATCCAGGCACCGCCGGTTGCCACGATGGAGCTCAGGCCCGCGAAGCCAGAGCGGCGCTCCCAGCCCGCGGCGTCGGCCTTCGTCTTTCCCACCGCGCTCGACGCCGAGCGCGGATCGGTGGCGCCCCTGGGAAGGGGCCTCGACCGGATGGAGCCGAGGACCGCGGCCCACCCGACGGCCGCCCGGCGGCGCAGTGGGCCGAGCGCGGGGCGGATCCTCGGGCTCCTGGCCGTCTTCCTGCTCCTCGCCGCTGCCGGGGTCTACCTCGGGCTCGCCGCGGCACACCGAACGGACCTCCTGTCCCGGCTCGGACTGCCGGTGCCGGGGGCCGCGAGCCCGGCTGCCGGGCGCCCGCCCGCGACGACCGCTCCCGGCGGTGCACCAGCCGTGGTGACGACAATTCCCGCTCCCTCTCCCGCTCCGCCCACCGCCGTCGCGACGCCTCCATCGCCGGCGGTCGTGCCCGCCCCTCTGGCACCGACCGACGCCTCGCAAGCGCCGGCGGGAGGGATCGCCGTCTCCGCTCGTCCGACGCAACCGCCTGCAGCCCCGGCCCCGTCCGCCGAGCGGCCCGAGGTGGGCGCGCCTGGAGCGGCACCTGAACCCGCACCCGCCAGGAACCGCCGCGTCACCGCGTCCACCCCCGGGGCGACAGGGGCGGAGACACCACGAGCGTCCGGGCGAGACTCCGATCGCGAGAAGCTCCTCGGCGCCTTCGCCGAGCTCGAGGCCGCCAAGGAATCGACCGTGCGGCTGGAGAGCACGCCGAGCCTCCAGGTCAGGATGGGCGGGAAGGTGCTCGGCAAGACTCCGCTGCCACTCACCGTCCCAGTCTCGGATGCCCCGGTGGAGCTGGAGCTGTTCGACCCCGCGCTGGGAGTGTCCAGGCCCGTGCAGCTGACGCTGAAGCCTGGAGACAACGGGGTGCACACCGAGGTGATCCGCAGGGGGACGCTCGAGCTGAAGCTCCAGGACGACGTGATGGTGAGCGTCGACGGAAAACCGGCGGGCACGGCTCCTCTCGAGCCGCTGTCCCTGTACGAGGGACCGCACGCCGTGGTGCTCACCCGAGGCAAGCAGTCCCCGGAACGACGGAAGATCGAGATCCGCGGCGACGAGACCGAGGTGCTCGAGTACACCTTCCCGGACCCCGAATGACCCCCCAACACGACCCCGCGCACTGGCGACTGCACGGCGTCCGCGTGGTCCGCGGCTCCGAGCTGGACCCGAACACCGCGCAGACTCCGGGCATGAACCGGGCGGCGGCCATCACGCACGCGCGCGCCGGCGCGGAGAAGCTCTGGGCCGGCACGGTCACCATTCACCCGAGCGCGAAGACCGGCGCACACCACCACGGAGCACTCGAGTCGATCATCTACGTGGTGAAGGGCCGGGCGCGGATGCGCTGGGGTGAGCGACTCGAGTTCACCGCCGAGGCGGGGCCGGGCGATTTCATCTTCGTGCCGCCGTACGTCCCGCATCAGGAGATCAACGCCGCCGACGAGCCGCTCGAGTGCGTGCTCGTGCGCAGCGGCCAGGAGCCGGTGGTGGTGAACCTCGACATCGCCTCGGTCGAGGCCCCGGAATCCGTGCACTGGGTGGACGACGTCCACCGCGCCCCTTCGCGTTGACACTTGGCCGAGCCGGGTCGACCGGGACACCGGCCCTGCGCTGGACGGGAGGAGTGCACTTCTGCTTCATTCTTCTGCCTGCATCGTTTCGACCATGGCACCAGCCACCACATCCGAGGACGTCTGCCGCCACTGTGGGATCGGGTGGCGTCCTGGCTGGGAGCGCTGCCGACGCTGCGGTGCGACCCCGAGCAACCGCGTCGCTGCGGGCGTTCCTGACGCCGGGCTCGACGGCGCCGCCTCCGGCCTGGAACTCGATCGCCGTCCGCGACCGCCGCCTGCGCGCACGCGACAGGCACCGACCCCCCGGGTCCGTCAGGTCGAGGCCTCGGAGGCGCCCACGCGTGAGCTCGCCCCGGAGCCACCCCTCGCTCGGGACGTGACGACCTACGTGTCGGCGGCCCAGCTCGTGTCCGGAGCCCTCGGCCTGCTCCTCCTTCTCCAGATCTTGATTCCTGCCGCGCTTCCATCGCTCGCCACGGTGGCGGTCCACGCGCTCCGCGGAGAGCGGGTCGCTCCCCTCCGCTGGCTGGCCGCGTCCCTGCCCTGGGCGTTGACGGCCGCCGTCCTGGGGCTCGCGCTCACCGCGGCGCGCGAGGCGGCGGGGCACCGGCTGGTGCGGTCACCCCTCCTGGCGGCGCTCGCTGCAGCGTTCCCCGGCCTCTTCCTCTGGGGCTGGCCGGTGCTCCACGCCCACCTCGCCTCGGCCCTGGTGCGACGCGGTGGCCGCAGGCGCGCGGAGCTCCTGACGGGCTGGAGTCGCGCGGTGCTCGGGTGCGTCTCGGCCGCGGCGCTCCTCACCGTGCTCGACGGGCTCGGCGTCTTGACCCTGCCCCCAGCCGGCCTCGCGGCGGCGCTGGCGGTCGCGCTCGCCGCGCGGCTCGGGCACCTCTGCGCGCTCTCCATCAGCCTTCCGGGCCTTCTGAGCCAGCCATCGCGCGCGGGTGCGCCACTTCCCAGCACGCTGGGCTGCCCGAACTGTGGCGAGGATGCACCGACCCTGCAGCGTTTCCGCGACGGCCTTGCCGGAAGCGCGTGCGCCCGCTGCTCGGGCGCGCTGCTCGGGCCGGGTCAGGTGTCCACGCTCCTCTCGATGGCGCAGGTGGAGGACGCCGCCTATCGGCGAGGGATTCGCCTCGGTGCGACCGGCACGCGCCCTCTGCACTGCCCGCAGTGCGGCTCCGCGATGCGAGGGGTCCAGCTCCGCATGGTCGCCGCGCACGGGTGTCCGGCGTGCGGCAGTCTCTGGCTCGACCGGCTCGGGCTCGCGCGGCTCACCGGCGGCCGCCCGGCGGTGACCCTCGCCGCCCCTCGCCCTGCCGCGGTGGGCCGCCTCTGGCCTGTCGTGGCCGCCGCGGCGGCGCTCCTGGGCGCGGCGGCGCCGTGGATGGCGGTTCGCGCGGGGTGGTGCCTGCCCGAGACCGGCGCCTGCGCATCCGTGACCGCTCCGGCATTGCGTCCGGACTGAACGTGGGGTTGTCAGCCAAGCGGTCGCCACCGGCGCTTGCACACACGGTGGATTGCCGATACGTCCTCGCCGTGACCCAAGCCTTCGCGCCTCCCCTCGCCGTCAAGGACCCGACCGCGGCTCCGAGCTACCGGCCGTCCTCCTTCCAGCGATGGACCGAGGGGCTGCTCTACGACCCCCGGGACGCGGTGTTCGTGCGGGTGACGCTGCGGGCGTTCTTGCTGATGGTCCCGATGATCGCCGTCCTCTACTGGCGGTTCTCCTGGTGGATGGCTCCGGTGTTCTGGGCGGTGCAGACCTTCATCGAGGCGCCAGTCATCCTGATGCTGCACAACACGATGCACCGGCCGTTCTTCAAGAGGCGCCCGTGGCTCAACCGCGCCCATCCATACGCGATGAGCGCGCTGTTCGGGATTCCCACCGGGTACATGGAGCATCACGTCGCCATGCACCACGTGGAGAACAACCTCGCCGAGGACTGCTCGTCCACGATGCGCTACCAGCGCGACAGTCTGGCCGGAGCGTTGCTGTACATCGGGCGCTTCCTGGTCTTCTCCCACGTGGACCTCTGGAGGTACCTGCACTCACGGGGTCGCGGGGCGCTGGCCAAGCGCGCGGTCTTCACCGACATCGCTCACATGAGCCTCATCGCCGCGCTGATGTTCGTGAACTGGCGAGCGACGCTGGTCGCCTTCGCCCTGCCCTACGTGGCGGTGCGCTTCATGATGATGTTTGGCAACTGGGGCCAGCACGCGTTCATCGACCCGTCGCGGCCCGGCGACAGCTACGTCAACAGCATCACCTGCATCAACTCGACGTACAACGCCCGCTGCTTCAACGACGGCTACCACATCGGTCACCACCTGAAGCAGAACCGCCACTGGACGGAGCTCCCGGGCGACTTCCTGGCCAACGTCGACCGCTACCGCGCCCAGGGCTGCGTGGTGTTCGAGGGGATCGACTTCTTCATGGTGTCGCTCTTCCTGGTGATGCACCGCTACGAGTGGCTCGCGCGCCACTTCGTCCGGCTGCCCGGAGACAAGAGGACCGACGCCGAGGTGATCGAGTTCCTCAAGTCGCGCACCGCGGTCTTCGAGACAGGCCTGCCCCAGGCCGCCGCGGCCTGAGCAGCGCCCCGGCGTCGCCGGCCCGAAGTTGACGCGTGCAGTGCGGGCACGCTCTCCGCGAGGATGGTGCGATGCACGTTGCTCCCTCGCTGTGCGTCCTGCTCCTCGTGTCAGGTGCGGCTTCCGGCCAGGTCGCCCCGTCGCGCGCCGAGGAGTCCGGACGGACGCCGCGGTTCGCCAGCGCGTTCGACGCGGTGGACCGCGCCATGAGCAAGCCCGTGGAGGCTGGGCTCACGCCGGGGATGGTGTGGGGCATCGTGGCGGACGGGGCGCTCGTGCACACCGTGACGGCTGGCGTCCGCGAGGTCACGTCGCACGCCAGGGTGGAGCCCGCGACTGCGTTCCGCATCGCCTCGATGACCAAGTCGTTCACCGCTGCGGCCATCCTGCAGCTGCGTGACGCGGGAAAGCTCTCGCTGGAGGACCGGGTGGATCGCTGGGTGCCGGACCTCCGCGGCTGGCGCCCGGCGACGGCGGATGCCCCGCCCCTCACGCTGCGGATGCTGCTCACCCACGGGGGAGGGTTTCCCGAGGACAACCCCTGGGGGGACCGTCAGCTCGCGCTGCCGGACGCTGCGTTCAGCCGGCTGCTCCAGGGCGGGCTGCTCCGCGCGACGACCCCGGGGACCGAGTTCGAGTACTCCAACACGGGATTTGCGCTGCTCGGGCGGGTGGTGACCCGCGCCTCGGGCGTGCCGTACGCGACTTACGTCGACAGGCACCTGCTCGCGCCTCTCGGGATGGCTTCCACGCGCTGGGCGGTCGACAGGTTCCCGGAGGCACAGCGGGCCCACGGCTATCGCAAGAGCGCAGGCGGCTTCGAGGAGGAGACGCCGCTGGGGGACGGTGCTTACGGCCCGATGGGAGGACTGGTGACCACCGTGCCCGACCTGGCGCGCTGGGTCGCGTTCCAGCTCCAGGCCTGGCCGCCGCGGGATGACCCGGACCCGGGGCCGGTCCGCCGGTCTTCTCTGCGTGAGATGCAGACGCTCGCGCGCGGAGTGGAGCCCATCATCGAGCGGGATCGGCCGGATGCACCGCTCACGGTGTACGCCGGCGGGTACGCGTTCGGGCTGGGCGAGCGGCGCGGCTGTTCCATCGGCCGGGTGGTGGGCCACTCGGGAGGCCTTCCGGGCTGGGGCTCACAGATGCGCTGGGTGCCGTCCTCCGGCGTGGGTCTGATCGCGTTCACCAACGTCACCTACGGCGGGAAGTTCCTCGCAGAGGCAGTCCGCGAGGCGCTCGAGGCACTGGAGCGCTCCGGCGCGCTCACGCCGTCGAGGATTCCCCCCGCTCCGGCGCTCCAGGAGGTACAGGCCGCGGTGAACGGCCTGTTGACGGGCTGGAATGACGATGCCGCCCGGAAGCTGGGCGCCGAGAACTTCTTCCTCGACACGGCGCTCGAGACACGGCGGAAGGAGTTCGCTGACCTCCGCACCCGCCACGGGGTCTGCCGGCCCAAGGGACCGCTGGACGCCCAGAACGCGCTCCGGGGGCACTGGACGCTGCGGTGCGAGCGGGGGACGGTGCGCCTCTTTGCGACGGTGGCCCCGCCCGGGAAGCTCCAGCAGCTCGACGTCACGTCCGCGCTCCCCCCGGATGCGCGGATGGGTGCGGCGGTGGCCGGGGTGCTCGGGCTCACCTCTCCCTGGAGCGACGAGAAGGCGACCGGGCTCCTCGCAGCCGCCGTCGACAAGGCGTCTCTCCGACGAGAGCTGGCGGCGCTGACGGCGCTCCATGGGGCGTGCCGGTCCGGTGAGCCGGTCGACGGAGACGGGCATCTCAAGACCACGGTCCCGCTGACCTGCGATCAGCGACCGGTGAACGCGACGGTCACGCTCGAGGACCTCTCGGGAAAGGTGTCTGCGGTCACGTTCGGGAAGCCCGACGGGGCCACCTGCCCGGACTGAGGGCACCGGGCCTGCTCAGCCGGCAGAGCAGCCCGCGCCCGCTTGCACCGCTCCCGATTTGCCAGTACGAGAGCGGGTCCGGTTCGTCGTTCTGCGCGATTAGCTCAGATGGATAGAGCGTTGGCCTCCGGAGCCAAAGGTCGTGGGTTCGACTCCCTCATCGCGCGCTCTGAAAGTCCCGGATCCGCTTCGGAATTTTCGGACGGATTCGGGGCTTCGTCTTGCTCCGCCGGTTCTGTCCATATCCTGTCCACATCTGAGCCCCAAGAGATCAGGTGCTCGAGGTGGAGCGGGCATCCGATTCACGTGCTCGCGAAGCCAGGCGGGCTCGAGTTCCGTGTACACCCTGTCGGTGATCTGCACGTCCGCATGCGGAGAAGCCGGCTCGCCGCGAGCGTCGGCGCGCCCGCCATCTGGAGCAGGCTCGCGCACGTCCGCCGGAGATCGTGGAACTGAAGCCTTCTGACCTGCGCCACGGGCCAGAGGACCCGGCGATGCTCGGGGCAGAACCTCTGGGCTGTCGTGCCAGTCCGTTCGCGGTGCTTGCACCCCTTCACCCGGCATCGCTGCTCATCGCTTTCGACGATTCCGGCCCGACCGAGCGCCCGGCGAAGGACTTGCTCCAGTCGGACATCTTTCCGCATCCGTCGACCCGAGCGCCGGCAGGGAACCTTGCAGCCTCTTCCGCAGAGGTGCGGGAAGAGGAGCTCGGAGGGAGCAGAGCTGGCCGCCTGCCGGATCCATGGGATGGCGGCATCAGGAATCGGGACCTCAGCTTGCTGACCGTTCTTGGTCACCAAGAGCTGAAGCAGCTCGAGGCCGGCGCGACACGCGTGGGCTCCCGCCCCATAGGGCGAATTCGGCTTCGACGAGCGATACGTCCCCGTCTCGAATGCTGCGACGGTCAACCGCTGACGGGCCGGATCTATGCTGGAGGCAGGTCCGTGCGCGCGCCCAATTCCGTGTTGCTCCGGTGGCTATAGCGTGGCACCGCGACTGGCCGGCGCTGCGCTGTGGGTCGCGCTGTTGAGCCTGGCGCTCTTCGCCGCGCCGCCTCCCGCGCCGGACGCCGGCGCTCAGGTGCTGCGACTGCTCACCGGCCACGTCGACGATCGCTGCCTCTTCGCCCTCTTCAATCTGATGGGCGTGTGGCCCCTGGCGATGGCCGTTGCCCTCCGGGGCGACCCGCCCTGGAAGTGGCCCTTCCTGGTCGGCAGCCTCGCCGCTGGCGCCTTCGCGCTGCTCCCGTGGCTGGTGCTGCGCCCCTGGGGCGAGACGCCCAGGCCGCGCAGCCGCGTCGACCGCGCGCTCGGCTCCCGGTGGCTCCGGGGGGGCCTGGGCATCGCGGCGGTGGGGCTGACCGCACTGTTTCTCTCGGGCGACCTGGGCGCCTTTGCGCAGCGCTGGCGCACCGAGCAGTTCCCCTTCGTGATGTCCCTGGACTTCGCGGCGATGACGCTCGCCCGTGGGCTCCTGGCGCTGGAGCACACCAAGCCTCGGGCACCCAAGGGGGCTTGACGGCCATCACGGTTCGCCGAAGCTCGAAGCGGCCCGGGAGGCCGTCGAGCGCGGCCCTTTCCAATGGGCGCTCCTCGCCGCATTCAACTCTCCCTCCGCACTCGCGTCCCCTACGAGCAGCAGGGGCCTCCGAAGTCCGCGTTCACTGAGCGGCCTCTCCGGCGTCTGCCCCGGTGTCGCCGACGTCGTTGAGCGCTCTTTCGACCGTTGAAGGTTTGCTCTGGAGGGGACGGAGAGGCGTGGGCTGGATCCGCAGTCGGATGACCCTGGCCCTGGACGGCCTCCCCACCGTCTCGACCTCCGATGGACGAGGTGGCCGTCCAGCCTCGCTTCTGGCGATCTCGAAGGCAGTGCTGAAAGCTCTGCGGCCCCGACCACGCGGACGCGTGGCTGGCCAATCCTTTCCGTACGCCGGACCCGGTCCCACGGTCTAAAAGGATCGGGGAACCACCCCAGTCGACTCCGCTCCAGAGTCCCTCCGGCACAGACTTCGAGACCGGCACCCTGGAAGACGTCGCACGTCCGACCGCGGTCCGACCGAGGAACTCGTCGACCGCGCGGAGCGCGTCAGGGTGCGCCATGATCTCGAAGTGGTTGGCGTCCACCTCGGCGAGCTCCGCCGAGGGCGCCGTACGCAGGAACGCGTCGCGCAGCCGGCCGCCGACCACGAACCCGAACGGTGGGAGCCGCCTGGTCGCGCGGACGAGGAGAGTCGGCAACCGCAACCGCGGCCAGAGGGACGTGCCGGTGTGGAAGAGGTTGTACACAAGGTCCTCGGCGACCGCGCGGAAGGACGTCCTTGGCCGGACGCCTCCCAGGAACCCTTTCAGCTCGTAGGCGAAAGCGCGCTTCCAGAGGTCTTCCCAGGGCTCGAGGATGCCCGTGGCGCGCATCCCGGCGCAGTACGCGCCGGCGGAGGGATAGACGAATGGGAGGAGCCGCAGGGTCGCCGTGGCGACCGAGGGGAGCGCCAGGAGGTCCATTGGACCGACGGTGTCGATCGCGACGACGCGCAGGACGCGGTCCGGCGCGAGGACCGCCGCCTGCATCGAGACCAGCGCGCCCATCGAGTGACCGACGAGATCGAACCGGTCGATGCCGAGCTCGGTCGCGACCGCGAGCACATCCTTCGCGTGCTTCACCCAGCCGTAGGTGCCAGGAGCGGTCGCCGGGCTCGCGCCTCGGCCTCGGAGATCCAGGGTAATGACCTGCCATCCACGGCGAGCCAGCGCCGCTCCGAGGACGTCGAAGCTCCGCGCGTTCGCGTCCAGACCCGGCACGCACAGGACCGCCGGTGCACCCGCTGGCCCGAGCCGGTACGCGCGCACCGAGCCGGAGGGTAGCTGCAGGTCGAAGAACTGAGTGGGCATAGGCGAAAATAGTGCACCGCGTCAGATCCACCATTCCCGCGGGCCTGCTATCCGGCGCCGGCCAGGCACTTGCCGCCTCCGCATCCTTCTTGTAAAAGATTTAGTCAATTCGGTCACTTGCACTACATAACCTGGCTTGGTCAGCGAGCGAGCAGGCCCATCGGCGGCGCCCGAGGTTGTATCGCAAGGAGCCTTCAGGGTGGCCTTGAGGCGGTCCCGCACGGCCTCGCCCGCACGACCGGTTCGACGACCCCCAGCGCCGCGCGACGACGCTCTACGCGGCCTGAGCGCCTCAGCACGGCCCTCCTCGAAACGCTCGCTCCTCTTGGCCCCGAGCTTGAACTTCTCGCGTTCGAGCATGGCCTCGATGCCACACCCGACCATTCGGTGGTCACTAATGACTGGCAGGCCGGGGATGCGTACGTGCGGCTCAGATCGACGCGACTTTTTCTCTCTGCCCAGCACCACGGTGCGCTCCGCGCCCTCCACGAAGCCGCGAAGTCGCTCGATCTCCTGGTGGAGTGAACGCTGCTGAGTGGCCTGCGGAGGACGGCGTGGGCGCAGGCGTTCGGAATCTTCGGAGCTGACGTTCTTCGTTTGGGGGGAGATGTAGTGGGGCAATGACCGGCTTGACGACGCGCTCCAGTGCGGCCAGAGGGACAGCTCGATGACGCCTTCGCGGCGCGAGCGCCCGGGCACCCGATCCGCGTGGTACGCTTCCTTGGCAGTTCGAGACGGGGGGGGTCATGTCGCCGCGCATGCTGCGCAGTCGCCGGGTCGTCGCACCGCTGGTTGTCTCGAGCCTCCTGGCGTGTGGTGGTGGGCCGCCGCCGGTGTCCACACGGCAGATCACCGGGGCGCGACAGGTCACCGTCTGGCCGGACACCGGGAAGGGCGGCCTCTACCCGACGGTGGACTCGCAGGACCCTGCCACGACCGTCACCGCCTGGTCAGTGGATGGAAAGACGCACGTCACCGGGACACTGGACCGCACCGGCGCGTTCAAGATCGACGGCGCTCCCACGGGCCCTTATCTCCTGGAGTTCCACCCCGGGACGGGTGGGCGCTGGTTCATCCGCACCGAGGCTTCCATCGTCGACCTGAGTCATGACCTGCTGGGACATGCCGGCGTGCGATACCCCAACCAGCCCACCGCCGTGACGTTCGACCTCGCGGGGCTGGTTGCGGCGGATCCTCAGGACCTTGTCGAGATGACCTGCTCCAACGCCTCTCTCTGGGAGAGACTCGTGCCGCAGAACACGCTCTCGCCGGGAGTCACCTCGTGGTCGGCGCCCTTTGCCTGGGCCGCCCGCCCCTCGCCACTCGTCAGCGGTCAAGCGGGTGACATCGTCTACGTGAACCAGCTGTCGACCCGCGTCGATCCAGGGACCGGCCTCACGTACCAGGCCGCCACGCGCTGGGCCTCCACCGTCCTCACCGTGACAGACGGTTTCAACCTGGAAGTTCCCGTCACGCTCTCGCCGACGACCTCGAGTGGACGACTCAGCGCGTTCTGGCGTCTCTCGCAGTTCGAGGCGACCCTGGCGGATTTTCCCCCTGGCAGCCAGGTGAACCAGCACACGCTCTACATCGAGGGCATTGCCTGGGGACTCGACCTCGGGCCGGATCCGAGGGTGGGCAATCCCGACTTGCTGCACGCGTCGGCGTCGCCCAGCACCCCCGATGCCATGCTGGATCTCTCGTACGGCCGGTTCCTCCCTCCGCTGTGGAAAGAGCGGCTCACCGCAACGATGACCATCCGGCAGCAGTTCCCGTTTCAAGGTGAGACGGTTGCCTATTCGTCCTCGATCTCCATCCAGAGCTCGATGGACGCACCTCCCGCCGAGCTCGCGCCAACGATCGGTCCCGTCCGGAACGTCAGGATCAACGATCAGGACGCGAGCCGGGTCCTGACCGGCGTTGGATCCGGACCCATCGTCTCGTGGACCGCGCCCCGGTCGGGGGTCCCGGACTACTACGCGACTTCTCTCTCGAAAATGACCAGCAACGGCGGTCAGATCTCCTTCACCCACATCGCCACCCTCTACACGGCGGAGACCCGGGCCCAGTTCCCCGAGGGGACCCTGTCGGCCGGGACGCAGGTGGTCGCCAGCGTCATGGCCCTTCGAATGCCGACGAGTCACTACCAGACGGCCCCAGCGCCGTTCCGGCGGTACTTCCCGCGCGACTACGCGCAGGTGGCGACGGCTCCCTTCTTGCCGTGACGCCGGATCGTGGCAGCGCTCAGCGTTCCGCTCTTCGACGAGTACCTGAAGAGGGCCATGACCGACTGGCAGGCGCCGAAGCGCCGTTTACGCTTGGCGCTGCGCGCTCGCCGGCGACGATCCTTCGACGCGAACGGCCAGGTGTGAACGCGCGTCAGCCGGCGCGGAAGCCCGTCGAGCGCGACCGCTGCTCGACCCTCACCGCGAGCGTGGCGGTGTCCAGAAAACGCTCCTCGTGGATGGCTCGATCGAGCTGCGGTCTTCCGAGCACCTGCTGCCAGTGTTCATGCACGGCCCACTTGTACTCGCGCTCCCACTCCAGATACTTCGGGTCCTGGAAGCCTCGCCTGAAATACCGCAGGAATTTCCGCCGACAGCGCTGGGGTGCGGTGTCGCGCTCGGGGCACGCCAGGCGAGGTGAGGCAGGCATGAACTCCAGCTAAGCATCGAGCTCCCCGATGGCCAGACGAGACGTCACCGGGGAACACTCGCCAGCAACCCGAGCGAAATCATCGGGCGCTGGGCTCCGATGGCCGCGCCAGCTCGAGCAGGATCTCGTTGGTGCGCAGGAACCAGGGCTTGAACGGCGGGTCGTAGCGCGCCCAGACGGGCTCGCCGAGCGGCAAGAGCTTCTCGCGCGCCATCGCCGCGCGCAGGAGCGCGAGGTGCTCCTCGAAGTTTGCGTCCGACCAGGTGCCCGAGTAGCGAATCACCGCGTAGCGCCTTGCGGGGAGCGCGCGGAGCGTGACCCGCGAGTCGTTCGGCTGCGGCAGGGACGCGAGGGTCTGCCCCTTGGGCAGCACGAACTGCACCAGCCACTCGCCGCTCTCTGCCTTCGTCTGCGTCACGGGCGTCGTCATCGCCAGCTTCTCCCCCTCCGCAGGCTCGCCGGCTGGCGCGGGCGAGGTGGTCACCGGCGCGGTCATGGCGAACTTCTGCTGCTTGCGGTTGGCGCCGAAGATGTACCCGGCGAGGCGGCGGAACGACTCGTTGCCCGCATCCGAGCGACTACCCGGGACCCGGGTCTCGGCGACGAGGTAACCCGGGTAATCGCGCAGCTCGACGTCCTTGCCCAGCGCCCGCACGACCGTATAGTCGGGCTGCTCGATGGCCATCGCGTCACTCCCCATGAGTAGAACGACCGCCAAGACGTACAGCGCGCGGTGCCCGCTCATGGTGGTCCAGTAACCGCCTGCGGCCGCGCGCGCTCGCTCCCGGCCGGAGTCGCCTTCGCCTGACGGCCGACAGGCGCGAGACTCAATTGGCGGCGACCTCGCAGCCGGGGGGATGGGCCCGAGTGTTCTCCTCGACCCGGGCCGCGACCATCGGACATCCAACGCATGGCGGCTGTGACTCCGCGCAGACCGAAGCGGTCATGCACTACGGTCGACTCCATGACGACCATCGGAATCATCGGCGCAGGTCACATCGGAAGCCAGGTTGCCCGTCTGGCCGTGGCGCAGGGCGACAGCGTGGTCATCAGTAACTCGCGTGGCCCAGAGACACTGGCGACTCTGGTGAAGGAGCTCGGCCCGCGAGCTCTCGCGGCGACGCCCGTCGAAGCAGCGAAGGCGGGGGACATCGTCGTGGTCAGTGTCCCACTCAAGAACTACCGGAACGTCCCGGTCGAGCCCCTCGCGGGCAAGATCGTCATCGATACCAACAACTATTACCCGCAGCGGGACGGGCAGATCGCCGAGCTCGACAACGAGTCGACGACCACCGCGGAGCTGCTACAGGCGCATCTTCCGACGTCCAAGGTGGTCAAGGCGTTCAACCACATCTACGCCGCCGAGCTCACGACGCACGGCCAGCCTCCGGGCACCCCGAATCGACGCGCCCTCGTCATTGCAGGCGACGACCCCAGCGCAAAGGGCGTCGTCACCAAGCTGCTCGATGCGTTCGGCTTCGACACGGTCGACGCGGGACCTCTCAGGGAAGGCTGGCGCATCCAGCGCGACACGCCAGGCTATGGCCCGCGGCGAACCGCCGAGGAATTGAGGAGAGACCTCGCGGCCGCGAAGCGGTACCGGGACATGTGAGCGGGTGGCGGCTCCTCGACCGGGTTGTCCGGGCGGGCGTCCGCCGACCATCCGCGCGGGCCTCAGGGCCGCCGGGGGGCGATGCGGATCAGGGTGCGACGGCGATCGGAGCCGTCGCCGGTCGCGCGACGGAGAGGTAGGCCACGGCCGTCGGTACCGCCAGCTAAGGACGACGCTGGTGAGGCACCCGTGGACCAGAGCACGCACGTGGACCGCAGTACGCTCGAGCAGCGGTACCGCGCCCGGCCGGAGCGCCACGGGCTCGCGCTCTGCCTGTCCGGCGGCGGCCACCGGGCAGCGCTCTTCCATGCCGGTGCGCTCCGGCGACTGAACGCGCAGGGACTCCTCAGCCAGGCGCGGACCCTCTCCTCGGTCTCGGGCGGGTCCATCGCCAACGGCCTCCTCGCGAGCGTCTGGCCAGCCCTCGAGCGGGATGCCTCGGGCGTCTTCACCAACTTCGAGCGCGTCTTCGAAGCGCGCCTCCGGGCGTTCTGCGCCCGGGACATCCGGAGCGGCCCGCTCCTGTGGCGGCGCCTCTACCCGGGAAACTGGCCCAGGCTCCTCCGGCCGTCGTTCTCGGCGACGGACCTCCTGATGGACGAATACCGGAAGCATCTCGTCGGCGCCCTCACCCTCGGTGAACTGCCGAAGGAACCCCGGTTCATCTTCTGCGCTGCCAATTTACAGACCGGAGTCAACTTCGAGTTCAGCGCCGACTCTCTGGGTGATTACGTTCTGGGCCACAGCTTACCCGGGAGTCCGCTGCCCGGGGCAACGCTGCTCGCCGAGGCGATCGCCGCCTCCTCCGCGTTCCCCATCAGCTTCCCGCCCCTGATTCGCGACTACGGGCCGGGCGCCTTCACCGGGGGAGACGTCAAGGCGCTTCCCACCGGGGTGACGCTCTCCGGTGTGGTGAAGCTCACCGACGGCGGCGTCTACGACAACATGGGCCTCGAGCCCGCATGGAAGACGCACGAGACGGTGCTCGTGTCCGATGGCGGAACACCGTTCGCGGTGGCCTCCCGCGCACGTGCTTTCCTCGTGTTTCGTCTCTGGCGCGCGTACCAGGTCATTGCCAACCAGAGCGAGGCCGTCCGGAAGCGATGGCTGGTGGCGTCGTTCCTGGAGAAGACCTACCGAGGCGCGTACTGGGGCCTCGGAACGGACCTCGTGGAGTACCGCGCCAGGGGCGACCCAGGCCTCCCAGGGTACACCGGCGTCGTGCTCGATGCCCTTCGCACGGTTCGGACGGATCTCGACCACTTCGGGCCGGGGGAGCAGTCCGTCCTCATGAATCATGGCTGGTGCCTCGCCAATGCGGCCATGGCGCGGTGGGGACAGGGGCTCGGGACGACGCCTCACGCCCCAACTCCGCCGGCCCCTGAGCTCCTCGACCCGGACAGAGCGCTCGTGGCGCTCGTTGGCAGCGACAAGACCCGGGTTTTCGGTCACTAATGTCTTCGGGGATATAACATCGAGACCGGTTTCTATACGGGGACGGTTCCCCAGGTTATTTCCTTCCACATGCTCAGGACAGCCGAATCAATGACTTCCATCACCGCCGCGCTCCACGGTGTGCGTGCTGCCTTCGAGGGTCTGGTTGCCGAGACCCAGCATCTCCGCTCTCAGCTCGAGAGCATCGTCCAGCGTGGCTCGATGCCCGCCGGGGCGACGGTCCTGGGTGGCCGAGCGCCCACCGGGATGAACGGAACTCCGGCAAAGCGCGGCCGGAAGTTCAAGTTCACCGACGCGCAGGCCGCAGGCTTCCGAAGGCGTGTCGAGTCCGGAGAGAAGGCGACGACGCTCGCCAAGGAACTGAAGATCTCTCTTCCCACCATGTACAACACGCTCAAGCGCGCGGGCTGGACCGGGCGCCGCGGCCGGAGGGCGGCGGGAACGGCGATGCCGTCCAGGCGGCGCGGGGCCAAGCGGGGCCGCGCGTTCAAGTTCACCGACGCACAGGCGGCGGAGCTCAAGAAGCAAGTGGACCACGGCAAGAGCGCGCTCGCCCTGGCTCAGGAGCTGAAGATCTCGCTCCCCACCATGTACAACACCCTCAAGCGGGCCGGCTGGGCCGGGCGCGGTGGCCGGGGGGCGAAGGTCCTATCTGCCAAGCGCGGGCGCCCCTTCCGGTTCACCGAGCAGCAGGCCGCAGGGTTGCGCAAGCGCGTCGAGTCCGGCGAGAAGGTCACCTCCATTGCCAAGGAAATGAAGGTTTCGCTCCCCGCCCTGTACAGCACCCTCAGACGTGCGGGGTGGACGGGGCGCAAGGGCCGGAAGGCGAAGGCCGCGTAACCCGCAAGCGCAGACGCGCTTCGGGGCTGGCACTGCAAAGCGCTCCGTTCGCCGCGGCTAGAATGGCCGCGTGCCGGCCGAGGCTGCCCGAGACGAGGAGACCTCCCTCCAGGACGTCTTCTGGTATTTCCTCAAGCTCGGCTGGCTCGCGTTCGGCGGACCCGTTGGCCAGATCGGCCTGATGCACCTGGAGGTCGTCGAGCGCCGCCGGTGGCTCGACGAGCAGGAGTTCCTCCAGGCGCTCAACTTCTGCCACATCCTCCCCGGGCCCGAGGCCCTGCAGCTGGCGATCTACATCGGCTGGCGGAAGCGCGGTTACCTCGCCGGGGCGCTCGCCGGTGTGCTGTTCATCCTCCCTGGGTTCTTGACGCTCACCGCCCTCGGTTGGGTCTACGTCCGCTTCGGGAAGCGACCCGAGGTGCTCGGAGTCCTCTGGGGATTCCGGCCAGTCGGGCTGGCGCTGCTGGTGGCGGCGCTGGTGCGGATCTCCCGGGCGGCCCTGAAGGGACCCGTTCCGGTCGCCCTCGCCATGCTCTCGTTCCTCGGCTTCTCCTTCGGAAACGTGCCGTTCGTCCTGGTGCTGATCGCCTCCGGAGCGATGTACCTCGGATGGCGCACCCTGGGCGGACCCTCCGCCGCGGCGAGCGGCGCAGCGCTGGTGCTCCTATCACCGGACAGCGCACGCGCCGCGAACGCCGTCACGGAGAGGATCCTGGACATCTCCTGGTTCTTCCTGAAGGTCGGGCTGTTTTCCTTCGGTGGGGCCTACGCCGTCCTGCCCTACATCCGCGAGGGCGCGGTCGCGACCTACGGATGGCTCACCGATCCGCAGATGATCGACGCGCTCGCCCTCGGGGAGACCACCCCCGGCCCACTCATCTCCATCGGCATCTTCGTCGGCTACCTCGCCGGGCATGCCCGCGGAGCGGGGTTGCTCGGCGCCATCGCCGCGACCTTCTGGCTCTTCCTGCCTTCCTTCGTCTTCGTGCTCGGGGCGGCGACCCACATGCCGTGGCTCACCTCCCGCCCGGGCGTGAAGGAGTTCCTCAAGGGCGTGACCTGCGGCGTGGTGGGCCTCATGTTCGCGGTCTCCGTCCCGCTGGCGCGGGTGGCCTTCGCTCCTCGCGGGCAGCTGGACCTGGTGACGCTCGTGCTCGGGGTCGCCGCGTTCCTCGTCCTCACCTTCTGGAGATGGCGGCTCAACGTCGTGGCGGTGGTGCTGGGCGGCGGGCTGCTGGGGGTTCTTCGCGCGCTCGCGCCCGGCCTGTTCCGGTGAAGGCGATCCCCCTCGGCGAGCTGGCAAGGAGGGGACAAATTCGTTCCCAGGCCATCTGATCCGACAACTTCGTGTGGCGGCCCGCCACCCTGACTTCGGAGCATCGAACAGCACCCCGCTCTCGCCCAGTCGGTACACCGCTCGCCCGGACAACTTTGTCGCAGTGCGCGCGGGCTCCGACATCTTCGTCGGCCAGGCCCGATGTCGGCCCGGGCCGGGTGCGAGTGGTCGCGCGGCACATGCGCGTGGTCCGACGCTTGCAGTCAGGCGACGGTCTGGATCAAGCCGAAGGGGACGACGAATGATGACTAGGAGCTTCGGGCTCAGCGCGCTGGCATGTGCCCTCACGTTCTCCGCGACGGAGGCACGCGCCGAGGAGACGATCAAGGTCGGCATCCTCCATTCCCTCTCCGGCACGATGGCGATCAGCGAGACGTCGCTGAAGGACGTCGCCCTGATGACCATCGAGGAGCTCAACGCGCAGGGCGGACT
>Ga0208851_1000359_pt1 | contig 20732 bp, 21 predicted proteins | sample NGESurshal092012_FD_184481 | JGI IMG/M metagenome (GOLD analysis project Ga0208851, IMG submission 184481) | Arctic peat soil microbial communities from Barrow, Alaska - NGEE Surface sample 415-2 shallow-092012 (SPAdes) | ecosystem: Environmental > Terrestrial > Soil > Wetlands > Peat ... | reverse complement strand
GATCCTCCGCTGGCTTCATCACCGGCACCCGCGGAGGACCCATGACCCATCTAGCGCTGCTCCCGTCTCTCGACACCCGAAGAAGCCTCGGCCTGGCCGTCGCAGCGCCTCTCCTGGCAACGGCGATGCTCTTCGCCTGCGCGGGGCCGGAGGCGCATGAAACGCCCGGTCCCGAGCTCTCCCAGCGCGTGCAGCCCCTGAGCGCGCCGAACGCGGTCACCGACTGGAGCGCACGGGCGCAGGCGGCCATCGCACCGGGCCGTGGCTCGGGGAGCGCCGCCTATCTGCAGGCGATGGTGCAGCTCGCCGTCTATGACGCGGTGGTGGCAATCCAGGGCACCTACGAGCCGTTCAACGCAGGAATCGCGGCGGTCCCGGGGGCAAACCTCCCGGCCGCCGTGGCGGCGGCGGCCCGACAGGTCATCCGTCAGCGGGTCCCCTCGCAGGCAGCGGCCATCGATGCCCAGTACGCCACCTACCTGGCGGGAATCCCCGACGGTGAGTCGAAGACCGACGGCATCACCCTGGGAGAGGCCGCCGCCGCCGGGATCATCACCGCCCGCGCCGGCGACAACTTCGGCAGCAACCTCCCTTACGTGCAGCCACCGATCGGGCCCGGAGTGTGGGAGCCGACGCTGCCAACCGCACCCGTCGACTACAACCTCCAGTTCGTCATCCCGTTCACCAGCGACTCCCCGGCCAGCTTCCGTCCCGGACCCCCGCCGGCCCTCACCTCGTGGAGGTACGCGATGGACCTCCTGGAGGTTGAGGCGCTCGGCCGTGCGAACAGCACCGTGCGCACCGCACAGCAGCTCGACGTGGCGAGGTTCTGGTCGGAGAGCGCGTTCACCCTCTGGACTCGCGGGATCCGCAACCTCGCCATCGCACGGGGCCTGGACGAGCTCGAGGCGGCGCGTCTGATGGCCATGACCAGCCTCGCTGCGGCGGACACGCTCATCTCCTGCTGGGAGGCCAAGTACCACTACTTTGCCTGGCGCCCGGTGCATGCCATCACGCGGGCGGACACCGACGGCAACCCGTGGACCGTCGCGGATCCGACCTGGACGGCGCTCCTGAACCAGAACCATCCCGAATACCCCGCCGGTCATGCCTGCTTCGGCGCAGCCATGGTGACCGCGCTCCGCCGCTACTTCCGGAGCAGCTTCGTCTCCATGTCACTGGACAGCACCGCCGCCGGCCTCACCTCACCCGTTCACCAGTACGAGCGTCTCGCGGAGATCAACGACGAGGTCGAGGGCGCCCGAATCTGGGCGGGCGTGCACTTCCGGCACACGCTGCGAGTCTCGAGGAAGCTTGGGGAGACGGTCGCGAAGCACGCTCTCCACGGTCGCTTCCACCGGCTGAAGGACTGCCAGGACCTCGAGCGCGACGACAGTGAGGACGACCAGAACGGGCACGATCACGGCCCCCGCCAAGAGCCCGAACGACATTGACCTGCGCTCCGGGGCGCTCGGCCTGGACGTTCCCACCGGCCGGGCGCCATGCCGCACCGCGTGACGTCGCGTCCGAGCCCCAGCGCCCCTTCTCTTCCCCGGACACCGGGCGTATGCCGCCGACCGCGGGATCCACCGCGGAGGAGATGTCATGGCCTACTCGCTTGCGTGTGCCGATAGTGGGGCGAAGTGCCCCGGGAAGTTCGTGACCGAGACCGAAAAGGAGCTGATGGACCACGTCAAGATCCACATGGCCGCGTCGCACCCCGAGATGGTGAAGAACCCTCCCCCGCCCGAGACGCTGAAGAAGCTGATCAAGCACGTCTAGGGAGCGGCCGCAGCGATCGCCGTCGGTTCCGGCGTCGAGTCCTCGGCGCCGTGCGCCATCCGGTGCAGCACCGGGCCGAGCACCCAGAGGATCGCCCCCGCCGCCACGCTGCCCAGGGCGATGCCGAGGAAGACCGCCGCGTCGCCGTGCCCCTCGGCCAGCGCACCGATGCTGCCCGCGAGCTTGTTCCCGGCGGCATTCGACAGGAACCACACCCCCATCAGCGCCGAGGCGAACCTCCGCGGCGCGAGCTTGCTGACCATGGAGAGCCCGACGGGTGAGAGCGCCAGCTCTCCCGCGGTTTGAAAGAAGTAGGCGCCGATCATCCACGCCATCCCTGCCTTGCCGCCCCCCTCGGCCCTGCGAGCCGCGACGAAGAGCAGGACGAAGCTCACCGCGAGCGCGAGCAGCCCCAGGGCCATCTTTCGCCCGGTAGAGGGCTCCTTCCCCACGCTGGCCAGCCGCGGCCAGAGCCAGGCGAACACCGGGGCGAGGAGGAAGATGAAGAGCGAGTTCACCGCCTGGAACCAGGTGGTGGGGACCTCGTGCCCGAAGAAGTCGCGGTCCAGGGAACGATCGGTGAAGAGGTTCATCAGCCCGCCGCCCTGCTCGTATCCAGCCCAGAAGATGGCCACGAAGGCGGTCAGGACGACGATGACCACGATCCGGTCACGTTCCTCGCGGTTGAGCGGAGCGGCGGGCTGCCGTGTCCTCGACCTCCGTCGGGCGGGCGGGGGCAAGCCCACGTCGCCGAGCAGCCGCCGGTGGAGGAGCAGGAAGACCAGCAGCCCGAGGGCCATGCCCAGCCCGGCGCTGGCAAACCCGAGCGACCAGTCCACCTTCTCGGCGAGCGTCCCGCAGATCAATGGACCCACCGCGGCGCCGAGGTTGATGCCAACGTAGAAGATGGTGAAGCCGCCGTCCCGCCGCGGATCGCCCGGCCGATACAGCTGCCCCACCATGGTCGAGATGTTGGCCTTGAACAGGCCGTTGCCGACGATGAGCAGGGCGCCACCGGCGTAGAGCAGCGGCTCCTGCTTCAAGGCGCAGAGGAACTGGCCGAAGATCATCAGCGTTCCGCCGAGGACCACCGCCCGGCGCTGGCCCAGGAACCGATCCGCCGCCCAGCCCCCCGCCACCGTGCTCAGGTAGCAGAGCCCGGTGTACCAGCCGTAGAGCGTGAGCGCCCGGGCCTCGTTCCATCCCAGCCCGTGCACCCGGTCCACCAGGTACAGGACCAGGAACGCGCGCATCCCGTAGTACTGGACGCGCTCCCACGCCTCGGTGGCAAAGAGGAGATACAGCCCGCGCGGATGCCCGAAGAGGGTTCGCTCCGGACCCGCCGCCGCGGTCACCGTCACGTGCCCCCCGCTCGCCTCTGGAACTCGCGGCCCGGGGCGGTTAAGCGAGCAGGAGGAGGAGTCACGCCGGCATGCCTTTCACGCCCGCCCCCGCAGAGCTCGAGTCGGCGATCCGCACGCTGAAGACGGAGCTCAACGCGGTCATCCTCGCCCACTACTACCAGGAGAGCGACATCCAGGACGTCGCCGACTTCATCGGTGACAGCCTCGCGTTGGCCCAGGAGGCGGCGCGCACCGAAGCACGGGTCATCGTGTTCTGCGGGGTCCACTTCATGGCCGAGACCGCGAAGATCCTGAACCCCACTCGCCAGGTCCTCCTCCCCGACCTCCAGGCCGGCTGCAGCCTCGCCGACCGGACGCCACCCGCGGCGTTCGCAGCGTTCCGGGCGAAGCATCCGGGCGCGTTCGTCATCACCTACGTCAACAGCTCCGCCGAGGTGAAGGCGATGAGCGACGTCATCTGCACCTCGTCGAACGCAGTGAAGATGGTGGAGAAGGCGCCGAAGGACCGGCCCATCATCTTCGCGCCCGATCAGCACCTCGGCCGCTGGGTGCAGAAGCAGACCGGCCGGGAGCTCATCCTCTGGCCGGGCAGCTGCATCGTCCACGAGATCTTCAGCGAGAAGCTCCTGGTGCAGCTCAAGGTCAAGCACCCCGACGCGGAGGTCGTGGCTCACCCCGAGTGCCAGGAGCGGGTCCTCCAGCACGCGGACTACATCGGCTCGACCAAGGGCATCCTCGAGCACGTGCTGAAGAGCCCGCGGCGCGAGTTCATCGTGGTGACCGAGGCGGGCATCATCCACCAGATGCAGACCCGGGCACCGGAGAAGACCTTCATCCCGGCGCCGCCGGACAACGGGTGCAGCTGCAACGAGTGCCCCTACATGAAGATGAACACCCTGGAGAAGCTGTGGCGGTGCATGGCCGAGCGCACGCCCGAGCTGGTGATGCCCGAGGCGCTCCGGCTCGCGGCTTACAAGCCGCTGAAACGGATGCTGGACTGGTCCTGAACGCCGGAGGCGGACGCACCTTTGCTCCCGGTCCGCGCGGAGGGTAAACCCTTTCCCGATCGTGGGAACGCGCTTCTTCTCCATCCCGAGCCACCGGCTCGTCTCTCCCCCCCTGCTCCTCCCCGCCGAGGCCGTGACCGAGCCCGAGCTCCCGGCGAGCGCCGGGCTGGTCGATCGCGCGCTGGCCGGGGTGGAGTACCGGGACCGGCGCGTCCGGGATCGCATCGCCGAGATGTTTGCCAGCGAGACCGAGGGGCGCCTGGGCGCGCCGGGCCCGCAGGCCTCACCCTCGCTGGTCTTCGCCCGCCCGCCGCAGGATCTCCCCGCCATTCTCCGCATGGCCGACCAGCTCGAGGCGCTCGCCGCCGCCGAGGAGGGTGAGCGGGCGCTGGTGTGGAAGTGCCAGCGCTGTCAGACCCGGTATGCAGTGCCCCTCGGGCTGGTGCGCGACGTCAGCATCCGCTGCGAGCGGTGCGGTGAGCCCGTGTCGCTCCGCCGCGAGCGCAGCAGCGGCGAGGAGGCGCTGGTCGACCCGATGCAGGCAGCGGTCAACGCCACCCGGCGCCGTCTCGCGGCCTTCCTTCGCGAGTCCATGGCCAGCGGCTGGCCGGTGCTCGTCTCGCAGCAACCGGGGACGTGACCGCCGGAGCTTCGAGGGTGGCCCGGGGTGCCTTCGTCCTTGCGCTGCTGGCGGGCGTGGCGCCGCTCTTCGCTGCCCGCCAGCTACCGATGGTGGACCTGCCTCAGCACCTGCACCTCATCTCGGTGCTCCACCGGCTGGACGATCCGACCACGCTCTACCCGCGGGTGTTCGCCGCGCGGGCCGAGCTCACGCCCTACGTGGGCTACTACTACCCGGTGAGCCTGCTCTCGTGGCTCGTCCCGCTCGAGCTGGCCAATCGCCTGTTCCTGGCCGCGATGGTGGCGGGTCTTCCGCTGGCAATGGCGTTCCTCCTCCGCTCGCTCGGCCGGCCACGCTGGCCTGCAGTGCTCACCCTGCCGTTCGCGTACGGCGACAGCTTCGGCTGGGGCTTCGTGAACTCCAGCGCCTCGTTCGCGCTGGCGCTGCTCGCCGCTGGCCTCTTCGTGCGCGCGCTGGTGGACCCGGAGCACCGCCGCCGCTGGGCAGCCGTCCATGGGGTGGTGCTGGTGGCTGTCGTCCTGATGCACGTGCAAGGCTTCCTCTTCCTCGCGCTCGCCCTTCCGTTCCTGCTGCTGACCACCCGGGTGCCGGATGACACGACGGGGCGGGCGATCCGGCCACGCCTCCCTGCAGTGCTCTCCACGGGTCCCGCAGTGCTCCTGTTCCTGGTGTGGGGGGCGGGGCGGCTGCTTGCGCCCGCCGAGGTCGAGGAGGGCGCCCCATGGAAGGCCTGGGGGCCGCTGCTCTCGGCGCAGAACCTGTCCTTCAAGCCACTGCGGCAGAACGTCGACGAGTTTCCGGAAGTGCTGGCCAACCTCCTGCGCGACGGGGGAGACCGCTGGGCGCTCCGCGCCGTCACCGCCATTGCGTTGGTCGCGCTCGGGATGTGGCTGTCGGGCCAGCGGGCGACGTCCCGAGAGGGGCGGCTGGAGCGCTGGCGCGTGGCGGGTCTCGCCCTGCTCGCGGGGCTGCTCTTCCTCCTCCTGCCGTTCGACATCCGGGGCGCCGTCTACTACCTGAACACGCGCTACGCGCACCTGGCCGCGCCGCTCCTGGTGGCCGCCGTTCCACCGGTCGCCGCCCGAGTGCGTCCCCTGCTGCTCGTTGCCGGAGCAGTCGCGGCGCTCGTGCTCGCCGTGCCCCTGGGACTCGCCTTCCGCGCCTTCGACGCCGAGGCCGCGCCGCTTCTCCGCTTCGCCGAACAGACCTCGCCTGGCCCCCGCATCATGGGCCTGATCTTCGAGCCTGGCTCTCGGGTGGTGCGCCACCCGGTGTTCCTCCACGCCGCGGCCGTTCCGGCCCGCCTGCGCGGAGGCATCACCAACTTCAGCTTTGCCAGGACTCCTCACTCCCCCATCCGGTACCGCGGTCCGCCCCCGCCGACCTTCCCCAGCGAGTGGCGCCCCGACGGATTTCGCTGGGACACCATGGCGTCGGCCTACGACCACTTCCTGGTCCGGGGTGTCGACCCGCGGGCGATCCTCGGCCCTCACCTGGGCACGGAGGTGACGCTGGTGGACGCAGCCGGTGGTATGGCCTGGCTGGAGAAGGGCCGATGAACATCGACGAACTGGCAGAGGCGCTGCGCGGCGGAGAGAGCGCACCCGAGAGCGTGCTGGGAGAGGACTGGGACCGGGCGCAGCGCCTCCTCGCGGGCGACGCGGAGGGCCCCGGCGCGCTCCCGGCGGAGCTCGCCATGGCGGTGCTCGAGGCCGCGGTGGCGATGCGCCGTGCCAGCCCGGCCGAGCAGCTCTCCACCGCCCCCGACCGCGAGGTGGCCAAGGCGGCCCGCCGCGCTCTCTACCGGCTGCGCTCGGCGGGGGTGGCCATCGCCGAGCCCGTCCGGGCCCCCGAGCAGACGACGCCCGTCCCCCCTCCCCCGGTGGAATCTCTCCCGGGGTACGCGAGCGTGCCGGACGGCACGGGCCAGCGCGCCCTGCTCCTTGCCCAGCCGATGCGGAGCGGCGTCGAGGTGGTGGAGGCCCTCGTCTCGGACGAGCTCGGGCTGCTCTCGCTGAGTCGTGCCGAGATGGGCCGGAGCGCGTGGCGCAAGCTGGGCAAGAGTCCCGAGATAGAGCGGCTCCTGCCGCTCTCTGCCGAGGAAGGCCGGGCCCTCCTGGCCGAGGCCGTGCGTTGCAACCTCGCGACGCGGACGCCGTTCCCGGCCGACAGCGACGTCGCGCTCCGGCACCTCGGGGTCGAGGCGGCCACGACGGAGCTGCCAGCCCTCCCGGAGCCGGAGGACGGGGACGCCGCCCTCGCGGTCGAGAGCGGGGCGCTGCACCGCGAGCCCGAGCTCGCCGCCTGGCTCCCCCCCGAGCCCGAGCTGAAGCGCCTCACGCTCCGGGTGGACGAGCTGCGGACCAGCCCGCTCGCCCTCAGCCCCGAGCAGCAGTCCGACTCCCTGCGCGAGCGCGTGCGCACCCAGGCCGAGGAGTTCTTCGACGTCCCCCGCCGGCGGCTCTACGCCCGGCGGCTGTGGGCGGTGGCGCCCGCGCTCGAGCGACGCGGGGCGGAGCACCCGGCCCGGGTGGCCCGAGCGGCCGCCCGGCGGCTGTTCCACGGGAGCGCGGTGCTGCTCCCGGCCTTCGCCGAGCAGCTGTTCACCAAGGTCCTCGCGTTGATGGCTCGAGCTCCGGGGGCCCCGCAGCCCGGCCGCCCTCCCCGCGAGGAGGGCGCCGGCGGGGCACCGGCGCCCGAGTCGCCTCCGGGCGAGCGCCGGAGTCCGGGCGGGCTCATCCTTCCGTAGTCCCCCCACCCGCCGGTCAGAACGCGCCCGAGCGCCTCGTCCCTACCCGCGGGTCCGGAGCAGCAGGTCGAGGTTCTCGTTCTCCCACGCCTGCGCCCGGCGGAAGTCGTGGAAGCGGCGCTCGTGCTCCACGAACTCGGGCGGGTGCACGCACCGGCGGCCGTCGTCGCCGCGGCGCGCCCGGTACACGTGGTGGAGCATCTCGTGGAAGACGATCCACTCGACGAAGTAACCCGGCACCTTCGACTGGTCGAGTGCCGGGTGAATCCGGATGACGCGGGAGTCAGCCGAGTAGCTTCCCATCTTGATGCTCTTGCGGGGGCGCCGGCTGAGCGGGGCGGGGCCGAAGGTGATGGTCGCCGCGATGCGGCCGCCAAAGTAGCGCCGGTTCAGGGCCTGGAAGATGGCCGAGAGGTCGTGGTGGCGGCCCACGGGCTCGATGCGGAGCCTGCTCCGGAGCTCCGCCAGGGACACGCGGCGGATGAACGCCTTGTTCCGCTCGATGAACCGGTCGAGGACCACCGAGCTCCCGGAATCCGCCGAGCGGACGAACTCGGCGAGCGCGGTCACCACCTCGTCCGGCGCCGCCAGGAACATGTGGTGCACCCGGAGCCGCCACCCGCGGCGGACCCGCTCGAAGGTCACCATCGTATGGGTGTTGTCGTGCACCTCGACCGAGACCCCGGCCCGGAGCCGCGCGCGCAGCCGCCGCTCGAGCACGCTCCGCCATCCCCGGAGCAGGCGCTGGGGCTCGGCGGCTGGAGCCCGTGCCACGGCCAGCTTCCCGGACGTGTAACTCCGCTTGCTAATGGTGGTTTTTCGCTTTTGCGGCAGTCCCATGACCCGCCGCGGATTGTGCCATGCACCCCGATGGTCTGCGTCGTCGGAAGGGTGGACACTCGCGCCCATGCGGCACCCGTTCCTGGAGGGGCTTCACCCCACCCTTCACATCGCCCACCGCGGGGGCGCCCTGCTGGCCCCGGAGAACACGCTGGTGGCGTTCCAGGCCGCCGTCGCGCGGTGGCGCACCGACATGCTGGAGCTGGACGTGCACGCGTCCCGCGACGGGGAGCTGGTCGTCTCCCACGACCCCACGGTCCAGCGGTGCACGGACGGACACGGGCGGATCGCCGAGCACAGCCTCACCGAGCTCCAGCGCCTCGACGCCGGCTTCCATTTCTCACCCGACGGGGGACGCACCTTCCCCTTCCGGGGCCAGGGTGTGCGTCTGCCCTCCTTCCGCGAGGTGCTCCGGGCATTCCCCGGCCGCCGGCTGAACGTGGAGGTGAAGGCGGAGGCGCCGGGGATCGAGGCGGCGGTGGCCCGCCTCCTCCGGTCGGAGGGCGCCGTGACGCGCGTGTGCCTCGGGAGCGAGCTGGACGCCTTGGCGGAGCGGCTGGTCGAGGCAGCACCGGAGGTCTGCGCCTTCTATCCGCGCGACGCGCTCACCTCCCTGGTGCTCGCCCTCAAGTCCGGCGACACACCGCCGGATGACCCCCGCTACCAGGTGCTGGACATGCCGCTCGACTACGGCGAGGTGCGCCTGGTGGACGCGCCCTTCCTGGAGGCCACCACCCGGATGAAGCGCTGGGTCAACGTCTGGACGGTGGACCAGGCGGACACGATGCGGGAGCTGGTCGGGCTGGGGGTCGGAGGAATCATGACCGACAGACCCGATCTGCTGCGAGCCGTCCTGGGCTAGAGACGCCCCGACATGGAGTCCAAGAGCCCTGCAGAGAGCGTCGCGGTCATGACGCAGATGATCCTTCCCTCGGACGCGAACCCGCTCAACGCGGCGTTCGGCGGGCGAGTGCTGGAGTGGATCGACATCTGCGGGGCCATCGCTGCCGGCCGCCACTGCCGGCATGCCGTGGTCACCGCGAGCATGGACGACCTGCACTTTCACGCGGGCATCCACGTCGGCTGGGTGGTGACGCTCCGGGCCCGGGTGCTCGCCACCTTCCGGACCTCGATGGAGATCGGGGTCCGGGTGAGCGCCGAGAATCCCCTCACGGGCGAAGAGCACCTCACGACCACGGCCCTCATCACGTTCGTGGCACTGAACACGGATGGCAGCCGGGCCGAGGTCCCGCCCCTCCGCCTCGAGACCGACGCGGAGCGCGCCGCGTTCCAGGCCGCCCACGCGCGCCGCCTGGAGCGGCTCGAGCGGAAGGGCAGCGTGGTGGAGTGGCAGCGCCTGCTCGACCCCTGAGCGCGGCTCAGGTCGAGAAGGACGTGCCGCACCCGCAGGTGGACTTCGCGTTGGGGTTCTCGAACTTGAACCCTGCCGCGGTGGTGCCGACGACGTAGTCCACCTCGGTGCCGGCCAGGTACTGCTGGCTGAGCGCGTCGGTCACCAGGCGGACGCCGTCCTGCTCGCCGGTGATGTCGCCCGGCGAGATGTCCTTCACCAGATTGAGGTCGTACCCGAAGCCGCTGCAGCCCGCCGGTGCGACCCGGACCGAGAGGTAGTAGCCCTCGAACCCCTGCTGCTTCTGCACCGCCCTCACCTGCTCGACCGCGCGCGAGGTGAGCTTCAGCGGGAAGGAGGGCGCGGCGGCGGGGGCGGGGGCGGCCGGAGTGGCCGTGGAGGTATCCATCCGTCCTGTATATCCACGCCCCGACCGGGATTCCACGGGCCCCCCCGGGGGAGGTGGGTCAGCGGCTGCCCTGGAGCCGTCCGCCGTCCACCGCGATGACCTGCCCGGTGATGAAGTCCGGCCCGGTGACCAGGAACCGCACCGTCCGGGCCACGTCCTCGGGTTCCCCGAACCGCTGCAGCGGGATGCGCGCGCGGAGCTGCTCGCGCTCCTCGGGGCCGAGAGACTCGGGCGGAATGACCGTCCCCGGCGCCACCCCGTTCACCCGGACGTGGGGTGCGAGCTCGAGCGCGAGCACCTGGGTGAGCATGTGCAGCGCTGACTTGGTCATGCAGTAGGCCGAGTAGGATCGCCACGGCACGAAGGCGCCTCCGACGTCGAGGACGTTCACCACCACGCCCTCGCACCGCTCCATCATGCCCCGGGCGACGGCGCGGGTGAGCAGGAACGGAGCGCGAGCGTTGAGCCGCCACTCGCGATCCAGCATCGCCGCGTCGGTCTCGAGGAACGGCGCCCGGGTGAACTGCGCGGCGCTGTTGACCAGCACCGACACCGGCCCGAGGACGCGCTCGACCTCGGGGACGAGTGCGTCGAGTTGCGCATCGTCGGTCAGGTCCGCGCCGAACGCCTCTGCACGGTGCCCGCTCCTCCGGAGCTCGGCCACGAGCGCTCGCGCCGCCTCACCGGACCCGTGGTGGTGGACCGCCAGCGTGCCTCCCTCGGCGGCGAGCCCCTGCACGATGGCCCGGCCGAGCCTGATGCCTCCTCCCGTGACCAGCGCCACCCGTCCGCCGAGCGTCATTCGCGTGAGGCCTCCTGGCCGTTGCGCCCGCGTCTGTTATACGCAGGCCGGCCCGCATGCCCATGTTCTCTCTGCCAGTGCGAGGTGCGCGATGCCCGTCCGGGAGCTGACCCCACACGAGCTGGCGCGCGCGCTCGAGGGCCCCGAGGCGAAGCGGCCGGTCATCCTGGACGTCCGCAACGCCGACGAGGTGAAGTTTGTCTCCCTTCCGGGCTCGCTGCACGTGCCGATCCACGAGCTGCCGGCGCGTCTGGACGAGGTGCGCGAGGTCGCGGACCGCCCGGTGGTGGTGCTGTGCCACCACGGGGTGCGGAGCTACCAGGCGGCCGCGTTTCTCGACTCGGTGGGCATCCCGGCGGCGTCGCTGCGGGGCGGCATCGAGGCCTGGGCGGTGGACGTCGACCCGCGCCTGCGGAGGTACTGACCGCCGTGGCCCGACCGCCCCCCGGCCGCCGGCGCGATCGCCATCCCTCCGCGGCGCCTGGGGGCCCGGGCGGTGCACGGGGAGGCGCAGAAGGCCAGCCCCGGACGCCCGAGCGCGGCCCTCGCCCAGAGGCGCGAGGCAGCGCGTCCGGATCGCCCTTCCCCGGGAGCGCGAGTCAACGGCGAGGGATCGGCCGGATGGGCGCGAACGAGCGTGCCGACCCGCCGCGACGCCGCGAGTCGGAGCACCCTGGTGACGACTCCCCGGACGGCTCGACCTCGGTGCCGCAGCGGCGCGCAGAGCGCCCGGAACGACCGCTCCGCGAGGACCTGGTGACGCAGGCCTCGCTCGAGGCGTACGGGGCGGTCCGACACGACGGCTGGCTGGCGGACCGGGCGCTGGACCACGTGCTCCGGACCAAGCGGCACCTCTATTCCAACGAGCGCCGCGCGGTCGCCGAGCGCGTCTACGCCCTGCTCCGTCGGCAGCGGACGGTCGACGCGCTGCTCGAGCGTGCCGGTGCGCGCCTCGAGGGACGCTCCACCACCGAGCAGGATCTCCTCCGGATCGCCGCGTCCCGCGTGCTCCATGGCGAGACCGCCGAGGGCGTGGCCACGACGAGCGGCCTTCGCCCGGAGGAGGCGCGGGTGCTGGATGGCCTGCCCTCGGCTGCGGCCGGACTCTCCGCGCTGCCCCGGGCCACACGCTTCGCGCTCGACGCCTCGCTTCCGGACTTCCTGGCCGAACGCTTCCTCCGCGAGTTCGGTGACCGTGCCGAGGCCGAGGCCGCGGCGATGAACGAGCGCGCCCCGCTCACCGCCCGGGTGAACTTGCTGAAGACGACGCGCGAGGGGCTGCAGGAACGGCTCCGGTCCGAGGGGGTCGAGGCGCGCGAGACCCCGCTCTCTCCGCTCGGGCTCTTCCTCGAGACGCACCAGAACGCCTTCTCCCTGCCGAGCTTCCGGGAGGGCCTGTTCGAGCTGCAGGACGAGGGGAGTCAGCTGCTGGGGTTGCTCGTCGATGCGCCGCCGACCCGCGTGGTGGACGCCTGCGCCGGCGCGGGCGGGAAGACGCTGCAGCTCGCCGCGCAGATGAAGAACCGGGGGGAGCTGTTCGCCCTCGACATCGCCGCGCGCCGCCTCGAGGAGCTGAAGAGACGGGCCCGTCGCGACGGGGTCCACAACGTCCGCATCCGGCCCATCCCGGCGTTCGGCCCGGAGGTCGCCGCGGCGCTCTCGGACCTGGCCGACCGGGCCGACCGCGTGCTGGTGGACGCGCCCTGTAGCGGGACCGGCACCTACCGCCGGAAGCCCGACGCGCGTTACCGGCTGACCGAGGCGATGCTCGCCGAGCACGTGGAGCGCCAGCGCATGCTCCTGGAGCAGTTCGCGCCGCTGGTGCGTCCCGGAGGACGGCTGGTCTACGGAACGTGCAGCGTCCTCACCGAGGAGAACGAGTCCGTCGTGGCGTGGTTCCTCGAGCGCCATCCCGGCTTCCGCGCCGTGCCGCCCGCCGACCGGCTCGGCCCCGAGCTCGGAGCGAAGGTCACGACCGGGGACTTCCTCCGGCTGTCCCCCGCGACTCACGGCACCGATGGGTTTTTCGGTGCCATCCTGGTGCGCGACCGATGATCGGGGCGGAGCAGCCGCAGCGGGGACGGGCGCGTCGCTGCGCGGCTGGTGAGCACCGGCTTTCGCAGCCCCATCCAGGGTCGTGCTGACCCGGACCGGCTGATGGAGCGCGGCAGGTGTGGGGGGCCGGGCCGCGCGACCTGCAGACGCGGTGCCCAGATGGGGCTGGCGTCGACCCGCGCCGTGAGCGGGTTGCCGCGTGTGCCCGGCGGGCTCACGGCCGACCCGACGCTGCACAAGGTGTTTCGCCAAGAAGGGAAGCATCCTCGACGTGAGCCGACGGTCTTGTGAAGTGACCGCCGTTGCCGTGCCCAGCCGACCTACGTCCGTGGGCCCGGCCTCCCAGGTCACTCCACGGCCAGGCAGCAGGCGCCACCGTCTCCGAAGATGCGTACCCGCCGGAAACCCTCGACCTGACGGTCCAGCGATGTGACCCTCGCCTCCGTGACCGAACAGGACCAGAAGCTGCGACGCATGCGGGCCCTGCTCCGGGAGACCGGCCTCGCGGCGCTCCGGCTCCGCGGCATCGACTGGTTCGCCTGGGCCACCTGTGGCGGCTCGAGCCGGATCCTGCTCGCCGCAGAGACCGGTGTGGCCGAGGTCCTCGTGACCCTCGACGGCGCCTTCGTGCTCACCGACACCATCGAGGCCGAGCGACTCGCCGCCGAGGAGCTCTCCCCTGCCTGGTCCGTCGTGGCCCACCCCTGGGAGCGCCCCGAGGCCCGCGAGGGACTGGTCCGAGCGCGCGCCGGCAGCGGCGCCATCGGGTCGGACCGGCCGTCCGGCGACGAGCGGCCGCTGCCAGCAGCGTTCGTCCACGCGCGGTGGGCGCTCCTCCCCGAGGAGCAGGAGCGGCTCCGGTCCCTTGCCGTCGAGTCTGCCGCGGTGCTCACCGATGCTCTCTCCGCCGCCGAGCCGACCTGGACCGGGCACCGACTCTCGGCCTCCGTGCATGCGGGGCTCGTGGACCAGGGCATCGACCCCGCGCTGGTCCTGGTCGGCGACGCGGGCCGGCTCTGGCGTTGGCGCCACCCGACCGCCGCGGACCGGGTGCTCGGCCGCCGGGCGATGGCGGTCGTCTGCGCGCGGCGCGCCGGGCTCTACGCCTGCTGCACCCGGTTGGTCTCCTTCGGCGCACCCATGTCCGAGGTCTCGGCTGGGGACACTGCCGTGCTCGAGGTGGAGGCCGCGGCGCTGGACGCGAGCCGGCCCGGCGCGACGCTGGGCGACGTGCTCGCGCGCATCCAGCAGGCGTACGCGCGCGTGGGCCGGCCGGACGCCTGGCGCGAGCACCACCAGGGTGGGCCCACCGGCTACCTGGCCCGCGAGCGCGTGGCCACGCCCGGCGACGAGGCAACGCTCCAGGCTGGCTGTGCCGTCGCGTGGAACCCCTCGCTCCCCGGCTCCAAGTCCGAGGACACGGCGCTCGTGCACCCGGACGGCCGGCTCGAGGTCGTGACGGTGGACCCGCGCTGGCCCACCGTCCAGGTCGGCGGCAGACCACGTCCGGCGGTGTGGGTCCGCTAGTTTCTGCTAGACGGTCGGCGCATGACCGAAGCGGTCCGTTACCGCGTCTCGATGTCCCGGCCGCACTCGCATCTCCTGGAGGTCGAGGCCCTCTTCCCCGCCGCCGACGTGCTCGACCTGTCCCTGCCGGTGTGGACACCGGGCAGCTACCTCGTCCGCGAGTTCGCCCGGCACATTCAGGAGCTCTCGGCCTCGGACGACAGCGGTGAGCCCGTCGCCGTCGAGCGGGTGGACAAGCGAACCTGGAGGCTCCGTCCGCACGGCCGTCCAGTGCGCGTGCGCTACTCGGTCTACGCCAACGAGCTGACGGTCAGGACGAGCCACCTCGACGGCTCGCACGCCTTCTTCAACGGCGCCACCGTCTTCCTCTACGCCGAGGCGCTGCGCGGCTCCCCGCACCATCTCGCGGTGGACGCGCCGCCCGGCTGGAGCGTGTTCACCGCGCTCGACCGGGCCGACGGCGGCTGGCAGGCGCCGAGCTACGACGTCCTGGTCGACAGCCCGGTCGAGGTCGGGCCTCATCGCCCCCTCCGCTTCGAGGCCGGCGGCGTCCCTCACGAGGTCGTCGTCTGGGGCGGCACGGTGGACGCGAGCAAGCTCGCCGCGGACCTCGCCGCAGTCTGTGACGCCGAGGCAGCGCTGTGGGGCGGGCTGCCCATGCCGCGCTACCTCTTCCTGCTCTACCTGGTGGACAAGGGCCGGGGCGGACTCGAGCACACGGCGTCCACCGCGCTCATCTATCCGCGCGCGCAGATCTCCACGCCGAGGGGCTGGGAGGACTTCCTCACCCTCGCCTCGCACGAGTACTTCCACCTGTGGAACGTGAAGCGCCTCAAGCCGCGGGCCTTCGTGCCGTTCGACTATGCCGGCGAGAACTACACCCGGCTGCTCTGGGCCTTCGAGGGCATCACCTCGTACTACGACAACCTCTTGGTCCGCCGCGCCGGGCGGATGAGCGCAGCCCGCTACCTGGTCCGGCTCGGCGAGGCCTTCTCGGCGCTGGCCGCGACCCCGGGGCGGCGGGTGCAGACGCTCGAGGAGGCCTCGCTCACCGCGTGGGTGAAGTACTACCGGCAGGACGAGCACACCCCGAACAGCGCCATCTCGTATTACCTGAAGGGCGAGCTGGTCGCGCTCTGCCTCGACCTCGAGATCCGCCGCCGCACCCGCGACAGCCGGAGCCTGGACGACGTGCTGCGCCTGCTCTGGAGCCGCTTCGGAGACGGCAGCGGCGTGCCGGAGAGCGCGGTGGAGGCCGCTGCCTCGGAGGTGGCCGGCGTGGACCTGACCGCCTTCTTCGACCGAGCGCTCCGCAGCACCGACGAGCTCGACACCTCCGCGCTCGAGCACGTGGGGCTCCGGGCGCGCACCCGCATCCGCGAATCGGCAGGCGACAAGGGTGGCACGCCGCCACGACTCAAGGAGGGCGACGGCCGGCCACGGGGCTGGACCGGAGTCCTCGCGCGAGGCGGGAGCATCGGCACCGTGCTCGAAGGCTCCCCTGCGCAAGCGGCCGGGCTCTACCCGGACGACGAGGTCATCGCCATCGATGGGGTGAAGGGCGACGCCGTGGCGCTCGTCTCGCGCGCGGACGACCGGACTCCAGGCGAGGTGCTGCGCGTCTCCGTCTTCCGCCGCGACCTCCTCCTCGAGGTGCCGGTCACGCTCGAGCGCCGTCCCGAGGACGCGGTGTGGCTCGCGCCGGTCGAGTCACCCACGGACGCGCAGCGCGCCGCGTTCGAGCGCTGGACGGGTGTTCCGCTCGACGGGGTGGCCTGAGCGAAGGCCGGGGCCACTTCCACGCTGTCGGCCCGCGCGTGTAGCGTCCCCACCCGCGACGATGGCAGACCTCGAGCAGTTCCTCGCGCAGCCCATCGGCCAGCTCCGGGAGCGATTCCTCACCCGGGGGCGGCCCGTCCCCGAGGGTCTCCTCGAGGCGCTGGAGCGAGACGACCGGCGGGCAGCCCGGGAGCTGGCCCGGGCCATCCGGGGCCGGCGAGAGAAGAACCGCTCCGAGGGCCAGCGACTCCGGAATCTCCTCCGATACGAGGTCGAGCTGTGGGAGGCGGGCCATCTCCACGTCGCCGGCGTGGACGAAGCCGGGATGGCGCCGCTCGCCGGTCCGGTGGTCGCCGCGGCGGTCATCCTCCCGAGGAACTACAAGCTGCGCGGCATCGACGACAGCAAGGTCCTCGACGCGGAGACCCGCGAGCGCATGGCCCACGCGCTCAAGCGCGACGCGGTGGCCTGGGCAGTGGGGGTGGCGGAAGTCGAGGAGATCGACCGGATCAACATCTACCACGCGGGCCTCCTCGCGATGCGCCGGGCGCTCCTCCGATTGCCCTCCGCGCCGAGCTTCGTCCTGGTCGATGCGCGCCGCATCCCGGAGTGCCCGGTCCCGCAACGGGGAATCGTGCACGGGGACGCCCTGTCGCTCACCATCGCCGCCGCCTCGGTCATCGCCAAGACCACCCGGGACGCGCACATGGCCGCGCTCGACGCGCAGTTCCCGGGTTACGGCTTCGCCGCCCACAAGGGCTACCCTACCCCCCAGCACGAGACCGCGCTGCGCGCGCTGGGCGCCTGCCCCGTCCATCGGCGCAGCTTCGCGCCGGTCCGCCAGGCACTCGGGCTGGACCCCGTCCAAGAGCTGCTCTTCGAGCCACCGCCGGTTCCCCCGGAACCGGCAGGTCCGTGAGCCACGACGTCGACATCGACGCCTGGCTCGCCGACGAGGGGTTCGACCTTCCCGAGGGCCGGGGCCGCGCCCGTCAGGCCCTCGAAGCGGCGGGGCTCACCCGGGCCGGGAAGGCGCGGATGAGCGGGGTCAAGGAGGAACGCGCCCGGGCGGTGCTCGAGGGGCAGTTCTTCCGCCACTGCGCCACCCCTGCGTGCGCCGACGCGGCCAGCCGCTCCGGCCGGTCGCCGGTGAGGACCGCGGACCGGGCCCGGTGCAGCTCGTGCGGGGGCTCGGACAACCGGCGCGCAGAGGAATCGCTGGTGGCGGCCTGCCAGCGCGCCGGCATCCGCCGCCTGGTCATCGTGGGCGGCTCGCCATCGGTCCGGGAGGAGCTCCGCGATGCGCTCTCCACCCGGCTGGAGCTGCGGCTGGTGGACGGCACCGAGCGTCGCACGCTCGCTCAGGCCCGGCTGGATCTGGAGTGGGCGGAGCTGGTCCTGCTCTGGGGCGGCTCGGAGCTCGACCACCGCGTGAGCTCGCTCTACACCGGCGCCCCACCCCCTCTCCGGCGCAAGCTCGTGCACACCTCGCGGCGGGGCATCACCGCGCTGCTCGAGGCCGCCCGGGTCCACCTGTCCCGCCATGGCTGAGCGACCCATCCGGCTGCTGGGGCTGCTCTTCGTCCTGGCCGCGGCGGGATGCAAGCCGTCCTGGCCCCGGTACCAGGCTCCGGACGGGACGTTCAGCGCCGAGCTCCCGCCGCCGCTCCGGACGGAGGCGGAGCGCACCGAGGGCTCGCAGCGGCTCCTCTCGGTCGAGTCGCACGGCAACGAGGACCAGGCCTTCCTGGTGCAGCGGCGCCGTCCAGTGCCCGGATGGACGCTCGACCCGGAGGGCGTCCTGAACGGCTTCTGTGCCGAGTTCGCCCGGTCCCGCGGCTACCAGACCAGCGCCGACGTGCGGGGGACACGGCCCGACGGCCACCCAGCGCAGAGCTGCGCCTTCCACGCGGACGGGCTGGAGATCCGGATCCAGGTGGTGGCCGCCGGCCAGTGCATCTACACGCTCATGGCCATGTGGCGCGGCCCCGCGCCGGACGCGGATCGATTCCTCGACGGCTTCCGGGTGCTGAAGGACTGCGCCGCAGAGAAGCCGCCTGGACGCAGCGACGGGGGATGACCTAGTCCTCGCTGTTCCGCAGCGAGGCGAGGACGTTCAGGTCCTCGAGCGTCGTGGTGTCACCGGTGGTCTGGCGGCCCGCCGCGACGTCCCGGAGCAGACGGCGCATGATCTTCCCGGAGCGCGTCTTGGGCAGGCCCTCGGCGAAGCGGATCTCGTCGGGGCGAGCGATGGCGCCGATCTCCTTGGCCACGTGGGCCGCCAGCGCCTGCTTGATGGCGGCGGTGGCCTCGACGCCCTTCTTCAAGGTGACGAACGCGACCAGCGAGGTTCCCTTGAGCTCGTCCGGGCGGCCGACCACGGCCGCCTCCGCCACGCGCCCCTCGGAGACCAGCGCGCTCTCCACCTCCGCCGTGCCCAGCCGGTGCCCGGCGACGTTGACCACGTCATCCACCCGGCCCATCACCCAGAGGTAGCCGTCCTTGTCCACGCGCGCGCCGTCACCGGTGAAGTACATGCCGGGGATCTCGCTGAAGTACGTGTTGGCGTACCGCTCGGGATCTCCATAGATGCTCCGGAGCATCGAGGGCCACGGGCGGGTGATGAACAGCTTGCCGCCCGAGCCCTTCGGCACGGGCTTGCCGTCCTTGTCCAGCACCTCGGTCTTGATACCCGGCAGCGGGAGCGTGGCGCTTCCGGGCTTGGTGGGGGTCGCACCGGGGAGCGGCGTCACCATGATCGCCCCGGTCTCCGTCTGCCACCAGGTGTCGACGATGGGGCAGCGGCCGTTGCCAATGACCTCGCGGTACCACATCCACGCCTCGGGATTGATCGGCTCGCCCACGCTGCCGAGGAGCCGCAGGCTCGACATGTCGTGCTTCTTCGGGTGCTCGTCCCCGAGCCGCATGAAGGCCCGGATGGCCGTGGGGGCGGTGTACAGGATGGTGATCTTGTTGCGGGCGATCATCTCCCAGAAGCGGTCGGGCCCCGGGGTGGTGGGCGCGCCCTCGTACATGAAGGCCGTCGCCCCGTTCATCAGCGGGCCGTAGACGACGTAGCTGTGCCCCGTCACCCACCCCACGTCCGCAGTGCACCAGTAGACGTCCGATTCCTTGAGGTCGAACACCCAGCGGGTGGTGAGCGACACGTTCACCGAGTAGCCGCCGGTGGTGTGCAGCACGCCCTTCGGCTTTCCGGTCGAGCCGGAGGTGTAGAGGATGAACAGCGGGTGCTCGCTGTCCACCCACTCCGGCTCACAGGTCGCGGACTGGCTGGCCACCAGCTCGCTCCAGAGGATGTCCTTGGGACCCTTCGTCGGCGGGACCTTCCCGGTCCGCTGCGCGACGATGACCTTCTCCACCGTGGACATCTCGGGCAGCGCCTGGTCCACGTTGGCCTTCAGCGGCACCGCCGCGCCCTTCCGCCATCCGCCGTCCGAGGTGATCACCACCTTGGCCCCGGCGTCGTTCATCCGCTCGCGGAGCGCCTCGGCCGAGAAGCCGCCGAACACCACCGAGTGCACCGCGCCGATCCGCGCGCAGGCGAGCATCGAGATCGCCGCCTCGGGGATCATCGGCAGGTAGATGCCGACCCGGTCGCCCTTCTTGACCCCCAGCGACTTCAGGCCGTTCGCCAGCTTGCAGACCTCCGCGTGCATCTCGCGGTAGGTGATGCGCCGCTGATCCCCGGGCTCACCCTCGAAGAGGAGGGCCGTCTTGTCCCCGTGCGTGGCGAGGTGACGGTCGAGGCAGTTGTAGGCGAGGTTGGTGGTGCCGCCGACGTACCACGTCGCGTTCGGCGCCTTCCACTCCAGCACCTTCTGGAAGGGCGTCTTCCAGAAGATCTCCTCCCGTCCCCGTGCGCCCCAGTACCCCTCGGGGTCCTGCTCGGCCTGGGTGGCGAGCTCGCGGTACTGCTCCATCGAGCGGATGTGCGCGCGCTTCGCGAACTCGGGCGGGGGCGGGAAGACGCGGCCCTCGATGAGAACCGAGGTGATCTCCGGGGAGGGTGAGTCGGCCATGGCGGCGCTCCTCTGTCGTGTCGTTCAGGGACAGATGCTTTCGGTACTGCTGACGGCGGCCTGGTACTGGAACCAGGCCTGACAGACGCAGGTCTCGGGTCTCGGCGTGGACGTCTGGATGCGGATCAGGCCCGAGAAGCGGCGGGCATTCTTCGTGTCGGTGGTGCCTTCCAGGTGCACGTCCACGCGCTGAACCTGGCAGGACTGACCGGAGATGGGGAGCACGATGTTCTGGGCGGTTCCGTCGGCGCTGAAAGTGTTGTTCTTGCCGTAGTCGAAGCGGCCGGCCATGGCGACATCGACCTCCTGGCCCAGGCTCTCGGTGGGGAACCGCATCCTGAGGTCCACGATGTAGCCGGACTGCGTCATCCTCACTCCCAGCGT
>Ga0208851_1000357_pt1 | contig 20746 bp, 18 predicted proteins | sample NGESurshal092012_FD_184481 | JGI IMG/M metagenome (GOLD analysis project Ga0208851, IMG submission 184481) | Arctic peat soil microbial communities from Barrow, Alaska - NGEE Surface sample 415-2 shallow-092012 (SPAdes) | ecosystem: Environmental > Terrestrial > Soil > Wetlands > Peat ... | reverse complement strand
CACCGGGGTGGCAAACCATCCTCTCCGGCTACCGAGATCTCTGGTCCGCGATGATCGGCTTCCTCGCCGCACGGGCGATGTGATCAATCCCAAGGCTATTGCCTCTGAGCGCGCGGGGGTGCCCGCCCGGGGGAGGTCGGCCGCGGCGATCTGCTCGCGGCTCCGAGTGACCAGCGCATGGGCACCCCCCAGGGGACATGGGCCCGGGACAAAGAGAGGGCCGGGCCCTCTCGCGGAGAACCCGGCCCGTGGCCGCCAGGGCGGCTCAGCCGTCTACCGACGCAGCTTGGACGCCATCACGTCGCCGAGGCGTGCCTTGGACCCCTCGGCCTGCTTGCGCAGGTACTCGCGGTAGTCGTCCTCGCCCTCGTGCAGCAGCGCCTTCATCGACAGGGCGACCTTCCGGTCGGGGGTGTTGATGTCGATGATCTTCACCGCGACGTCCTGGCCCTCGCTGACGACGTCGCGCGGGTTCTCCACGCGCTCGTCCTTCAACTCCGAGACGTGGACCAGCCCCTCGATGCCGGGCTCGATCTCCACGAAGGCGCCGAAGTCGGTGACCTTGGTGACCTTGCCCTCCACCTTGCTGCCCACGGGGAGGCGCTCGCTGAGGGTCTCCCAGGGGTCCTGGGTGAGCTGCTTGATGCCGAGGCTGAAGCGCTCGTTCTCGACGTCGATGTTGAGCACCATCGCCTCGACTTCATCGCCCTTCTTGAACAGCTCGCCGGGGTGCTTGATCCGCTGGGTCCAGCTGATGTCGGAGACGTGCACCAGACCGTCCACGCCCTCCTCGACGCCGACGAAGATGCCGAAGTCGGTGACGTTGCGGACCTGTCCCTTGATGATCGAGCCGATCGGGTACTTGTCCTCGAGAAGCGTCCAGGGGTTGGCCTCGATCTGCTTCATGCCGAGCGCGATGCGCTTGGCCTTCGGATCGATGTCGAGCACCACCGCCTCGACCTCCTGGCCGACCTCGAGCACCTTGGACGGGTGCTTCAGGCGCTTGGTCCAGGACATCTCGGAGACGTGGACCAGACCCTCCACGCCTTGCTCGATCTCCACGAACGCGCCGTAGTCGGTGATGCTGACCACCTTGCCGCGGACGCGGGTGCCGACCGGGTACTTCTCGTCGGCCCGGTGCCACGGGTCCTCCTGGATCTGCTTCAGGCCGAGGCTGACGCGCTCCTGGGTGGGGTCGAACTTGAGGACCACGACCCGGACCTCGTCACCCACGTTGAACATCTCCGAGGGGTGACCGATGCGGCCCCAGGACATGTCAGTGATGTGGAGGAGTCCGTCGATGCCGCCGAGGTCGATGAAGGCGCCGTAGTCGGTGAGGTTCTTCACCACGCCCTTCAGGACCGCACCCTCCTTCAGGTTCTTGAGGGTTTCCTTCTTGAGCTCCTCGCGCTGCTTCTCGAGGAGGACGCGCCGGGACAGGACGATGTTCCCGCGCTTCTTGTTGAACTTGATGACCTTGAACTCGAATTCCTTCGAGATGTACTGGTCCAGGTTCCGCACCGGGCGGATATCGACCTGGCTTCCGGGGAGGAACGCCTTCACGCCGATGTCGACGCTCAGGCCACCCTTCACCCGGCCAACGATGACGCCCTTGACGATCTCGTCGCGCTCGCAGGCGGCGGAGATCTCGTCCCAGATGCGCATCTTGTCGGCCTTCTCCTTGGAGAGGACGACCATGCCAGTATCGTTCTCGCGGCTCTCGAGGAGGACCTCGACGGGGTCGCCGTCCTTGACGGTGACTTCGCCCCGCGGATTGGTGAACTCCGAGATGGGAATCTGGCCTTCGGACTTGTATCCGATGTCGACGACGGCGTAGTCCTTGGTGACCTGGACGACCGTGCCCTTGACGAGGTCGCCTTCCTTCAGAATCCCTTCGCCGCCGCGCTCTTTGAGCGAGGCTTCGAAGAGGGAGGCGAAATCCTCGTCGCCGCCGTCGAGCTGTGGGTTGAGGTTTTGCTGCATAGAGTTGGAAAGTCCTATCGTCACTTCAACTGCAACCCCAGGGTGGTGGGATGCCCGGCTCCTGCTGTGGAGACGGACGGCGGACGTTGACCCTCATGTGGGGTGTGACACGGGGGCGCCGCTGCTCGGGGAGCCAGCCAACGTAAGCCGGCGCGAGGCGCGCGCAACCTACGGGCATGTCGGACGGGAGGTCAAGTGTGGTCGGCCGCCCCCCTGCTCTCGTGAAACGAGGCGCGCCGCATGACCGCGACGCTCGACGCCGTGGCCTACGTTCACGAGACGCACGAGGGCGTGGCCCGGCTCGCCGGACCGCTCGAGCGCGAGGGATTCCGGCTGGTGGAACGCTTCCGTGCGCCGGACCCGCAGGCGGACGTCCGGGCGCCGCTTCTCGTGGTCCTCGGCGGTCCGATGGGCGTGTACGAGGCGGACCGGTTCCCCTTCCTCGGGGTGGAGCAGGAGATCCTCCGGGCCCGGCTCGCGGCCAACCGTCCGTCCATCGGGCTCTGCCTGGGGGCACAGCTCCTGGCAGCGGCGGCAGGGTCCACGGTGCGCAAGGGCTCGCACGGGAAGGTCGTCGGCGTCGGGCCGGTCCGCCGGCGCCCGGTGGACGATCCGGTGCTCATCGGGCTTCCCGGGACGTTCGACGTCGTGCACTGGCATGGCGACACGTTCGACCCGATCCCCGGGGTGGCGCTCTTCGGAGGGGACCCCTATCCCGCCCAGGGATTCCGGGTGGGGCGCTCGGTGGGGCTCCAGTTCCACGCCGAGCTCGGTCCGGAGGGCTTCCGTGCGTGGGTCGAAGGGTCAGCCGGGGCGCTCCGTCGAAGCGGCCGGGACCCGGAGGCCCTGCTGTCGTCCGGCGTTCCCCGGCTGACCACGGCCCTGCCCGTCCTCGATCGGCTGCTCGAGGCCCTGGCGCGGGACGCCCGGACGGCCGCAGAGCGCTGAAATCGAGCCGGTCGCGAGGCGTACTGGAGGCATGCGCCTCATCCCCCTGGCCCTGGCGGCCTGCACGGTCGCTCTCCCCGCGCTCGGGTCCGAGTCCCGGGGCGTCTCCGGATTCAGCAACATCGAGCTGGCCGCGCCCATCGACGTCGAGGTGCGACCCGGCAAGTTCCAGGTGACGTTGGAGATGGACCCCGACATCGCCCGCAGGCTCACCACCGACGTCCGCGGCGACACGCTGCGCATCTCGCTCGAGGGCTGGAACGTGCACATCCAGGGCAAGCCGCGGGTGAAGGTGACCATGCCCGAGCTGCGTGCCGTTCACATCCAGGGCAGCGGCGACGCGGACATCGCCGGGTTCAAGGACCAGGGCAAGGTGGAGCTGCGCATCTCCGGTTCCGGCGACGTCAGGTACGCCGGGAGCTGCAGCGGGCTGGACGTTCGGATCGAAGGCTCGGGCGACGTGGTGCTCGCCGAGGGTCAGGCCGGCTCGCTGCAGGCCCGCATCCAGGGCTCCGGCAACGTCAAGGGCCGCGACTTCAAGGCGAAGAACGTCTCGGTGGCCATCGAGGGGTCCGGGGACGCGGACATCCACGTGGCCGGCGGGGCGCTCAACCTGGCCGTGAACGGCTCGGGTGACATCCGCTGGACCGGCGAGGCAAGCACCGTGAGCACCGCCACGCACGGCAGCGGCAGCATCGCCAAGCGCTAGAGCGACGACCCCCTCCTCCGAAGCCGGTCATTCCAGCCGAACGGCAATTCGGAGGCACGGCACAGCGCCGACAAGCACGGAGAGGAACAGCCGCGCGGATTTGACGGTGCAGCCGGTCCGGAGCCGTGTCTAGCTTTCGACCATGGAATGGCAAGGCGGCAGGCGCAGTGACAACGTCGACGACGCCGGACGCGGGGGCGGGGGCTTCGGGCGGCCGATCGCGTTCGGCGGGGGCGCCATCGGCATCATCGGGGCGATCCTCTTCTACCTGCTGACCGGGCAGATGCCGTTCCTGTCCACGGGGACCCAGACCCAGGCGCCGACCCAGGTTCGCCCGCAGTCCCAGACGGCACCGCGATCCGCCGCCGAGCAGGAGGAGCGCGAATTCGTGAGCGTGGTCCTCGCCAGCACCGAGGACACCTGGACGGCCGTGCTCCCGCAGCAGGCCCGGATCCAGTACCAGCCTCCTCGGCTGACGACCTTCCAGGACGGGGTGCAGTCGGCCTGCGGGATGGCCGAGAGCGCGATGGGCCCCTTCTATTGCCCGCCCGACCAGCGCGTGTACCTGGACCTCGGCTTCTTCGACCAGCTGAACCGCATGGGCGCCCCCGGAGAGTTCGCCCGCGCCTACGTCATCGCCCACGAGGTGGGTCACCACGTGCAAAACCTTCTCGGCATCAACCAGCGCGTCTCGCAGCTGCGCCGTTCCGCCAGCAAGGCGGACAGCAATGCCCTCAGCGTGCTCACCGAGCTGCAGGCGGACTGCTACGCCGGCGTGTGGGCCCACCACGCCAACGCCAACTACAAGGCCACCGACAAGGGGCGGATCGTCCAGCCGAGCGACATCGACTCCGGGCTCGCGGCGGCGGCGTCGGTGGGCGACGACCGGCTGCAGCGGCAGGCGCGGGGGTACGTCTCCCCGGAGAGTTTCACCCACGGCTCTTCCGCCCAGCGGGTCCAGTGGTTCAAGACCGGCATGCAGACCGGCGAGCTTCGCGCCTGCGACACGTTCGGCAAGGCCGGCGTGAGGCTGTGAGGCCCTGACTTTACGTCGACTGCACGCGGACCCGCGCGGGCGTCCACACGCGCGCGCGCCGGTCGAGCCGTCCTTCGCGGGTCTCCTGGCCGTAGTCCATGGGCGCCGGCGCCTGAGTGAACTCGCCCGCGGCCTCGAGCACCCGGACGTTGACGACCGCTCTGCCCTGTCCGCCGGTCTCGACGAAGGCGCCGACGTAGACCCCGCAGCGCGGGCAGACCCAGAAGTCCGTCATCCCCATGGCGAAGCGGTACCAGCCGCCCGCGGGGATCTCGCCCACCGAAAGAACGACCTCTCCGTCCGGGTCAGACGTGGTCAGCCCGCCGTGGCGCCGGCAGAAGCTGCACTGGCAGGCGCGCAGGGGCAGCTCGGCCGTGACCTTCTCCGTGGTGAAGGACACACGAAGCCGTCCGCAGTGACATCCGCCGTCCATCCGCATCGTCGAACCCTCCCCTACTGGACGGGCGCGGTCCGCCGGCGCGCGTGCGCCCGGTCTCGCTCACCCAGCGCGGCCTGCAGGAACTTTCCCGACAGCTTGCGGCCGATGAGCTCCTGGGCCACCTCGCCCGCCTCGACCAGCCGCGGGAGGTCGATGCCGGTCTCCACCCCCATCCGGTGGAGCATGTTCACCACGTCCTCCGTGGCGAGGTTTCCGGCGGCACCGGGCGCATAGGGGCAGCCGCCGAGCCCGCCGATGCTCGCATCGAACGTGGTGACACCCGCGTAGAGCCCCACCAGCGCGTTGGCCAGCGCCAGCCCGCGGGTGTCGTGGAGGTGCAGCGCGAGCTTTCCCACCGGGACGTGCGCGGTCACCGCCGCCAGGATCTCCTCCGTCTGGTTCGGCACCCCGATGCCCACGGTATCCCCCAGGCTCAGCTGGTAGATGCCCATGTCCGAGAGCCGACGGCAGAGGTCCACCACCCGCTCCAGCGGCACCGCGCCCTCGTAGGGGCAGCCCCAGACGACGCTCAGGTAGGCACGCACGCGCATCCCGGCGGCGAGCGCCCCCCGGGTCACGTCTGCGGCGACCGACAGCGCCTCCGCGATGCTCTTGTTGATGTTCTTCTTGCTGTGGGTCTCGCTCGCCGAGATGAAGACCGCCGCTTCGTTCAACCCGGCGGCCCGGGCCCGCTCCAGGCCCTTGAGATTCGGCACCAGCGCCGAGTACGTGACGCCCTGGACGCGCGGCAGCGCCTTCAGCACCTCCTCGGCGTCGGAGAGCTGGGGAATCCACCGCGGGCTGACGAACGACGTCGCCTCGATGCGCCTCTCCCCCGCAGCGACCAGGGCCGCGATGAGGCGCAGCTTCCCCTCGAGCGGAACGATGCGCAGCTCGTTCTGGAGCCCGTCGCGGGGACCCACCTCGTACAGGTCGACCCGCGGGGGCAGCCTCCCGGTCAGGCGCGTGGCTGGATGTGCTGGCGGATCCACTGCACGATGTCCTGCGTCGAGCTGCCGGGAGTGAAGATCTCGGAGACCCCCAGCTCCTTGAGCCGCGGGATGTCGTCGTCGGGGATGATCCCTCCGCCGAACACCTCGATGTCCCCCGCCTTCGACGCACGCAGAAGGTCGATGACGGCGGGAAAGAGGGTCATGTGGGCGCCAGACATGATGGACAGGCCGATCGCGTCCACGTCCTCCTGGACGGCGGCGTTGACGATCATCTCCGGGGTCTGGTGCAGCCCGGTGTAGATGACCTCCATCCCCGCGTCGCGGAGCGCACGGGCGATGATCTTCGCCCCGCGATCGTGCCCGTCCAGTCCGGGCTTGGCCACGAGGATTCTGAGCTTCCTGTCAGGCATCCGAGGTCTCGCGTGGTGAAGGGGTCAGAAGATCCCGCCCTCGCGATACTGCCCCCAGACCTTCCGGAACACATCCGAGATCTCACCCAGGGTGGCGTAGGCCTTCACTGCCTCGAGCACCGGAGGCATGAGGTTCTCGGTCCCGCGGCAAGCGGCCTCGACCTTGGCCAGGGCCGCGGTGACCGCCGCGGCGTTCCGCTCGGCCTTGACCTGCCGGATGCGCTCGACCTGCTCCTCGGTCACCCGCTCGTCGATCTTGAGGGTCTGCACCGGCTCGTGCCGCTCGCTCTGGAACGCGTTGACCCCCACGATGAGGCGATCGCCCTGCTCCACCTCGCGCTGGTAGCGGTAGGCGCTCTCGCCGATCTCCTTCTGCGGGTAGCCCTCCTCGACCGCCCGGATGATGCCGCCCATCTCGTCGATGCGGCGCATGTACTCGAGAGCGCGCTTCTCCATCTCGTCGGTGAGCGCCTCGACGTAGTAGCTGCCGCCGAGCGGGTCCACCACCCGGTCCACCCCGGACTCGTGGGCGATGAGCTGCTGGGTCCGGAGCGCCAGGGTGACCGACTCCTCGGTGGGGAGCGCGTACGTCTCGTCCAGCGAGTTGGTGTGCAGGGATTGGGTGCCGCCGAGCACCGCCGCCAGCGCCTGGAGCGCGGTCCGCACCACGTTGTTGTACGGCTGCTGCGCGGTGAGGCTCACCCCGGCGGTCTGGGCGTGCGTCCGGAGCTGCCAGCTACGCGGATCCCGGGCGCCGAACCGATCCCGCATCACCCGGGCCCAGATGCGCCGGGCGGCGCGGAACTTGGCGATCTCCTCGAAGAAGTCGTTGTGCACGTCCCAGAAGAACGAAAGGCGGCCCGCGAAGTCGTCCACCGCCATGCCCCGCTTCACGCACTCCTCGACGTAGCCAATGCCGTCGGCGAGCGTGAACGCCAGCTCCTGGACGGCCGTCGCTCCAGCCTCGCGGATGTGGTACCCGCTGATGGACACCGCGTGCCACCGGGGCATGTGCCGGCTGCAGAAGTCGATCATGTCCACGACGATGCGTACCGCCGGGCGGGGTGGGACGATCCACTCCTTCTGGGCGATGTACTCCTTCAGCATGTCGTTCTGGATGGTGCCCCCGAGCCTTTCCATGGGGACGCCCTGCTTCTCGGCCACGGCGATGTACATGCACAGGGCCACGATGGCCGAGGCGTTGATGGTCATCGAGGTCGTGACCTGATCGAGCGGGATGCCGTCGAAGAGGATCTCGAAGTCGCGGAGGGTGGAGACGGCCACGCCCTCCTTGCCGACCTCGCCGCGGCTCATCGAGTGGTCGGCGTCGTAGCCCATGAGCGCGGGCATGTCGAAGGCGGTGGAGAGCCCCGTCGTCCCGTGCGCCATGAGGTACTTGAAGCGCTTGTTGGTATCCGCGGGCGATCCGAAGCCGGCAAACATTCGCATCGTCCAGAGCCGGCCTCGGTACATGGTCGGCTGGACGCCGCGGGTATACGGGAACTGTCCCGGGAGGCCGAGGTCGCGGGCATCTTCGCGCGCCCGGTCCGCGGGGGTGAACACCAGCGGCAGCGGGACCCCGGAGTCGGTGGTGAACTCGGGCCGGCGATCCGGCGCCCGGGCGGCGCTCTTCGCCACCTCGGTCTGCTCCCAGGCCTTCTTCGCCGAGGCGACCTGCCGCACCGTGGCAAGATCGTAGGTCCGGAGCGCCGGGCGCTTCGTCTGGGCCCGGCGCGGGGCCGGCTTCCTGGGAGCTCCCTTCGGGGCGCGGGCCGTACGGGGGCTCTTCGCGAGTCGCAGCTTCTTCGGGGAACGCCGAGTCGGAGGCATAAGGGTACCGGGCCCTCTAGCATCGGGGTCGGGGCCCTACAATCGCTCGGACTTGCAGGGAGTTCCCCGGGAACGCTGGCGCCGGCTGGCTGCCGGGATCACGAGCTGGAGGCCCGGCGCAGGCGGCTCGAGCGAGCAAGATTTTGCCCGTTTATTAGTCAATGCGCCAGTGATTGCTCATTGCCTTTACGCCATCTAAGTACCTGGTCTCCGTAGGCTTTCAGGCAGTTCGGTTTGCTTGACTCCACAGTCACCCGTCCGTACAAGTCCTACCATGCGAGACGTCTTCGACAAGTGCAGCGCCTTCAAGGACGTGAAGATCGCGAAGGCCACGGGGCTGTACCCCTACTTCCGCCCCATCGAGGCGTCACACGCCAGCACCGAGGTCGACATCGAGGGCCGCCGGGTCATCATGGTGGGCTCGAACAATTACCTGGGCCTCGCGGGCGACCCTCGGGTGAAGGAGGCGGCCATCGAGGCCATCCGCCGCTTCGGGAGCACCTGCTCCGGCAGCCGCCTGCTGAATGGCACCCTCACCCTCCACGAGGAGCTCGAGTCTCGCCTGGCCAAGTTCCTCAACCGCGAGGCAGCCCTGGTCTGTTCGACCGGGTTCCAGACCAACGTGGCCACCGTCTCGGCCATCCTCGGCCGGCACGACATCGTCTTCACCGATCGTCAGAACCACGCCTCGCTGGTCGACGGCGTCCGGCTCGGGTTCGCCGAGGAGAAGCGCTACCGGCACCAGGACATGGGTCACCTCGAGGCGATGCTCGAGGCGGCGGACCCCGAGGCCGGGAAGATCATCATCACCGACGGCGTGTTCTCGATGGAGGGAGACCTCTGCAACCTCCCGAAGATCGTCGAGCTCGCCCAGCGCTTCCACGCGCGGGTGATGACAGATGACGCGCACTCCATGGGCGTCCTCGGCACCCACGGCCGCGGGACCGCCGAGTACTTCGGGCTCGAGGCCCAGACCGACCTGGTCATGGGCACCTTCAGCAAGAGCTTCGCCAGCCTCGGCGGGGTCATCGCCGGGCCGCTCGACGTCATCACCTACGTCAAGCACCGGGCCCGTCCGGTCGTGTTCAGCGCGTCAATGACCCCGGCGCAGGTGGCCGCCGCCCTCAAGGCGCTGGACATCATCGAGGCCGAGCCGCAGCGCCGCGCCCGCCTGCTCGACATCGCCGAGAAGATGCACAACGGCTTCCGGGCGCTCGGTTTCGACACCGGCGTCTCGGTCACTCCGGTGGTGCCGGTGCTGGTCGGCGACCAGGTGAAGTGCTTCCGGTTCTGGAAGGCGCTGTTCGAGGCCGGCATCTTCACCAACCCGGTCATCCCCCCGGCGGTCGAGCCCGGGCACGCGCTGCTCCGGACCAGCTACATGGCGACGCACACCGACGCCCAGCTGGACCGGGTGCTCGAGCAGTTCGAGAAGATCGGCCGCCGGATGGGGATCATCCCCGAGAGCCGGCCGACGAGCTTCGTCCCGGTGAAGGTCGCCCGGCCGGGCACCTTCGTCACGGGCAACCAGGCCTCGCAGCGGTGGGCGGCGGCCTCGGCCGGCCTCCTCGCCGACCGCGGGCTGTCGCTCGAGTCCATCTCCAAGCTCTCCGGCAAAGACGTGGCGCGCAAGCTGGCCGATGCCGTCGAGACGCTCACCTGGCGCGCGGCGAACCTCCAGCCAGACGATCTCAGGCGGCTCGGCTCTGCGCCCTTGCGTCTCTGGGAGAAGCGGACGGAGATCCCGGGCCTCCTTCTCGAGAAGGGCGCCAACCTGTTCATGAAGAACGGCAAGCAGCCCGACGCCTGAGACAGCGCCCCCCGGAGCACACCGCATGCCCGCTTCCGCGAAGAAGCTTCGAGTGCTGGACAGCCCTGCACCCTCCGGCGCCGACGTCACCGTCACCCCGGTGCAGAGCGCGCAGGACCGGGACGCGTTCATCCGCTTCCCGTACCGGCTGTACGCCGGTGACCCGAACTGGGTGCCTCCGCTGGAGATGGAGCGGAGAGATTTCCTGAACCCGAAGAAGAACCCCTGGTTCGAGTTCGGGAACGCGGAGCTGTTTCTCGCGCGTTGCGACGGGAAGGTCGTCGGGAGGATTGCGGCGGTCAACGACCCGCACTGGAACGAGTTCAACAAGACGAACCAGGGGGCGTTTGGCCTCTTCGAGTGCATCGACGACATCACCATCGCCCGCGGTCTGTTCGACGCCGCGGCGGCGTGGGTGAAGGCCCAGGGCCGCAGCGAGATCATCGGTCCGATGAACTTCAGCACCAACTACGAGTGCTCGGTGCTGGTCGAGGGCTTCGAGTCCCCGCCGACGGTGATGATGACGTACAACCCGCGGTACTACGACGCGCTCATCAAGTCGTGCGGGTTCACGAAGGCCAAGGACCTGCTCGCTTACGAGCTCTCGACGTCCGTCCCTCCGCCCGAGAAGGTGGTCCGCATCGCCGAGAAGATCCGCCACCGCGAGGGGATCGTTGTGCGGCCGATCCGCATGGACCAGTTTGCGAAGGAAGCGCAGACGGTCAAGGACATCTACAACTCCGCCTGGGAAGAGCGCTGGGGCTTCGTCCCGATGACCGAGCATGAGTTCGACCATCTGGCGAAGGAGATGAAGGCCGTCATCCGTCCCGAGCTCGTGATGATCGCTGAGGTGAACGGCGAGCCGGTCGCCTTCGTCCTCACCGTCCCGGACGCGAACGTCGCCCTCAAGGCCGCGGGCGGGCGCCTGACGAAGTGGGGTCTGCCCATCGGACTGGCCAAGCTGCTCCTCGCCTCCCGCCGCATCCGACGGGTCAGGCTGATCCTGCTCGGCATCAAGGCGAACTTCCGCAAGCGCGGGATCGACGCCGTGCTCTACCTCGACTCCCTGCAGACGGCGAAGCGCCTCGGCTACACCAGCGGCGAGATCTCCTGGACGGTCGAGGACGCGCCCCTCGTGAACCGCGCGATCGAGATGATGGGCGGCAAGCGGACGAAGACGTACCGCATCTACCAGCGGGCAGTCTGACCCGGGACGGTGATGAACGTTCTCCTCACGGGTGGCAGCGGCTTCGTCGGGGGACAGCTGGCGAAGCTCCTCGTGTCCAAGGGGCACGCGGTGCTGGCTTTGGTCCGGCGCTCCTCGAAGGTGGACGCCCTGAAGGCGCTCGGGGTGCGCATCGCAATCGCCGATCTGCATACCGGCGACGGGCTGGACCAGGCCGTCGAGGGCGTGGAGGTCGTCCAGCACGTCGCAGGGGTCACCAAGGCCCGGAGCGAGGAAGAGTACCTCCGCGGCAACGCCGAGACGACGCGCATGCTGGCCTCGGTGCTCGCCCGGCAGAAGCGCCCTCCCCGCCTGGTCATCTGCTCGTCGCTGGCTGCCGCCGGCCCCGCCCGCATCGGCAAGCCGCGCACCGAGGAGGAGAGCCCCGCGCCGATCTCGATGTACGGGCGGAGCAAGCTCGCCGCCGAGCAGGCCGCGCGCGAGTTCGCCGACCGCGTTCCCACGGTGATCGTCCGTCCGCCGATCGTCTACGGGCCGGGCGACCTGACCAACCTCCCCCCGCTCATGGCCATGGCGCGGACGGGCGTCTATCTGAAGGCCGGGCTCGGGCCGAAGCACTTCAGCTTCGTTCACGTGGACGACCTGAACCAGGCGCTCCTGGCGGCCGCCGAGCGGGGGAAGACGCTGACTCCCGGGAACCCGAGCGAGGGAATTTACTTCGCCTCCGACCCCGAGCCGTACAGCTGGGAGCACTTCTGCGCCGCCCTCAGCCGCGCGCTCGGCCGGAGCAAGCCGCGGGTCATCTCCCTGCCCGACTTCGTGGGCTGGGCCACCGGCGCGGGCGCGGAGATCGGGAGCCGCCTGCTGGGCACCGTCTCGATCATGAACCGCGACAAGGCGAAGGAGATGGCCCAGGAGGCGTGGACCTGCTCCCCGGCGCGCGCCGTCGAGGAGATTGGCTTCAAGCCCGAGTACCCGCTCGATCCGGGCCTGGAGAACACCGTCGCGTGGTACCGAACGCAGGGACTCGCATGAGCACCACCTTCGTCCGACCCCTCCGCAGCCCTGGACGTCCCCGGGCGCCGAAGTCCGCCCCCGGCGTCGAGGGTCCCTCGACGTCGATCCAGGTCACTCCCGTTCGCTCGACCTCGGAGCTGGACGAGTTCATCCGCTACCAGCTCGAGCTCTACCGCGATGATCCGTACTTCGTCCCGCCCATCGTGGCCGAGCGGCGGGACTTCCTGAACCGGAAGAAGAACCCCTTCTTCAGCCACGCCGAGGTGGAGCTCTTCCTCGCCCGGCGAAACGGGAAGGTGGTGGGGCGCATCGCGGCGATCGACGACGCGCTCTGGAACCAGTTCCACAACAGCGAGACCGGTTTCTTCGGGATGTTCGACGTGCCGAACGACCCGGAGATCTCCGGCGCGTTGCTGGACGCGGCGGCCGGGTTCGCCCGCAGCCGCGGGATGAAGACCCTCACCGGTCCGGTGAACCTCTCCACCAACCATGATTGCGGCGCGCTGGTGGAAGGCTTCGATTTCCCGCCGGCGATGATGATGCCCTACAACTACCGGTACTACGGCGCGCTCCTCGAGGGCTGGGGCCTGAAGAAGATGCGCGACCTCTACGCCTACGACATCTCGGCGGCGATGACCCCGCCCGAGAAGATGGTGCGGATCGCCGAGCGGCTGAAGGAGTCCGAGCAGGTCCGGGTGCGGCCGCTGAACATCCACGATCTCCCGGAGGAGATCCGCCGCCTCAAGAGCATCTACAACGCGATGCTCGACCGGAACTGGCTCTTCCTCCCGATGAACGAGGAGGAGTTCGACGCCATCACCGCCCGGCTCCGGCCTCTGGTCAGGGTGCGACCCGAGCTGTGCCTGATCGCCGAGGTGAAGAACGAGCCGGTGGCGTTCTGCCTGACTCTCCCGGACACCAACCAGGCCATCCGCGAGGCGGGCGGTCAGCTGACCCGCTGGGGTTTTCCGATCGGACTGGCGAGGATGGCCTGGGCCGCGAGGCGCATCGAGCGGCTCCGGGTCCTGCTCTTCGGCATCAAGCCCGGCTACCGCAGGCGGGGCCTCGACGCGCTCCTGGGCCTGGAGACGCTGCGCGCCGCCCGGCGGCTCGGGTACGACAGCGCCGAGCTCGGCTGGACCACCGAGGACAACGAGCTGATGAACCGGTCGATCGAGTCCATCGGCGGGCGCCGGTACAAGACGTACCGGATCTACGAGAAGCCGCTGTAGCTCTCGTCGGGGCGGCCGCGCCAGCCAGGTGCTAGGCGACGACGGCGCGCCCTCGTATGGTGCCGCGCCATGTGGAACCTCGCCCACCTGCACATCGCCATCAATCACATCCCGGTCGTCCTGATCCCGGCCGTCCTGGTCATCGTGTCAGTCGCCGCGTGGCAGAAGTCCGTTCCGGTGCTGCGGACCGGCATCGTGGTCGCCTGGGTCGCCGGACTCTTCGCCGGGGCGGCGTACCTGACCGGCGACGCGGCGGCCGACGTGGTGATGGCGGTGGAGAAGGCCCAGCAGAAGACGCTGGATCCCATCGTCGGGGAGCATGACGACTCGGCCGGCTGGGCCCTCGGGGCCTCCGTCCTGCTCGCGGCCGCGGGCGTCTGGGGTTGGCGCCGAGGGACCGTCGGCCGCGAGGTCACCCTTCCCCTCCTGGTCCTCTCGGCCCTCGGAAGCGCAATCGTCCTCCGCACGGCCGAGCTCGGGGGGCAGATTCGCCACCCCGAGGCCCGCCCAGGATTCGTGGCGCCCGCCGAGCACGAGAAGTCCGCTGGGGAGCACGCCCCACGCTGACTGTCGGGCCAGCGTGCCGGCCACGTCAGCGAAGAGGTGACAGCCTCCCGTCGGAGCGTGTAACACCGAGTCCCCGTTCGACGTCCCCACACGGGGGACTCCGGAGAATCGACATGCGCCTGACCGACCGCGTGAAGCAGATCCTGTCCTGGTACCCGTCTGACACCCCGGGGACCAAGACGAACCTCGCCCGGCTGCTCAACACCGGGACGCTCGCGGGGACCGGCAAGCTGGTCATCCTTCCGGTGGACCAGGGGTTCGAGCACGGCCCCGCCCGCTCCTTCGCCCCGAACCCGCCCGGCTACGACCCCGAGTACCACGTGGAGCTGGCCATCGAGTCGGGCTGCAACGCCTATGCGGCGCCGCTCGGGTTCCTCGAGGCCATCGCCGGGAACTACGCGATGGAGATCCCGCTGATCCTCAAGGTCAACAACTCGGATTCGCTCAGCAAGCTCGAGCCCGCATCCGCGATGACCGGCTCGGTGAAGGACGCGGTGCGGCTCGGCTGCGCGGCGGTCGGCTACACCATCTACCCGGGGAGCGGACAGCGGAACATCCTGCTCCAGGAGCTGCGGGAGATCATCGAGGAGGGCAAGGAGCACGGCCTTCCCACCGTGGTCTGGGCCTACGTGCGCGGAGCAGCCATCCCCAAGGAGAACGAGACCGCGGTGGACCTCATCGCCTACGCGGCGCAGGAGGCAGCGCAGCTCGGCGCCCACGTGGTGAAGGTGAAGCCGCCCAAGGACGCGGTGGAGCTGGCCGAGGCCAAGAAGGTCTACGAGAAGTACGCCATCCCCACCAAGACGCTGCCCGAGCGGGTGCGCCACGTGGTGCAGAGCTGCTTCAACGGGAAGCGCATCATCATCTTCTCGGGGGGCGAGGCAAAGGACACCCCGGCGGTGCTCGAGGAGATCCGCGGCATCCGCGACGGCGGGGGCTTCGGCTCGATCATGGGCCGCAACGCCTTCCAGCGCCCGAAGGACGAGGCGCTCAAGCTGCTCAGGGACGTGATGGCCATCTACCAGGGGAGGTGAGCGCGCGCGTCCCCGCGGGAACTCAAGGCGCGGGGATGGCGCCTACCACCGCGGTGCTGAACCCCGGCGGCTCGGGTGGGGCCGCGGGCAATGTCGCGCCGTGCTCCGCCGCGCCGCGCACCAGCGCGTCCACCTCGGAGTTCAAGGCCGCCCAGTCGGTGAATACCACCCGGCGTGCGGGCTGGTCCGGCACGTCGCGGTGGATGATCTTCTGCATCAGCACCCGGGTCAGCGGGCCGTAGGCAGTGTCGGTGAGGGCTCCGGCGACCGAGACGGCCCGGTCCGCCCTCCATCCGGTCTCGAGCACGAAGTCCTCGAGGGCCTTGCGGGTGGCGCGGCGGGCATCGAGCCGCTCCCCGTCCGGGCGATGGACGTCCGCCGCTGCCGCCTCGGTCAGGCTCACCGACAAAAGCAGCGTGGGAACGCGGCCCAGCTCGGAGCGGCGAGCGCGGACGAACTTCACCATCTCCCGTTCGTGGTGACCGAGGTGGACGCTCGCGGCCAGGATGACCGCGGAGTAGCGCTCGAGCGCGGGGAGCGCCTCCGTCCGCGCGTCCTGGATCTGCGCCTCGCGACAGAGGGTGCGGATGCGGTCGGCGATGCGCTCGGCAATGTGCCGCGTGTGCCCGTTCCGGGTGGCATAGACGACGAGGATCGGTCTCATGTCCGGAGGCGCTGCATCGCGCGTACCCCCCCCGGCTCCCGTCGCCTGGCCCACCTGCGCTCATGCAATCCCTGCGCGCCGGGAGTGTAGGCAGCGCAGCCTCTGCGCCTGAACGGAGCCTGGACAGCGAGTTTGCAGAGCACGCCGGATGCAGCGCTCAGCGATGCGCCCCGGAGGAGATCGTCATGTCCGAACGGCACGTTGTGATCGTGGGGGGTGGGTTGGCCGGGCTCTCCGCCGGGTGCTACGCACGCGCCTCGGGATTTCGGACCACGGTGGTGGAGCACAACCTCGCCCTGGGCGGCGTCTGCACGGCGTGGCCGCGTGGTCCGTACATCATCGACGGGTGCATCCACTGGCTCACCGGCGGAACGTTCGCCCCGCTGTACCAGGAGCTGGGCGTCGTGCCACCCGTGCGGCTTCACGTGCTGAAGGAGTGGACGGCGTATCGCGACGCGCGGAACGGAAAGACCCTCCACGTCACCCGCGACCTCGATGCTCTGGGCCAGGACCTCCGCGCGGTTGCCCCAGAGGACGGCGACGAGATCGCCCGGATGATCGCCGGGGCGCGGCGCATCGCCGAGCTGAAGCAGCCCTTCGACGCAGGCCACCGCTCCTTCTGGGACCACCTCGCCGAGTTCTGGCAGATGCGGGACGAGCTGGGCGCGGTGATGCACTTCCGCAAGCCCATCTCGCTCTACCTGCACGAGCACCTTCGGTCGCCGGCGCTCCAGCGGATCCTCGGCGAGCTGCTGCCACCGGAGGCGCCAGCGCTCTTCCTGCTCATGGTCCTGGGCTACCTCGAGCGCGGGCACCTCTCGCGGCCCATCGGAGGCACCACCGCATTTCGGGACGCGCTGATCGGCACCTACCGGCGGCTCGGTGGCGAGGTTCAGCTCCACGCCACCGTCGACGAGATCCTGGTGGATGGGCACCAGACGCGCGGCGTCCGGCTCTCGGACGGCGCCTACCTCCTCGCGGACGCGGTCATCTCCACCTCCAGCATGCCGGAGACGGTGCTCCGGCTGCTCGGCGGGCGCTTCGGAGGAGACGAGGTGCGTGCCCGCATGGCGCGGTGGCGGATGTTCCAGCCCATCGTCCTGGCGAGCTTTGGAGTGTCGCTGCCCCTCTCCAACCTTCCCTCGCTGATGCTCATCGACCGGGTCGAGCCGTTCGAGGTCGGCGACGTGGTGAACGACAAGCTCTACGTCCGGGTGTGCAACGACGACACGAGCTTCGCGCCCGCGGGTCACACGGTGGTCCAGGCGATGCTCGGGTCGAGCTACGACTGGTGGGCCACGCGTGGCGCCCGCTACTCCACCGAGAAGGACTCCGTGGCAGACATCGCGCTGGGACAGCTCACGAGGCAGATCCCCGGGCTGGCCGCCGAGGTGCGGGTGGTCGACGTCGCGACTCCGCTCACCTTCTGGAGCAGTGCGCGGGCATGGCGCGGAGCGTACGAGGGATGGGTCCCGAGCTCGGAATCGTTCTTCGGGCAGGTGCGCAAGACGCTCCCGGGGCTCCACCGGTTCGTCATGGCGGGCCAGTGGGTCGAGCCCGGGGGCGGCGTTCCCACCGCGCTCCTCAGCGGACGTCAGGCCGTGCAGACGCTCTGCACCGAGCTGGACGTTCCCTTCCGGTTGCCGAGCGCGTGAGGCGAAGGGCTCCTGGACGGACCCTTCAGCCTGCGGTCCAGGTTCCCCCGAGCGTGGTGCAGCTCGCCTGCGAGGCCGCGGGATCCGCGCCCGTGTAGAAGTAGTATGTCGCGCTGCACGTCGTCCCCGATGGGCACGAGCCGGCGACACTGCCGAGGCCATTGACCGCGCAGCGTCCGACGAGTCCGGCCGTCGGGCAGCTTGCGACGGACGTCGCCGCCGTGCCGCAGTCCTTGGTGTTCAGGGTCCCGCCCGAGACGTTGACCGTCAGGCACGCATTGGCTGCGGTGTTCTGGCAGGTGAAGGCTACTTCATCGGATTCCTTGTGGAGCTAACCGGGATCGAACCGGTGACCTCTTGAATGCCATGAGAACAAGATCAGTCGTTAATTCAACCACTTAGAACGTAGCCCACGCCAACGGCACGACAACCATTCACACGCAATATCAGTTGTTTACAAGATCATGACGCGAGACAACGCCAACACGGCTTTCCATGGAAGTCCTGTCAAGGCCTGGCTCGATCTAAGCGCTGCTTAGTTCCGCAGAGCGGGAGCAGGGCTGAGAACCCGGTGCCCTATCCGGGCCGTCCTCGAGGGGTGGCCGGAGGTGGTGCGGAGGCGAGCGAGCGAGGCGGCCTTCCTCCGCGGGTGAAGGAGGTGGACTCGCCGTCACCGTGGCCCGGCGCACCCTCGCTCTGCTTCGTGCGCGCGGCGTGCTCGATGAGGCGGTCGCTCCCAGGACGGAGCGCTCGCCATCCTCCAGCTCGAGGGCATCTCTAGGTGCCGCGCCGCGGACCGCCTGCTGCCGCCCGCCGGCCGGGCCGCCCGCCAGCGACCGGGCGCATTCAGCGTGGGGGTTCGAGGCGTGTGGCCGTTGGGGACCACGCACGCGCTACGCACCGGGCGCGTCGCCACCCCGTCCGCGCGCCCCGGGCCTTACCCTCGACGCGTGCCCAGCCGTGCTCTGATAGCCGGGGTGAGTTCGCCGTCCGCCGGCTGCAGCGAGGACGACCCCCAGCACCCGAGCGCCGTGTTCAGGAACCGTGGGCGCATTGGCAGGAACGATGATGCCCGGCGCGGCCCGCCCTTTACTTGGCGCGGTTGACCTCGGAAGTGAACACGGGCGGATGCGTTGGCGCGGCCATGCGTGCGCTGGGCTCGGGGGTGACGGTGAGCGTGAAGGTTCGATGCGGCGTCGTGGTGTCCAACTTCCCGACGAGATCCGCGTCGACCTTGAGCGCGCCTACATTCTGGATCTCGGCATTGCGTGGCTGGATCCAGACGACATAGACGGAGGCGTCCGAAGCAACCCTCGCGGGGTCGGACAGGTGCTTCACCTGGACCTCGATCTGGGTGTTGTCGTTGGGGCCGGCCTTGGCCTGAACCGTCCCCTCACCGGAGGTATTCGCGACGCTCGACTCCATCGCCTGCTTCGGCGCGCTTGCGCATCCCGCTGGGCTGAAGGCGAGCAGGCCGATGGACGCTAGGGCCATCACGCGAATGGGACGGTGGAGGCCGCTTCGAATGAATCGCATGACGCTCACCTCGCAAGAAGGAAGAAGAAACCGCACTGTCCCCAGCGCCGCAGGATCTCGCCCGCGCACTCCAAGGAGGAAGTCGGCGAGCGCGTGAGACAGTGCGCCGGACCGCTGCCAAAGACAAGATACCGCTACGCTATAAAAGTCGAACGCTCAACGGAGGCTGGCACAGGCCGGCTCGAACGAGTCGGACGGAAACTGACTGACTGCGCCCCCGCCCGGAATCCGCCGCCCGGCGCACCGTCGCTCTGCTCCGTGCGCGCGGCGCGCTCGAGGAGGCGGTCGCTCCCAGACAGAACGCTCGCCATCCTCCAACTCGAGGGCATCCAGGTGCCGCGCCGCGGACCGCCTCCTCCCGCCCGCCGGCCGGGCCGCCGCCTCCGGGGAAAACCCACGCTTCTCGACGCAGTTCTGACGCGTGGCTCTTTCATGCATCGGCCAGCTCCGACTCGAGCGCTCGCCAGTCCACATCGGCACCGACGCGCGCAAGCACGGCGTGCAGCCCAAACCGAATGCGGAAGAGGAAGAGCAGCCTTCCCGGAAGGTGGAGCCGCATCAAGGCCCGCTTGTTTCCGACCAGCTCCTTCATGTCGATGCCGATGCCGGGCGGCAAGCGGTGCGGCCCTGCCTTCAGCACCGGGCTGAAAAACCCGCGCAGCAGCGTGCGGGCGACCTGCATGTCCGCTTCCCTTTCTGGAGGTCTACCACCCAGCGCCGTGAGGCCTGCCCGCATGCCCGCCAGGTCATCGGCGCGGACCCGCGCGCGACAGAGCGGCGAGGCCAGCCCTCAGCGGTGACTCGAACTCGACCACGCAGCCGTGGTCCAGAATCACCACCGAGCCGTCTTCCTGGAAGAGCAGGTTCCCAGGGTGCGGATCCGCGTTGAACAGCCCATGTCTGAATACAGTGCCGATGTAGAACTCGTAGAGCGCCCGTCCGGCGTGGTTCCTCCGATCCTCGTCGGCTGTCCGAGGTCCTCCATTGCGTGGTGAGGACGCGGGGTGAGCACCAGGCTTCGTAGACCGCCGGGATGTGAATGCACGGATGTTGCGCGTAGATGGCGCCGAACCGCTGCTGGTGCGCACGCTCGAGCGCGTAGTTCGGTTGCGCAGCACCGCGAGAATCCACCGCTCGGCGATGAGCACCGCCGCCTCGACCTTCGCCTTGTCTCGCGGCCGGTACGGCCGGGCTGGGATGGCAACCGCCTCGTAGTGCCGCGCGAGGTCAGCGTAGGTGCGGTTCAGGTCGGGCTCGTACTTGCTCGCGCGCGTGACGCCGACCTTGGGGTTGTCGGGCACCCAGAGCGGCGTCACGCCGCCGAAGTACTCGAAGGCGCGCACGTGACAGCCGATCCACGTCGGCAGGTCCTGGTGCAGCACTGGCTCGGCGTAGGTGAGGTTCGACGCGCCCAGCACCGCAACGAAGAGCACCGCCTTCTGGCACTCGCCGCTGAAGGCATCGGCGACGTCGAGACCATCGCCGCTGAAGTCGATGAAGGTCTTCTCGCCGGCGCGGTGCGCCTGGCGCATCGTCGCCGACAGCGGGCGTGCCCAGCGCAGGTAGCGGTCGCAGAACTGGCTGTACTGGAGCCCACCGGGCTGCGCCTCCTTGTACTCCTGCCAGAGCAGCATCTTGGTGACGTGCCGCCGCTGCAGCTCGGTGTGGATCCAGGCCCAGTCCGGCTCCGGGCGGTTCGAGACCGGCCGGTGCTCGTCGGGGAACAGCAGCCGCTCG
>Ga0208851_1000355_pt1 | contig 20775 bp, 21 predicted proteins | sample NGESurshal092012_FD_184481 | JGI IMG/M metagenome (GOLD analysis project Ga0208851, IMG submission 184481) | Arctic peat soil microbial communities from Barrow, Alaska - NGEE Surface sample 415-2 shallow-092012 (SPAdes) | ecosystem: Environmental > Terrestrial > Soil > Wetlands > Peat ... | reverse complement strand
CTCGGTGAGCTGGCCGCCCTCGTCGTACCCGATGTAGCCTGGGGGCGAGCCGACGAGCCGCGACACGGCGTGCTTCTCCATGTACTCGGACATGTCGATGCGCGTCATCGCGTCCTCGTCGCCGAACAGGAACTCGGCGAGCGTACGGGCGAGCTCGGTCTTGCCGACGCCCGACGGGCCCAGGAAGACGAACGAGCCGGTCGGCCGCTTGGGATCCTTGAGCCCTGCGCGCGAGCGGCGGATCGCCTTCGAGATGACCTCGACGGCGGCGTGCTGCCCGATGACCCGCTTGTGCAGCTCCTCCTCCATGCGCATGAGCTTGGCCGTCTCGGCCTCGGTCAGCTTGAAGACCGGGATGCCGGTCCACATCGAGACGATGTCGGCGATCTCCTCCTCGCCGATCGCCGGACGCGGGCCCTCGCCCTCGCCGGCGCGCCACTGGTCCTCGAGCTCGCGCTTCTTCGTCGTGAGCTTGCGCTCGTCGTCGCGCAGCGCGGCGGCCTTCTCGAACTCCTGCGCCTCGATCGCCGACTCCTTCTCGCGGCGCGTGCGCTCGATGTCCTCCTCGAGCTCCCGGTAGATGGGCGGGGAGGTCATCGACTTGATGCGCATCCGCGAAGCGGCCTCGTCGATGAGGTCGATCGCCTTGTCCGGCAGCTGCCGGTCGGCGATGTAGCGGTCGGCGAGCTCGGACGCGGCGCGCAGCGCCTCGTCGGTGATCTCGACCTTGTGGTGCTGCTCGTAGCGGTCGCGCAGGCCCTCGAGGATCTGCACGGTCTCCTCGATCGACGGCTGGTCGACGCGGATCTGCTGGAAGCGGCGCTCCAGCGCGCTGTCGCGCTCGAGGTACTTGCGGTACTCGTCGAGCGTCGTCGCGCCGATCGTCTGCAGCTCGCCGCGCGCGAGCGCGGGCTTGAGGATCGAAGCGGCGTCGATCGCGCCCTCGGCGGCACCGGCGCCCACGAGGTTGTGCAGCTCGTCGATGAACAGGATGATGTCGCCGCGCTGGGTGATCTCCTTCATCACCTTCTTGAGGCGCTCCTCGAACTCGCCGCGGTACTTCGACCCGGCGACGAGCGCCGCCAGGTCGAGCGTGTAGATCTGCTTGCCCTTCAGCAGCTCCGGCACGTCGGCGTTCGTGATGCGCTGGGCGAGGCCCTCGACGACGGCCGTCTTGCCGACGCCCGGCTCGCCGATCAGCACGGGGTTGTTCTTCGTGCGGCGCGAGAGGATCTGCATGATCCGCTCGATCTCCGTCTCACGCCCGACGACCGGGTCGAGCTTGCCCTCGGCGGCGAGCTTCGTGAGGTTGCGCCCGAACTGGTCGAGCAGCTTCGAGGACTTCTTGCCCTCGCCGGAGGCCGCGGCGCCGGCCTGGCCGGAGCCGGAGCCCGAGCCCGAGCCCTGGCGACGGCCGCCGGGGCCTGAGAGCATGCGGATGACCTCGTTGCGGATCTTCTCGGAGTCCGCGTCGAAGTCGAGCAGTATGCGGGCGGCGACGCCCTCGTTCTCGCGCACGAGGCCGAGCAGGATGTGCTCGGTGCCGATGTAGTTGTGGCCGAGGCTCAGGGCCTCGCGGAGCGCCAGCTCCAGGACCTTCTTCGCACGCGGCGTGAACGGGATCTGGCCGGAGGTGACCTCCTCGCCGGATCCGACGATCCGCACGACCTGCGCGCGGACGCGCTCGACGGTGATGTCGAGGCTCTCGAGGACGCGGGCGGCAAGGCCCTCCTCCTCACGCAGCAGGCCGAGCAGGATGTGCTCGGTGCCGATGTAGTTGTGCTTGAGCGTCCGCGCTTCTTCCTGTGCAAGGACGACCACCTGGCGGGCACGCTCTGTGAATCGCTCGAACATGTGCTGCTACGTCCTTCCTGCGGGCGGGTGCTGTGCGTGGGTCGTATCGGTGGTCTGTGGGTCGGCTGCTGGATCGGTTGCAGGGACGAAGACGTCCCGTTCGGCTCACCCTAGTTTTCGGCCAAGACGGCAGATCGGATGAACGAACGGTCGAATTCGGCGGGCATGAACAAGTTTACCAGCGGGTCAGGGTGCCCAAGGGCGCTCGTGAACCCCGTGTGAACCGGGGTTCCCGCTCGCTGCGGCGAATCCTGGTCAGTCCCGCATCGCGGGGAACAGCACGACCTCGCGGATCGAGTGGCGCCCCGTCATGAGCATCACGAGCCGGTCGATGCCCAGGCCCACGCCGCCGGTCGGCGGCATGCCCTGCTCGAGCGCCTCGACGAACACCTCGTCGTAGGGCTGGGCCTCCTCGTCGCCCTCCCCCGCCAGGCGCACCTGCGCCTCGAAGCGCCGGCGCTGCTCATCGGGGTCGTTGAGCTCCGTGAAGGCGTTCGCGATCTCCATCCCGGAGCAGAAGGCCTCGAAGCGCTCGACGAGCCCGGACACCGTGCGGTGGTCCTTCGCGAACGGCGAGAGCTCCTTCGGGTAGTCGATGAGGAAGACCGGGTCGGTGACGTGCGGCTCGACCTCGCGGCTCAGCAGGTCGTCGACGAGCTGGGGCCAGCTGCGGTCGGCCGGCTCGTAACCCTCGAGCCCGGCGGCGGCGATCGCGGCGCCCAGCGCCTGTGGGTCGCGATGGGCGAGCACGTCGATCCCGGTGCGCTCGGCGATCGCGTCGTGCAGCGTGACGCGCCGCCAGGGCGGGCTGAAGTCGATCTCGCCCGCGTAGCCCGCCGCGGCGGCGACCTCGCTGACGAGCGTCTCGACGCGGACCATCTCGTCGTTGTAGTCCGCGTAGGCCTCGTACCACTCGACCATCGTGAACTCGGGGTTGTGCTTGAACGAGATGCCCTCGTTGCGGAAGTCCTTGCCGAGCTCGTAGACGCGCTCCAGCCCGCCGACGATGCAGCGCTTGAGGTAGATCTCGGTCGCGATCCGAAGGTACAGGTCGCGGTCGAGCGCGTTGTGGTGGGTGACGAACGGGCGCGCCAGCGCGCCGCCGTACAGCGGCTGCAGCACCGGCGTCTCGACCTCGACGAAGCCGGCCTCGTCGAGGTGGCGGCGCACGGCGCTGATGATCCGCGAGCGCGTGAGGAAGACCTCGCGCGCCTCGGCGTTGCCCATCAGGTCGAGCTCGCGGCGGCGCAGGCGCGTCTCGACGTCCTGCAGGCCGTGGTGCTTGTCGGGTGGCGGGCGCAGGCTCTTGGCGAGCAGCGCGAAGTCGTCGACGCGCAGCGTCAGCTCGCCGCGTCGCGAGCGGAAGATGGTCCCGTCCACGCCGATCAGGTCGCCGAGGTCCAGGTCGACGAGCTGCGCCATGCGCTCGGGACCGAGCACGTCGGCGCGCGCCTGCAGCTGCATGCGGCCCGAGCGGTCGACGAGGTCCAGGAACGCCATCCTGCCCTGTCCGCGGCGCGCGGCCAGGCGCCCGGCGACGCGATGGGCGCTGTCGGTCTCGGCGCCGTCCTCCAGGTCGCCCCACGGGGCCTGGACGTCGGCGATCGCGACGACGCCGGGGTAGGCGTGCGGGAACGGGTCGATCCCCTGCTCGCGCAGCCGCTCGAGCTTCGCGCGACGATCGGCGAGGACCTGCGAGAGGTGCTCGCCGGCAGTCGCCTGCTGGTCGGGTTCGGGCTGGTCGCTCACGGACGCGCCATCATCGCGCACCTGAGCCGGGCAGGGCGCCCGGCGGACCGAGGAGGTCGGCTATACCCCGACGTCGATCTTCGTGATCTTCAGCTTGCGCGCCGGGCCGCGCGGGACCTGCACGGAGACGACGTCGTTGCGCTTGCGGCCCAGCAGGGCGCGGCCGACGGGCGACTCGTTGGAGAGCTTGGCCTCCGACGGGTTGGCCTCGGCCGAGCCGACGATCGTGAACTTCTGCGACTTGCCGGTCTTCTCGTCCTTGACGTGGACGATCGAGCCGACCTGGACGTTGTCGGTCGACAGGTCCCGGGCGTCGATGACCTGCGCCGAGCGGATCTTCTCCTCGAGCGCGGCGATGCGGGCCTCGACCATCGCCTGCTCGTTCTTGGCGTCGTCGTACTCGGAGTTCTCGGCGATGTCGCCGAACTCGCGCGCCTCCTTGATGCGGGCGGCGACCTCGCGGCGGCGGTCGGTGGTCAGGGTCTCGAGCTCCTCCTGGAGCTTCTCGAGGCCTTCTGCGGTGAGGATGACGTCCTTGGGCATGGCTGCACGCGATCGGTCGGAGAGGACCAAAACGCCAACCCGGCCGGCTGGCGCGAGCGGCGCAGTATAGCGCCGGTCAGGCGGCCGCCGGGACGGCTGCAAGGCCGTTCAGCAGGGCTCGCGCCTCGGCGATCGACGCCGTCTGCTGGAAGGCCGCCTGCGCCTGCCTGGGAGCGTGCAGGCGCTCCAGATACCAGGGGTAGAACTTGCGCAGGTAGCGCGCGCCGCGCTCGGGGCCGAGGTGCTCGACCGCGCGGTCCATGACCCAGTCGAGCTCGTCGAGGACCTCCTGCGCGGAGGGTTCGCCGGCGCGCGTGCCGAGCACCTGCTCGAACAGCCACGGGTTGCCCAGGGAGCCGCGCGCGAGCATCACCGCCGCGGCGCCGGTGTGCGCATAGGCCTCGCGCACCGCCTGCGGGCTGCGCAGGCCGCCCGAGAGGATCACGGGCACCGGCAGGCTCGCCACGAGCCGCGCGGCGAGGTCGTAGTCCGGTGTGCCCTTGTGATGCACCTGTGCCGAGCGCGGGTGGAACCCGATCGCGCTGACGCCGGCCTCCTCAACGAGCCTGTGGGCGAGGTCGTAGCCGTCGGTGGCGCCGCTGCGCCGGCCCGAGCGCAGCTTCACCGTCACCGGCAGGCCGCCGCCCTCGCGCGCGGCGCGGGCGACCGCCACCGCGAGATCGGGGTCGCTCAGCAGCGCGGCCCCCGCCCCCGTCCTGCACACCTTCGGGACCGGGCAGCCCATGTTCAGGTCGATGATGTCGGCGCCGCGCTCGGCGACGGTCGCCGCGGCCGAGCGCATGACCTCGGGGTCCTGGCCGAACAGCTGGACCGCGACGGGGCCGCCGTCGCGCTCCTCGGGCCGGATGCGCAGCAGCTCCACCATCGTCTTCTCGTTGCGATGGTGGATCGCGAAGCTCGAGACCATCTCGCTGAACGCCAGGCCCGCGCCGTGGCGCTTGGCCTGCAGGCGCACGAACCAGTTGCCGATGCCGGCCAGCGGCGCGAGCACGACGCGATTGGGTACGCGGACGGTGCCGATGTCGAACGGGTCGGTGAGCGGGGCCTGCGGCACGACCTCCAGGGTACCCCCGGATCAGGTGCGAGACCTGCGGCGATCATGCGCGACCACGTGCAGGCGGCGCTGAGCGTCGTGGGGGGTCCGGGCGCAGAGCCTGGAGAGCATCGGGACACGCCCGCACTGACCGGCCCCGCCCGCCCGCGCTCAGGTGTTGCGCTCGTAGAGGAGCTTCAGGCCCTTGAGCGTGAGCAGGTCGTCGATCTCGTCGATCGACTCGGTGTGCGGGACGATGTGCTGCGCCAGGCCGCCCGTGGCGATCGTGGCCGGCTCCTCGCCGAGCTCCGCGCTGATCCGCGCGACGATGCCGTCGACCTGGGCGGCGAAGCCGTAGATGATCCCGGAGCGGATCGCCTCGATCGTGCCCTTGCCGATCGCCGCCCTCGGGGGCAGCAGGTCGATCCGCGGCAGCTTCGCCCCGCGCGAGGTCAGCGCGTCGAGCGAGATCTCGACCCCCGGCGCGATCACGCCGCCGAGGTACTCCCCGTCGGACGAGACGACGTCGTAGTTCACGGCCGTCCCGAAGTCGACCGAGACGCACGGGCCGCCGACCTGCTCGAAGGCCGCGACCGCGTTGACGAGCCGGTCGGCGCCGAGCTCGCGCGGGTTGTCGATGCGGATCGCCATGCTCGTGCGCAGGCCGGGCCCGACCGCGAGCATGCGGTGCCCGAGGTAGTGCTGGGCCATCGCCAGCCACTCCGGTTCGAGCTGGGGCACCGTCGAGGAGACGATCGACGCGCTGAGGTCCGCGAGACCGACGCCGCGCAGCTCGAGCAGGTTGCGCAGCGCCGCGCCGAGCTCGTCCGCCGTCGACGTGCGCACCGTGGCGAAGCGCCAGTGCTCGAGCAGGAGGTCGTCGCGGAAGGTCCCGAAGTGGGTCTGCGTGTTCCCGACGTCGACGACCAGCAGCATGCCCGCCGGAGCCTACGCGGCGGGCGGCTGCGGCGGCTGGGAGGGGTACTGCGGGGCGGGCTGGATCGGCTGGGGCGCGGCCGGGGGAGCGCTGCCGCCGACCTGCTGCTGCAGCAGCGCGACCTGCTGGCGCTGGAGGAACGCGATCTCGCGATTCGTCTCCAGGATGCGGAAGATCGCGAGGATGATCTCCAGGAGGACGCGCGCGTAGACGACGTACAGCAGCGCCACCAGCGGCCCCGCGATCAGGGCCGCGATGATCGCGCCGGCCCCGCCGCTCGCGATCGCCGCGATGATGAACCCCAGCAGGCCGAGGCCGATCACGACCAGCAGCAGGACGTACAGGACCTTGATGACGCGGGTCGTGACCAGGCGACTGAACGAGAGGTCGAACAGGCTGCTGAAGAAGCCGTCCCGCGCCGTGGGAATCGGTTGTGGCGTGATCACGCGGTGAACGCTACGCCCGGTGCCGGACCGCTTCGCGGCGCTGCGGGCATAGGATCGCCCGATGAACGTCAAGCTCTACGTCGTCCACGGCTCCCACCCCTGCGCCACGGCGCAGCGTGCGCTCGAGCTCAAGGGGATCCCCTACAAGATCGTCGAGTTCCCGCCGCCGATGCACATGGCGATCATGAAGCTGCGCTTCGGGCAGCGCACCGTGCCGGGGATCTCGATCGACGGCGAGAAGCTCGTCGGCTCGCGCGCGATCCTTCGCCGGCTCGACGCGCTCGTGCCCGAGCCCGCGCTGCTGCCGGCCGATCCCGCCGCCCGTGCCGCGGTCGAGGCCGCCGAGGCATGGGGTGACGACGTGCTCCAGCCGCTCGCGCGCCGCGTGCTCTGGCCGACCTTCGCCGCGCACCCCGAGGCGATGGCGTGCTACTCGGAGGGCTCCAAGCTCCCGCCCGTCCCGCTGCCCGTCCTGAAGCTCATGGCGCCCGTCGTCACCCGGATCGAGATGCGCGCCAACCACGCCTCGCCGCTGACCTACCCCGCCGACCTGCAGCGCCTGCCGGAGTACCTGGACCGGATCGAGGCCTGGCTCGCCGACGGCACGCTCGGTGGCGCGCAGCCCAACGCCGCGGACCTGCAGATCGCCCCGAGCGTGTGCCTGCTGATGACGCTCGGCGACCTGCGCCCGCTGATCGCCTCGCGGCCTGCGGGCGTCTGGGCTTCGGGCCTGTTCCCGGACTTCCCGGGCGACGCGCCGGCGGGTCTGATCCCGGCGGAGCTGCTGAGGGCGCCGGCCTCCGCGGCGATCTAGGCGGCCTCGACGACCAGCGGCGGCCCCGCGCGGCGCACGCCCTCGTCGAGCGTCATCGCGGCCAGCACGTCGCGCAGGCGCGTGCCGCCCGGCGTCGCGAGGTCGAAGTCGAGCTCGAGCAGCGGGATCAGGACGAAGCGCCGCGAGGTCGCCTGCGCGTGCGGCAGCGTCAGGCGCTCGCTCTCGAGCTCGACGTCCCCGAGCAGGAGGACGTCGACGTCGATCGGACGCGGGCCCCAGCGCACGCCGCCCTCCAGGTCGCGGCCGAGGTCGCGCTCGACGGCCTTGCAGACGTCGAGCAGCGCCTCGGGGACCAGCTCCGTCTCGATCCGCACGCAGGCGTTGAGGAACGCCGGCTGATCCTGCACGGGGCCCACCGGGTCGGTGTCGTAGGTCGAGGACGACGCCAGCACGCGCACGTCCCGTGCGCCGAGCGCGTCGACGGCGGCCTGCAGGTTCGCGCGCCGGTCGCCGACGTTCGAGCCCAGCCCGAGGTACCCGATCATGCGTCGTCTCCGGCGGGCAGCAGGAGCGCGAGCTGGCGACTCTGGGTGAGCAGCACGCCGTCCGGTGACCAGAGCTCGCCGTCCTCCTCGATGAAGCCCTCGGCCGCGTCGGTCGAGCGGAAGACGCCGAGCACCGGCGCGTTCGGATCGGCGGTCGCGGCGACCTCGGGGGCGCGGAAGTGGACCGTCAGGTCGATCGTGGGGACGCCGACCGCGCCCGGCAGAGCCGGGAACAGCGCGGGCAGCCAGGCGTCGGCGTAGAGCGCGAGCGCGACCTCGTCGAGCGGGCGTGGCTCGCGCAGACGGAGCCAGCCGCCGGTCAGCGCCTCGGCGGCGCCGCTGAACGGCGGCGCGCCGACTGCCGGGCGCATCTCGATGCGGCGCGCGATCGCCGGCATCTCCGGGAACGGCGGGTACGGCTCGATCGACTCCCACGGCGGAGCGTCCGGCATCCGCGCGCCGAAGCTGACCGTCCGGTCGAAGCCCGCCGAGAACGCCGCCAGCGCGAGCACGCACAGCCGTCCGTCCTGACTGACCCGCGCGCTCAGGCTCGACAGTCGCCGGCCGCCGCGCTCGATCGCCACGTCGATGCGCAGCTCCCCGTCGCCCGGCGGGCGCAGGTAGTGCAGGGTCAGGGAACGCGCGGGCCGCGCCCGGTCGGCGAGCTCCGCCCGCATCGCCCGCAGCACGATCGCGGCGAGGTACCCGCCGTTGGGCCCGCGCGGGGCCGACCAGTCGGGGCTGCTGTCGGCGCTGTAGGCGCCGGCCCCGAGCGCCGCGACCGCGGTCGCCCGGTCGAACTCCGTCGCGCCCATCGTCAGCCGTTGGCGGCGGTCCGCCACACCTCGACGGACACCGACTCGACCGGCAGCGCGATCGGCGGCTCGGGCTTCGTCGCCTTGACCCAGACCTCGCTCGTCTCGAAGTCGCCGAGCAGCCGGTCCGCGATCGCGGTGCAGAGCGCCTCGAGCGTCTTGTAGGAGCGCCGCTGGGCCTCGAGGGCGACGACGTCGCAGACGCGCCCGTAGTCGACGGTGTCCTCGACCCGGTCGGTGACCGTGGCGTCGCAGGCGCCGGCGTCGAAGCGCAGGTCGAGGATGAGCCGCTGGCCGATCTCGCGCTCGGCGGCGGTGACTCCGTGGTGGGTGTAGAGCGAGAGCCCGGTCACCTCGACGGTGACGGCGGTGCGCTCGAGATCCTCGTCCTCGAACTCGTCGTCGTCGATCTCGTCGAAGTCCTCGTCGGGGTCGACCGGTTCGTCAGGCGTCATCGCCGCGCAACGTAGCACTCGCCACGCGCAGCGCATCCAGCGTCGGACCGACGTCGTGGACGCGGAAGACCGACGCGCCTCGCTCGTAGGCCAGGACGTTGGCGGCGACCGTCGCGGCCACGCGCTCGCCGGCGACCTCGCGGCCGGTGATGCGCCCGAGGAACGACTTGCGCGAGACGCCGACGACGACGGGGAAGCCGAGCGCCGCGATCTCGTCCAGGCGCCGCAGCAGCTCGAGGTTGTGCTCGAGCGTCTTGCCGAACCCGATGCCGGGGTCGACCTGGATGCGCTCGGGCGCGATGCCCGCGGCGACGGCGAACGCGGCGCGCTGCTGCAGGAAGGCCGCGACCTCCCCAACGACGTCGTCGTAGTGCGGGTGCTCCTGCATCGTGCGCGGACGGCCCTGCATGTGCATGAGGCAGCAGTCGCAGCCGGCTGCGGCGACGACCGCCGCCAGCCCGGGGTCCGAGCGCAGGGCGCTCACGTCGTTGACGTACCTCGCGCCGGCCGCCAGCGCCGCCTGCGCCACGGCCGCCTTCGTCGTGTCGACGCTGATCACCGCGCCGTCCAGGTCCGCCAGGCCCTCGACCACCGGCACGACGCGGCGCAGCTCCTCGGCCTCGCCGACGGGCTCGGCGCCCGGGCGCGTGGACTCCCCGCCGATGTCGAGGATCCGCGCCCCCTCGGCGGCGAGCTCGCGTCCGTGGGCGATCGCGGCCGCCGGATCGAGCCACTGCCCGCCGTCGGAGAAGGAGTCGGGCGTCACGTTGACGACGCCCATGACGGTGAACGGGCGGCCCATGGGCCGCGGATGCTACGTCGTCGGTGCCGGCGTCCCGTCCGCGGGCACGTCGTCGGGCAGGTCGGACCCGTAGGCGGGATCGTGCTGGAAGGGGTGGCGGCCGAGCCGGTGGTTGAGGAGGTAGTGCGCGCGGCCGCGCGCGTTCTCGGCGTACCAGACGCCGTGCACGCTGATCGGCAGCGACGTCATCCAGAAGGTCGACGGCACCGGGTCGCGCGGCCGGGGGTCCTCCCAGGCCACGTCGGCGCAGACGTAGCCCTCGCCGTCCTCGTAGGCGAGACGACGGAGGATGGTGCCGTCGGCGTCGGTGATGATCGTCTCGCCCACCATGATCGTGGGCCAGCCCACCCCCGGGGCGAACGGCGTCTCCATCGTGATGTCGCCGACGTGCGAGGGGTGGGCGGCCGGGGCGCCGACGACGCGGGCCATCCGGCCGGGCGTCTCGCGCGCGAGCTGCAGCATCGTCGCGTGCTCGCGGTCCCAGAAGTAGCGCTTCGTCGCCCGCCAGGCCGGGAACGACGGGAAGCACATCCCGCCCGCGACGAGCCGCACGCGGCCGCGCAGGCGCGCAGCGGTGCGCGAGCGCGCCCACTCGAAGCCGTTGGCGCAGCCGATCACGTCGCCGCCGGAGAGCCGGATCAGCCCGGGGTCGCCGCCCGGTGCATACGTCGCGTTCTCCCACATCGTCGGCTGATCCTTGTCGTGCAGGTGCACGGCCCCATCGGGCTCGCAGACGAAGTACGTGCCGCGTGCGTCGCGCCCGCGGATCGAGAGGGCGCCGGCGCCCACGATGCAGCCGTACTCGCGAGCCAGCCGCCGGTAGGTCGCCAGCGGCGCGCCGTCGACCGCCCGCACGCAGCGCGCCATCGCCCGGTGGTTGACGTTCGGGGTGGTCGCGGACTCCGGCAGGAAGATCATGTCCGGCTCGTGCTCGCGCGCCGCCTGCCCGACGATGTCCTCGATGTGCGCGAGGTTCCGCTCGACCTCGCCCAGCCGGACGGCGAGCTGCACGGCGACGACCCTGCGCGTCTCCCCCATCACGCCGCCACGGCGGAGACGGCGGGCGCGGCGCCGACGGCCTCGGCGCGGGCGGCGCCGGGCACCTCGAACTCGGGGCGCTCGGAGGCCCACACGCGCGTCGGGCGGAAGGGGCGGGTCAGCTCCTCGCGCCAGGTGTCCGCGTCGATGCGCAGCTCCTCGCGGAGCTCCCGCAGCAGCGCCCTGCGGTCGGTCCCGCGGCGCAGCGCCGCGCGCGCGGCGAACCGGGCGCCGCGGACCGGGTTCATGACGTGGTGCGGCGCCTGCACCCGGTCGAACATGTGCATGAGGCGGGGCGGCTCGGCGCGATGGAACGCGCGCAGCGCCTCGTCGACCAGCGCCGAGGGCGCCGTGATGCGCGACTCCTTGTTGCCCCAGTGGTAGCTCGCCCGGCACTCGTCGTCGCGCCGGTGCTCGACCGCCAGGCAGGCACGGTCGATGCGGCGCGGGTCGTCGACGACGGGGGCGACCGCCTCTCCGAGGAGCCGCCCGAAGCGCATCGCGTCGCGCATGCCCTGGCCGATGACGGGGTCCTTGAAGTGGCCGGCATCGCCCGCGAGCGCCCATCCCGGCCCGCTCGAGCGCCGGAAGAACGCCGAGACGCTCCCGGTGCTGCGGACCTTCGTGCGGTTCGGGGCGTCGCCCACGCGCTCGGCTGCGACGGGGTTCTCGGCCAGCAGGCGGTCCCACATCATCTGCGGATCGCGGCGGAAGAGCGGGATCTCCTCGGCGGGCCCCATGAAGAGCACGAGCATGCGGCCCTCCGGGCACGGGAAGACGAGGGTGTGCGTCGCGCCCGCCCGCAGCTGGATCACGCGGTTGCGCCAGACCGTCCCGACCTGCGGATCGTCGGCGTAGACGAACGCCAGTCCGCGGCCGTTGCGCGAGCCGCGGTAGGGCCGCGCCGCGCCGACCTTCACCGCGGTCGTCGAGCCGCGCCCATCCGCGCCGATCACCAGGGAGCAGTCGATGTCGTACTCGTGCCCGCCCTGCTCGCGGACGCGCACGCCGACCGCCCGCCCACCGCTCCAGCGCACGTCCGCGAGCCCCGTCCGCTCGCGCACGTCGGCGCCCGCGTCACGCGCGGTCTCGACCATCGCCAGGTCGAAGGCCGGGCGCGGGTTGCAGAGCGCGAAGTCGATCCCGTCGACCGGCTCGAAGCGGCTGATGCACTCGGCGCGCTGCGTGGCGACCATGCCCTCGCGGCACTCCGGCGCGCCGGAGCGGCGGATGCGCGTCAGTGCGCCCAGCCGCTGCATCTCCGCGACCGCCGACGGGAAGTTCAGGTGCGTGGAGAGCGTGTCCGAGGGGAACGGCGAGCGGTCGATCGCGATGACGCTGCGGCCGGCGTTGGCGAGCGCGATGGAGGCCGCGGCGCCGGCGCAACGGGCGCCGACGACGACCACGTCGACGCGTTCGCGGGGCTGCGGCGGGGACATCGGCGCACCGTATCCCGGACCGATGCCCCGCGCCACCCCGACGGCTCACATCGCCGTCGCCTGGACGAGGCGGATGCTGTTGCCCGACGGGTCGCGGAACGAGGCGTCGAGGCCGTAGGGCCGCTGCTCCGGCAGGTCGACGAACTCGACGCCGCGGCCGGAGAGCTCCTCGTAGGTCGCCTGGCAGTCGTCGGTCGCCATGAAGAGGCCGCCGGCGACGCCCTTGGCCATGAGGCTCTCGATCTGGGCGCGGGTCTCGGGCTCGAAGACGGGCGGCTCGGGGATCGCCATCAGCACGAGCGCGATGTCCGGCTGCCCGGCCGGGCCGACGGTGAGCCAGCGGAAGCCGCCCATCTCGGGCAGGGTGACGTCGTCGCGCACCTCCATGCCGAGCTTGTCGGTGTAGAAGGCGAGCGCCTCGTCCTGGTCGTGCACCCAGACGTTGACGTGGCTGAGGGTGGCGTGCATGTGATGGTCCTCCGGTGGGGATCGATCTGACGCCGGCGACGCTACCCGGGCCGCGCCGCGCTGTCTTCTCGAAACCTGCTGGATGCCGGGCGGCCCCAGACGCGCAGGACGCAGGTCGGGACGCGGGCGCGCGCGACGGCCGGCGGATGGGCGGCGCGGTACGCGGTCGGCGACATGCCGTAGGCCCGTCCGAAGCTCGTCGTGAACGAGCCGACGCTGCGCAGGCCCACCGTCATGCAGATGTCGGCCACCGTGCGGTCGGTCGTGCAGAGCAAGGCCGCGGCCCGCTCCAGGCGCCGCGTCAGCAGGTACTGATGCGGCGACTCGCCGAACGCCTGGCGGAACTCGCGGCTGAAATGGGCCTGCGAGAGCTTCGCGGCATCCGCGAGCGCCGCGACGTCCAGCGGGTCGCCGTAGCGGGCGTCGGCGAGGTCCTTCGCGCGGAGCAGGTGCCGGGCGGGCGGGACGGGCGTCACGCCACGGAGTATGCCGCGGCCGGAAGGCGCTCAGGCGGCGACGACGGCGTCCAGCTGCTTCGTGAGCCCGCCGACCGCGGCGTCGCCGATCCGCCCGAAGACGAGCTTCAGCAGCGGGTCGCCGAGGCGCAGCGCGCCCTTCAGCGTGAGGTCCGCGTCGTAGGTGAGCCGCGTCCCCGTGTCGGTCGCCTCGAACGTGATCGTGTCGAGCGAGACGACCGTCGCGTTCTCGCCGCGCAGGGTGACGAGGTGCGGGCGGTCGAAGGCCACGATCTCATACGACAGCTCCGTCGTCCTGCCCATGAACTGCGTCACGAGGTCGAACCGCGAGCCCATGCCGACAGGCCCGTCACCGACCTGCGAGGCCTCCACCACGCCGGGGTCCCATTCCGCCGTCGTCGAGAAGTCCGCCAGGTAGTCGAAGACCTCCTCCAGCGGGCGATCGGTGTTCAGCGAAGCGACATAGCGAGCCATGCATCTCCTACGCGCCAGGACCGGGACCGGTTCAGCATCCGGGAACACCCGGCCCCCCGGACCACCGGCGTCACAGCAGCAGAGCCCTACGCCAGCTCAGGCTTCTCAGGCAGGTCGAGGCCGCGAGCCTCGAGCCCACCACCTGCCAGCCCGGGCCGCGGCAGCGGCCGCGGCGCATCGCGCTGCGGCGCGTCGGCCGGCTCGAGCGGCCCGCCCGGAAGCTGCGGCGCGCTCGAGTCGTCGGCGCCGAAGACCTCCTCCTCGGACTTCCCGTCGAGCAGCGCGAGGAACTCCTCCTTCTCGATCGTCTCACGCTTGAGCAGCGCCTGCGAGGTCTTCTCCAGCGCATCGCGGCGCTCGGTGAGGATGTCGCGCGCGCGCTGGTGCGCGGACTCGATGATGCGCCGGACCTCGTCGTCGATCTCGCGCGCGATCTCGTCGGAGTAGTCGGGCTCGGAGGAGAACTCGCGGCCGAGGAACGGCATGCCGTGATCGTGGCCGAAGACGCGCGGGCCCATCCGCTCGCTCATGCCGAAGCGCATGACCATCTGCTTGGCGGTCGCGGTCACCTTCTCGATGTCGTTCGAGGCGCCGGTCGTGATCTCGCCGAAGATGATCTCCTCCGCGGCGCGGCCACCGAGGGTCATCGCCATCGTGTCGAGCAGCTCGGCGCGCGTCGTGAGGAAGCGGTCCTCCTGAGGCATCGAGATCGTGTAACCGAGCGCCTGGCCGCGGCTGACGATCGAGATCTTGTGCACCGGGTCGGAGTGCTCGAGGTAGTGCCCGACGATCGCGTGGCCCATCTCGTGGTAGGCCGTGATCAGGCGCTCCTTCTCGCTCATGACCCGGGTCTTCTTCTCCGGGCCGGCGATCACGCGCATGATCCCCTCTTCGAGCTCGACCTGCGTGATCTCGCGCTTGCCGCTGCGCGCGGACAGCAGCGCCGCCTCGTTGACGAGGTTCGCGAGGTCCGCGCCGGTGAAGCCCGGTGTCTGGCCGGCGAGGGCGTCGACGTCGATCTCCTTGGCGAGCGGCTTGCCGCGCGTGTGGACCTCGAGGATCTTCGCGCGGCCCTTGCGGTCGGGGCGGTCGACGACGATCTGGCGGTCGAAGCGGCCCGGGCGCAGCAGCGCCGGGTCGAGGATGTCCGGGCGGTTCGTCGCGGCGATGAGGATGATGTTGTCCGTCATCGTGAACCCGTCCATCTCCACGAGGAGCTGGTTCAGGGTCTGCTCGCGCTCGTCGTGCCCGCCGCCCAGGCCGGCACCGCGGTGGCGGCCGACGGCGTCGATCTCGTCCATGAAGATGATGCACGGCGAATTCTGCTTGGCCTGCTCGAAGAGGTCGCGCACGCGGCTGGCGCCGACGCCGACGAACATCTCGACGAAGTCCGAGCCGGAGATCGAGAAGAACGGCACGCCCGCCTCGCCGGCGACCGCGCGGGCGAGCAGCGTCTTGCCGGTGCCCGGAGGGCCGAAGAGCAGGACGCCCTTCGGGATCCGCGCGCCGAGCGCCTGGAACTTCTTCGGGTTCTCGAGGAACTCCTTGATCTCGTGGAGCTCCTCCACGGCCTCGTCGGCGCCCGCGACGTCGCGGAAGGTGATCTTCGGCGAGTCGACGGACATGCGCTTGGCGCGCGATTTGCCGAACGACATGACCTTCGAGCCGCCGCCCTGCACCTGGTTCATGAGGAAGATCCAGAACCCGATGAAGATCAGGAACGGCAGGACGTACGTGAGCAGCGAGATCCAGCCGTTGGTCTTGCGCCCCTCGACGTTCCAGCTGTCGAGCTTGTTCTGCTGCTGGGCCGCCTGCAGCTGGGCGTCCAGGCGGTCCGCGCCGCCGTCGGTGTAGCCGGTCTCGTAGGTCTTGCCGTCCTTCTGCGTGACGACGAGCGTGTTGTCCTTCGTCTTGATGTCGACGGACTTCACCTGCCCGGCGCTCAGCTGCGTGAGGAACTCGCTGTACGTCGGCGGTTTGGCCTGGTTGCCGGTGTTGATCAGCCGCTGGGCGAAGAAGGCCAGCACGACCACGATGAGGATCGGGAAGGCTGCGCTCTTGAAGAACCTGCTCATGCGGAGATGTCCGTGGCGCGTCGCGCGCCGGGATCGAAGGCGGAAATCAAGGGATCAGCGTACCAGTACACGCGCCTGATCCCGTCCGGTTGGACGGACCGTCACGGACCGTTCATTCCTCGGCGAGGGCGGCGACGTACGGCAGGTTGCGCCAGCGCTCGCGGTGATCGAGGCCGTAGCCGATCGCGAAGCGGTTGGGAATCTCGAAGCCCGTGTAGAGGATCGGCACGTCCGCCTTGCGCCGCTCGGGCTTGGTCAGCAGCGCGCAGACCTCCAGCGACGCGGGGTCGCGGGCGCCGAGGTTGCGCAGCAGGTACTGCAGCGTGAGGCCGGAGTCCACGATGTCCTCGACGATCAGGACGTGGCGCCCCTCGATCGGCGTGTCGAGGTCCTTGAGGATCCGCACGACCCCGCTCGAGTCGGTCGCCGACCCGTAGGAGGCGACCGCCATGAAGTCGACCTCGCACGGCACGGTGATGTTGCGCATGAGGTCCGACAGGAAGAACATCGCGCCCTTCAGGACGCCGACGAGGAGGAGGTCGCGCTCGGCGTAGTCGTCGCTGACCTGGCGCCCGAGCGCGCGCACGCGCTCCTTGAGCTGGTCCGGCTGGACGAGGATCTCGCCGATCGGCGGTGCGTCTGCCATGGAGCGCCGCAGGTTACGGCCTGCCCGGCCCGGGAGGCCTCGCGGGCAGCAGCGGGGAGCGCTCGAAGCGCAGCACCCCGTCCTCCACGACGGCCCGCGCGCCGTCGCCGACGTCGAGCGCAGCGCGTGGTCGCGCGCCGGAGCCGAGCTCCAGGATCTCGTCGAGGCGGCGCGCGGCGCGGGCGCAGCTGCCGCCGGCGGCCGCCTCCGCGAGCCGCCGCACGATCAGCCGCGCGAGCGCCGGCGGGAGCGCCGCCAGATGGCCGACGGCGATCCGGTCGCGCCCGGCGAGCGCGGTCTCGACGACGACGTCGAGCACCTCCGCCTCGTCCTGCAGCAGCTCGGCCGTGCGCAGGATGTTGTCGTCGGCAGCGGGGTGCAGCGCGCGCAGCGCGGGCAGCACCGTGTGGCGCACGCGCCCGCGCGCGTAGCGATCCGACGCGTTGGTCAGGTCCTCGCGCCAGGTCAGCCCCCGCGCGGCGCACCAGCGGGCCGTGTCCTCGCGCGTGAGGCCGGCGCGCAGCAGCGGACGCACGAGCAGGCCGCGCCGGTCGGGCATCCCGACGAGCGCCCGCCGTCCCGGTGACGCAGCGAGGCGGTAGACGATCGTCTCGACCTGGTCGCTCGCGGTGTGGCCGACCGCCACACGCGCGGCGTCGGCCGCGGCGGCGCGCGCCGCGGCGGCATATCGCACGTCGCGCGCCCAGGCCTGGAGGTTGCCGGGCCCGTCCGCCGGCGCGCTCGCGCGCTCGACCTCGAGCCCCACCTCCAGCCGCCCGCAGAGCTCGGCGCAGTGGCGCTCGTCGGCCCGTGCGTCGGCGCGCAGCCCGTAGTTGACGTGCAGCGCGCGCACGTGCCCGCGCCCGGCGAGCGTCACCGCCATGTCGAGCAGGCAGACGGAGTCGCGCCCGCCGGAGAACAGCACGACGACGGGGCGCCCGGCCTCCAGCAGCCCGCCCTCGCGCACGCGGTCCAGCAGGACGCCCGCCGGCTCGTCGCCCATGCCGGCCTACTCCTCGGGGAGCCCGGCCAGGAACAGCTCGGTCACCTCGTCGAAGCCCTTGAGCTTGACCTCGCCGATGTACTCGAACTCGAGGTGCCGGCCGGAGGCCTCGACGATCGCGCGCGTCACGAGGACCTCGCCGGCCCCGGCGCGCGCCGCCACGCGCGAAGCGAGGTTCACCTCGCGGCCGTAGTAGTCGCCGTCGCGGTAGACGACCTCGCCGACGTGCACGCCGATGCGCGGCAGCGCCGCGTCGGAGACGAGCGTCTGAAAGCCGACGGCCCAGTCGGTGAGCGCGGCGGGGTCGGTCGAGACGACCATCACCTCGTCGCCGATCGTCTTCACGATCCGCGCGTCCTCGGGCAGCGTGTCGGTGACGTTCGCGACGAACCGCTCGACGACGCCGGCCGCCTCGAGGTCGCCCTGCTGCTCGGTGAGCTGCGTGTAGCCGGCGAGGTCGGCGAACCCGATCGCGACGCGCAGGCGCCCGAGCTCTGAGCTCGCCGGGCCCAGGTCGCTCTCCATGTGCCCGACGATGTCCTGCTCGACGAAGTGGTGCAGGAACCGCCGGTGCACGTGGTCCATGACCGGCGAGGCGAGCGGCAGCAGACGGGCGGTGAGATCGTTCATCTGCTCGGCCATCTCGAGCCCCGGGACGCCGTCGCGAAGGAGCGGCTCGTGGACGTAGAGGTGGAAGAGGCGGACCTCGGCGTCCGCGATCTGGGCGACCGACTGCCCGTAGACGCGGATCAGCTGCATCAGCGCCATCAGCGGGAAGCCCGCGCCGAGCACGACGGCGATGTGCTCGAGCATCTCCATGTCGTAGTCGCCGAGGTGGTCCGCCGAGCCGGTCGGGAACCCCACGGCGGCGAAGATGCGCTCGATGAGCTTGGGCGCCAGTCCGGTGCGGCGCGATGCATCGCGCAGCGTGTACCGCGCGCTGGTGTCGGGCAGCAGCTCCTCGACGTAGCCGAACGCCAGGCGGCCCTCGTGCGTCGCCGTGCGGATCTCCTGCAGCGAGTGCCCGCGGTCGCGCAGCCGCGCGACGATCCGCGCGTGCGCGACGGCGGCCGGTGGCCACTCCCCGTCGACCGGGCCGTCGGCGAAGACGCCCTGCTCGACCCAGCGTCGGAGCGTCGAGGGTGCGACGCCGACGCGACGCGCCGCCTCGGCGGTCGTGACCGCCTCCCCGGGCGGCGGGATGTCGGGCGGCTCCGGCAGCACGGCGGTCGCCGAACGGGACTCAGGCGACCAGGTGCGGGTAGCGCTCCTCGAGCGCGTCCCGGTACATCGCGTTAACGGGCTTCGTGATCGGGATCAGCGCCAGCGATGCCTTCACGTCGCCGCCGGTCTTGATCCGTCGCCGCGCGATCGCGATGGGGATGTTCTCCTTGCCCTGGAAATAGCGCACCGCGGTCTCGGCGCTCATCTTCATCCGGACCTTCGGCTCCCAGTCGACGTCGTCGCTCCACTCCCAGTGCAGGTTCCCCGGCTCGCCCTCCCGGGCGGAGCGCACGTTGAGGACCATGTCGAGGTCGTCGAACTCGAAGCGCTGCGGGACGTCGGCGTCACGGAGCCTGGGCCCCATGTCGGGGTCCTCGTCCATCAGCCGGAAGACGAGGTCCATCGCATCGCGGAACTGCTTGTCTGACTCGAACTCGAGACCCATGGCCCCCCTTTCTACAGGAACGCCCCGCGGCGGCGCACGAGCGTCGCCTCGAGCTGCTCCTGGATCGTCGTGCGGATGCGCTCGGAGAGGTCGAGCACGAGCGCGCGGTCGTCGGCGCCCTCGGGGCCGTGCTCGCGCAGGTCGACCGCCGGGGCGAACGTGATCCGCCAGCGCGAGGGCAGCGGGATCGCGCCGAATGGGCCGAGCAGCGGGAAGGTCGGGGTGATCGGCAGGTACGGCGCGCCGACGAGCCGCGCGAGCGCCGCGGGCGCGCGGGCGATGGCCGGGTAGATCTCCTCGCTGCCGACCACGGCGGCCGGGACGATCGGCACCCCCGCGCTCAGCGCCAGCTCGACGAAGCCGCCGCGGCCGAAGCGCTCGAGGTGGTAGCGCTCGGACCACCCCTTGCCCGTGCCCTTCTCGCCCTCGGGGAAGACCATCACGACGTGGCCCTCGCGCAGCAGCCGCAGGGCGTCGCGCTGCGAGGCGGGCACGCCGCCGAAGCGCCGGATCGCGACCGACGCCCACGGCAGCTCGAAGGCCCAGTCGAGCACGAGGAACCGCGGGTGGCGCGCCGCCCCGTGACGGCGGCGGATTGCCATCGCGATCATCGACGCGTCCCATGGCAGGACACCGGCGTGGTTGGCGGCGATCAGCACGCCGCCGCTCGCCGGCACGTGATCGACGCCCACGGCCGACACCCGCCACCAGTGGTCGTAGAGGACGTCGAGCAGCGGCTCCACGTCCCGGGCGAACTGGGGCGCATAGCCCCAGGCGTCCTCGCGGTAGCCGCCGGTGATCGCCCGCCGGGCCGCGGCAACCGCGCCGGCCGCCTCGCCCGGCAGCGCCGGCACGCCGTTCACGCCGCCACCCCCGGGGTGATGCCGGCGGCCCGCTCGAGCGCCGCGAGCGTCGTGCGCAGCGGCGTGAAGCCGAGCTCCTGCGACATGCGCGTCGTGTCGACCGTGCGCCCGTAGCGCAGGTAGCGCACGATGTCCTCGCTGAGCGGCGGCAGCCCGCCGGCGCGCACGAGCGCCCCCGCGACCTGGCCGTAGAGCGGGTGCGCGATCGGCACCGACCGCCGCCGCGTACGTTTGAGCGCGCGGCTCAGCGAGATCGGCTCGCCGGCCGCGACGTTCACCGCGCCGTCGACCGGATGGGCGACCGCGCGCTGCAGCGCGGCGATCGAGTCGTCCTCGTCGAGCAGCTGGATGCGCGGGTCGAAGCCGAGCACGGTCGGGACCACCGGGACGCGCAGCATCCGCGTGATCGGAGTGTCGAGCGTCGGGCCCACGACCGGCTGCAGGCGCAGCACCGTGCAGGTGACCTCGGGAGCCCGGTGCGCGAAGCCCTCGACGAGCCGCTCGAGCTCGCCGACGTCGCGCTGGAAGGGCGTGCGCAGCGGGAAGCTGCGCGCCTGGTCCTCGGTGATGAACGACGGCGCCGCCGGCTCGGACCCGTAGATCGCCGCCGCGCTGCGCACGACGACCGTGCGCAGGCCCGGCAGCGCCG
>Ga0208851_1000354_pt1 | contig 20818 bp, 14 predicted proteins | sample NGESurshal092012_FD_184481 | JGI IMG/M metagenome (GOLD analysis project Ga0208851, IMG submission 184481) | Arctic peat soil microbial communities from Barrow, Alaska - NGEE Surface sample 415-2 shallow-092012 (SPAdes) | ecosystem: Environmental > Terrestrial > Soil > Wetlands > Peat ... | reverse complement strand
GCGCCGCACGTCGGCGCGAAGTTCGACTGCCTGATCGGGATCGGAGCGGGCACCGGTGCCGTTGGACTCTGTTGGCGAGTCAGCGTACGGGCGATCCGCCGTGCGCGTGGTGAACGAGGTCTGAGCCATGAGGGCGATTCTTCCGCACTTCTGTGACGCGCAAGTGTCATGAGTGAACAGGCCGGCCAGGCTGCGGACGGTGGTTACGCAGCCGTTCCTGCGTCAGTTGTCGAACAGCGAGGTGACGGACCCGTCCTCGAAGACCTCGTGGATCGCCTTGGCGATCAACGGGGCGATCGACAGCACGGTGAGCTGCTCGAACTGGTGCGACGGCGGGATGGCCAGGGTGTTGGTCATGACGACCTCGCAGGCGCCACTCGCGGCGAGCCGCTCGGCGGCGGGATCGGAGAGCACGCCGTGGGTGGCGGCCACCACCACCTTGTTCGCGCCGGCCTCAAGGACCTGCTTCACGGCCTTGGCGATGGTGCCGCCGGTGTCGATCATGTCGTCGACGACGATGCAGGTGCGGTCCCGCACGTCACCGACCACCCGGTTGGCGACCACCTGATTCGGCCGGGTCGGATCCCTCGTCTTGTGGATGAAGGCGATCGGCGCGCCCCCGAGGCGGTCGGCCCATCGTTCCGCCGTCCGGACACGCCCCGAGTCGGGAGAGACCACGGTCAAGTTGTCGTCGGCGTACTTCCTGCCGACGTAACCGGAGAGCAAGGGTTGCGCGAAAAGGTGGTCGACGGGTCCGTCGAAGAAGCCCTGGATCTGATCGGTGTGCAGATCGACGGTCATCAGCCGTTGCGCCCCCGCGGTCTTGAGCAGATCAGCGATCAGCCGGGCCGAGATCGGCTCGCGACCCCGGTGCTTCTTGTCCTGTCGCGCGTAGGGATAGAAGGGCAGAACGACGGTGATCCGCTTGGCCGACGCGCGCTTCAGGGCGTCGATCATGATCAGGGTCTCCATCACCCAGGTGTTGATCGGGACGCCGCAGGACTGGATGAGGAAGGCGTCCGATCCGCGGACCGACTCCTCGAACCGGACGAAGATCTCCCCGTTCGCGAAGTCGTACGCCGACTGCGGGGTGACCGTCACGTCCAGGTACTTGCCGACCTCGTCCGCGAGTTCGGGGTAGGCGCGCCCGGAGAAGACCATCAGGCTCTTGCGGGTCGTGATCGAGAGGGAGCTCACGCCGGACGATCTCCTTGGGTCGAGGTGTCGTTGCGCGGCGAGTCACCGGCGGGAAGCTGAACGGGCTGGTCGGCCAGGGCGGCCTCGGCCGCCGCCGCGGACTTCGTGCCGATGCGCTTGCGCAGCACCCAGCCGGCCGCGGAATGTTGTCGCCCGCGCGCGATGCCGAGCGCCCCTGGACCGAGGTCGTCGGTGATGGCGGAGCCGGCCGCAACGTACGCGCCGTCATGGATGGTCACCGGCGCGACGAGGGTGGAGTCACTGCCCACAAAAGCATGGTCGCCGATGACGGTCGGGTACTTGTGGTCGCCGTCGTAGTTCGCCGTGATGGTGCCGGCGCCGATGTTGGTGCCGGTGCCAATGGTGGTGTCCCCGATGTAGGACAGGTGCGGCACCTTCGAGCCCTGGCCGACGGTCGACTTCTTGACCTCGACGAAGGCGCCGACCTTGCTGCCGGCGAGCAGGACGGCGTCCGGGCGCAGGTAGCTGAACGGCCCGACCGATGCGCGCGCCCCGATGGTGGCGCCGTGGCAGTGCGATCGGACGACGCTGGCCCCGTCGTCGACCGTGCAGGCGATCAGCGTGGTGTCCGGTCCGATCGAACAGCCGGTGCCGATGGTGGTCCCAGCCTGCAGTTGGGTGCCGGGCAGAATCTCGGTGTCCGGGCCGATGGCGACGTCGGCGTGGATCCACGTTGTGGCGGGGTCGTGCACGGTGACCCCGCCGAGCTGCGCTGTCCGGACCAGCCGGGCGTTGAGCACCCTGGCCATCTCGGCCAGCTGGACCCGGTCGTTGACGCCCTCGGTCTCCACCGCGTCGTCGGCAACCACCGAACCGACGCGGCGGCCGTCGCTCCTGGCGATGCCGACAACGTCCGTCAGGTACCGCTCACCCGCGGAGTTCGCGTCACTGAGCCGGCCGAGGGCGTCGGCGAGGACCGAACCGTCGAAGGCGTAGACCCCGGAGTTGACCTCGCGGATCGCCTGTTGCGTGACGGAGGCGTCCTTCTGCTCCACGATCCCGACGACCTCGCCCGTGTCGCCGCGGATGATCCGGCCGTAGCCGGTCGGATCGCCCAGCATCGCGGTCAGCACCGTGACGGCATTGCCTTTTTTGGCGTGTTCGGTGGCCAGCGCCTCGAGCGTTGCGGTGCGGAGCAGCGGAACGTCGCCGTAAGTGACCAGGACCGTGCCGGTGAGGGTGCCGGTGACCGCCAGCGCGCATTCGCAGGCGTGGCCGGTGCCGCGCTGCTGGTCCTGGATGGCAGTCAGCACTTTCGGGAGGTCGGCAGCACCTTTCAGGAACTCGCCGACCTCGGCACGGCCGTGACCGAGGACGGCGACGAGTTGGCCGGGGGAGAGCCCCGCCGCAGCGTTCAGGGCGTGCCACAACATTGGCTTGCCGGCGAGTTCGTGCAGCACCTTGGGCCGGCTCGACTTCATCCGGGTGCCCTGACCGGCGGCCAGCACGATCACCGCGGCAATCGTCGCTCCTGCCGGGCTTTCGCCGGTTGCCGCGTGGTGGATGGGCTCGGATGACGCGGGGGGCACAGCTCATCCCTCCTGCGAAGGGCCTTCGCGGGGTTCTGGCGGGCTCGTCAACATTGAATCCGAATAAACTCATCGCGACGGCGGTGAGCACGTGACTGATGGTAGTCCGGGGTGTCGTCCCACCCTGAACCGGCGGGCCGGGCGAGCAGACCCCACCACCCGAACGAGTCAGGGCCGATCTGGTCCGCGTGCTGCAACCGATCCGGCCGAAGCAATCCGCTCCGCCGCCAGGATTCGAACCTGAACCATTGGAACCAAAATCCAAGGTGCTGCCGTTACACCACGGCGGATCGCAGGGGCCATTGTGTCACGGCGGGTTCGCTCGAAGGGTCGTCCGATCGGGCCACCGCGGAGTGCGCAGCAGAAAACAGCGGCCCAACCGGCGTCCCGCCCCCGCGTACGCTTTGACAGGTCAACCCCTCGTCGCCTCGGCGGGGGGTTTGTGGTGTGAGCATGGCGATCAAAGGAGTGCAGACAAGTGAGTTCCGGTGCGCTGCGTGGGCTGCTGACCGCGGCGTTGGCCGACCCCTATTTCGCCTCCATCAATGAAGCGGTCGGAGCCATCACCCACCGGGTGACCGGGCCGGCGGCCGTCCGGCCGTTCGTCGCGGCGTCGATGGCCGCCGGTTTCCCGGAATCGGGTGTCCCGGTGTTGCTGGTCACAGCGACCGGCCGGGAGGCGGAAGCCGCGGTCGCCGCGATCGGGGATCTCCTCGGCGATGACCAGGTGGCGCTGTTCCCGTCCTGGGAGACGCTGCCGCACGAGCGGCTGTCCCCGCGGGCAGACACGGTCGGGCGCCGCTTGGCCACCCTTCGGCGCATTGCGCATCCCGAACTTGACCCGGCCGGGTACCCGGCCGTGGTGGTGGCCACGGTCCGATCAATGATCCAGCCGATGGCGCCGCATCTCGGTGAGATGACGCCGGTGACCCTGCGCCTGGGCGACGAGAGGGACCTGACCGAGTTGGTCGAGACGTTGATCTCGCTCGCCTACAGTCGGGTCGACATGGTGGAGAAGCGCGGCGAGATTGCCGTTCGGGGTGGCATTCTCGACATCTTCCCGCCCACGGCCGACCATCCCGTCCGGGTCGAGTTCTTCGGTGACGAGATCACCGACCTGCGGACCTTCGGCGTCACGGATCAGCGATCTCTGGCTGCAATCGACGAGCTGACCGCGGCGCCGTGCCGGGAGATCCTGCTCACCGCGGACGTGCGGGCTCGCGCCGCGACGCTGTCCGCGCAGAACACCGGCGATCCGACCCTCGCGACAATGCTGGACAACCTGTCGAACGGCATCGCCGTGGAGGGGATGGAGTCACTGATTCCAGTGCTGGTCGGGGATGATCTTGAACTCTTGCCCAACCTTGTCCGCCCTGGCACCCACGTTCTGTTGGCCGATCAAGAGCGGATTCGCACCAGGGCCGCCGACCTGGTCCGGACCGGCAACGAATTTCTCGCCGCGTCCTGGATGGCCGCCGCGACCGGCGGCAGGGCGCCCATCGACCTCGGCTCGTCGGCGTACCGGACCCTTGACGATGCCCTCGACGTCGTTCGCGACGCGGAGCTGCCGATCTGGCGCATCGCACCCTTCGACACCGGGGACGCCGTCGCCGACGGCGATGCCGCTACCGATGGGCAACAGCCTCCCGTCGCAGCCGCGCCCGCCTACCGCGGCGAGCTGGCACTGGCCATCGACGACGCCCGGATCCGCCAGAAAGCGGGTGGCTCTACCGTGCTGGTGGTGGCCGGCGCCGGCACGGCGGCGAGGGCCGGGGAACGCCTAGCTGACTCAGATACCGGCGTTGTCGTCGCTGGTGACGGTCTCACCGATGCACCGCGCAAGGATGTCGTCACGGTCGTCTGCGGTCGGTTGGAGCACGGTTTCGTGCTCCGTGATTCGGGCTTGGCCATCCTGACCGAGGCGGATGTCACCGGTACCCGCGGTGTGAACCCGGAAGCCGCGAGTGCCCGCCTGCCGACCCGCCGACGCAACGCCGTCGACCCCGTGTCGCTCAAGCCGGGCGACTACGTCGTGCACGCCCAGCACGGCATCGGCAAGTACATCGACATGGTGCAACGAACGTCCGGTGGAGCGACCCGCGAATACCTGGTCGTCGAGTACGCGCCGAGCAAACGCGGGCACCCCGGTGACCGGCTCTTCGTTCCGACGGACGCCCTCGACCTGCTGTCCAGGTATGTCGGCGGCGAGGTGCCATCGCTGAACAAGCTCGGCGGGTCGGACTGGGCGAAAACCAAGGGCCGCGCCCGCAAAGCCGTCCGGCAGATCGCGGCGAAATTGGTGCAGCTCTACGCCGCGCGTGCGTCGGCGCCTGGTTACTCGTTCAGCCCGGACACGCCGTGGCAGCGGGAACTCGAGGACGCCTTTCCCTACACCGAAACCCGGGACCAGATGTCGGCGATCGACGAGGTCAAGGCCGACATGGAAAAGCCGGTGCCGATGGACCGGGTGATCTCCGGTGACGTCGGCTACGGCAAGACCGAGATCGCTGTTCGGGCCGCGTTCAAGGCGGTGCAGGACGGCAAGCAGGTCGTGATCCTGGTGCCGACCACCCTGCTCGCGCAGCAGCACCTGGCAACGTTCACCGAGCGGATGGAAGCCTTCCCGATCACCGTCAGGGGCCTGTCCAGGTTCACCTCCTCGGCGTCATCGGTGGAGACGATCAAGGGTTTGGCCGACGGCAGCGTCGACATCGTCATCGGGACGCATCGTCTGCTGCAGCCGACCATCCGGTACAAGGACCTCGGGCTCGTCGTCGTCGACGAGGAACAAAGATTCGGCGTCGAGCACAAGGAGCACATCACCGCGCTGCGGGCGCACGTGGACATGCTGACCATGTCCGCGACGCCGATCCCGCGGACCCTGGAGATGAGCCTCGCTGGGATCCGGGAGATGTCGACGATTACCACGCCGCCGGAGGAAAGGCATCCGATCCTCACCTACGTCGGTGCCTACGACGACAAGCTCGTCGCGGCCGCGATCCGCCGGGAACTGCTGCGAGAGGGCCAGGTGTTCTACGTGCACAACCGGGTCGCCGACATCGAATCCGTGGGCCGTCGTCTCCGGGAGGCGGTCCCGGAGGCGCGAATCGCGGTCGCGCACGGGCAGATGCATGAGGATCTGCTGGAAAAGGTGATCGACGGTTTCTGGGCCCGCGAATTCGACGTGCTGCTGTGTACCACGATCGTCGAGACCGGCCTGGACATCTCCAACGCGAACACCCTGGTCGTCGACCACGCCGAGGTGCTGGGGTTGTCCCAGATGCATCAATTGCGGGGGCGGGTCGGTCGGGGTCGGGAACGCGGCTACGCCTACTTCCTGTACCCAGGCGAGAAGCCGCTCACCGAGACGGCCCACGACCGGCTGGCCACCATCGCGCAGAATTCCGACCTCGGCGCCGGGATGGCGGTGGCCATGAAAGACCTGGAGATCCGCGGCGCCGGGTCGATCCTCGGCGCGGAACAGAGCGGTCACATCGCCGGCGTGGGGTTCGACCTGTACATCCGACTGGTGGGGGAGGCCGTGACGGCGTTCAAGAAGGCCGCGTCGGCGGCCGGTGGCCCCGGGGAGGTCGAGGAGGGGCCGGCCGAGGTCAGGGTCGAGTTGCCGATCGACGCGAACATCCCGCACGACTACATCCCGGTCGAGCGGCTCCGCCTTGACGCCTACCGACGGATCGCCGGCGCCCTGTCCGCTGCGGACGTCGACGCGGTGCGCGAAGAGTTGGTCGATCGGTACGGGCCGCTGGGGGAGCAGGTCGAGAACCTGCTCGCGGTGGCGTCATTCCGTCAGCTGTGCCGGTCGCTGGGCGTGACCGAGGTGGCGATGGGTCCGCAGGGGCTGCGGATGGCGCCCATCCGGCTGCCGGAGTCGGGTCAGCTGCGGCTGGCTCGGTTGTATCCGGGTTCGAAGTACCGGGAGCTGACCTCGACGCTGACGCTGCGGCCACCCACCGAAGGTGGTCGGGTAGCAGGCGGGCCACTGCGGGACCAGGTGTTGTTGAACTACTGCGCGACCGCGCTCAGGGATCTGGTTCCTGCGCCGGTCGCGGTGGGCAACTGACACCTGCTGGACCTACCCGCAGTCAACAAGAGGTTCTGGCCGGCAAGCGGGCGCAGCCCTCGGACGTCGCCGTCGGGGGCTGCGCTGAACGACCCGTGTCGATCAGGCTCGCGGGCCGATCGAACCCGGGGTGAGGGGCCTCCGGGTCCGATCGGATCAGTGGCGAGCGTCCCGGCTCGCGAGGATCTTGCTGCCGGCAATGGTCAGCGCGAGGCCCACCAGCAGCACTGCCGCACCGATGCCCAACCAGAGCCCGACATCCAAGCCGGCTCCCGTGCTCGCGAGGGGGGCGTTGGGAATCGGCGCCTGTTGGGCGGCGGGGGTGACGCCGACGACCACGGTCGAGACGGGTTCGGTGGCGTTGACCGACGGAGCCGGGTAGGGGTTCTCGTCGGCCGATGCGGACGCCGGCGCCATCAAGAGAGCCATCGCGGTCAACGCCACGAGTGCGTACAGCTTGCGAACCATTGGGATCCCCACCATTCGAGAGCCTGCCCCATCCGTTTGGCGCAGTGCAATGCAGTGGTTTTGGCAACTGCACCACCCAGGGTAGTTGACCTAGACGCGAATCGCAGCTTATTGATCCGCTGTTCACTCACTAGGGGGAGAGTTCGGCGCGTCGGGCCTACCGTGGGTAGTTGGCCGAGTGAGAGTGGTAGTCGGGTGTACCGGGTGGGTGCGCGAAACCCTCGCGGCCGGCGGGTCTTGGCGCGCACGGCACACGGACACGCTGTCACGGCTGCGCTGTCAGCGATCAACGCAGCTTCGGCATCGGCGAGCCGGGCATGCCAGGCGATCGGATCGATCGGCGAGCAGCCAGTCGTAGGTACGAGGCGCTGGCACCCCCTCTCGCCGGCCGGAAGCTCGCGGTGAACCTCGCGCCTTCGGGCCTGGCGGACCAGGCCTCCCGTGTCCAGATCGGTACCCGCTCTGAGCTCGACCTTCCGGCCGGGTACCTCGCTCGATATCCGCTTGGCTTCCTCACCGCGCAGGGGCGCAGCGCCAGTCGCGATCTGCGCAAGATCGATCCGGCGGATCTGCACCGATCCGCCGCACAGCAGCCGGACACGGCCCCAGTCACCCAACCACGAACCGCGAACCGCGAACCGCGAAAAAGGACAATCCACAATGCCAGGCACCGATCAGGGCACACGCTCGTTGCCGCATCGGGTCGCGACTCGCGAACCCTCCGCCAGCCTTCTGCGATACGGGGAATCGTTGCACCGCTTGCGATTCGCGCGAAAGCAACCAAAGGGGCCGCCAGACTACTCCCGGTTCGTCAATCGTAGGCTCAAATGGCGTACCGGGTGTGAGGGCCGGATCAGCACCCTGAAGCGGGGTTACGGTTGGGACCGCACCCGGATCGACGGCACCGACGGGGCACGGATCTGGACCGGACACGGGGTGCTGGCCCATAACCTGGTCAAGATCGCCGCCCACACGGCACCGGTATCGACGATCGGCACACCCGGCGGAGCCGGCCGCGGACCAGCCGTCAGCATCTCGACGCCGGAGGTTCGGGTGATGCGGCGCAACGGGTTTCGCGATACCGACCCGCCGGGTCAGGATTCTTTGGTGGGGAAATGAGCACCGCAGGATCGGGCGGTACGCCGGCGGTGTCCTTCGGCCCGTTCGTCCCCATGCGGTTCGGTCGGCCGTCGACGCCGCTGGCAACGTGCCTGTGGCTGGTGATCGCGTTTCTCAACGATTGTGTCCCGCTGGGCAGCCCCATCACCTGGATCGCGGTGACGAGGCTGCGGATCCAAACCGCGGGTGCGGTGCTGCCCACGACGCTGCGGATCACCTGGGTACTGGCCGGGTCTGCCGTCGCTGCTGGGGAGGAAGTGCTGTTCAACGCCCTGCGGGCAGGACGCCGAGCGGTCGACAACCTGACGAAGTTGACGGTGAAGAGCACAACGGCAGCATTCCCCGGCGCGGTGAAATGGCGCACCCAGATAAACAGCACTGGATCAACACCACAAACAGACACACCGAAGGGCCGCACTCGGATCGAACGCGAGACGGAGCCGGCCCTGGACCGGATACCGGATCCTGGCCGGCAACCTGGTCAAAATAGTCGCCCCCAGCCGAAAACCCGGGAATCCAAGATCAACAACTCCGCTGGACCCCCAGATCGCCGACCGGCACACCTCAGCAGGCGACCGCCGCCTTTTGCAGGAGCAAGTATCTAACCGACCAGGACGACTGACCCGCCGACCCACGGAGTTGGTCTGAAGGCGTTGGGGTCCGAGTAGCCATGGCTGCCGCCGACGTCCTCCTTGCCCCAGCCACCGGCGGAGGTGGTGCGGGTTCATCGCATCGGACACCGCGGTCGCGCCCTAGCGCGACCGCGGCCGGACAGAGGGGCGGCCTGCGCCAAGGCGCTGAACTCGCGAACATCGAGGTGCCTGTCGTCACCAGCGCGACAATGGCCAGACCGGTGACAGATCGCTGAAGACTCCACGGCGCACAGCGACGGAACCTTTGGCCGCCCTACGTGAACCGACCGTTCATGCACACTCTCCGTTGTTCCGTCGATGTCATGCAGCCCCCCGCGACGATCCCACTCTGCGACGAAGGCATTCCCCTCATCACGCTGGGTCACGCAATCTCCCGGATTGCGTCCGCGGTCGTTGCGAACCTCGTCCTCCGTGGCCGAACAGAATCGCGGCTGCGGACAAGACGACCGCGGTGGAGTCGGATCTATCCCTGATCGATCCCTGATCTATCCCCGTCGATCACGCGGTGGGTACGAGTCATGGGCGGTGCCTCGTCCGGCGGTACCGCCGCTTGTCGCAGCCTGCGCGTGAGCCTTAGAGCCAGTGCCGAGTGACTTCGAATCGACGTAGGCCATTCGATACGGACTCCCCTGATAGAGGAGAATCCAGTCTTCGTTACGTAAGGTCTTAACCTTGTGTAGCTACAGAAGCATGCTGTTGTAACCCGTAAAGCTGAACATTGGTGCTTTTGTGTCCGCGCCGACTACTATGGATGACATTGGTCGCGCGGGGGCGTGACGGATGAATTCGACGGTTTCTTTACGTCGTAACGGAAGCCGAGGGGCCATCGATCGGCACAACACGGGGGGATTCGCCAATGTCCGAGCGGGTGGGATACGCGCCGGGTGTCTACGAAATGTTCCATGTCGGGCACCTCAACATTCTGCGTCGCGCGAAGGAGCACTGCGACTGCCTTGTCGCGCGGGTCGTCTCAGATGCGATGTGCGAGCCGGCCAAGGGTCGGGAGCCGATCATCCCGCAGGCTGAGCGCCCGCAGATCGTCCAGCACGTCTCGTACATGGACGAGACGATCATCGACGTGGTGCTCGACAAGCTCGTGACGTGGGAGTCGGTTCGGTTCGACGTGATCTTCAAGGGTGACGACTGGCGGGGGACCCTGAAGGGTCGCAGGCTCAAGCGCGACTTAGCCAGGGTAGGGGTTGAGGTCGTCCACTTCCCCTACACCGCGCGTACCTCAAGTTCGATGCTGCGCCGCGTGCTCTCCGAAGTCATCGCGGAGCCGGAGCGTGAAGTGGCTACCGGGTGAACGGCGAATCAGAGCCGCTGCTGGGGCCGTCATCAACCCGGCGCACTCAGACGGACCCCGATCCTCAAATCTCACACAGAGTTGGGGTTGTCGGCAGGATCTCACTCCATAGGCGCAACATCGAGCCCAGCGGTTTACGGCGTTGTTACCGTAGGTTACGTTATGGATGTCTGACCGACGGCGCGTCGACGGACTATCGGGGATGTAGAAATGCGACGTCTGGATCAGTGGCGCATGCGATCAGGGCGACCGTCCGCGACCAAGAAGGACCACCGTCGCTCGTTCGCCCCCTGACCGGGCATCGCACGGCGCAGTCATCGATCTTCCAGATTCAGGCAACGAGGGATGGACAATGGCGCTGACGACTGACACAAGTCCTCGGGAGCGGGCTGCGCGACGGCGCCGCGGCGGCCGGCAGTCTATGGTCGGTGATAGTGGCCTCGGCGACGTCGAAGCGCCGATCGACTCAGGACTCAACGACGCGGAGGCCAGCCCCGCGTCCCCGGAGTCCTGGCGGAACTCGACAATCGGCTCGTCAGCCCGGACGACTTCGGCCGCGCTCGATGATGCCGATTCCGTGGAGCACCCAGCGGGAGCGACCCCTCAGCGATCCTCTCGCCCGGATCACCGAGGCTGGAGCGGCCGGTACACCAAGCGGTTGATCGTCACGGATGTCATCGTGCTCGCTTGGGCGGGCATCGGCGTTCACCTGTACGAGCCGCCGATCCCCACCCGGGTGTCCAGCGCCCCTTCCTACCTCCCGTTCGTCGGCGCGACGGTGGTGCTTGGGCTCGCTTGGCTGGTCGCGCTGAGCTGGTCGGGCAGTCGCGACGCCAAGATCGTCGGCCACGGGCCGGTCGAGTACAAGAGGGTCATCCAGGCGTCGCTGAGCCTGTTCGGGCTGGTGGCGATCGGGTCGTACCTGTTTCAGCTCGATCTGCCGCGCAGCTACCTGCTGATTATGCTGCCGGCTGGCCTGGCTGCGCTGACCGCGTCGCGGTACCTGTGGCGTCGGTGGTTGCATCGCCGCCGCGACCACGGCATGGACATGGCGAACGTCCTCGCGGTCGGCGACCGGCACACCTTGGTCGAACTGCTGGAGGATCTGCATCGCGCACCCCGTTCGGGATATCGCGTGGTCGGTGTGTGCCTTGCCGGGGAACCACAACGGTCGGACGTGAGCGGTTCACGCGGGTACGTTGCTGGGGTGCCGATCCTCGGCGCAGTGGACAATGTTGCCGAAGTCGCCCGTACTTGTGGTGCTGACACTGTCGCGGTGACCTCCACGACCGCTTTCGGGCCGAGCGCTGTGCGCCGGCTCAGCTGGGAACTCGAGGACACCGAGGCCGAGCTGATTCTGGCGCCAGCGCTGACCAACATCGCTGGCCCTCGGATCCATACCAAGCCGGTCGCCGGCCTGCCTCTGATCCACGTTGATCGGCCCACCTACCGGGGTGCCAACCGGGTCCTGAAGAAGTCCTTCGACGTACTCGGCAGTGCGGCGCTGCTGTTGGTGTTCTCGCCGCTCCTGCTTGCGGTGGCAGTCGGGATCAAGGTGACCAGTCCGGGCCCGATGTTGTTCCGGCAGGAGCGGATCGGCTTGAACGGCCAGACTTTCAGGATGATCAAGTTCCGCTCGATGGTGATCGATGCGGAGGCGCGGCTGTCCAGGCTGCAGGACGAACATCGGGACGCCGGCAATGTCGTGCTGTTCAAGATGAAGAACGACCCGCGCATCACCAATGTGGGTAAGTTCATCCGGCGGTACAGCGTTGACGAGATTCCGCAGTTGCTCAACGTGCTGCGCGGCGACATGAGCCTGGTCGGCCCGCGACCACCGCTCAAGGCGGAGGTCGACAGGTACGAGGTCGACGCGCGGCGCCGGCTCCTCGTCAAGCCTGGCATGACTGGCCTGTGGCAGGTCTCCGGGCGGTCCGACCTGACCTGGGACGAGTCGGTTCGCCTGGACGTCTACTACGTCGAGAACTGGTCGATCACAACAGATCTGGTCATCCTCGGCCGCACCGCCAAGGCTGTCTTCTCGTCGAGCGGGGCGTACTGAGGCGCCCAGCCGTCGTCTTTCTGCGGCTCTGCAATCAGTGGGGCGGGCGATCCCACACGGATCGCCCGCGCCCACCAGAGGCGTCAGCGTCGAACCTGCTGTGGAAAGGTATCGGGGTGAGACCCGCGCATGACGGGCTCGGAAATCCCCGAAAGGTGGCACGGGTGGTGTCTGCTCGTCGATTCGTGACCGTGCTCGCCTGCGCAGGCGTTGTCGGCCTCACCGGTTGTGCCGCGCCCGCCACCTCGGCCGCCCAGGTGGGCGACCAGTCGATCTCCGAGTCGGTGATCTTCGACCGGACGTCCGCGCTGGTGACGCAGGTCCAGTCGAACGGCGGCAGCACCCTGAACACCTCGACCATCGCTGAACTCAACCGCACCCAGACCACCTCGGCGATCCGCAGCCAGCTGCTGGAGATCGCGGCCGCCGACAAGGGTGTGGATGTGACGGACGAACAGGTCAACGCGGCGCTGGCCAGCGGCTCGGCGAAGGATGCGGCCAACAAGCTCGGCGCGCCGGAGACCATGGTCGAGCAGACGGTGCGGGACCTGCTCAGGCTCGAGGGCCTGGTGTCCGCCCAGCCCACGCAGGGGGCGCCGATCACCAACGTGACAGTCCGGATCGACGGCGTCACCGTGCCCACCCGGGACGAGGCGGTGGCGACCAGAAGCCAGTTTCTTTCCAACCCGGGCTCCGTGGACGCCGCGATCGCCGCTTCCTCCGCGCCAGTCCAACCGCAGTCCGTCAGCGCCCTCACCACCCCGACCATCGCACCGACCGGGGTCTTCAACGCCCGACCGGGGGACGTCATCCTCTACCCCAGCCAGAGCGGCTACTACGTCGTGCGGATCCTGGACCGGACGGTCGAGCCCGGCGTGTTGACGGCGGCCGATCTCCAGCCGCAGGACCTGGGCGGGCAGTTCGACCTCGGGGCCTTGCTGCTCCAGCCGTATGCGGAGTCGGCGGGCATCGACGTGAACCCGCGGCTCGGCGTGTGGGACCCGATCACCCTCCAGGTCGTGCCGGGTGGCGCCGGTCTGTGATCGAGCCGGAACGCGTGCCGGCGGCGACCGGGGGGCGGCTGCTCGACGCTGTCGCGGTGATGGATCGGCTCCGTGGTCCGGGCGGGTGCCCGTGGGACGCCGAACAGACCCACCGGTCGCTGCTGCGCTACCTGATCGAGGAGTGCTACGAGCTGGTCGAAGCGGTCGAGCGGGGCGACGAGGCCGAGATCCGCGAGGAACTGGGCGACGTGCTGCTGCAGGTCCTGTTCCACGCTCGGATCGCGGCGGAGACCCCGAGCGCTGACGGCGGTTTCGACATCGACGATGTCGCCGGCGACCTGGTCGACAAGCTGGTCCGTCGTCATCCCCAGGTCTTCGACGCCGACTCGGTTCCCCTCGCCACCGCGGCTGACCAGCAGCAACGGTGGGACGAGTTGAAGAAGGCCGAACTCGGCCGGTCCGGGGTGCTGGCCGGAGTCGCCTTCGGTCAGCCGTCAACTGCCTTGGCCGCCAAGCTCGGTTCCAGGGCGGCGAAGTTCGGCCTTGATGTCGACCCACCCTGGGGGGAGACGCCCGCGGAGGCGCTGTTCCGGATCGCCTATGCGGCCGGCGCGCGCGGGGAGGACCCGGAATCGGCGTTGCGGGCGGTGTCGCTCGCGCACGCCGACGCCCTCGCCGCGGCCGAGGCCCTCGCGGCCGCCGAACGGGCGGCCCGCGACCCAGGCCCAGCCTCCGCGTTCAGCTGACGTCCCGCCGGCGGAACCCGGCGATTCCGACCGCGATCAGGCCGGCCGCGATCAGCGTCAGGACGATGACCGGGGTCCATCGCATGTCGGCGGTGGGCACGGTCGGGATATGGGTGTAGGGCGACAGGTCCATCAGCCACGGCGGCAGTTGCAGCAGTTGCCCCAACTGACCGAGCAGGAGCGCGATCAGCAACGCCACCCAGGCCACCGAGGTGAACCGGGGCAGCCAGCCGAACAACGCGACAGCAAGGCCACCGAGGACCAGGGTCGCCGGCACCTGCACCAGCATCGCGCCCATCGCGCCGCCGAAGCCGCTGGACAGGTCGCCGACCTGCAGGCTGTTGATGAGGCCGCCGACCAGGCCGGCGACGGCCAGCAGCAGGACCGGCCCGACGATGACAAAGACCAGGTGGCCGGACATCCAGCGCGGCCGGCTGACGGCCGTCGCCAGTACCGGTCCCACCCGGTCTGCGGTCTCCTCGGTGCTCATCCGCAGGGCCGTGGAGATGGCGTACCCGCCGACGATGAGACCGGCCAGTACTCCCATGGCGGACAGCAGCATGTCGGTGATCGCGCCGGCCCCGCCGATCTTCGCCATCAACTCCTCGAGCTGGGGATTGCCGGTCAGCAGGTCGCTGCTGGTGGACGCGACGCCGCCGGTGACCGCGCCCAGGGCGGCCATCCCGACCAGCCAGCCGATCAGCGAGCCGCGCTGCAGGCGGGCGGCCAACGCCGCCGGGCTGTGCAGTCGGGAATTGCTCGCCGGGCCGAGGCGGGCCGGGAACATCGCCAGCCCGAGGTCGCGGCGATCGAGCAACCAGGCCGCCACACCGAGGGCGACGGCGGTGGCCAGCACGAACAGGGCACTGACCGCGAAATTGTTGTCGCCGAACGAGCCGACGTGATTCGCCCAACCCTGCGGGCTCAGCCAGGTGAGCCAGCTCAGTGCGGGTTTCACGTCACCGATCGCCCGCAGCCCATAGGTGCCGGCAAGCACCGCGCAGGCGATACCCACTGCGGTCCTGGAGCTTTCGGCCAGCTGGGCGGCGATCGCCGCCACCCCGGCGAAGACCAGACCGCAGCCCGCCATCGCCACGCCGAACGCCGCGGACCCGACCGCGGACTCGCCGCTGCCGATCCCGGCGAGGGTGACCAGCAGACCGATGGCCAGGCTGGCGCCGATGGCGACCGTCACGGCCGCCACCAGCGGTGCGGCCCGGCCGACCACCGCGGACGCCAACAACTCCGTCCGGCCGGTTTCCTCGTCGGCCCTGGTCCTCCTGATCACCGTGAAGATGGCCATCAGGCCGACGAGGGAGGTGCCGACAGCGCCGACCCGCCAGGCACTGACCGCCCCGATGGACGTACTGGAGACGGGCCCGGTGATGGCCATGAACGCCGGGTTCGTCGCGATGCTGGCGGCCAACACCGTGCGTTCGGCCGGGTCCGGGTAGAGCGCCGCGATCGTGGAGAATGTCGATGCGGCAACGACTCCGACGCTGAGCACCCAGGCCGACAGCGGAGTGCGTTCGCGCCGGAGATTGAGCCTGATCAGCGTGCCGGTGCCGGTGAACCGATCGCGGGTGGTCCGTGATCGGACCGGGGCCGTGGTGACCTCGAGGGTGGCCGTCATCGCACGGCCGCCTGCTGGTGCCGGTTGACCCCGTCGGTGGGAGCAGCGGACGCGGTCGCGTCAGCGCCGACCCGTTCGCCGTAGTGCCGCAGGAACAGCTCCTCCAACGTCGGCGGGGTGGCGGTCAGGCCACGCACGCCGCCCGCGACCAGCACCCGCATGGCCCGATCCAGGTCCGCGGAGTCGACATCGAAGCGCACCCGCGAGCCTTCGACCACCAGATCGTGCACCCCGGTCGCGGTGTGCAGGTCGGCGGGCACGGTCTCGACCTCCGCGGTGATCGCCGTCCGGGTCAAGTGCCTGAGCTCGGTCAACGTGCCGGTCTCCACGACGGCACCGGACCGGATGATGCTCACCCGATCACACAACGCCTCGACCTCCGACAGGATGTGGCTGGACAGCAGGACGGTCCGGCCGCGGTCCTTCTCGGCGTTGATGCACTCCTGAAAGACGGCCTCCATCAACGGATCCAGCCCGATGGTCGGCTCGTCCAGGATGAGCAGCTCGACGTCGGAGGCGAGCGCGGCGACGATGGCCACCTTCTGCCGGTTGCCCTTCGAGTAGGCCCGGCCCTTCTTGCGCAGGTCGAGGTCGAACCGCTCGATCAGCTCATCCCGGCGGCGGGTGTCGATGCCGCCGCGGAGCCGGGCGAGCAGATCGATCACCTCCCCGCCGGACAGGTTGGGCCACAGGTTGACCTCCCCGGGGACGTAAGCGAGGCGGCGGTGCAGTTGCACGGCGTCGCGCCAGGCGTCCCCGCCGAGCACCGTCGCGGTGCCGGCGTCGGCGTGCAACTGGCCGAGCAGGATGCGGATGGTGGTGGACTTCCCGGACCCGTTGGGCCCGAGGAAGCCGTGCACCTCGCCTGTCTGCACGGACAGATCCAGGTTGTTCAGGGCAGTCACCGGTCCGAACTTCTTGACGACCCCGGTGACCTCAATTGTGGTGCTCATGTGGTCCTCACTTGTCGGTTGGGATGTCCTCACGTGCGCTCGCGCCGTTCGGCGTCGGGGCTGCGTGGCCGTTCCGCGGCTGGGCCTGCTCTGCGTGGCCGGCCTGCTGCGCGCGAAAGGCGTCGAGGTAGCCCGAATTCGTATAGAGCCCGTAGGTGAACAATTCCAGGGCCGGCAGGCTCATCCGATCACCGGCTGCCTGCAGTCGCGCTTCCGCAGGCGTGTTGCGTGGGGCCACGTAGTGCGGGAACGCGAGGATTCCCAGCTTGAGCAGCACGACCATTTCGGCCCTGGTGCGCTCGTCGCCCTCGGTCGGCCGGGCGATGCCGGCACTCACCGCCGCCCTCAGGTAGCTCTCCATGTCGTCGACCAGTCGCTGGAAGAGCCTCTCGGCGAACGCTCCGCCCTCGATCAGCGCGGTGGTGAGATAGGGCGCTACGAAAATGAACTCGGGTCGGCGGGCCATCATCGCCAGCATGTCGGCCGGCGCGAGCTGGCTTGCTGCCCTCGCGGCCTCGGAGTCGATCAGCTGCGTAATGTGCGCGTCGCAGGCCTCCCGCAGGCCGTCCTTGGACCCGAAATGGTGAATCACCAGCGCGGGGGAGACACCCACCTTCGTCGCGATGGCCCGGATTGTCGTCTGCCTGAAGCCGTGCTCGCCGAAGTAGGCGATGGCAGCGTCCCGGATCCTGGCGGTGGCCGTCAGGTCCTCCAGTGCTCGTGATGCTGAACGCATGGTTAGTATGCTAAACGCTCGTTCAGCCAGGCGCCAGGTTCTTAACGCCGGTCTTCGCTGTGAGCCGGCTGACTCTGCCGGCGGGTCGGGCCTCGCGTAGCGCGCCGTCAGCCGGCTACTCGCCGGGGTAGCGGACCCCGAGCTGCTCGCGGATCCCGTCGATGACTCGCAGGACGTCCACGGTCTCGTCCAACGGCAGCAGCGGCGACTCGGGGGCGCCCTCGGCGATCAGCGTGGCGAAGTGGGCGGCTTCGTAGCACAGCCCGTGGTGCCCGGTGATGGCATCGACGTCCCTGACCAGCTGCTGGTCGTTATTTCCGGTCAAGGTCAGCACGCCCGGGCCATAGAACGGGCCGGACATCTCCAGTCGCGCACTGGTGCCCGAGATCGACGCCGTGGTGGGAGTTTTCGCGGTCAGCGTGGTGTTCAGACAGGCCTGTGCCGGGCCCTTGGACAGCACGATGGCGACCTGGGCGTCGACCCCGGTGTCAGTGAGTGTCCCCGCCGCAACGACGTGGTCGGGCCTGCCGAGCACGAACGAGGCCAAGGACAACGGGTAGACGCCCAGATCGAGCAGCGCCCCGCCGGCCAGCGCGGGATCGAAGAGCCGGCTGCTCGGGTCGACGTCGAAGTACTGGCCGTGATCGGCGAGCACGGTGACCACCTCACCGAGCACCCCGTCGGCCAGCAGTTGGGCGATCACGTCGGTCTGCGGGAGGAAGCGCGTCCACATCGCTTCCATGGCCAGCACCGTGTCCGACCGGGCGGCCGTCACGACCTCGCTCGCCTCGCCCGCGTTGCGGGTGAACGCCTTCTCCACCAGCACCGGCTTGCCGGCCGCGATGGCGAGCAGGGCCTGAGCGCGGTGCTCGCTGTGCGGGGAGGCGACATAGATCGCGTCGACTTCCGGGTCGGCGACGAGTTGCTCGTAGGAGGAGTAGGCGCGATCGGCGCCGTGCTCGGTGGCAAATGCCTGGGCCCGGTGAAGCGACCGGGAGCCGACCGCGACCAGTCGCTGGCGGGTGTTGCCGGCCATGGCCTGGGCGAAGGCGGCGGCAATCCGGCCGGGAGCCAGGATGCCCCAGCGGAGCGGGGGCGCATCCATCGGATTCGGCGTGCGCGGGGCCGGGAAGCTGGTCGGGAAGTCGATCACCCGGGCATGGTCCCACGGCGCGTCGGTCGGCGTCGTCACACCCTGTCCGGCCTCGGTGCAACCTGCGCGGACGCCTGTTTGTGACGGCGGCCGTTGTTCCGATCGGTGACCGTCGGCGCGTCACGGCCGACACGCCGCGCGGTCGTGGTCGAGGGCGTGACACGCCCTTCGGGACATGTTGGGGTTCCAGGCCTGGCCCGTGTCCGCTCGCCGTCAGCCGACGGTGGCCACTCGCCCGGCCCGCCGGTGGCGCTTGGCCGGTACGCGCTGTTCGGAGACCAGCCGGTTCAGCTGGGTGGGTACGGGCTTGCGCGGCCCTGCCGGGAAGGTGTCGGCCGCTGCCAGCACGAGGTCGGCGACGCGCCGCTTGCCTTTGCGCAGGGTCTGGACCTGCTCTCGGGCGATGACTGTCGTGCCGTGGTAGAGCACCGCCCACAGCAGACCGTCGGGATCCTGCTCGACCTGACCAACATACGTAGCGGTGACGCTCTGTGCACTCACGCCAACCACCTTCCCCAGCCGAATCAACCCATCCGCGGTGCCGCTGCACGCGCCCATCATCGTTTCGCCACGCCTCGGCCCGGCTGTGAATCGAGTCAACTGATGAAAAGACTCACCGATCGGCCTATGTCAATTCTGGTCGAGATGTCGTATCGGCACTATGGCCCGTTGGTATGCACCTTTCGAATGGTTGGTCACTGCCAGTGCTTGACCACTCGGTGGAACGGCCCCTTGGGTCGGGCCGTACCAGCGGCAGAGCGAATCGGGTCGCAGCACCCCGGACGGGCGATCACAGATGGCAACTAGGCCGGCTGTGAACCGGGCACCCCGATCGAGGAATCTCTCGGCGCCGGGCACGCCGCCCGACCAGGTGGTGGCCCATGCCCGAACGACCCGCAGCCGATCGCCGGGCAACCCGGAAGGCCGGAACTCTGCGTGATGAACGACCATGGGCAGGTGCCTCCTGCCGATGACCGCGGAGCGGCCGGCCCGGCGCCGACCGGCGAGCCGGCCGACGCCCGAAGGTCCCGGCGGCTGGCGCTGCGGATCGGCATGTTCGGGCCGGCCTTCGTGGCCGCCGTTGCCTACGTCGACCCCGGCAACGTTGCGGCGAACCTGCAGGCCGGATCCCGGTACGGCTACCTCCTGGTCTGGGTGTTGGTCGTCGCCACCGCATCCGCTGGCGTCGTGCAGTTCCTGTCCGCCAAGCTCGGCCTGGCCACCGGAGCCTCGCTGCCCGAGCTGGTCGGCCGCCGGTTGGGCCGGCCGGCCCGTCTGGCGTACTGGGTGCAGGCCGAGGCGGTCGCCATGGCCACCGACCTCGCCGAGGTGATCGGCGGCGCCATCGCCCTGCAGCTGCTGTTCGATCTGCCCCTGCTGCTGGGCGGGCTGATCGCCGGGCTGGTGTCGCTGGGGCTGTTGGCGGTGCAGAACCGGCGCGGCCAACGCCCGTTCGAGCGGCTGATCACCGGATTCCTGGTGATCATCGCGGTCGGCTTCCTGGCGGGCCTGTTCGTGGCGCCGCCGTCGGCGGCCGACGTCGCGGCGGGTCTGATTCCGCGGTTCGACGGGCTGGACTCGGTCCTGCTGGCGACCGCCATGCTGGGCGCCACCGTCATGCCGCACGTCGTCTATCTGCATTCCGCGCTGACCAGGGATCGGTTCGGCGGGGTCGGCCCGGGGCCCGAACGGCGCCGGCTCATCGCCGGGACCAGGACCGACGTGCTGGTCGCGATGATCCTGGCCGGCAGTGTCAACATCGCCATGCTGCTACTGGCCGCCTCCGCGCTGCGCGGGCAGGACATCGACACCATCGAGGGCGCGCACGCCGCGGTGAGCCAGGCCCTGGGCCCGGTGGTCGGCGTGCTGTTCGCCGTGGGTCTACTGGCCTCCGGGTTGGCGTCCACCTCGGTTGGTTGCTATGCGGGCAGCGTCATCATGGAGGGCCTGCTGCGTCGTCGGGTCAACCTGTTGCTGCGCAGGGCGATCACCCTGATTCCCGCGCTGATCGTGCTCGCGCTGGGGGCCGACCCGACGACGGTGCTGGTGATCTCCCAGGTGGCGCTGTCCTTCGGATTGCCCTTCGTGCTCGTGCCGTTGCTACGCCTGACCGCCGACCGGACCCTGATGGGACCGGACGCCAACGGGCGCGCCGTG
>Ga0208851_1000353_pt1 | contig 20820 bp, 16 predicted proteins | sample NGESurshal092012_FD_184481 | JGI IMG/M metagenome (GOLD analysis project Ga0208851, IMG submission 184481) | Arctic peat soil microbial communities from Barrow, Alaska - NGEE Surface sample 415-2 shallow-092012 (SPAdes) | ecosystem: Environmental > Terrestrial > Soil > Wetlands > Peat ... | reverse complement strand
CAGTTCGTCACGCTCGGCGGAGCGGTGGCCAACGACATCCACGGGAAGAACCACCACCGGGCGGGCTCGTTCGGGCGGCACGTGCGGGCGCTCGGGCTCAGGCGCAGCGACGGCAGCCTCTCCACCCTGCTGCCCGGCGAGCCGCTCTTCGATGCCACCGTGGCAGGGCTGGGCCTCACCGGGCTCATCACCTGGGTGGAGATCCAGCTCGAGCGCGTCCCGAGCGGATGGGTCCACGCGGAGGGCATCCGCTTCCGCTCGCTCGAGGAGATGGAGGCGCTGGACAACGCCTCGAAGGAGACCCACACCCACACGGTGGCCTGGATCGACGGGCTGGCGCGCGGAACGTCGCTCGGCCGGGGCGTCTACTTCCGGGGCAACATGGCCGAGGGGCCGGCCACGCCGCCGCGACGCCCGAATCCGCGTCCCATCCCCCTCGAGGCGCCGGAGTTCCTGCTCTCGCCGTTTCTCCTCCGCACGTTCAACGCGCTCTTCGACCATCTGCCGCGGGGGCGGTCGCGCAGATCGGTCTGGAAGTTCTTCCACCCGCTCGATGCGCTCGCTGGCTGGAACAAGCTGTATGGCAGGCGCGGCTTCTTCCAGCACCAGTCGGTGGTGCCGGACATGGAAGGCGTTCGGGCGCTGCTCGCGCTCACGTCCACCCGCGGCCAGGGCGCGTTCCTGTCGGTTCTCAAGCGCTTCGGCGCGCTCGCCTCGCCGGGGATGCTGTCCTTCCCGCGCCCCGGGTGGACGCTGGCGCTGGACATCCCGAACCGGGGCGAGGAGACACTCGAGTACCTGGACGAGATGGACGCCGTGGTCCGGACCTATGACGGGGCGATGTACCCGGCGAAGGACGCGCGGATGTCCGCCGAGACGTTCCGGCTCGGCTACCCGCGGCTAGACGAGTTCGCGACCTTCATCGACCCGGCGTTCCGATCGCGGTTCTGGCAGCGGGTGATGGGATGAGCACGCCGCGACGCGTGCTGGTGCTCGGGGCGACGAGCGGCATCGCCCAGGCCGTGGCGCGGGTCTACGCGGCGGCGGGTGCACGGCTCGCGCTGGTGGCGCGGTCCCGCGAGCACCTGGTGGCGGTGGGCGGGGACCTGGCGGTGCGCGGTGCGGACGTGGTGCTCCAGCGGAGCGCCGACCTCTGCGAGCTCGAGCGGCACCGCACGCTGCTCGCCGAGGCCGAGCAGGCGCTGGACGGCATCGACGTGGTGCTCGTGGCGCACGGCCTCCTCCCCGACCAGCAGGCCTGCCAGGCAGACCCCCGGCAGGCGGAGGCCTCGTGGGACGTGAACTTCGTGAGCGCGGCGAGCTTGATGGAGTCCGCAGCGGAGCGGATGGCGGTGGCCGGGCGAGGGACGATCGGCATCCTGTCGAGCGTCGCCGGCGAGCGCGGACGGGCGGACAACTACGTCTATGGCGCAGCGAAGGCAGCGGTCACCGCGTACGCGAGCGGGCTCGGGCACCGCCTCCATGGAACGGGGGTGACGGTGCTGACGATGAAGCCCGGGCCGGTGGACACGCCCATGGTGGCCGGCCGAAGGCTGTCGCCCCGTCTGGTCGCGGACGTGGATGTGGTGGGGCGACGGATTCACCGCGCGCTGGAGCGGGGCGAGCGGGTGCTCTACGTCCCGGGGAAGTGGCGGTGGATCATGGCCGTGATCCGCGCGATGCCCATCCGCCTGTTTGAGCGCCTCGGGCTCTAGGCCGTAACGAGGCGTAACGAGGTGTTTGACACCTCGGCGGGAATTCCCGGAGGCGAGCCAAGAGTCTGAAGTGACGAGGTAATTTCGTCCAGCAGCGCTGCTGGAATCATGCTGGACAGCGATGGCTGTCTTGCCGATAATTATGGTCGTGCATATCCCCGCGCAGGCTGCGGTGCAGGTCCTCGACGCGCCCGAGCGGGCGGCGGCCCTGCTGGACCCGTCCCGATGTCGCATCCTCGCTGCTCTGCGCGAGCCCGACTCGAGCGCCGGCGTCGCCCGGACCCTGGGCCTGCCGCGTCAGCGGGTGGGACACCACGTGCGTGCGTTGGAGGCGGCCGGACTTCTCACCCTGGTCGGCGAGCGCAAGAAGCGGAATTGCGTGGAGCGCCTTCTGCAGGCCACGGCGCGCTCCTACGTCCTCGCGCCACAGCTTCTGGGCCAGCTCGGGGCCTCGGCGGACTCGGCGCGCGACCAGTTCTCGAGCTCGTCTCTCCTCGCGGCAGCCACCCGCGTCGTGCAGGAGGTCAGCACGCTCCGTCCCCGCGCGGAGGCTGCGGGCAAGGCGGTCCCCGCCCTCACGCTCCAGACAGAGGTCAGGTTCGGCTCCGCCCGGTCGCAGAACGCGTTCCTCGAGGAGCTCCTCACCACCTTCGGCGAGCTGGTCACCCGGCACCACCGGCCCGACGCTCCCCAGGGCCGCGCGTTCCGCATCTCGCTCTTCGGCCACCCCGCCCTCCCACCCGAAGGACCCGTGCCGAACCCGCCCCCGCAGGCGGACACGGTGTTCGATCCGCCATCGGGCTGAGGCGCTCAGGCCTTGCGACCCCGGGTCGCCCTTCCCAGCTTCAGCGGGCCATGTTCGACCACGAGCCCACCGCCTCCGACGTCCTGACCGACGCTGCCCTGGGCGCCATCGCCGGCGCCGCGGCCACCGCCGCGATGACCCCCCTGACGACCTACCTGGCGAAGCGGCAGCCCCAGTCAGCGAAGCGCCAGGAAAAAGCGGTCAGCGAGCAGCTGGGCGCTCCACCCACGGTGAAGGTGGCCCAGAAGGCGGCCGCTGCCGTCGGGACCTCCATCGCCCCCGCGAAGCGCTCGGTGGCCGGCCAGATCGTCCACTACGGCTTCGGGACCTTCTGGGGCGCGGCCCTCGGCGCGCTCGCCAGCCGGTGGAAGCCGCTTCCCCCCGGCACGGGCGTGGCCCTGGGCATCCTCCTCTGGATGAGCATGGACGAGGGGGCGCTCCCGGCGCTGGGACTGAGCGGAAAGGCCAGTGAGTATCCGCGTGAGACCCATATGCGGGGGCTGGCCGGGCACCTGCTCTACGGGGCGGTCCTCGACCGGGGCCTCGCGGTCCTGCGGGCGACGCTCCGCCGGTAGATCTCCCCGCCCTCGAGGCCAACTCTTCTAGATCTCCCCCCGGGTGTGCTATGCGCGCGCCCGCCACGGAGGGGCTCACGCTCCCGCTGTCCCGCGGCACGAGGCTGCGCTGAAGCGTCCGCGCGATGCGGGCGGCCAACCCCTCGATCTTCCTTTCGAGGAGACGTTCACATGATCGCGTCACGCACCCCCGGGTCCTCCCCGGGTCTTCGGGGCCTGGCCCGGTGGACGGCCCTGGTCGGACTCTTCCTGTCCGGCTCGGCCTTCGCCAGCGAGGTCGACCTGCAGCTCCCCGACCTCAGCCGGGTCACCTTCGTCGGCGGCACCAACGGGCGCTCGCTTCTGATCTGGGGGCTCCTGGTCTGCGTCTTCGGCTTGGGCTTCGGCGTCTACCAGTTCGCCCAGCTGAAGAACCTGCCGGTCCACAAGTCGATGCTCGAGATCAGCGAGCTCATCTACGAGACCTGCAAGACGTACCTGATCACCCAGGGGAAGTTCATCCTCGCGCTGGAGGTGCTCATCGGCGGGGTGATGGTCCTCTACTTCGGCGTCCTGCAGCACATGGAGCCGGTGAAGGTCATCACCATCCTGCTCTTCAGCCTCATCGGCATCGCCGGGAGCTACGGCGTGGCCTGGTTCGGCATCCGGGTGAACACCTTCGCCAACAGCCGGACGGCCTTCGCCAGCCTCGGCGGCAAGCCCTTCCCAACCTACGCGATTCCCCTCCGCGCCGGCATGTCCATCGGGATGGCGCTGATCAGCACCGAGCTGTTCCTGATGCTCTGCATCCTGCTCTTCGTCCCCGCGGACTTCGCCGGCGCCTGCTTCATCGGCTTTGCCATCGGCGAGTCGCTGGGCGCCTCGGCGCTCCGCATCGCCGGCGGCATCTTCACCAAGATCGCCGACATCGGCTCCGACCTGATGAAGATCGTCTTCAAGATCAAGGAAGACGACGCCCGGAACCCGGGGGTGATCGCCGACTGCACCGGTGACAACGCTGGCGACTCGGTGGGCCCCTCTGCAGACGGCTTCGAGACCTACGGCGTCACCGGCGTGGCGCTGATCACCTTCATCCTCCTCGCGGCGAAGGACCCCACGGTCCAGGTGCAGCTGCTGGTCTGGCTGTTCGTGATGCGCGTGCTGATGATCATCGCGAGCTTCCTCTCGTACGTGGTCAACGAGGCCATCCAGTCCAGCCGGTACAAGAACGCGACCAAGATGAACTTCGAGGCCCCGCTCACCGCGCTGGTGTGGCTGACCTCGCTCACCTCGGTGGCGATGACCTTCATCGTCAGCTACGTGATCATCGGCGACCTGGGAGACGGCACCTTCTGGTGGAAGCTCTCGGCGATCATCACCTGCGGCACCCTCGCCGGCGCGATCATCCCCGAGGTGGTCAAGGTCTTCACCTCCACCGGGTCCGCCCACGTGCGGGAGGTGGTCACCTCGTCGCGTGAGGGAGGCGCGTCGCTCAACGTCATTTCTGGCCTGGTGGCCGGCAACTTCAGCGCCTACTGGATGGGCCTGGTCATCGTGCTCCTGATGGGGACCGCGTACGGGATCTCCACGCTGGGCCTCGGAGCCCTGTTCCCGGTGGCCGGGAGCAACATCGACCCGTCCCCGGTGTTCGCCTTCGGCCTGGTCGCTTTCGGCTTCCTCGGCATGGGACCAGTCACCATCGCCGTCGACAGCTACGGCCCGGTGACCGACAACGCCCAGAGCGTCTACGAGCTGAGCCTCATCGAGAACGTCCCGGACGTGCACAACCAGATCCAGAAGGACTTCGGCTTCCGCCCCGACTTCGAGAAGGGCAAGGAGTTCCTCGAGGAGAACGACGGCGCCGGCAACACCTTCAAGGCCACGGCGAAGCCGGTCCTCATCGGCACGGCGGTGGTCGGCGCGACGACGATGATCTTCTCGATCATCGTGGTGCTCACCAGCGGGCTCACCCAGGGCGTGAACAACCTCTCCCTGCTGCACGCGCCCTTCCTGCTCGGGCTGGTCACCGGCGGTGCGGTCATCTACTGGTTCAGCGGCGCCTCGATGCAGGCGGTGTCCACCGGGGCCTACCGGGCCGTGGAGTTCATCAAGCGGAACATCAAGCTCGAGGGCGTGGTGAAGGCCTCGGTCGCCGACAGCAAGAAGGTGGTCGAGATCTGCACCCAGTACGCGCAGAAGGGGATGATCAACATCTTCCTCGCCGTCTTCTTCAGCACCCTGGCGTTCGCCTGCGTCGAGCCGTTCTTCTTCATCGGCTATCTGATCAGCATCGCCATCTTCGGTCTGTACCAGGCCATCTTCATGGCCAACGCCGGAGGCGCCTGGGACAACGCCAAGAAGCTGGTCGAGACCGAGCTCAAGATGAAGGGCACCGACCTCCACGCCGCCACCGTCGTCGGTGACACCGTGGGCGACCCGTTCAAGGACACCTCGAGCGTGGCGATGAACCCGATCATCAAGTTCACCACCTTGTTCGGGCTCCTCGCGGTCGAGCTGGCCATCACCTTGCCGCGGAGCACCAGCACCATCCTCGCGGTGGTGTTCTTCGTCGCCTCGATGGTCTTCGTCTGGCGGTCCTTTTACGGGATGCGCATCGAGGTCAGCCCGGCCGAGGTCAAGGCGCCGGTGCCCGCCAAGGCCGCGTAGTCCCGCGTTCGCTGCACCCTCGGCACCACAGGCTGCAGTCACCGCGCGCTCATGGCATCGGGCCGAGCGGTGGCTGCAGGTGGCGCGGATGACAGGTCCATCGCGGTGAACATGTCCCCCGGGCAAATCGCCCCGGGGGTGCTCCATGTCTCGCTGGCTCGTGTGTCTTGCGGTCTTCGCCGTCGGCTGTGGCTCGTCCGGCGGACCTGCCTCGTCGGGGACGCCGGCCCCGACCATCCACCAGTTCACCGCCTCGCCCGCCACGCTTCCGGGGGACGGGGGCAGCGTCACCCTGTCCTGGAACGTGAGCGACGCGACCGGCGTCTCCGTGGATCCCGGCGTGGGCGCCGTCAACCCCGCCACGGTGGGCACGAGGACCGTCCAGGTGACGGGCACGACGGCGTTCTCGCTTCACGCCACCGGGCCAGGCGGTTCGGCGACTGCAGCAGCGACCGTCACCGTCGCCGCAGCATGTGACCCGAGCCCCGGGACCCTGACCGGCACCTGCAACGTTCCCTCAGCCGGTCAGTGCGTCGATTTTGCGAACCTCTCGGCGCTGGACGCCGCCTCACTACCCGGGTACTGCGCGGGGTTCGGGGGAACGTGGGGGAGCACGCCCTGCTCGGCCACCAATCGGGTCGGCTCGTGCAAGGTTCCGCCGGGCGGAAACACCGGCGTGAACTGCTCCCCGAACGGAAGTGTCCTCGAGCGGTACTACGGCTCGAACTACACCCAGGCGAGCGCGCAGACCGCGTGCGGAGCCGTGCCCGGAACCGTCTTCACCCCGGGGTAGCCCGGCCGCCGACGGTGGTAAGTCCCCGGGCGCATGGAGCTCCGTCCCCCAGGCCCCCGGCGCGTCGCCGCGGCGGTGCTGCTCGTCTGGCTCGCGGGTTGTGCGCACGCACCGTCCGCCACCTTTCCGGGCGGCGCCGTTGCCCAAGTGAACGTCGTCCCGCCGTTCCTCGAGGCCTGGGAGGCGGTCCGGAGCGCCCCCCGCGCCGAGCAGCTGGAGCGCACGCGAGAGACCCTGCGCTCGACCCATCCCGAGCTGTTCGGCACCGAGGTGTTCGGCACGGCAGACGCGCTCGAGGCAAATCTCGAGCGCCTGCTGGTGGAGCTGCCACGCCTGGACCCGAAGCTGCGGGCACTCTCCGAGCGGATGCCCGGGGAAATCGACCGGAGCGCACGCCGCTTCTCCCAGGAGTTCCCGGAGCTGCGGTGGTCCGGCCCGGCGGCGCTCAGTCTCTCCTTCAGCCAGTTCGAGGCGGTGTGGAGGACGCTCTCGGGGAAGCGCACCCTCGTGCTGGGGCTCGACACCATCGCGTTCTACCGGGGGCCGTATACCCCGGTGGATCCGTTGATCCACCACGCGCTCGCCTCGGCGCTGCTCCCGTCCTGGGCGGGACCGGGGCCTGCGCCGCTCTGGTGGACGGTGTGGGACGAGGGCTTCCCCCTGGTGGTGGTGCGCACGCTCGATCCAGGGGTCAGCGACGCGGACCTCCGGCTCCCTACCGAGGGACAGGACCCGGCCGACGTCGCTGCGCTGGCCCGGCGAGTCCGCGCCGCGCTCGACTCGACCCGACAGGGAGACCGGCGACTGGTGACAGGCCCCGGGCAGTGGCTCTCGCTTCGGGTGGCCGAGGCCGTCGTCGCCGGGCGTTCACTCCACGAGGCGGCACGGCTCGGCGGGGCGCAGCTCCGGGCCGCGGTCGATGCCGCGCTCGGCCGGCTCGATCGTCCAGGCAGCTGACCAGAACGGCCGCCCCTTTGCTCCCGGCTTGGCGCACTCGGGACCGCCGTGTTAACGCCCCTGCCCCGCCGAGGGAGGGTCAGCAGACGCCGTGGGCAATGCCGGGATGTCACTCTTGCGCTTCACCTTCCTCGGCACGTCGGCCGCACAGCCCACGATCCACCGGAACCTCTCTGGCCTGGCGGTGAAGGCCGACGCGGACCTCCTGCTCTTCGACTGCGGCGAGGGGAGCCAGCGGCAGATGATCCGCTACGGCACGGGCTTCTCGGTCGACGCGGTGTTCTTCACCCACTTCCACGCCGACCACTACCTGGGAATCATCGGCTTCCTCCGCACGCTCGGCATGATGGGCCGCGAGGAGAAGCTCGTGATGCACGGACCACCGCCGGCACGGCGCCTCCTGCACCAAGCGGTGCACCTCGGGGTGGACCAGCTCGGCTTCCCGCTGGACATCGTCGAGCTCAAGGACGGCGACAAGGTCCAGCGCCATGGCTACTCCGTGCGTGCGGTGGGCGTGCAGCACCGCATCAACGCGCTCGGCTACGTGCTCGAGGAGGACGTTCGCGCGGGTCGTTTCAACCTCGAACGGGCCCGCGCGCTCGGCGTGCGCGAGGGACCGGACTTCGGGCGGCTGCAGCGCGGCGAATCGGTGGTCGCGCTCGACGGGAAGAGCGTGTCTCCCGCGGATGTGATGGGCCCCACCCGGCCCGGCCGCAAGCTGGTTCTCTCCGGCGACACCCGGCCCTGCGAGGCCATGGCCGAGGCGGCGCGCGAGGCCGATGTGCTCATCCACGAGTCCACGTTCAGCGACGACGATCAGGCCCGCGCGCTCGAGACGCGCCACTCGACCGCGCGAGAAGCAGGCCGCATCGCCCAGCAGGCCGCCGCCCACCGGCTCATCCTCACCCACCTCAGCTCGCGCTACGACACCGACTTCGGCCGGCTGCTCACCCAGGCACGCGAGGAGTACACCGGCCCGGTGGAGGTCGCCCACGACGGCCTCACGGTCGACGTGCAAGTCCGGGAGTGACCTCCGACCGGGGCAGGGGCTGGCAACCGGTCGTTTCGAGCTGACGAGTCGCTGCCCGCGCAACTCCGGAGGGCGTCGAGGAGCCCCCGGCGCAACGGCCCCTCGTCCCAAGCGCACGCCGCCACTCGGAAAGCCCCCTGGCACGGCCCACGCAATCACCGGCGCTCGTTCACCCGGGAGCCCTCCCGGGGAAGACTCGAGGAGGACGTCATGCGCCGGATTCTCGTTGCGAGTGTGGTGCTGTTCATTGCGGCCTGTGGTGGTGGAGTTCCCGCAGCTGCGCAGCGGAACGCGATTCCGACCGATGGCGAGAGCGCGCTCCTGATCGAGAGCCTCACCCAGCGCTTCGGCTCGGATGCCGTCGATGCCTGCCTCGCCGCCTGGCAGGACGCACTCCTGGCCGATGACAATGGTCCGGTGTCGAAGCCGGGCGCCGCGTTCCGCCGCTTCGTCTCCCGGTGCGCCCGGGGAGAGGTTCCCCCCGTCCTCCGGAGCGCGGTGGACAGCCTCCGCGACCCGATGCGGAGCAACTTCGACCAGTAGCTCCCTCCGGAGCCCTGCTGCCAGTAGGATCGAGGGCCGCATTCATGGCGGCCCTTCGCTCTTCCTGGCCCTGGGCCCTCGCCCTGGCAGCGGCATCCACCCTCGTGGCGCTGCTGGTCGGCGGCCTCCCGGGCCTGCGCAACGCCGAGGACGCCACCTACGACCTCCGCCTCACCACCTTCTCCCCACCGCCCGCGCGCAACGGTGACGTGGTCATCCTCGGCGTCGACGACGCGACCGTGCAGGGCCTCCGCGCCAACGAGAGCTACGCCCGTGCCTGGGGGAACTGGCCCTACGCCCGCTCCCTCTGGGCCCGGGTGCTCTCCCATCTCGAGGCGATGGGCGCGCGCGCGGTGGTGCTCGACTTCACGATGGACGAGCAGAGCACCGACCCGGGACAGGACGCGCTCCTCCGCGAGGCCATCGCACGGCTCACCATCCCGGTCGCGCTCGGCTACGCGGTGAACGTGCCGTCACAGAACGGCGAGCCGCTGCCGGCCGTCACCCCGCACAACTGGACCGTCCACGGCCGGGCTCCTCGCCTCCGCCTGAAGCCCTCGGCCGACGACCCCTTTGCTCCGCCCGGGGGCACGGAGGCCCCCGTCACGCCCGCGCTCATCGCGAGCGTCCTCTCCTTTCCGGTGCGCACCACACGACCGCTCGCCGACCTCGCGGTGGAGGTGCCCGGCGCGTCGGGCACGCCGCGGCATCCGGTTCCGCCCATCGGCGCGCTCCTCGACGTCGTCCCCGCCTTCGGCCTGGTCTACCCGGAGGCGGATCCGGACGGGAAGCTGCGCCGGACGCGCTTTGCCTACACCGACGGGACGAACGCCTACGTCACGCTCGCCGTGGCGCTCGCCGCCGACCTGCTCGGTGCGGACGCGCTGGTCCTCTCGCCGGGCCGGCTGCAGCTGGGCGCCCGGACAGTGCCCATCGACCCCGACGGGAGCGCCGCGCTCGATTACCAGGGGACCATCGGCCAGCGCTTCGATGCCCGGAGCCTGCTCGCCGTGGTGGACGACTCGGTCCGGCGCGAGCACGGCCAGCCGCAGGTTCTCGGCCCGGACGTCTTCCGCGGCAAGGTGGTCCTCATCGCCGGCTTCGCCGTGGGCACATTCGACATGAAGGCCACGCCGTTCGACGGCGCCACCGTGGGAGTGGTGAAGCCCGCAACGGAACTCGCGGGACTTCTCGCAGGTGGGTTCATCACCCGGGCGCCGGGGTGGGCGACCGCCCTGCTCGCGTTCTCCGTCGCGCTCGGCTCGGCGCTCCTCATCCTGGGCACCCGCAGCGTCTGGGTCGAGGCGGCCTGGCCGCTGGCAGCGCCGATGCTGCTCTTCCTCGGGACCGGCTGGGTGCTGGTCGGGGCGAAGCTGCACGTCGCGCTCGTCTCCCCGGTGCTCGCCGCGTCGATGGCCAGCCTCGCCGCCGTCGCGGCGAACCATCTCTTCGCCGATCGCGAGAGGGCCCGGGTCAAGGCGATGTTTAGCCGGTATGTCTCGCCCCAGGTGGTGGACCAGCTGGTCGCCCAGCCCGAGCTGCCCCGGCTGGAGGGCGAGCAGATCGAGGTCACCGCCTTCTTCTCCGACATCAAGGGCTTCAGCACCTTCAGCGAACGCTTTGCCCAGGATCCGCAGGGGCTGGTCCGCGTGCTGAACACGTACCTGACCCGGGTGAGCGGAGTGCTGCTCGAGCACGGCGCATGTCTCGACAAGTACATCGGGGACGCCGTGGTGTGCCTCTTCGGCGCACCGCTCCGGACCGAGGACCACGCGCTCAGGGCCTGCGCCGCCGCGCTCGCGGTGCAGGGCGAGGTGGAGCGCATCCGGGCCGAGTTCGCCGCCCAGGGGCTCCCCGACGTCTACACCCGGGTGGGCCTCAACACCGCGGTGATGTTCGTCGGCAACTTCGGCAGCGAGCAGCTCTTCAACTACACCGCCATGGGCGACGGGATGAACCTCGCCTCGCGACTCGAGGGCGCCAACAAGCCGTACGGCTCGCGGATCCTCATCGGCCCGCGGACCCAGGCACTGGTCGCGCACGCCTTCGAGACCCGCGAGCTGGACCGGGTCCGGGTCGCCGGCAAGCACGAGGCGGTCAGCATCCACGAGCTGCTGTGCCGGAAGGGCGAGCTGCCGGCCCGGAGGGCCGAGGTCCTCGCGCTCTATGCCGAGGGCCTGGCCCTCTGGCGGGGAGCGCGGTTCTCCGAGGCGCGGGACATCTTCGCCCGCGCGGTCGCCCTGGACCCGGCCGACGCGCCCTCCGTCGCGTTGCTGTCACGGTGCGACAGGTGTATCGCCTCGCCGCCCACCGCTTTCGATGGAGTCGTCGACCTGGACAAGTAGACTGGGCCGGGCTCCGGAGGGCTTCCCTGATGCGACAGGCGGCAGTGGTGCTCGCGCTGGTCCTGCTGGCCGGCGCGGCGTGGGCGCTCGTCCCGGGCGACCGGGTGTACATCCGCGGCCGCGACGTGGCCGTGCTCCAGAGCACCACGCCCGGCGCGCCGACGCTGGTCAAGCTCCAGCCCGGCGACACCGTCACCTGGCGTGGCGCGGACAAGAAGAAGCCCAGCTGGCACCGGGTGGACGCCAAGGGGAAGAGCGGCGTCGTGTACTTCGCCAACCTCTCGGCCACCCCGCCCGAGAGCGAGCTGGTCACCACCCCGGCCGGGGTGAAGACGCTGGACGCACAGGCATTCGCCAGCTCCGGCGCGGCGGGCAAGGCGCTCACCGAGGGCGCCGTCCGCTACGGCGACCAGCCGGAGAAGAACCAGGGCGAGCTGCGGCCCACGATGAAGGAGGCGGTGCGGCAGACCGAGACGCTGGAGGCCGTCTCCGCCCAGCGCACCCCGGCCGAGCTGGACGTCCAGGCGGCGCGCATCGCGGGAGCACAGCAGTGAGGCGCGCACTCCTCTCGCTGGGCGCCCTCGCGCTGGCGGCCTGCAGTGCCGCCGCGGGTCTGATGAGTGGCAATCCGAGCGCCATCGCCCACGGCCTCGCCGAGTCGACGAACACCGTCGTGGGCCTCACCCAGGACCTGGCGAAGTGCGACCAGCTGGGCGCGGCCGAAGTGACGTTCGAGGAGGAGCGGACCATCGGCGGCACGGTGGCGCTCAACTGGGTCCAGCAGAATGGAGGGCTCCTGATCGACGTGCCGACCGGGCAGCAGGCGGCGCTCGCCGATCCGACCCACCTCGCCGTCCAGCAAACGCCCCGGAACCAGCTGCACCGGTACCTGAACGTGGTGGGAAAGAACGTGGCCGCGCGCTCCAGCCGCCCCACGCTCCAGTGGACCTTCGGCGTGCTCGATTCCGACGTGGTGAACGCCGTCTCGGCGCCCGGCGGGTACGTGTTCGTGACCCGGGGGCTGCTCCGGCGGCTGAACACCGAGGCCGCGCTGGCGGGCGTCCTCTCGCACGAGATCGCCCACGTCACGCACCGCGACGCCTTCCTCATCTACCAGAAGACCAAGGTCGATCAGTGCAAGGCCCTGACGTACTCCAAGGCCGGGCAGAAGGAAGGCGCGGCGATGCTGCGCAACTACAGCCCCAGCTTCGTGAGGAGCGCCATCTCCGCCCTCGACGCGTTCTCCGGCGGGCCGCTCGATCTCAACAGCGCTGCCAACGCGGCGCTCCTCACGATCTTCAGCGACCAGTTCGTGCACAGCTATCTCGAGTCGGGCTACGCCCGCGACCAGGAGCTCCAGGCGGACTCCACCGGCCTCGAGCTGACTGTCGACACCGGGTACAACCCGCAGGGCTACATCAACTTCGTCGGCGCGCTCCCCTCGGGGCAGGGCGTCTTTGCCCACCACCCACCGCCCGCCGAGCGGGTGGCGGCGATGGCGCTGCTGGTGGGCAGGACCCGGCTCTCGAGCGCGACTCCCCGATCGCCTTTTTCGCCCCTCTCCCAGGATCTGGCGCAGCTTCCGCTGATGCCGTTGAGCGACGAGCTGGCGGCGGCGCGCTGACCGGCCGCGCGGCGGATCAGCGGCGGACGGCCTCGGTCAGCGCGCGGTGGACCGACTCGAGCGCCTTCCGGGCCTCGAGCAGCTCGGCCCGCTCGGCGGTGAGGTCCGCCACCTGGCGCGCGAGGGTGTCCCGCTCGGCGCTCAGCGCGTCGACCGACCGGCGCAGCTGTGCGGCGTCGTCACGGAAGCGCTCCAGCTCCCCGGCGAGCCGCTCCTCCTCCGAGAGGCTGTCGGCGAGCTCGGCATCCTTCTTCGCCAGCAGCTCGGAGACGCGCTCCCGCTCTTCTCGCTCGGCGGCGGCGTGGGTGCGTGCATCCTGCAGCGCAAGGAGCGACTCGTCGCGCTCGCCCTCGACGGATTGAAGCTCGCGCTCCAGCTCCGAGAGCAGCCCCGCACGCTCCTCCATCTGGGCAGCGAGGCGGCGCGCCTCCTCCACCCGGCCCCGGGCCTCCTCGGTCGCGCGCTCGGCGGTGCGGCGGGCGACGTCCAGGTCGTGCTGGAGCGCGGCGTTGTGCTGCCGGGCCGCGTTCAGCTCGGACTGGAGCTGTGCGATCCGCTCGACCGCCAGCACGCCCGCCGCGGCGACGCTCGTCGGCAGCGGCTCGGGACGCGGGTGCTCGCGAACGGTGCGAAGGCGCTCCTTGAGCCGCTCGCGGCGCGCGGCGTTGTCGTCCAGGGGCGGCGGCGGTAGGGGCGCAGCCCGGCGGGCCACGGGCTCGGTGACCTGCGGGGCTGGCGCCGCCCGGGCGACCGTCTCGGTCCGAATGGTCGGAGCGGGGGCACGGCGCTCCGCGGCGAGTGAGGCCGCGGACGGCGACGCGGGCCGCCGGTCGGGTCCGGCCGGGGCCGGCGCAGCAGGTGGACGGCTGGTCTGTGCAGGCGCGGCGGCGGGCGCGCGGGCAGCCGGCGCAGAGACGCTCGGGGCACGGGTCACCGGACGCGCTCCGGACTCGGCCGCACTGCGAGACGGGGACCCCGGTCCTCCAGCGCCCGCGGAGAGGCCTGCGTGCGCGCTTCGCCCGTGGGCCCGCGCACCGACCGACACGGTGACCTGCTCCTCCTCGAGGATCCGTTCGTCCCTCACCTCCGGCGCGGTGCTGGCCCCTGCCTCGCGCAAGGACGCCTCGACACGGCTCCGGGCGGAATCCTCCTCACGCTGCTCCTCCTCGACGGCCGCGAGGAGCTCGCGCGCAGTGGGCGCGGCCGGCTCGGGGATGCCGTGCTGGCCGGCCACCTGGGCGGCGACCTCGTAGACCCAGGCCTCGTCGGCGGCGCGGGTGTCCATGGGGGGTTCGGGCGTGGGCCCGCCGAGCTTCAGCCTCGGCTTGGCGCGGGACACGTTCTGATCGAAGGCTTTCTTCATCGGCTCTCCCCTACCCCGCCCGCGCGTCGTGAGCGGCGCGCGCCTTCGACTGCTCCAGCCGGTGGAGCACTTCTCTCAGGAACGCGTCCACGTCGTGGGCACCCTTGGAGTCGCGCTCGGCGATGAACACCGGCACCCCTTCGCTCGAGGCCTGCGCGAACTTGGTGCACTGCCGCACCAGCGTCGTGAGCAGGTACTCGGGGTAGTGCTCCCGGAGCGCGGCCAGCGCTTCCTTGGCCAGCTTGTAGGTCTGGTTGTACGCGTTGACGACGATGAACACGTGGTCGAGCACGTGGTTCAGGTCCTCCTCGAGGCTCTGCACCGTCTCGAAGAGCAGCTTCAGCCCGTGGAACGAGAGGAAGTCCGGCAGCACCGGGACGACGAGGTCCTGCGCCGCCATCAACGCGTTCAGGTTCAGCAGCCCGAACGAGGGCGGCGCGTCGAAGACCACGACGTCGTAGTTGTCCTCGATCTCCTCGATGGCCTTGCGCAGCTTGAACTCGCGTCCCGCCATGGGCATGAGCGCCAGGTCCACGGTGCTCATCCCGAGGTTGCTGGGGACGAAGTCGAGGTTGGGGAGCGGCGTGTGCTGGATGGCCTCGGAGATGGGCACCTTCCGCACCAGCACGTGGAGGAGCGTCTTCTCGAAGTCCTCGCCCTCGTAGCCCAGGCACTTGGTCGCGTGACCCTGGCTGTCCAGGTCGACCAGGAGCACCGAGTACCCGAGCTCGGCGAGCCGGTAGGCATAGGAGGTCGACAGCGAGGTCTTCCCCGTGCCTCCCTTGAAGTTGAGGAACAGCTGCTTCCGCCGTCCGAGCGGCCGCGGGTGGATCCGCAGCGCCTTGCGCAGGGCCCACAGGTCCTGGGCGGAGTAGCTGTCCTGGGCGAGCGCGGAGCGGAGCGCCTTCGGCGGGATGCCGAGCAGCTCGGCGGTCGTCTTCGGGGTGTAGATGGGCAAATCCATCCGGTCAGTCCTCGTGCTCTTCAGGCGACGAACAGCTTCGCCCCGCGGCGGACCACGTGTCCGCGCGCCGTGAGAAGTGCTGCGGCTTCGATCACCCGCTCGTCGGTGACGCCGAGGTGGGTCGCGAGATCCACCACCGAGCGCCCGCGCATGGACGTCCGGAGCTCGGAGGCGATCTGCTTGCACAACGCCTCGTCGGCGTGGACGTTCGCCCCGTGCTCGCGGGTGAGCACGGGCCGGGTCACCTCGATGCGTGCGCTCGCCGGGACCGCCGTCCCGGCATCGTGCGTCTCGCCGTTTGCGGGGTGCAGCGTGGGGGAGTGCTCCCACGAGGGCGGCTCCTCGTCGGTCTCCTCGGGGGCCACGTGACGCTCGGGCTCGGGAGCCGGGGCGGCAGGACGCGGCGGCAGCGAGCGCGCCCGCTGTGCGAGCGGCACGGGGGCCAGCGTGGTCAGACGCCGGACCTCGCGTCGCCGCTCCTCGTCCGAGAGCATGGGAACGTGGCTCAGGTCGATGCCCAGGATTCCTGCGAGGCTCCGGGCCGCGGCGCGGCGAACGCCCAGGTCCTGATCCTCGAGCGCGGCGAGCAGCCCGGTGCGCGCGTGCGGTCCACCGGCGGCGCCCGCCGTCAGCGCGGCAAGACGGCGAACCTCCGGATCGGGATCGCGCGACATCTCCCGCTCGAGCTCCACCATCCGCTCGGGCGGCAGTGACACGGCGAGCAGGGCCGTGCGGCGGCGGACCGAGGCGTCCGGGTCATGTGCCGCCCGGAGCAGGTGCGCCGGAGCCGCGTCCGGATCCAGGTGGGTGATGGCCCGCAGGGCGGCGATGCGCACCGCTGCCTCGGGCGCGGAGAGCAGCGGCTCCACCACCGCCGAGCCCTCGCGCGTGGCGAGCGCCCGGAAGGCCTCGAGCAGCGCAACGACGACGGTGTCCTCTCGCTCGGCGTGGAGCGCAACCGCCAGGGCTGGTGCGGCGGCGCGATCACCGAGCGCGCGCAGGCGCTCGGCGGCGCGGCAGCGGGCGGACGGGTCCGGGCTGGACAGCTCGCGGATGGAGAAGCCGAACAGGCTCTCCTCCCCGTGGCGCGGGCTCGGCGGGACGGCGAGTCGGCCCTGCTCGTACAGCCGCTCGGCCTCCCGGGTCACCGCGAGCATGCTCGCCGCGGTGGAACCGAGCGGGGACCCCGGTGAAGTGCTGCAGCCCGGTGCGCTCCCTGGCCCCGAGCCGTTCAACGCTGGCCGTGGAGCGGATGGCGGCGGACCCGAGGGCGCGAGCCAGGAGGCGGGGCCCGAAAGGCCTGGACGCGCGGCCTCGGCGTGCACCGCGCGCACCCTCTCCACGGCGGGCGCGGTCTCCACCTGCCGCGGGGTGGCCGCTGGGTCGGGGGCAGGCACCCGGAGCGCGATCGCCTCGGCCCGGAGGTCGGCGATGAATCCGGCGAGGTCGAAGTCGAGCCCGGCGTCCGCAGGCCCCTGGATGCGCGCGGCCTCGAGCACCTTACCCATGAGCCCGGCACGCTCGGCCCGCATCGCGTCCAGCACCCGGGCGGCCTCTTCCCGCTCGCGGTGGGCCCGGCCCAGCTCCACCTCGAGCTCGGCGACGCGGCGGCGGAGCTCCACCTCGCGCTGGGAGGCGCCGGCGAGGTCCGCACGCAAGGCTTCCGCCTCCGCCCGGAGGTTCGCCGCGTCCGCCTGGAGCGCCTCGGAGCGTGCCTCGAAATAGACGATCTTCTCGAGGGCACTCCTCAGGAGCGCCTCTGCCCGTCCATCGCTCACCAGGCTGGGCAGTGTACAGGGGTGATCCGTCGTCGCCAGTCTTGTGACACCTGCGACAGGAAGCTACCGGGCAGGCGTCGGCACCTGCGGGACCGGTTCCGCGATTCCGGGCCCCTGCGCCACGTTCTTGCCCGGGGGCGCCGGAAGTGGAGGGACGTAGGCCTCCGCCAGGCCCACGGTGGCCTCGCCGACCTTCGGGGAGAGTCGCTCGACCAGGTCGGTGAGCGCAGAGCCGAGGTCCGCCTGGGCCACCGCGGCGCGTCGCAGCTGCCGCTCGAGCTTGCCCATGTGCTCGTAGTGCTCGCGGTCCCGCGCGGCCTGCCCCTGGGCGTTCCGGAGCTCGAGCGCAAGCCCGGCGTTGGTCCGCAGCCCCTCGAGGGCTCGCTCGATCAGCGCCTGGGCGTCCGCGTCGAGGCCGCCCTTGCCGTACGGCTTCAAGCCGAACCGGCCGCCGACCCACACCCGGCCGAGCTCGCCGTACCCTTCCTCGCCGACACCGGGCAGATCCTCGAGCACCAGCGCCGGCGAGCTCCGCACGGGGAATGACGGCGACATCACCTCGAAGATGAGCGCGCCGTCGCTCCGGGTCCGTGCCACCGCAGCCACGCCGTCGAACGGAAAGAACGGGTCCATGGCCCCTTCGAGCCCGGCCTGCAGCCGGCTCCGGGCCTTGCGGTCGAGCGCCGAGACCTCACCCCGGTCGCGCCGGGCGCTCCGCTTGAGCGTGGTCATGAGATCGCGCTCCTGGTCGATGGCCACGACCACGTTGAGCGGCGTGTTGCCCGCGTAGGCCGCGTGGTACACGCCCACGAGCTCGAACTCGCCGGTGCGGCAGGAGACGGCGAGCACGGGCGAGCCCGAGTTCCCAGGTGACAGCTGTGCGTCGACCACGAAGTCCACGTGGTCCCACTCCTTCTCGTCGTCGTGGTCGTAGGTGGACACCACCTTGCCGACGTTGGTGGCCTTGAAGGCCCCGAGCGGAAACCCGCGAACGTCCACCACGTTGCGCTCCTTGAGGTCGGCCGAGCGGCCCACCTTCCAGGGCAGGATGGGCAGGAGGGCGTGGGCCTTGAGGATGGCGATGTCCGCCGCCTTGTCGGTCACCACGCGCTGCAGCGGGACGTCGTCGCGGTCGTAGGTGTCGCGCTCGGACTCGACGATCTTCAGGCCGTCCGAGACGCGCTTGCAGCCCGGGGGGACGTCGTCGACCTTGTGCTCGTCGTCGGTGACGGCAGGCCAGTCGGCCACGTGCTGGTTGGTGAGGATGTACGTCTCGCCGTTCTGCTGGCGGTAGCCGAAGCCCGTCCCGTGGGCGAGCGCCTTCCGCCGCACGCGGCGCACGTTGCCATCACCAGCGTAGCTGAGGCACTCGTAGGTCGCGGTGGTCCGGATGGCGTAGACCCAGGACTGCGACTGCGGCTGCTGCTCGGCCTCGCGGGCCGTCGGCGAGAGGGCGGCGAAGTCGTCGGCGTAGGCTCCCGAGCAGTAGGCGCCCTTGGACGCGCTCGCCGACCCCAGGCCCGGCCGCGCCTTCACCCGGGGTCCAACCAGCACGGTCACCACCACGAAGGTCAGCGCCAGCGCTCCGATGGCTCCGCGCTTCATCCACCTCACCCGCCTTTGCGCGCGCTCGTCGCTCTCTTGCTGCTCCATGCCGCTCCCAGGACGAGACACCGATTCTAGGCCCCCGGAGGGTCGAACGCGCAGTCACTCCCGAGTGTTCCTCTTGTCCGGCCGCGGCGTGACACGAGGAGCCGCGAGGGCCGGCCCTGCATGTCACCGCGGGTCGGAGGAGCCGGGAACTCTTGACACTTCTGAACAGCTGCCCGAGCGTCGCCCACCGCAACCTACCCAAGGAGACCCGAATGAACTTCCGAAGACTCGCCCTCGCCGCCGTCCTCGCGCTTCCCGGACTCGCCGTGGGTGCCGAACACACCTACCAGGTGACTGGACCCGTCGTGTCCTCGACCGCGGAGTCCATCACCGTGAAGAAGGGCAGCGAGAACTGGGAGGTCGCCCGCGGCGATGACAAGACGGACGTCAAGACGGGGGACAAGGTGACGATCACCTACACCATGACCGCAAAGAAGGTGGAGGTGAAGTCGGCGGCGAAGAGCAGCGGCGGCAGCGCCAAGAAGGCCGCCGCGCCCGCGAAGTAGCCCCCCGACGCTCAGGCCCGGACCAGCGGCTTGTAGCGGATGCGCGTGGGCTGCAGCGCCTCCGCTCCGAGCCGCTTCTTCTTATCCGCCTCGTAGTCCTCGAAGTTCCCCTCGAAGAAGAACACCCGGCTGTCGCCCTCGAAGGCGAGCATGTGCGTGGCGATCCGGTCGAGGAACCACCGGTCGTGGCTGATGACCACCGCGCACCCGGCAAAGGCCAGCAGCGCCTCCTCGAGCGAGCGGAGGGTCTCGACGTCCAGGTCGTTGGTGGGCTCGTCGAGCAGGAGCAGGTTCCCGCCGGCCTTGAGCATCTTGGCCAGGTGGACCCGGTTGCGCTCGCCGCCCGAGAGGTCCTTCACCCGCTTCTGCTGGTCGGCACCTTTGAAGTTGAACCCGGCGAGGTAGGCGCGCGACGGCACCTGGCGGCCGCCGAGGTCGAGCTGGTCGAGGCCGCCCGACACCTCCTGGAACACGGTCTTGTCGCCGGCCAGGGCGTCGCGGCTCTGGTCCACGTAGGCGAGCTTCACGCTGTCGCCGATGCGCAGCTCACCGGCGTCGGGCGCCTCCTTGCCGGTGATCATCCGGAAGAGCGTGGTCTTGCCCGCGCCGTTCGCGCCGATCACGCCGACGATGCCGCCCGGCGGGAGCTTGAAGTTGAGGTCGTCGATGAGGAGCCGGTCGCCGTAAGCCTTCCGGAGCCCCCGGGCCTCGACGACCAGGCCGCCTAGCTTGGGTCCGGAGGGGATGGTGATCTCCCCCGTGGTGTCGCGCTTCTCCGGCCCCGCGGCGACGAGCTGCTCGTACGCCGCGACGCGGGCCTTGCTCTTGGCCTGCCGGGCGCGGGGGCTGGACCGCACCCACTCCAGCTCGCGCTTGAGCTGCTTCTGCCGGGCGGACTCCTGCTTCTCCTCGACCGCGAGCCGCTTCTGCTTCTGCTCCAGCCAGCTGGAGTAGTTGCCCTTCCAGGGCACGCCCTCGCCGCGGTCCAGCTCGAGGATCCACCCCGCGACGTTGTCGAGGAAGTACCGGTCGTGGGTGATGCTGACCACGGTGCCCGGGTACTCCTGGAGCGCGCGCTCGAGCCAGGCCACGCTCTCGGCGTCGAGGTGGTTGGTGGGCTCGTCCAGCAGGAGGAGATCCGGCCGCTCGAGGAGGATCCGGCACAGCGCCACCCGCCGCTTCTCGCCGCCGGACAGCTGGGCCACCGGGGCGTCCCCCGGTGGCAGACGCAGCGCGTCCATGGCCACCTCGAGCGTGCGGTCCAGCTCCCAGCCGCTGGCCGCGTCGATGGCGTCCTGGAGCTTGGCCTGCTCGTCCAGCAGCTTCTGCATGGCCGCGTCGTCCATGGGCTCGCCGAGCTGGTTCGAGACCTCGTTGAAACGGTCGAGCACGTCGCGGAGCTTCTTGACCCCGAGCTCCACGTTGCCCTTCACGTCGACTGACGGGTCGAGCTGCGGTTCCTGGGCGAGGTACCCGACGCGGATGCTCGGGTCCGGTCGCGCGGTGCCGAAGAACTCGCTGTC
>Ga0208851_1000351_pt1 | contig 20843 bp, 20 predicted proteins | sample NGESurshal092012_FD_184481 | JGI IMG/M metagenome (GOLD analysis project Ga0208851, IMG submission 184481) | Arctic peat soil microbial communities from Barrow, Alaska - NGEE Surface sample 415-2 shallow-092012 (SPAdes) | ecosystem: Environmental > Terrestrial > Soil > Wetlands > Peat ... | reverse complement strand
CGGGGACAGCACCGCGAGCAGCCCCAGCACCGAGAACCCGTAGACGAACGGCGCGTAGGCGCGCAGCATCCGGTAGTCCAGCAGCGTGGTCACCACCGCCAGCGCCAGCCCGATGGTGATGTTGAGCAGGTGCTTCTTCAAGAACGCCTGCGGGTCCAGGCCCGCGTCCAGCTCCCGCTGCCGGGTCGCCGACCACACCAGCACCGTCCCGAGGGCCAGCAGCGCGGCCACGGCGAGGGCAAGGACCCAGTCCAACCGGCGCAGCACAGAGTCACGGGCCACCGCCCGCGACGCCAGGGAACCCTTGCGACCCCTCTGGGAGACGGTCGCGGACCACAGTGTCATGCCTTGTCCACGCCCACTCCCGTCGTCTTTCAGGAGCAGACGCCCCGGGCACGTGAACGACCGCGGGGGGCCGCCGGTTCCCGCGGCAGGTCAGTGGCGGGCGGAGGCCTCGGTCGCGCGCAGCCGGCCGGCCAGGCTGGTGAGCAGCACCAGGGCGACCTTTGGCTCGTGCTGGAGCATCCGCAGGAAGTCGGTCCGGCCGATCCGCGCGACCAGCACCTCGCTCTGCGCCTGGACGGTCGCCGACCGGGGCGCGTTGTCGAGCAGCGACAGCTCCCCGAAGAAGTCACCGAAGCCCAGTTTCACCGCGCGCTTGCCCGGGGGCCGGACGACCGCTGTCCCGTCCAGGATCAGGTAGAACGACTCACCCCGGTGGCCCTCGCGGACGAGCTCGGTGAACGCCGGGTAGCTCTGGACCTTGGCCAGCTTGGCGATGCTGTGCACGTGCCGCTTGGACAGGCCGGCGAACAGCGGGACCGAGGCGAGGACGTCGGTCCAGTCGGCCTCGGTTCGGTCAGTGACGGCACCAGCCATGGCGATCTCCTCACTCGCATGCCGCCGGAGCCTAGCGCAGCCGATCTCAGCCGGAGACGTCCTTGGTGGTGAGCCGGGCCCAGGCCAGCGAGCCGAAGACCGCCACGTAGACGGCATGGACCACGAGCCCGTGCACCATGGGCCCGTACACCACCGGGTCACGGATCAGGTCGCCGAAGCTGAACCACCACTGCACGAACAGGTACGGGTGGATCGAGGAGATCTGCGGCACCGAGTCGAGGATCGCGACGACCACCACGGTGATCGCCGTGGCCGCCATCGCGGCGAGCGGCACCTCGGTCAACGTGGAGATGAACAGCCCGATCGCCGCGATGCCGGCCAGCATGGCGGCGACGTAGAGCACCACGAGCAGCACCCGCATCAGTGCCGCGCCGAACGAGATGGTCGACCCCGACAGCAGCGTGACCGGCCCGGTGGGGAACAGCAGCAGCCCGACGAGCACCCCCATCGCCCCGACGACCGTGGCCGCGGCTAGCCCGAACGCCACGATCCCGGCGTACTTGACCAGCAGCAGCCGGGTCCGGCCCACCGGGACGACGAGCAGGCTGCGCAGCGTCCCGGCCGAGGCCTCGCCGGCCACCGACTCACCGGACACCACGGACACCGCTAGCGGCAGGAACAGCGGCAGCGTCACCACCAGCGAGGTGAAGGCGAGGAACAGCCCGTTGCGGGTGATCTGGCCGATGAACGCCGGACCGCCACCCCCGCCGTCACCCCCGCCGCCGATCTTGATGGCGATGCCGAGCAGCAGCGGGGCACAGGCCAGCACACCGAGGATCGCCAGGTTGCGCCGCCGGCGGAACACCAGTCGCAGCTCCGAGCGCAGCAGCCGCGTGCTCACCGGGGCCGGTCGGTCGAGCAGGCCATACGTCGCGGGACGGGTCAGCTCACTGGTCGACATCGAAGCCCTCCCCGGTGAGTGAGACGAACACGTCCTCGAGGTCGGGCCGCTCGACCACCAGCTCGCGGACCCCGATGCCGGCCCGGACCAGCGCCTCGGTCACCCGCTCGGACGGCACGCCGTCGAGCGTCGCCAGGACCTGGCCGTCCCGAGCCTCCGGCGCGGCCAGTCCCAAGGCGGTGAGCACGGCCATCGCCTCCGCGGGCTGCCCGGTCACCACCCGAACCCGGGGTGCCGCGACGTCCCGCAGCTCGCGCAGCGTCCCCTGGGCCACCAGACGACCCCGGCTCATGACGCCGACGTGCGAGCAGACCTGCTCGATCTCGGACAGAAGGTGCGAGGAGAGGAACACCGTGGCGCCCTCCGCGGCCAGCTCGCGAATCAGCGCCCGTACCTCGCGGGTGCCCTGCGGGTCCAGGCCGTTGGTGGGCTCGTCGAGCACCAGCAGGTCCCGGGGCCGCAGCAGGGCGGCGGCCAGGCCGAGCCGCTGCCGCATGCCCAGCGAGTAGTTGCGGTACCGCTTGCGGGCCGCGGCCGACAGCCCCACCCGCTCCAGGGCGAGGCCGATCCGGGCCCGGCCGGTGGCCGGGTCGACGGTCCGGTCCGCCGCGTCGATCCGGGCCAGGTTGTCCCAGCCGCTCAGGTAGGGGTAGAAGGCCGGGCCTTCGACGAGGGCGCCGACCCTGGGCAGGACTTCGGCCGCCGCTCCCGGCATCCGGCGTCCGAGCAGGTCGTGCTCCCCCGACGTCGGCGCGATCAGGCCGAGCAGCATCCGGATGGTCGTCGTCTTGCCGGAGCCGTTGGGACCGAGGAAGCCGTACACCGACCCGTGCGGAACCATCAGGTCGACGCCGTCCACCGCGACCTGGCCGCCGCGGAACCGCTTGGTCAGGCCGCGGGTGGCCAGCGCCGGGGTGGGGGGGGCCACCACCGGCGCCGGGCCACGCTCGGTGACCGGGCTCGGGACGGTGTCGGTCACGACGTCGTCGGCGCCGGCGCGGAGGTGGCGGCCTGCTCGAGCACGCTCGGCTGGACGGCTCCGACCAGCGTCCGGCCGTCGCTGAGCATGAGCACCGACAGCAGTGGGGTGCTCAGCAGCTGACCGCTGCCGAACGCGCCCTGGACCGGTGTGGTCGCCTTGAGCACGCTGCCCACCGTGGCGTTGGAGCTGAGCGACGAGGCGGTCACGCCGTGCAGCACCAGGACCGACATCCAGCCGGAGCCGACCACCGTGGGGGACATCGACGGCGCCGACGTGCCCGGCTGGGTCGTCGGCGCGCTGTGGTTGGTGACCGTGGCGCCGGGCGGCGGGGTGAAGCTGAACACCGAGGCGTCCGGCGGGGCCGTCTGCAGCGGCGCGGTGAACCCGGTCTCGAAGGCCGGTGCGGTGCCGCCCCTCGCGAACACCTCCACGCGCAACGGCAGGAAGGTCGTGGAGTCCAGCGCCAGCCGGACCTGGCCGATCAGCGACGACGAGTCACGCGGTGTCAGCACCAGCTCGTACGCCGGCCGGTTGGCCACCAGGCTGGTCCCGTCGACGGTGACCACCGTGGTCGGGTCGATGGCCGCGAGCGCCTGCTGGGCCGCTGTGACCGGGTCGACCGGCAGGGTGGTCGGCGACGGGGTGGCGCCCGCCGCCTCGGCGGGCAGCACGGTGTGGGTGGCGGTGTTGGTCCGGCTGGACCACAGCCACGCATCGGTGCCGTTGCGGATCAGGTCGGTCTCGGCGAGGTCACCGATCAGCGCCAGCCGGACCTGCTTCGGGGACGCGTACCAGATCCGCAACGTGTGCGACCCGGTAAGCAGGGCCTGCGGGGACGTCGAACCGCCGGTGTCCGGCAGTGCGGGCAACCCCAGGTTGGCGGTCTCGACGACCGTGCCGGAGAACGGCTGGTTGGGGGCGTTGGCGACCGCTGCGAGCAGCTCGCCGGCCGTCTTGGGCGGCAGACCCGGGTTGGCCACGGCACCGCCGGCGCCGAGGCCAAGGCCGAGGCCCACCAGGGCGAGGACGGCGACGGGCACGGCCCAGCGGGCCCGTCGGGAACTGAGGAGGGGAAGTGATCGCGCCATGGGCCCAGTCTGCGCCGGGGTCGCTGAGAGATCCTTGAGAGACCGCGGGGGCGGTACCGGGGGCGGCGTCCATGAGTCAGGCTGGACTCGTGCGCCTACTGGTGGTCGAGGACGAGCTGAGGTTCGCGGAGTCGCTGCAGCGCGGGCTGCGGGCCGAGGGCTTCGCCGTCGACCTGGCCCACGACGGTGAGGCCGGGCTGCGGCTGGCCCGAGACGGCGGCTACGACGCTGTCGTCCTCGACGTCATGCTGCCCCGCCTGTCTGGCTACCGGGTCTGCCAGCAGCTGCGCGCCGAGGGCAGCACCGTGCCGGTGCTCATGCTGTCCGCCAAGGACGGCGAGTACGATCAGGCCGACGGCCTGGACCTTGGCGCCGACGACTACCTGACCAAGCCGTTCGCCTGGGTGGTGCTGGTGGCCCGGATCCGGGCGTTGCTGCGCAGGGGTGGCAGCCAGCGTCCGGCCATCCTCGAGGTGGGCGACCTGGTGCTCGACCCGGCGGCTCGGCGGGCCACCCGGGCCGGGGTCGAGCTCGCCCTCACCCCTCGGGAGTTCACCCTGCTCGAGGCGCTGATGCGCCGCCCCGGCGAGGCCGTGGGCAAGACCGAGCTGCTCGAGGACGTGTGGGGCGGCCACGACTCCGACGACCCGAACGTCGTCGAGGTGTACGTCGGCTACCTGCGCCGCAAGATCGACGTGCCGTTCGCCCGCCACTCGCTGGAGACCGTGCGGGGCTCCGGGTACCGGCTGGTGGCCGATGGCGGCTGAGCCGACGCCGTGGTGGCCGCGCCTGAGCATCCGGGCCCGGCTCACCGTGGCCACCACCGCCGTCGTGCTGGTCGCGCTCGCGGCCGGCGCCCTGCTGCTCGTCGTGCTGGTGCGTTCGCTGCTGCTGCGCGGGCTGGACGACGCGGCCCGGCAGCAGGCCCACGACGTCGCGGCGCTGATCAACTCCGGCCAGCTGTCCGACCCGGTGCCGGCCACCAGCGGCAGCGTCGTGCAGGTGGTCGATGCGCAGGGCCGGGTGCGCGCGGCCTCCCCCGGCGGGGACCGGCTCGCCCCGCTGCTCGAGGCCGGTCCGCTGGCGCAGGTCCGGGCCGGCCGGACCGTGGACCTCGCGGGGACCCGGATCGGGGTGGACGACCAGCTGCGCGTCGTCGGCGTCCAGGCTGGGCCGTCGAGCGGCCGGCTGACCGTGCTGGTCGCCGTCTCCACGACCGACGTGCTGCGCGGGGTGCACGCCGTCCAGCTGATCCTGCTCGTCGGGGTGCCGCTGCTCACCGCGGGTTTCGCCGGTCTGGCCTGGTTGCTCGTGGGATCGGCGCTGCGCCCGGTCGCGGCACTGAGCCGGGGCGCCCAGGAGATCACCGGGACCGGCGCCGCCACCCTGCTGCCGGTGCCGCAGGCGGACGACGAGATCCACCGGCTGGCGCTGACGCTCAACTCGATGCTCGAGCGGGTCCGGACTGCGGCCGCACGCCAGCGGTCCTTCACCTCCGACGCCGCGCACGAGCTGCGCAGCCCGCTGGCGTCGGTGCGGACCGGCCTCGAGGTGGCCCTGCTGGACCCGGCCGAGGCGGACTGGGAGCGGGTGGCGTCGGGGGCCCTGTCGGACACCGAACGGATGGGGCGGCTGGTCGACGACCTGCTGCTGCTCGCGCGGATGGACGAGGGCGCCGGCGCCGCCGACACCCAGCAGTCCGGGGGGTGCGACCTGGCGACGGTCGTGGACGTCGTCCTGGACCGGCCGGCCGGACGGGTGCCGATGCACCGCACCGGCGCTGCCCACGCCCCGGTGGTCGCGCCCAGCTCTGTCGGCAGCCGGATCGTCACCAACCTGGTCGACAACGCGGTGCGGCATGCCGCCGGGGCGGTCGAGGTCGACCTGTCGACCGCGGACGACACCGTGACGCTGACAGTCACTGACGACGGGCCGGGCATCGCCCCAGCCGACCGTGAGCAGGTCTTCGAGCGGTTCACCCGGCTGGACGACGCGCGCAGCCGCAACGACGGCGGCTCCGGGCTGGGGCTCGCGATCGTGCGCGAGCTGGTGCGGTCGGTGGGCGGAACGGTGCGGCTGACCGACCCCGTCGGGGGCGGGCCGGGGCTTCGCGCCGTGGTCCGGCTGCCGGCCGGACGTCTGGACGCCTAGGCGTTCTCGGTGGGGTCTCCGGAGACGCCGGCGAGCAGGGCACGCACCTCGGCCTCGCGGTAGCGCCGGTGGCCACCCAGCGTGCGGATGGAGGTGAGCTTGCCGGCCTTGGCCCACCGGGTCACGGTCTTGGGGTCGACGCGGAACATCGACGCCACCTCAGACGGCGTGAGCAGCGGTTCCGTGTCGGACGCGCGCGTGGTCACCGCGGATCCACCTCTCGTGAAGGGTTGGGCCTGTGCGTCCGCACCTTGCGGCCGACCCGGGATTGGGACGACCGCAGGGTGTCATCATCCCGTTGCGCCCGGCTTGTCCGAAATGGCCCGGAAGAGCCATTTCCCGGATGAGCCGGACGGACTAGTTGCCTCCACCGAAACGATCAACTCCGGGGGACCCGCCCCACCCACCCAGCCGCATGAAGGGTGGGGGTCAGCCGGCTTGGGCGAGGGCCTGTACCGCCCGCCAGCGCTCCAGCAGGCGGGCGTAGGACGCCGCGGCGTCCTGCGGGGCTCCGGCCGCCAGCGAGGCCAGCCCCTCGGCGACGTCGGCGGCCGAGGTGTCGGCTTCCAGGGCCGTGGGGTCCAGCAGCCCGACCAGGCCGCCGTAGTCGAGCTCGACCACCCCTCGCGGGTGGAACTCCTCCAGCCACCGGGCCACCGACTCGACCTCGTGGGTGACCGTGCCGTCCTCCAGGTTGCGCCGCAGCACGGCCAGCGCCCGCGCCATCCGGCGGCGCGCGTCGGCCATCGTCGCCCGGTAACGCAGCACGGGGACCGGGTCGGTGTGCAGCTCCCGCTCCCGGCCGGCGAAGGCGGCGAACCACCCGGTGGGCACCCGCCAGGTGGCCGTGAGGATGCGGGGCTGCCGACCGGGGTGGTCGGCGCGCCACTGCGCCAGGGCCTCGGCGGCCGCCCGCACCGCCTCCGGCTGCAGCACCGCGCCCACGAGCGCCGGCGGGTTCGACGACCGGAAGGCCTCGAGGGCCAACCAGGACCGCAACCGCTCCTGGCCCGGGCAGACCAAGGGGACGCCGTCCAGGTGCAGCACGTACGCGTGCCCGCTGTCCCGTTCCGGCGCGGCCAGCGGGGGGAGCGCGGTCGCCCGGCTCAGCGCCGCCGCGTGCTCGGCGGCGACCAGGTCGGCCGAGTCCGGCCGCTCCGGCGCGCGCAGGTAGCGCAGCCAGTGCTGGCGTTCGCCATCCGGGAACGCCTCGAGCGGCTCGTACACCCGGAGGAAGGCCGCGTAGGGGGGCACCAGCGAGGTCCTCACCGTGGCATCCTGACACGCCTAGGCTGCCGAGCATGGAGCACAGCGAGCACGAGCAGGTGGTCCGCTGCCACGACCGGGAGACCGGCCTGACCGCCGTCATCGCCGTGCACAGCACGGCGCTGGGCCCGGCCCTCGGCGGAACCCGCTTCCACCGCTACGCCAGCGAGGAGGAGGCGACGGCCGACGCGCTGCGGCTGTCCCGGGCCATGTCCCACAAGAACGCGCTTGCCGGCCTGGACCACGGCGGCGGCAAGGCCGTGATCATCGGGGACCCGGCGCTAGACAAGACGCCCGACCTGCTGCGAGCCTACGGCCGCTTCGTGCAGGCGCTCGGCGGCCGGTACGTGACGGCCTGCGACGTCGGCACCTACGTCCAGGACATGGACGTCGTGTCCGAGACCTGCCGGTTCGCCACCGGCGGGTCGCCTGAGCGCGGCGGGGCCGGCGACTCCAGCCTGCTCACCGCGTTCGGCGTCTTCCAGGGCATGCGGGCCTGTGCCCAGCACCGGTACGGCAGCGCCGACCTCGCCGGGCGGCGGGTCGGGGTCGCCGGGGTCGGCAAGGTCGGCCACCGGCTGGTCGGCCACCTGCTCGAGGCGGGGGCCACGGTGACGGTCAGCGACGTGGACGCGGCGGCCCTCAGCCGACTCATGGCGCAGCACCCCGAAGTCGCTGTCGCCGTCGACGCAGCGGCGCTGGCCGCCATGGACCTGGACATCTACTCGCCCAACGCGCTCGGCGGGGCGCTGGACGACGCGACGGTCGCGGCCCTGCGCGCCACGATCGTGTGCGGCGGCGCGAACAACCAGCTGGCCCACGCCGGGACCGCCGACGAGCTGGCCCGTCGAGGCGTCCTCTACGCGCCGGACTATCTGGTCAACGCCGGCGGTGTGATCCAGGTCGCCGACGAGCTGCACGGGTTCGATCCGGCCCGCGCCCGGGCCAGGACGGAGGGCATCTTCGACGTCCTGCTCCGCCTCATCGACGTGGCCGAGCGCGACCGGACCACCCCGGCAGCGGCCGCCGACCGGCTCGCCGAGGAGCGGATGGCGGCCGGCCCGTGGGCCCGGACGCTGTTTCCGGGACTGATCAGCGACGCGGCGGCTCCCTGAAGCGCGCCGGAGCGGGTACGGTAGGGGGTGGACCGGCGGCCCCGCCGTCGGTCCGGTGTGTGCGCGCCGCCGGCACACGCCGATCAGCCAGCAGGCAACCGGGGCCATGAAGCCCCGAACGTCACCGGTACACGAGGGGGTCGAGCCATGGGGCGCGGCCGGGCCAAGGCCAAGCAGACCAAGGTGGCCCGCGAGCTCAAGTACAGCTCGCACGGGACCGACCTGGATGCGCTGCAAGCGGAGCTGTCCGGACAGCGTCCGCGGCACTCGTACGCCGCTGACGTCGATACGGTCGTCGAGACCGGCTCCGACACGGCTTCCGCGGACGACGACGAGTACGACGACCCCTACGCCGCGTACCTCGACGAGACCGACGAGGACGACGACGAGGGTGACGGCCAGCGTCAGGCCCGGTAGTCCCCGCTCAGCTGCACCTCACCGGGCTGTCCCGCCGATGACGCGGCGACCTCCCCGGCCACCCAGGCCGGCACCCCCCGCCCGGCCAGCACCCGCAGGGTCTCGACGACGCCGTCCGGGCCGACCAAGGCCACCATCCCGACCCCGAGGTTGAGGGTGCGCTCGAGCTCGTCGCGGGCCACTCCGCCGAGCCGGGCGACCAGGTCGAACACCGGCGCCGGCGTCCAGGTGGACCGGTCGACACGCACGCTCACCCCCGCCGGCAGCACCCGGGCCAGGTTGGCTGCGAGCCCCCCGCCGGTCACGTGGGCGAACGCATGCACGTGCGCCGAGGCGTCCCTGGCCAGCGCCAGGCAGTCCAGCGCGTAGATCCGGGTCGGCTCGAGCAGCTCCTCGCCCAGCGTCCGGCCCAGCTCGGGCACGTCGCGGTCGACGTCCCAGCCGGCCCGGTCGAACAGCACGTGCCGGGCCAGGCTGTAGCCGTTGGAGTGCAGCCCGGACGACGCCATCGCCACGACGACGTCCCCCGGGCGCACCCGGTCCGGACCGAGCAGGTCGTCCGCCTCGACGACGCCGGTGCCCGCGCCGGCCACGTCGTAGTCGTCGGGGGCCAGCAGCCCGGGGTGCTCGGCGGTCTCCCCGCCCACGAGCGCGGCGCCGGCCTGGCGGCAGCCGTCGGCTATGCCGGACACGATCGCGGCGACCCGCTCGGGCACCACCTTGCCGGTGGCGATGTAGTCGGTCATGAACAGCGGCTCGGCGCCGCAGACGACCAGGTCGTCGAGCACCATGGCGACCAGGTCGATGCCGATGGTGTCGTGCCGGTCCATGCGCCGGGCCACCTCGATCTTGGTGCCGACGCCGTCGGTCGCGGTGACCAGCAGGGGGCGCCGGTAGTCGCGCAGGGCGCTGGCGTCGAACAGGCCGGCGAACCCGCCCAGCCCGCCGACCACCTCGGGCCGGCTGGCCGCCGCGACCGAGGCCTTCATCAGCTCGACGGCGCGGTCGCCCGCCTCGATGTCGACACCGGCAGCGGAGTAGCTCGCCGAGCCGCTCACGGCACCGCTCACGGGCGGGTCAGGGCGTCGGATGCCCCGCCTCCGGCGACCAGCGTGGGAAGGCCGTCCGCGTCGGTGGGCACCGCCTGCTCGAAGGCCTCCAGCAGGTGCTTGCCGAGGTGCTCCGGCTCCGGGAGCGGCACCGGGTAGGTGCCGTCGAAGCAGGCGCGGCACAGCCGGTCGGCGGGGACGGTGGTCGCGTCGACCAGCTCCTCGAGGGAGATGTAGGACAGCGAGTCGGCACCGATCGACTGGCGGATCTCGTCGACCGTGAGCCCGTTGGCCACCAGCTCGGCCCGGGTGGCGAAGTCGATGCCGTAGAAGCACGGCCACTTCACCGGCGGCGAGGCGATCCGCACGTGCACCTCGGCGGCCCCCGCCTCACGCAGCATCCGCACGAGCGCGCGCTGGGTGTTGCCGCGCACGATCGAGTCGTCGACGACGACCAGCCGCTTGCCCTGGATCACCTCGCGCAGCGGGTTCAGCTTGAGCCGGATGCCCAGCTGCCGGATGGTCTGGGACGGCTGGATGAAGGTCCGGCCGACGTAGGCGTTCTTGACCAGGCCCTGCCCGTAGGGGATGCCCGACTCCTGCGAGTAGCCGACGGCCGCGGGGGTGCCGGACTCCGGGACGGGGATCACCAGGTCGGCGTCGGCCGGCGCCTCCCTGGCCAGCCGGCGTCCGACCTCGACCCGGGTCGTGTGGACGCTGCGCCCGCCGATCGTGGTGTCCGGGCGGGCCAGGTAGACGTACTCGAAGATGCAGCCCTTGGGCGCGGCCTCGGCGAACCGCTGGGAGCGCAGCCCGTGCTCGTCGATGACCAGCAGCTCCCCCGGCTCGACCTCCCGGATGAACGCCGCACCCACGATGTCTAGGGCCGCGGTCTCGGAGGCGACCACCCAGCCGCGCTCCAGCCGGCCGAGCACGAGCGGCCGGATGCCCTGCGGGTCTCGGGCGGCGTACAGGGTGCCCTCGTCCATGAACACCAGCGAGAACGCGCCGCGCAGCCGGGGCAGGATGTCCAGCGCGCTGGCCTCGATCGAACGGTCCGGGTGCGACGCCAGCAGCGTGGTCACCAGGTCGGTGTCGGACGTCGACCGGAGCGGCGCGGTGCCCCTGAGCGGCAGCTCGCCCCGCTCGGAGCCCAGCTCGTCGACCATGGCGGCCAGCTCGGAGGTGTTGGTCAGGTTGCCGTTGTGGCCCAGCGCGATGGAGCCGGTGGCGGTGGCTCGGAACGTCGGCTGGGCGTTCTCCCAGACGCTGGCGCCGGTGGTCGAGTACCGGCAGTGACCGATCGACAGGTGTCCGAGCAGCGCGGACAGGTGCGACTCGTCGAACACCTGCGCGACCAGGCCCATGTCCTTGTAGACCAGGATCTGGTGGCCGTTGCTCACCGCGATGCCGGCCGACTCCTGGCCCCGGTGCTGCAGGGCGTACAGGCCGAAGTAGGTGAGCTTGGCAACCTCCTCGCCGGGGGCCCAGACCCCGAAGACGCCGCAGGCGTCTTGCGGGCCGTTCTCGCCGGGGAGGAGCTCGTGGTTCAACCGACCGTCGCCACGTGGCACCGCGCCAGTCTACGTGCCGCCGGGACGCTGGCCCACCACGCAGCTACAGGCGCCCTCCGGCATGGCCGGCGTCCCCGGACAGCTTCTGGCTGAAGTAGATCGGGATCACGGACAGCACCACGAGGATGGCCGCCACCACGTTGACGACCGGCGCCTGGTTCGGCCGGAACAGGTTCTGGAAGATCCAGATCGGCACGGTGGTCACGCCCGGTGGCGCGGTGAACAGCGTGACGACGATCTCGTCGAAGGACAGCCCGAACGCGAGCAGCGCCCCGCCGAGCATGGCGCCGCGCAGCAGTGGGAAGGTGACCAGCCGGAACGTCATGAAGCTGTCCGCGCCGAGGTCCATCGACGCCTCCTGCGGGTTGGTGCCGGTGCGCCGCAGCCGGGCGATCACGTTGTTGTAGACGACGACGATGCAGAACGTGGCGTGCGAGACCGCCACCGTCCACATCGACAGCTCGACGCCGAGGACAGACCGGAAGGCGGTCCGGAACGCGAGCGCCGTCACGATGCCGGGCAGCGCGATCGGGAGCACCACGAGCAGCGACAAGGTCTGCTGGCCGAAGAACTTGTACCGCGCCAGTGCGAACGACAGCAGCGTGCCGAGCACCAGTGCGATGAGCGTGGCGACCACGCCCACCTCGAAGGAGGTCAGCACGGCCTCCCGGATCCCGGGGTTGCCGATCACCTGCGTCCACCAGTGCGTGGTGAACTCCTTCGGCGGCCAGGCGAAGACCTTGCTGGCGTTGAACGAGTTGACCAGCACCACCGCGAGCGGCACGTAGACGAACGCCAACACGACGGCCGCGGCCGTCCCGAGCCCCCACCTGAGCGGGCGGGACAGGTTCACCGCGACCCCCTCACAAGTTCTCCAGCGCGCCGGTCCGGCGCACCGCGGCGAGGTAGACCACCATGATCGCCACCGGGATCAGCGCGATGGTCGCCGCGAACGGCAGGTTGGACGTGTAGTTCTGGTAGACGATGTTGCCCAGCATCTGGGTCTTGCCGCCGACGATCTGCACGGTGATGTAGTCGCCCAGGCTCAGCGAGAACGTGAAGATCGACCCGGCCACGATCGAGGGGTAGATCAGCGGCAGCACCACGGTGCGGACCGTCCGGCCGGACCTGGCGCCCAGGTCGCCGGCCGCGTCCAGCAGCGAGTCGGGCAGCCGCTCCAGCCCCGCGTAGATCGGCAGGATCATGTACGGCAGCCACAGGTAGGACAGGGTGAGGATCACCGCGGTGATGCCGTAGCCCGGGCCGCTCAGCCCGAACGGCTTGAGCATCCAGGCGATGACGCCCGTCACAGGCTGCACCATGGCCTGCCAGGCGTAGACCTTGACCAGGTAGGCCGCCCACAGCGGCGTGATGACCAGCGCGACGAGCAGGTTGCGCCACCGGCGCGACGCCACCTTCGCCATGAAGAACGCCATGGGCAGCGCCAGCACGATGCAGATCACGGTGACGGAGGCGGCGATGCCCACCGTGCGCAGGGTCGCCTTGAGGTACGCCGGGTCGGTGAACACGTCGACGAAGTTCTGCGTCGTGAAGGTGTGCACGACGGCGTTGGTGAACTCGTCGACGCTGTAGAACGACGTGATGAGCAGCGAGAACAGCGCGGCGAAGTAGATCAGGACCAGCCACAGCATGGGCAGGCCGAGCACTCCCGCCAGCCGCAGCCGCGGCCGGCGGAACATGGCGTCGGAGACCCTGCCGGTCAGCGTGACCGGCAGGACCTCCGACGTCTGGGTGTTGGAGCTCATCGGTTCGGATCAGCTGTTGCGCAGGCTGCTCCACGCCTTCGTCCACTCCGAGTACGGCACGCACGTGGTGTCGGTGCGCCCGTCCAGGCAGCCGGACTGCGGCGTGGACCAGAACCAGATCTGCTTGAAGTAGGCCTCGTCCTTGGCGTGGAACGTGTCACAGTGCGTCTTGTCCGTGGTCAGGTCGCACGCCTTGGTGTTCGCCGGCGCCTCGCCGAACCACTCGGCCACCTGCGCCTGGACCGCCGGCGAGGTGATGTGGTTCATCCACAGGTAGGCGCAGTTCGGGTGTGGTGACTTCGCATCGACCATCCAGGTGTCCGCCCAGCCGGTGGCGCCCTCCTTCGGCAGCACCGACTCGACCGGGGCCTTGTCGGCCTTGGCCAGGTTCACGATGATCTGCCAGGTCGAGCCGACCACCGTGCTGCCGCTCTCCAGCGCCTTCTGCGCGTCGGTGTACGCCGACCAGTACGATCCGACCAGCGCCTTCTGGTCGGTGGCCAGCTTGACGGCGGCGTCGAACTGCTTTTGGTCCAGCGCGTACGGGTTCTTGATCCCGAGGTCGGGCTGGGTGGCCATCAGGTACACCGCGGCCATCGCGATGCCGTCGGTGGGGGAGTCGTAGACGGTGACCTTGCCCTTGTACGGCGTGTTCGCGTCGTAGGCCACGCTCCAGGAGTCAGGGGCGGGCTTGGCGAGGTCGGTGCGGTAGGCCAGCAGCTGGGCGCCCCAGCCGTGCGGGATGCCGTAGGCGACGCCGTTCACCGAGTTCCACTGCTGGGTCTTCTGCCACGCCGGGATGTCGGCGTAGTTGGTGAGCAGCGAGGTGTTCACCGGCGCGACCTTGCCCGCGTAGATCATCCGCAGGGACGAGTCGCCGGACGCCGACACGACGTCGAACTGCCCGGAGCCCATCTTCTCGAACATCTCGTCGGAGGTGTTGGCCACCTGGACGTTGGCCTTGCAGCCGGTCGCCTTTTCGAACGGGGTGACCCAGTCGACCTTGGGGTCGGTGCTCCCGTTCTCGGCGTACCCGGCCCAGGCCAGGATGTTGACCTGTCCCTCGCCCGTACCCAGGGACTGCAGGGCCTCCAGCTTCGGCGGCTCGGCCTGGGTGCTGGTGCCGCCACCGCCGCTCGAGCTGCCCCCGCACGCGGTCGCCAGCAGCGCGGCGAGCGCGCCGACCGCGGCGACCTTGAACAGCCGCTTGTGAGCCATCTGGGTTCTCCTCATCCGTTGGGCTCGCCCGCACCGGCAGCGGATGCCACCGAGAACTCGTGTTCCTTGTTCCAGATCAGCCGGACCCGCGTGTCCCGCAGGCCCTGGACGTCCTGGGACGACGTCCGCAGGTTCTGCTGGAGCGCCACGAGGGTGCCGCCCGCGTCGAGGTCCACCAGGAACCGGGTGGCCGGCCCGACGTAGACGACGTCGCGCACGGTGCCGGTCGCGCCGTCCTCGCCCGCCCTCGGCTGCTCGTCCTCGGCGGCGACCCGGATCTTCTCGGGTCGCACGCTGAACACGCCGTCCTTGCCGAACACGGTCCGGGCGGCGCCACCCTGAAGCAGGTTCGAGGTGCCGACGAAGCCCGCCACGAAGGAGGTCGCCGGGCGCTCGTAGACCTCAGCGGGTTCGCCCACCTGCTCGATCCGGCCGCGGCTGAACACCACGATCCGGTCCGACATGGTGAGGGCCTCCTCCTGGTCGTGGGTCACGAACACGAACGTGATCCCGACCTGCCGCTGGATGGCCTTCAGCTCGACCTGCATCTCCTCGCGCAGCTTGAGGTCCAGCGCGCCCAGCGGCTCGTCGAGCAGGAGCACCTTGGGCCGGTTGACCAGGGCGCGGGCCAGGGCCACCCGCTGCCGCTGGCCGCCGGAGAGCTGGGACGGATGCCGGTCGCCGTAGCCGTCCAGGCGCACGGTGGCCAGCGCGGCGCGTGCCCGCTCCCGGCGCTCGGCCTTGGGGACCTTCTTCACCCGCAGCCCGTACTCGACGTTCTCCTGAACGGTCATGTGCGGGAACAGGGCGTAGTCCTGGAAGACCGTGTTGACGTCGCGCAGGAACGGCGCGGCCCGGGTGACATCCTGGCCGCCGAGCAGGATGGTCCCCTCGGTGGGCAGTTCGAACCCGGCGATCATGCGCAGCACGGTGGTCTTGCCGGACCCGGACGGGCCGAGCAGGGTCAGGAACTCGCCGTGGAGGACGTCGAGGTCGACCGACTCGACGGCGACCACCTGGTGGTCGCCGGAGCCGAAGACTTTGCGCAGCCCGCGCAGGCTCACCGCCACCGCCGGGTGACCGGTGGCCGCGGCAGAGACGTGCGCACTCATCGCCGTGTCTCACCTGGCCTGAGGTCGACGGTCCGGCCGACCCGCTTCGGCTGGCTCCGTGGCCGGGAGACTACTGCGGGGACAACGGCCAACGGTCGCGAATCCACCGATTCCGTAGGAATCGTTACCGAACCGTGCGGATTCGACCGCCTCTGCTGCAAATGGCGACGGAAGACGACGGAAGTGGCGGGTGGGGCGCCGTGGGCGCTCCTACCCGACCGCCTCGTCGACCCAGTCCAGGATCGTGTCGAGCACCCGGTCCTGGCCGGCGTCCAGCATCAGGTCGTGCCCCATCCCGGGGAACAGCACCGGCTCGACGCCGAACCGCTCGGCCGTGATCTGCACGTCGGACAGCGGGACGTACCGGTCGTCGGGGGTGCCCACGACCAGCACCGGCGCCCGCACCGGGCCGACCTTCCGGTTGAGCAGCGCGACGTCGTACTGCACGAGCGGCGACTCCCGCCCGGTACGCCCGATGTAGCCGGCGGCGGTGGCCGGGTCGAGGCCCTCGAACAGCGCGTCCGCCGTCATCGGCAGGCTGCCCCCGACGAGGGTGCGTAGCGCGTGGGTGGGCCGCTGGCGTGCGATCGCGCCCAGGCTGCGGAACCCGGCGTGCAGCGGTGCGGGCGCGACCAGCACGCCAGCCGGCGCGGGGTAGCGGTCGAGCACCATCTGTACCACGGTCCCGCCCATCGACTGCCCGACGAGCACCGGGGGCCGGGGCAGCGAGACGGCGGTCTGCAGCACGTCGTGGACGTAGTCCCGCAGCACGGTGCGGCCCAGCCGGCGGTGGCCGCCGGACCCGCCGTGGCCGCGCAGCGACACCGCGTACGCCGGGAAGCCGCGACGGGCCGCGGCCGGCAGCCAGTGCTCGGCGAAGCACCAGGCACCGTGCCCCATGCCGTGGACGAACAGCAGCGGGGGGCGGTCCCGCCCGTCGGCAGGGAGGTCGACCGGCTGCACCGACAGCACCTCGCGGTACACCGGGGTGGGCGGCAGCGCCCAGTCGAGCGGGCGCATCGCCTTGGTCCGGGGCGCACGCGGCGTGCCCGCCATCACCGGCCGGCCTTCGCCAGCGACCGGCTGCCCTCGAGCAGGTTGATGGCCCGCTCGAGGCTGGTCAGGTAGTCCTGGTGGGCGACCTCGAAGTAGTGCCGGCTGGAGTCGGTGTAGGTGGTCCCGCCGCTGAACCGGTCGTCGGCGTGCAGCGCGACCAGCTCCCGGAACCGTTCGGCCAGGTCCGGTCGCTCGGTGCGCGCCCGGACGTAGCCGGCGATGGCCATCGCCTGCCAGTGCGCCAGCGTCCACTGCCCGCTGTCCGGCTGGATCAGCCCGGCCACGAACAGGTTGTCGTGCTGCGGGGTGAACACGTGCAGGTACAGGTGCGGATGGGTGTCCCGCCAGTTCAGGTGGCGGTGGGCGTCCAGGAAGTCGAAACGCACCAGGTACCCCGTGGCGAACAGCACGAGGTCCACCTCGGCCCGGCTGCCGTCGGTGAACACCACCGCGGGCCCGTCGAAGCGCTCGATGTCCGGCTTGGGGTGGATGTCGCCCTGCCCCACGTAGTAGACGAGCAGGCTGTTGACGATCGGGTGGGTCGCGAAGAATTTGTGGTCCGGCTGCCGCAGGCCGAACTTGCCGTAGTCGCCGACGACGACCTTCTGGGTGACGCCGAAGAGGAACCGGCGCACGGGCAGCGGCAGCCGCAGCACCAGCAGGGTGTCGGCGACCTGGTCGGCGGGACGCCCGTTCACGTACTTGGGGTTGTAGTAGTAGCCGCGGCGGGTCGAGTGGAAGGCCTGGGCCGCCTGCTGGGCCGCCTCCACCGCCAGGTCGCAGCCGGTGTTGCCGGCGCCGACCACGAGGACCCGCTTGCCGCGCAGCACGGTGGGGTCCTTGTAGCCGGCCGAGTGCAGGATCTCTCCGGTGAACCCGTCCTGGCCGGGGTACTGCGGGAGCTTCGGGTTCCAGTTGTGGCCGTTGGCCACCACCACGCCGTCGAACCGGCAGGTGGTCACGGTCCCGTCAGCGGCTCGGACGGTGACCTCCCAGCGGGTGCCACCCCCGACCGGCTCGACCCGCTCCACGTCGGTGCTGAAGGCGAGGTCCTCGCGCAGGCCGAAGTGGTCAGCGTACCGCTTGAGGTAGGCGTGGACCTGGCGGTGGCTGGGGTAGTCGGGGTAGTCGTCCGGCATCGGGAAGTCGGGGTAGGCCGTGAACGGCTTGCTCGAGATCAAATGGGTGCTCGTGTACACCCGGGAGTTGCGGGCGTCGTAGTTCCAGTTGCCGCCGACCTCCGGTTCGCGCTCGTACCCCTGGACGGCGATGCCAAGCTGGCGGAAGGCCTTGACGGCGGCCAGGCCGTGCGGTCCGGCCCCGATGACGCACCAGGTGCCCGGGCGGTCGATGACGGTCATGGCTGCTCCGAGGTGTAGGCGTGGGCGAGGGTCGAGACCAGCCGGTGCACCGGCTCGGCCAGGTCCTCCGGTGGGCGTCCGTGCAGGGCCAGCACCGGGTCCAGCCCCTCGATGAACGGGGCCAGGGCGAGGTGCGGCGCGAGCAGCAGCAGGTGGGCGGTGAGCACCGGCAGATCGGCGTCGGCCCGCAGGTCCCCCCTGGCGTGGGCGGACGCGAGCAGCGGGACCAGCACCTCCAGGTAGTGCCCGTTGGCCACTCGGCGGACCGCGGACCGCACCGCGCCGTCCATCTCGAGGTTGGTGGCAGCCGTCACGCCGCGCTCGACCGGGTGCGCATGAAAGTAGCCGACCCAGGCGAGCAGCAGGTCCTCGAGGAAGACGAAGAACGGCCGCTGCCGGTCGAGGTCGGTGATCTGTCTCTCCAGCTCGGACCGGATCCGCTGGCTGGTCACGTCGCAGACGTATCCGAACAGGTCCAGCTTGTCGTCGAAGTACTGGAACAGGCTGCCCTTGGCGACCGCCGCCTCGCGGGCGATCACGTTGAGGCTGCCGCCGGAGAAGCCGCGCGTACCGAACTCACGCATCGCGGCGTCGAGCACCCGCTCCCGGCGCTCGGCCGGGAGGTTCCACCAGGTTTCGCGGGGCAGGGTCGGCTCCGGAGGCTCGATGTGACCGGGTGGTCATACCGAACCGGGCGGGACGCCGGCTGTCAACCGGTCAGGCGTACAGCGACTCGATCAGGTCGCGGTACGCCGACAGCACGCCGCGCCGCTTGAGCTTCATGGTGGCCGTGAGCTGCTCGGAGTCCGGCTGCCACTCGTCGCCGAGCACCGCGAACCGCTTGACCTGCTCGACGTTGTTGAAGTGCTCGTTCACCTCGGCGACGCCGCGCTCGATCTCGGCGAGCACGGCCGGGTCCTTCGCGAGGTCCGGCAGCGCCGTGGCGGCGAGGCCCTGGCCGGCGGCCCAGGCCGCGGTGACGTCCGGGTCCAGGACCAGCAGCGCGACGACGTAGGGCCGGTTGTCCCCGATGACTGCCGCCTGGCCCACGAGCGGCAGCGACTTCAGCCGGGCCTCGACGTTCGCGGGCGAGAGGTTCTTCCCGCCCGCCGTGATGATCAGCTCCTTCTTCCGGTCGACGATGCGCAGCTGGCCGTCGGCGTCGAACTCGCCGATGTCGCCGGTGTGCAGCCAGCCCTCGGCGTCGAACGTCTCGGCCGTGCGCTGCGGGTCGTTGAGGTAGCCGCGGCTGACGATGCCGCCGCGGCAGAGCACCTCGCCGTCGTCCGCGAGGACCACCTCGGTGCCCGGCCAGGGTTTGCCGACGTAGCCGGGCCGGCCCTCGTACGGCGACCAGGTCATGCCGCCGGAGTTCTCCGACATCCCGTACACCTCGGAGAAGTTCACCCCGATCGCCTGGTAGAAGGCAGCCACGTCGGCTGGCAGCGGGGCCGCCCCGGAGAACGCGTAGATCATCTGGTCCAGCCCGACCCGCTGCCGCAGCGGCGCGAACGCGGCCTGCTCGACCATGGCGTGCGCCTGGGCGAGCGGCTCGGGCAGCTCGGCTCCGGCCCGACGCAGCTGGGCCGCCTGCTGCCCGACGGCGAGGGCCTGGGCGAAGCCGGCCTCCTTCTCCGGGCCCTGCGAGGCGACCGCCGCCAAGATCCCGGCGCGCAGCTTCTCCCAGACCCGGGGCGGCCCGAACAGCGAGTCGGGGTGCACCTCGGCGAGGAAGGCACCCAGCGTCGCCTGGTCCGGCACGCAGCTCACCGTGGCGCCCAGCCAGACCGCCCCGTAGTGGGTGACCATGCGCTCGGCGATGTGCGCCATGGGCAGGTAGGACAGCGCCTTCATGCCGGGTGCGACCTCGCCGATCCGGTCGGCGTACCCGGCGACCGCCCAGGCCAGGTTGCTGTGGTCGAGCATCACCCCCTTGGGGTTGCCCGTGGTGCCCGAGGTGTAGATCACGGTGACCAGGTCGTCGGGCCGGGCCGCATCGACCGCGGCGTCCAGGTCGACCGGGTCGTCGGCCAGCAGGTCGTCGAACAGCAGCACGTCGGCTGGGCGCCGTGACTCCGGGTCGTCGCAGACCACGATGGCCCGCAGCCCGGGCAGCTCGTCGCGCACGGTGAGCAGCCGCTCCAGGAAGCCGAGGTCGTCGACGACGGCGACCATGGCCTCGCTGTGCGCCGCGAGGTAGCCGAGTTGCTCGGGGGACGACGAGTTGTAGATGCTCAGCGGGGTCGCCCGCAGCAGCAGCGCCCCGGCGTCCGCGAGGTGGAACTCCGGCCGGTTGCGCACGTACAGCAGGACCCGGTCGCCGGCACCGACCCCCAGCCGGTGGAACGCCGCGGCCACCGAGGCGGCCTGCCGGCCGTAGTCGGCGTAGCTGAGCTCCCGCCAGCTGCCGTCGGCGTTCTTGGCCCGCAGCGCGACCAGCTCCGGCAGGTCACGGGCAGCGTCCCGCAGCCAGCGGGTGACCGTTTGGCCCGCGACCCGACGGGCCAGCTCCTCGTGGGTGCTCTCAGCCATCGTCGACCTCCAACTCGCTCGCGCTGCCACCTCGGCGTTTGGCGCACGGTAGCCGTCGGAGGTCGGGTTCGGGGAGAGGTCCGGGCAATCGGAACGGCGGTTCAGCGCAGCGGGAGGACGCCGGCCAGGTCGGCTCGTTGGCCGCTGGCCCGCACCAGGCCCTGCTCGACGGCGGCCGCCCAGGCCAGCCGGCCGGTGGCCAGCCGGATCCAGACCAGCGGCTCGGTCTCGATCACCGCCGGCGGCGTGCCCCGGGTGTGCCGTGGACCGTGGCCGCCGGACGGGTCCACCTGGACCGCCGCGAACGGCGGGACCCTGACCTCGACGCTACGCCCCGGGATCTGCTCGGCCAGCC
>Ga0208851_1000350_pt1 | contig 20892 bp, 21 predicted proteins | sample NGESurshal092012_FD_184481 | JGI IMG/M metagenome (GOLD analysis project Ga0208851, IMG submission 184481) | Arctic peat soil microbial communities from Barrow, Alaska - NGEE Surface sample 415-2 shallow-092012 (SPAdes) | ecosystem: Environmental > Terrestrial > Soil > Wetlands > Peat ... | reverse complement strand
CGAGCGGGTCGCTGGACCGCAGCCTGCCGGCACGGTGGTGGACGAACGAGGCCAGGTGCTGGCGCGCCACGCGGGGGTGCATCGGTTCACCGTGGGCCAGCGCCGTGGACTCGGTGTCGCCCGGGCCGAGCCGCAGTACGTGCAGCGGATCGACGCGGGCACCGGCGCGGTGGTGGTGGGTCCAGCCAGCGGCCTGGAGCGCTCGGAGTTCACCGTGGTCCAGCCCTCGTGGGTCGAGCGCCGTCCTTCGCCGGAGGAACAGGTGCAGGTGCGGATCCGCCACCGTCACGCCGGGACGCCGGCGAGGGTCGTCGCGGCCCAGTCCGGTCGCATCACGGTCCACACCGAGGCTCCGGTCCGCGCGGTCACCCCCGGACAGGCGGCAGTGTTCTACCGGGGGGACGAGGTGCTCGGCGGCGGGTGGATCGGCTAGAAGCGACCGCACATGGACCGCCGCGCAGCCTGGATCCTCGGCCTCGTCTTCGGGGGCCTCTTCCTCTGTCTCTTCGCCTTCATGGCCCTGGCCTGGGTCGCCGTCCAGGGCGGGCGGGGCGGGAACGTCATGTCACGGGCGGGCGGTGACCGGGTGGGCGTGGTCGAGGTCACCGGCGTCATCGGGGACGACAGGACCACGCTCCGCGAGCTGCGCGAGTTCGCCGAGGACGCGCGTATTCGGGCCGTCGTGGTCCGCATCGACAGCCCCGGCGGCTCGGTCGGCCCGTCGCAGGAGATCTTCGAGGCGATGCGCCGCCTCCAGAAGAGGAAGCACGTGCTCGCCAGCATGGGCTCCATCGCCGCGTCCGGCGGCTTCTACATCGCGATGGGCGCAGAGAAGGTGTTCGCCAACCCGGGCACCCTGACCGGCAGCATCGGGGTCATCTCCGAGTTCCCCAACGTCACGGGGCTCCTGAAGTGGGCCGGAGTCGACATGCGTACCATCACCGCGGGGAAGCTGAAGGACGCGGGCAGCCCCTTCCGGGAGATGACCGCCGACGAGCGCTCGTACCTCCAGGCCATGCTGGACGACGTGCACGGCCAGTTCATCGCCGCGGTCGCCGACTCGCGGAAGCTGCCAGAGGACGAGGTCCGCAGGGTGGCCGACGGCCGTGTCTTCACCGGGCGCAAGGCGAAGGAGCTGAAGCTCGTCGACGAGCTGGGAGGGCTCCAGGACGCGGTCCGCGAGGCGGGCAAGCTCGCCGGCATCAAGGGTGAGCCGCGGATGGAGTACCCCGCCAGGGAGCGGCCGCTCTTCCGCGCAATCTTCGGAGACGAGGCGCAGACGCTGGTGCACGCGCTCGCCACCCGCGCCGCCGAGGTGCTCGCCGCTCCCGGCCCCAGGCTGCTCATGCCGGCCCCGGGGGCCGGGGAGCCCTGATGGATCACCTCTGGGCTCCCTGGCGGAGGGAGTTCATCGATGCACCCCCCGTGGCGGGCTGCATCTTCTGCCGCTTGCCGGCGGAGACCGGCCCCGAGGCGGACCGGAAGAACCTCGTCCTGGGAAGGACGGCGCGCAGCTTCGCCATCCTCAACCGGTTCCCGTACAACAACGGCCATCTCATGGTGGTACCGCTCCGGCACACCGCCGACTTCGCGGGGCTCCACCCGGAGGAGATCCAGGACCTCCAGGGGTTGCTGCAGCTCGCGCTGCGCATCGTCGGCGAGGTCTACCGTCCGGCGGGCGCCAACCTGGGAATGAACATCGGCCGCGACGCCGGAGCGGGAATCGACGGTCACCTCCACTGGCACCTTGTTCCGCGCTGGCGGGGGGACACCAACTTCATGCCGGTGGTGGGCGCGACCAAGGTGATGATCGAGACGCTCGGGCAGAGCTGGGACGCGCTCCACCCGCGCTTCGAGGCCGCGCTCGCCGGGCGCTGAGGGGAACCGGGCCGTCCGTGGATCCTGCCTTGCTCGTCCCCGTGCTCGCCGCGACCGTGGTGGTCGCGGTGCTTGCGCTGCTCGCGGCGCTCTCGCGCAAGCGGAGCACCGAGGACGCCAGCCGGGCGTACCTCGCCGGGGTGAGGTACGTGCTCTCGGACGAGCCCGACGCGGCGATCGCCGAGCTCTCGCGCGCCGCGCAGCTCAACACCGGGACCACCGAGACCTACTTCGCCCTGGCCGCCCTCATGCGGCGGAAGGGCGAGCTCGCCTGGGCCATCCGACTCGGGCAGAACATGCTGCTCAAGCCGCACCTCCAGCCCGAGGTCCGCCGCCGAGCGCGACTCGAGCTCGCGCTCGACTACCGCCGGGCGGGGATGCAGGACCGGGCACGCGAGACGTTCGAGGCCCTGGTTGCCGATCTGCCGGTCTCGGCCGAGGCGCTGGTGGCGTTTCGTCGGATGCTCGAGGAGAGCCGCGACTGGTCGCGGGCGGTCGAGATCCAGGAGCTGGTGGTCAAGGAGGAGGGGACCGGCGACGACGTCCTGGCGCATCTCCTGGCGGAGCAGGCGCTGTCGGTCGCGATGGCGGATCCTGCGCGTGCCCGGGCGCTGGCCGAGCGTGCCACCGCGCTCGCCCCCGATGGCGGACATGGGCTGCTCGCGCTCGCCCGTGCGCGCCTCGCCTCGGGCGATGCGGCGGGCGCCCGATTGGCGGCGCAGGAGGCGGTGGGCCGGGCGCCCGAGACCGCGGCGCAGGGGTTCACGCTCCTGCTCGAGGCGGGGGCGAGCGCCGAGGACTGCGCCCGGTGGCTGGGCGAGCTGGAGGAGCCCCTCGGCGAGCGCGCCCTGCCGGTGTCGCTCGTCCGGGCAGAGGCGCTGATCCAGGCAGATCGGCAGGTGGAGGCAGTCGCGGTGCTGCAGGCGGCGGTGGAACGCACGCCGCGCTCGGTGGAGGCGCGGCGCGCTCTGGGAGAGCTGGTGCTCTCGCGCGGTGAGCTCGATTCGGTCCGGAGCCAGTACCGCGAGGTGCTGCGCCGGCTGGGAGAGCCGCTGCTGGCGTTCCGCTGTGCGAGTTGCGGCGCCCGTTTCCGGACGTTCGACTTCCGCTGCCCGGGGTGCGGAGCGTGGGATGCGCTCTCCCGCGAGCGTGGATCCGTCACCGGGGAATTTGACCCCCCCCGGACCCGGGCGTAATCCTCTGATGTCTTGATGCGCGACGCCCACCGGATGCGCGAGAAGTACGACCTGTCGCTCGACAGTCGCCAGGTGGTCAGCCTGCTCATCGGCGGCATCGTCGTGCTCGGCGCGGTATTCGTGCTCGGCGTCCTGGTCGGAAAGAAGCTCGCCGGAACGCCGCGGGCAGACCGCGGGCCGGACCTCCTCACTGCGCTGGACCACAAGTCGGACGCGCTGGAGCGAGCCCGGGCCGCACCGCCACTGACCTTCCAGGAGGAGCTGACGAAGCCGACGCCCCCCGCGCCCGCCATCGCACGCGCGCCGTCGACCTCTGCCGTGACCGGGCCGTCGCTGGCCGGGCCGACCCTGGCCCGTGCGGCAGCTGCACCGGCAGCACCCGTCACTCCGTCACCGACACCGCCAGCCGCGCCCGCGAGCTCTGCCCGGCCAACCCCGGTGACGACCGAGAAGAAGGCCGAGGCAGTGGCGACCCGGACCGCGCCCACGCCGGCGCCTCACGCCCCCCCCAAGGTTCCCGAGGCGACCAGCGCGACTGGCGCCTTCACCCTCCAGCTCAGCGCCAGCCCCAGCCGGGACGACGCCGAGCGCCAGGCGAGTCGCTTGCGCGAGAAGGGCTATGCCCCGTACATCGTGAGCGCCGAGGTCCCCGGCAAGGGGACCTGGTACCGGGTTCGAATGGGAAGCTTCCCGTCCAAGGACGCTGCCACCCGCTACCTCCAGGACTTCAAGCGCGAGACGCAGGCCGAGGCCTTCGTCGCGTCGACCCGGTGAGCGGAAGAGCGATGACCACGACACGACGGGTGGAGAAGCCGTGGGGCTACGAGCTGATCTGGGCCCACACCGAGCGATACGTCGGCAAGCTGCTGCACATCACCCAGGGGCACAAGCTGTCGCTGCAGTACCACCAGAAGAAGGACGAGACGATTCACGTCCAGAGCGGGCGGCTGCTCTTCGTCGTCGACGAAGGCAACGGGCTGGTTGAGCGCGAGCTGAAGCCTGGCGAGAGCTATCACGTGAAGCCGCTGATGAAGCACCGGATGGTGGCGCTCACCGATTGTGACGTGCTGGAGGTGAGCACGCCCGAGCTGGACGACGTGGTGCGGCTCGAGGACTCGTACGGCCGCGCCGGGACGTCCGCGCCGTAACGGCTACTTGGCCGTCGCGGCCTCGGCGCCCTTCGTCCAGCGATCCACCTGTCCGTCGCCGTCCAGGTCCTCGCCGATCCGGTCGATGGCACCGGCCTCCCAGTACTCCCAGTAGTCGACCTTGCCGGTCCCCTTCACGTCGCGCTCCTTGCGGACCAGCTTCTCGCTGCCGTCGTAGTAGCTCCAGGTGTCCACGCGGCCATCGCCGTCCAGGTCCTTCTCGGAGCGGATCTTCTTCCCCTTTTCGAAGAAGAGCGTGTCGTCGACCTTCCCATCGAAGTCGAGGTCCATCGTCTCCCGGGTGACCTGCCCGTCGGCGTCGAACCAGTAGACGATGTCCACCTTGCCGTCCCCGTTGAGGTCGGCCTCCTTGCGGACCCGGCGCTCGACGGATTTCCCGGACGCGTCCTGGGTGGTCACGCTGTAGACCCAGACGTCGGGCTTTCCCGAGCGGTGCAGGTCGTAGGCCTGGACCTGCTCGGTGTCGCTGGTGGGCGCGTGGATGGCTGCTGCCTGGGGCGCTCCGGAGGCCGCCGGCGTCGCTGCCGCCGACTTGTGGCCCGCGCACCCTGCAGACACGAGCCCAGCCATCCCGACTGCCAGCAAGCCCAGCGTTTTCATTGAGCTCCATTGTCTCCGAAGGGCTGACTCGACCGCCAGGGACACATGCGGCGACACGCCGGTGGCCGCAGGGTGACCCTTCATGTACCTTCACCGGTGGTCATGCCCAGGAAGAAGCTGTCCACGACGATTTACATCACCCCCGAACAGAACACGCAGCTGAAGCTCTTGAACGAGAAGACCAAGGTTCCGGTGGCGGAGTACATCCGGCAGGGCATCGACCTCGTCCTCGAGAAGTACCGTTCACATCTTCCTGGACAGGCGACCTTCGAGGACCTCTAGGCGACTTTGCACGGAATGAATGGACAGCGGGTGGCGGTGCTGGGGGGCGCCGGGTTCCTGGGCTCTCACCTCTGCGAGCGGCTGCTGGCAGATGGGGCGGCCTCGGTGGCCTCGGTCGACAACCTCATCACCGGCTCGGAGGCGAACCTCCGAGACTTGCTCGGCAACCCGCAGTTCCGCCACGTGGTGCAGGACATCTGCGAGCCCTTCGACGTCGACGGACCGCTCGACTTCGTCTTCAACCTGGCCTCACCGGCCTCACCCATCGACTACGCCCAGCTGCCGCTCGAGACACTCCGGGTGGGCTCGCGGGGAACGGAGCATGGGCTCGAGTTGGCCAGGCGGAAGGGCGCGGTGTTCTTCCAGGCCTCGACCTCGGAGGTCTACGGCGATCCACTCGAGCACCCTCAGAAGGAGTCGTACTGGGGCCACGTGAATCCCATCGGCCCGCGGTCGGTCTACGACGAGGCGAAGCGCTACGGCGAGGCGCTGGTCGTGGCCTACCGCCGCACGTACGGGCTCCAGACCCGGATCGTCCGCATCTTCAATACCTATGGACCGCGGATGAGGCTCCAGGACGGGCGGGTGGTGCCTGCCTTCGTCGCCCAGGCCCTCGCCGGAGAGGATTTCACCGTCTTTGGTGATGGGAGCCAGACGCGGAGCTTCTGCTTCGTTTCGGATCTGGTGGACGGCTTCGTCCGGCTCGCGCTGTCCAGCGAGCAGGACCCGGTGAACATCGGCAACCCCGAGGAGATGACCATCCTCCAGTTCGCGGAGGCTGTCCGGGCCGCGGCCGGTGGAGGAGGGCGCATCGTTCACCTCCCGCTTCCGAAGGACGACCCGCAGCGGCGACGCCCGGACATCACCCGCGCGCGGGAGTTGCTGGGCTGGGCGCCGCGCACCACCTTGCCCGAAGGACTCAGGCAGACGATCGCCTATTTCCGTGGCGTCCCCCGGGTGGGGGCCCGCCCCGAGCTCAGGAGAGCCACCCCGTGAAGGTTCTGGTCACCGGAGGAGCCGGGTTCATCGGCAGCCACGTCGCCGACGCGTTCCTCGACGCCGGCCACGAGGTCTGGGCGCTCGACGACCTCTCCAGCGGCAAGCGCGAGAACCTCCGTCGCGAGGTGCGCCTGGTCGTCGCGGACATCCGCTCGCCCGAGGCCGCGCGGCTGGTCGGGGCCGAGCGGTTCGAGGTGATGTGCCACCTGGCCGCACAGATGGACGTCCGGCGCTCGGTCACCGACCCGCGCTTCGACGCGGACGTGAACGTGGGCGGGTTCCTCAACCTGCTCGAAGCGGCGCGCAAGTCGGGCGTCCGCAAGGTGGTCTTCAGCTCCACCGGCGGCGCCATCTACGGCGAACAGGACGTCTTCCCCGCGCCCGAGTCCCACCCCACGCGGCCGCTGTCGCCCTACGGCGTCTCCAAGGCGTCGGGGGAGCTGTACCTGGGCTACTACCGGGCGCAGTACGGGCTTGCCTCGGTCGCGCTCCGCTACGCCAACGTCTACGGCCCGCGCCAGAACCCGCACGGCGAGGCGGGCGTCGTGGCGATCTTCTCCGAGCGGCTGCTCCGCGGAGAGAGCTGCACCATCAACGGCACCGGCGAGCAGACGCGGGACTTCGTCTTCGGCCCGGACGTGGCCAGGGCCAACCTCCTCGCCGCCGAGCGGGACGTGCACGGGCCGGTCAACATCGGGACCGGCGTGGAGACCGACGTGAACCGGCTCTACGCGCTGCTGGCCAAGGCCGCGGCCGCGGATCGGCCGGCGCAGCACGCCCCCGCCAAGCCCGGCGAGCAGATGCGCAGCGTGGTGGACGCCTCGCTGGCTGCGCAGGTCCTCGGCTGGCGTCCCACCGTGGCGCTCGACGAAGGGCTCCAGCGCACCGTCGGCTGGTTCCGGGACAGAGCGGCGCGGAAGCCGTAGCCCTCTGCCAGGGTGGGCGTGGTGGCGTCCTGGCTCCCGGGGGTGTTAGGGAGCCGCCGCGACGTCACGACAGCCCGAATGCCGGCCGAGAACGCTCACCTCCGCAACTTCTGCATCATCGCCCACATCGACCACGGGAAGTCGACGCTGGCGGACCGCCTGCTCGACAAGACGGGGACGGTGACCAAGCGCGAGGCGCAGGACCAGTTCCTGGACAACATGGAGCTGGAGCGCGAGCGCGGCATCACCATCAAGGCCCAGTCGGTCCGGATGCAGTACCGGGCGAAGGACGGAAAGGACTACGTCCTGAACCTCATCGACACCCCGGGCCACGTGGACTTCGCCTACGAGGTCAGCCGCTCGCTGGCCGCCTGCGAGGGCGCGCTCCTGGTCGTCGACGCCTCGCAGGGTGTGGAGGCCCAGACCCTGGCCAACGTCTACATGGCGCTCGACCAGAACCTGGAGGTCATCCCGGTCATCAACAAGATCGACCTCCCATCGTCGGACGTGGCCCGGACCCGGGCGGAGATCGAGGATGTCATCGGGATCGACGCCTCCACCGCCGTGCCCGCCTCGGCGAAGGAGGGCGTGGGGATCGAGGAGATCCTCGAGGCGGTGGTCAGCCGCGTGCCCCCGCCGAAGGGTGACCCCGCGGCCCCGCTGAAGGCCCTGATCTTCGACAGCTGGTACGACAGCTACCGCGGGGTGGTGGTGCTGGTCAGGGTGCTGGAGGGCGTGCTGGAGCTCAAGCAGCAGATCCTCCTGATGTCCAACCAGAAGAAGTTCGAGGTGCAGGAGCTCGGGGTGTACGCCCCCTTCAGCCGCCCGGTGCCCCGGCTCATTGCGGGCGAGGTCGGGGTGCTGGTCGCCAACGTCAAGGAGATCCACGACGCCAAGGTGGGCGACACCGTCACCGAGGCGGCGCGGCCCACCGCCGAGGCGTTTCCGGGCTTTCAGGAAGTGAAGCCGATGGTGTTCAGCGGCGTCTTCCCGATCGACTCGGCGGACTACGAGAACCTGCGCGACGCGCTGGAGAAGCTGCAGCTCAACGACTCGGCGTTCACCTACGAGCCCGAGACGTCGACGGCGCTCGGGTTCGGCTTCCGGTGCGGCTACCTGGGCCTGCTCCACATGGAGATCGTCCAGGAGCGGCTGGAGCGCGAGTACGGCCTGAGCCTGATCAGCACCGCGCCCTCGGTGGTCTACAAGGTCTACACGGTGAAGGGGGAGGAGCTGGTGATCGACAACCCGGCCAAGCTCCCGGCCTCCCAGCACATCGAGCACATGGAGGAGCCGGTCCTCACCTGCCACATCCACGTGCCGGACGAATACCTCGGGGCCATCCTCAAGCTCTGCCAGGATCGGCGCGGGGTGCAGAAGGACATCAAGTACCTGGGCAGCTCGGGGAAGCGGGTCCAGGTCACGTATGGAATGCCGCTGTCCGAGGTGGTGTTCGACTTCTTCGACAAGCTGAAGAGCGTGAGCCGCGGCTACGCCAGCCTCGACTACGAGCTCGCCGGCTACCAGACGTCGGATCTGGTGAAGCTCGACGTGCTGATCAACGGAGACCCAGTGGACGCCCTCAGCGTCATCGTGCACCGCGATCGCGCCTACCAGCGCGGCAAGGACGTGTGCGCGCGACTGAAGGAGGTCATCCCCAAGCAGATGTACGAGGTGGCCATCCAGGCGGCCATCGGCAGCCGGGTCATCTCCCGCGAGACCATCTCCGCGATGCGCAAGAACGTGCTGGCCAAGTGCTACGGTGGCGACATCAGCCGGAAGCGCAAGCTTCTCGAGAAGCAGAAGGAGGGCAAGAAGCGGATGAAGCAGGTCGGCTCGGTGGAGATCCCGCAGGAGGCCTTCCTCGCCGTGCTGAAGACGGAGGGGTAGCGCATGGCCACCTCTGTCCAGGAACGCCCGGCGCTCGAGGCCGAGCTGGGCGCCCGTCGCACCGCAGAGCAGGCGGCCCGGCGGCGGCGGCTCCACTGGCTGGACCTCGCCTCGAGCCTCTGGTCGCCGATCACCGTGCTCGCGCTCGCGCTGGTCCCGTACCTCGTCCTCATCGAGTCGTTTCCTTCCATCGCTCCGGGTGCCCTGCCGGTGATGCAGGGGTTCGGGCTCTTGATGGTCGGCTGGTTCGTGGGCCTTCTCGTCTGGCGGACCGTTGACCGGAAGCGGACCGAGGCCCGTCGGCTCCGCCACGAGGCCCGCGAGCTGACCTCCGAGCTGGCGCATGGGCTGGGCCACGTCCACGACCCGGCCACCCGCGAGCGTCTGGTGGAGCTCGCGGCACGGGTGGACGCCGCCAGCGCCACGGGGGACACGTCACTGCTCGAGCGCGAGCTCCGGGCCCTCTCGGATCAGGCCGCTCGCGTCGTCCCAGCGTTCCGGAAGCAGAGCGCACTCGGCATCGGCATCGGGCTGGCGAAGGCGCTGGCTCTGGCGCTCCTCATCCGGACGCTGTTCATCGAGCCGTTCCGGATCCCCAGCGGATCGATGCTCCCCACCCTCCAGGTGGGCGACCAGATCTTCGTCAACAAGTTCCTGTACGGCGTCCGGATCCCGTACGCCAACGTGGTTCCTTTCCGCATCGTGCGGTCACCGGAGCGCGGGGACGTCATCGTCTTCGACAACCCGGTCACCGGGCAGGACTACATCAAGCGGGTGGTGGGTATCCCCGGGGACGTCCTGCGGTTCCGGGACGGGTCGTTGTACCTCAACGGCCACGTGGTCCCAGGACACATGGCGCAGCCACAGGTGGAGATCTGGGAGAGCAACGACGGCTCTCCGTGGCGCATGGTGCGCCTCGACCTGTGGACCGAGCGGCTGGGCGGCCACGAGCACGAGATCCTCCACACCCGGCCCCCGCGCCCCGATTCTCCGGAGGGCGACATCGTGGTCCCACCGGGCTCGGTGTTCGTCATGGGCGACAACCGCGACAACAGCGCCGACAGTCGCTACGGCCTCGGCGGAGGGGGAAACGACCCCAAGGTGGTCTTCGTCCCCTACGGTCACATCAAGGGCAAGGCGATGATCATCTGGCTCTCGCTCTCACACGGCGGCCTGCTCTCGAACCTCTTCGGGGGGACGGGACTCCGGACCGAGCGCTTCTTCCGCCAGGTCCGCTGAAAACGAGGGGTCGGCCACGGGCATTGACGCCGGCCGACGGGCAGCGTATCCGACCGGCTCGTGCGACGGCCCCGCGGCACGGTGAATCTGGTCAGCCTGACCCTGCTCGCCGCTGCCGTTTCCGGAGTCTACCTGGCGTGGGTCTACGTCCCGCTCTGGCTCGACGACCTGGACGTTCGTGAGGCGCTGGCAGCCGGAGCCGGCCAGCTGGTGGCCGAGAATGCGGCCGGCGACAGCGCGGTCCTGCAGTCGGGGATCAGGACCTCCGTCGCCTCCCGACTGTCGAAGGTCGGCAGCCACTGGGAGGAGCAGGATGGGAAACAGGTGGAGCTGCCGGGACTCGGGGTGGAGCCAAACGACGTCCAGATCGAGCGCGCCCCGGACGGTCGGACCGGGCGGGTGACCCTGGACTATGCGCGCACGGTCAAGCTCAGACCCCTGAACCGCTACTGGACGATCCAGTTCCACACCTCGCGTGAGGGAGTGCTCAGGCCATGACTCCGTTCTCGCCGCGCAGTCTCCTCACCACCGAGGGCATGCCCCGGCACGACATCGAGCTGCTCTTCGGACGGGCCCGCATGCACGCGCGCGGACTGCGCGCCGGCACCCCGCTGCGCCCGCTCGCCGGGCGGGTGGTGGCCAACCTGTTCTTCGAGAACAGCACCCGGACGCGCCTGTCCTTCGAGCGCGCGGCCAAGGCGCTGGGGGCGGACGTGCTGAACTTCAACGCCTCGACCTCGAGCGTCTCGAAGGGCGAGTCCCTGGTGGACACGGTGCGGAACGTCGAGGCGCTCGGGGCGAGCATCATCGTCCTGCGCCATCCTGCCTCCGGCGCAGCGCACCTCGTCGCCCGCCACGTGCGATGCTCCGTGGTCAACGCCGGGGACGGCACCCATGCCCACCCGTCCCAGGCGCTGCTGGACGCCTTCACCCTCCACGAGCGCTGGGGCACGCTCGAGGGGAAGACCGTCGCCATCGTGGGAGACGTGCTCCACAGCCGGGTGGCGCGAAGCAACCTGTACTGTCTCACCGCGCTCGGGGCCCGGGTGGTGGTGGCCGGTCCGCCCACGCTGGTGCCGGTCGGCCTCGAGGCGCTCGGGGCCCGGGTGCTGCCCTCCATCGACGCCGCGCTGGAGGAGGCGGACGCGGTGATGATGCTGCGGGTGCAGCTCGAGCGGCAGAAAGAATCCATGTTTCCCAGCTCCGGCGAGTACGCGAAGGCGTTCGGCCTGACGCTGGGGCGTGCGCGTGCCCTGAAGCCCGGCGCGGTGGTGATGCACCCAGGGCCGGTGAACCGGGGAGTCGAGCTCGCGCCGGAGGTGGCCGACGGCCCAGCGAACGTCATCCTCGAGCAGGTGGCCAACGGCGTCGCGGTGCGGATGGCGGTCCTGGAGGCGTGCGGATGAGCAAGGCGATGGTCATCCGGGGCGGGCGGGTCATCGATCCGCGCAACCGCGTGGACGGTGTCCGCGACCTGCGGCTCGAGGACGGGAAGGTGGCGGCGGTCTCCGAGCGCCCGCTGCCGCTGGACGGTGCCGAAGAGGTGCAGGCCCAGGGCCTCTGGGTGACCCCCGGCTTCGTCGATCTGCACGTCCACCTTCGCGAGCCAGGCGAGGAGGGGAAGGAGACCATCCTCACCGGCACGCGGGCGGCGGTCGCCGGTGGCTTCACCTCGGTCCTCGCCATGCCCAACACCCGGCCGGTGAACGACTCGGCGCTCGTCACCGGCCTCATCCGCCAGCGTGCCCAGGAGGCGAACCTGGCCCGCGTCTACCCGGTGGGCGCCATCAGCAAAGGGCTCCACGGCGAGGAGATGGCGGAGATCGGTGCGCTCCGGGATGCAGGCTGCGTGGCGGTGACGGACGATGGCCGCCCGGTGATGAGCGCCAGCCTGATGCGCCGGGTCCTGGTCTACACCGCGCCACTCGGCCTGCCGGTGATGGTGCACGAGGAGGACCTCACCCTGTCCGCCGGCGGGGCGCTCACCGAAGGGCCGCTCGCCACCCGCATGGGGCTCTTGCCCATTCCTCGCTCCGCCGAGGTGGTGATGGTCGCGCGGGACCTCGTCCTGCTCGAGGAGGTCGGCGGGCGGCTGCACGTCGCGCACGTGAGCTGCGCCGCCAGCGTGGCGCTGCTCCGTGAGGCGAAGCGCCGCGGCCTCCGGGTCACCGCCGAGGCGGCGCCCCACCACTTCAGCCTGACCGACGCGGCCGTGGAGGGGTGGAACACCCACGCCAAGATGACCCCGCCGCTCCGGCACGCCGACGACGTTGCCGCGGTTCGGGAGGGCCTGGCCGACGGCACCATCGATGCCATCGCCACCGACCACGCGCCACACGGCGTGATGGACAAGCAGGTGCCTTACGCGGAGGCGTCCAACGGCGTCATCGGGCTCGAGACCGCGCTCCCGCTCACCCTCGAGCTGGTCCGGACCGGCGTGCTGAGTGCGGTCCGTGCCGTCGAGCTCCTCACCTGGGGGCCGGCGGCAGCCTTCGGGCTCCCGGGCGGCCACCTGGCGGCCGGGGCGCCTGCGGACGTGACGCTGGTGGACCCCGGCGCGGAGTGGACGGTGGATGCGACGCGGTTCCAGTCCAAGAGTCGCAACACTCCGTACGATGGCCTGAAGGTCACCGGGCGGGTGATGCGAACCGTGGTGGGGGGCCGGACGGTGTGGCTTCTCGAGGAGAGATGATGACGCGAGCCATCCTGGCTCTGGCAGACGGGGCGACGTTCGACGGTGAGGCGTTCGGCGCTCACGGAGAGACCGTGGGTGAGGTGGTCTTCAACACCTCGATGTACGGCTACCAGGAGATCCTCACCGACCCCTCGTACGTCGGCCAGATCGTCACCATGGCGGCGCCCGAGATGGGCAACGTGGGCGCCAACCCGACCGACGACGAGAGCGCGCGGCCGCACGCCGTGGGCATGGTCGTCCGGTCCCTGTCCAAGGATGCCAGCAACTGGCGCGCCGCCGAGAGCCTCGACGCGTACCTGAAGCGGCATGGGGTGGTGGGCCTGCACGGGATCGACACCCGGAAGCTGGTCCGCCACATCCGCACCCGCGGCGCGCAGATGGGCGTCATCTCCAGCGAAGGGCACTCGGCAGCCGCGCTGGTGGAGCGGGCGCGCCGTGCGCCGGGGATGGAGGGCCAAGATCTGGTGACCGGCATCAGCACCCCGAAGCCCTACGTCTTCACCGAGCCGTCGCCATCGGTCTTCTCGCCTCCACGGCCTCCGCCCCAGCTGCGCTTCGACGTCGTGGCCTACGACTACGGGCTGAAGAAGGCCATGATCCAGCTGCTGGTGGATGCGGGCTGCCGGGTGACGGTGGTCCCGGCGGGGACACCCGTCGAGGAGGTGCTGGCGAGGCGGCCGAGCGGCGTGTTCCTCACCAATGGGCCCGGGGATCCGGCTGCGGTCAAGGACGCAGATCGCACGGTGGCCGCCCTTCTCGGAAAGGTGCCGGTCTTCGGCATCTGCCTGGGGCACCAGATCCTCGCCCGGGCCATCGGGGGCTCGACATACAAGATGAAGTTTGGACACCGCGGAGCCAACCAGCCGGTGAAGGACCTCTTGACCGGCAAGGTGGAGATCACCGCCCAGAACCACGGATTCGCGGTGGACGAGGCCTCGGTCAAGGGGAAGGCGAACGTCACCCACCTCAACCTGAACGACCACACGGTGGAGGGACTGGAGATCCCCGACGCGCGCGCCTTCAGTGTCCAGTATCATCCCGAGTCGAGTCCGGGGCCTCACGATGCCCGGCATCTTTTCGCCCGCTTCACTCAGGCGATGGCACGCTAACGCCTTGTCCTACCAACCGTATCTGGATCAGCTCATCGCGCATGCCAGCACCGAGGACCGGAAGCCGGACCTCCTCGCGGCGAAGGCCGAGTACTTCCAGCGGACCGGCGAGGTCTTCGAGGACGACAAGCAGTTCGAGATGAGGATGGCCTCATTCCTCGACCACTTCCTCTTCGATCGGAAGCGGCCGGAGACCAGCAAGACGCCCGCGGAGGAACTGCTGGAGGTGCGCGCCGCGGCCGGGGACGCGGCCGAGCTTGCCGCCTTCCGGAGCTTCACCGAGACGGTCCACGGGCTCTTCGAGGTCCGGAAGATCAGGCCGGGGGTCGTGCGGCTGCGCGAGCTGTTCGGAGGCAAGGAGTTCGACGTCGCCGAGCGCCGGCACAGCGTGGGGCTGGAGAAGGGCGACATCCTCGAGGCGCGTCTCATCCCCTTCGACGGGGCGCTGGTGTTCAGCGCCGCCTTCTGCTTCCACCCGCGTGAGGCGGTGAAGGCGATCAAGAAGGAAGTGAAGCGCCGGAAGAAGGTCATGCCCGAGGCACCACCGGTGCAGCTGACGTGGGAGGCCGCGAAGCGCGCGCTCAAGGCCGACCGCTACCGGCAGATCGCCGTGGAGAAGATCTACGACTTCGAGGGATCGAGGCTGTAGGGGCTGAGCCGCCTGTCCGCGTGGACGCGGGATGGGGCAGCCGGTCAGGGCATCGAGGTGGGGTCAGCGCGCGTGCCATCGTCCGGGCGCGGGCCGCGGTTGGCTCGTCGGGGACGTGTGCAGGGCAGGACCCGGGATGCCGGGCGAGATCCACCCTGGCCGCGACGCGAGCCGTGGCGGGGCCTGCAGCCGGAGGGGGCGGCCCCTTCTGACAGAGCCGCCGCAGGACGCGTCGGCTCTTGAGGTTCCCGTCCCGAGGCGACCCGGGGCGGACGGGTGTCCAGAGCCCCGCGCTACCGGTAGAACACGTAAGTCGCGGTGTAGGGGATCTTCGTCTCGGCGCCGACGCTCGCCGCGTCGCACCCCGTGGCCGGCGCGGCGCCGCCATGCGTGTCGACGCGCTGGACGAAGCTCACTCCCTCCAGACCGCCAGGCTGCCCGTTCGACTGCGCGGGGATGAGGAGCCAGGGGATCGATCCGCTCTCGGTCGACGCAGCCTTCTTCGCCGCCGGGCCATCTCCCTTGATGCCGCTCCCGTCCTTCAGGGTCCAGGTGGGCCCCGCGCCGTGCGTCCCGGCCGGCTCGCCGGTGGCCGCGGCGGTGCGGTAGAGCGCTGCCTCGGGCGCCACGAGCTTCCACTCGGCGCCGGCGGTCGACGCCTGACACCGGTAGTTCTGGGTGCCCGTGGCAGCGAGCTGCAGGACCGGGGTCGCGCTCGCGGGTGCGGCGAGCTCGGCGGGGACCGTCGGCCGGGCAAGCGGCGCGGGGGTGGTCGCGCCACCCGCTGCAGCAGAGTCCGTCGTGGCGCAGCCGAGCGCCGCGAGCACAGGAAGGAGGAGCATGGAACGGGCCGGACGCATCACGTGACTCCAGGATCGAGAAGAGCGAGGGACCCTACCTGATCCCCGCGCCGTGACCGGATCACTCCGGGCCACGGGCGATCGACACACCAGGTCGTCCCGCGTTGCGGACTCGTCTGCCGTCAGCCCGCGACGACGCCCCGGTAAAGCCAGGTGATCCCGCCGGTGAACGCCCGCGCCGAACGTTCCCGGAACGCACCCGAGCGCTCCATCAGCGCGATGAAGTTCCGACCCGCCGGGAACGCCGCGGCCGTCCGCGGGAGGTACTGGTACGCGGCCCGGTTGCCGGTGAGCACGCCACCGACCGCCGGCATCACCACCCGCGAGTAGAACCGGTACAGCGCGCCCCAGAGTCCGCGCGGCTGGCCGAACTCGAGCACCAGCACCTGGCCCCCCGGCTTCACCACCCGCGCCATCTCCCGGAGACACTTCACCGGGTCGTCGACGTTGCGGATGCCGAAGGAGATCGACGCCACGTCGAAGCTCGCGTCGGGGTAGGGGAGCGCCATCGCGTCCGCCACCTCGAAGGTCACGGCCAGGCCCGCCGCCCGCGCCTTCTCCCGGGCTGGCCCGAGCATCGGTGCGCAGAAGTCGGTCCCCACCACCTCGGCCCCGGTGCGCCGGAAGGCCAGCGCCAGGTCGCCCGTGCCGGTGGCACAGTCGAGCACGCGCATCCCCGGGCCCGTGGCCGCCGTCTTCACCGTCACGTGCCGCCACCACCGATCGACGCCGAAGCTGAGGACGACGTTCGTGACGTCGTACCTCGTCGCGATCGACGAGAACATCTCCCGGACCTGCTCGCTCATGGGGAGATGGCCCGCACCGCGGGACGGGTCGACACCGGCGGGTGCAGGATCCGCCCCACGGCATGGAGCACCGGAGGCAGCTTCTGCATCAGCTCGGCGAAGAGCTCGGGCGTCAGCGCCTGCCGTCCATCGCACAGCGCCTCCTCCGGCCTGGCGTGCACCTCGACCAGGAGCCCATCCGCTCCGGCTGCGGCCGCGGCCAGCGCCATGGGGATGACCAGCTCGCGCATGCCGGTGGCGTGCGAGGGATCGACCAGGACGGGGAGGTGACTGCGCTGCTTCACCAGGGCAACCGAGGCGAGGTCGAGCGTGTTGCGCGTGGCCGTCTCGAAGGTCCGGATGCCACGCTCGCAGAGGATGACCTGGGTGTTGCCGCCATCCAGCAGGTACTCCGCTGCGAGGAGCCACTCCTCCACGGTCGCCGCCAGGCCGCGCTTGAGCAGCACCGGCCGGCGGACTTTCCCGAGCGCGCGCAGCAATGCGAAATTCTGCATGTTCCGCGCGCCCACCTGGAGCACGTCCACGTGGTCGATCATCGCCGCGAGCTGGGACGTCTCGAGCACCTCGGCCACCACCGGGAGCCCACGGCGGCCCCCCGAGCGTCGCAAGATGGCCAGCCCCGGCTCGCCGAGCCCCTGGAAGGCGTACGGGCTGGTCCGTGGCTTGTAGGCCCCGCCGCGCAGGAGGTGCGCGCCGGCCGCGGCCACGGCCTCGGCCGCGCTCTCCGTCTGTGCCGCGCTCTCCACCGCGCAAGGGCCCGCCGCGACGACGAATGCCGGACCGCCGATCTCCACCGGGCCCACGGTGACCCTCGTGCCGGCGGGGCGAGCGCTCCGCAGAACCCGCGCCGGGACGGAGGGATCGACGGCAGGACTTGTCGGTCTCATCGAGTTGTGGAATTCAAGGGGTTCAAGGCACCTTGAACTTCCCCGTGCAGGGATAGCCCGCTGGACGTAGAACCTCAACTGCATCGGAGTTCAGCAGCCGGTGCGTCACCTCATGCAAGGAATCACCCCCGGTCGCGTGCAGGTCCTCGGCGTCGGCGCCAGGGTCTCGCCCTCCGCGCGCCTGCCGGAGCCCTGGACGCTCTCCTGGTCCGACGGCCCGTGCACCTGGGCTGGCGTGGGCCTCTCCGCGGTCCTCCGGGCCCCGAGCCACGGGCCTCTGCTCGATGCCGTGGGCAGGGCCGAGGTCCTGGTCGAGGCGGACGGGCCGGTCCCACCCGCGCCCTGGTTCGGTGGATTCGCCTTCGATGCGACAGCACCCATCGACCGCTGGTGGGAAGCCTTCCCTCCGGCGTGGGCCTTCGTGCCCCGGCTCCTTCTCGGCTCGGATGGACGCTCGGCGCAGCTGATCGCCTTCGCCCCGGTCGGGGACGAGGGGCTCACCGGAGCGCGGGAGCGTGCCAGCGCGGTGCTGCAGCAGGCGAGGACGACCCTGCTCGAGCGCGTGACGGCGCCGCCAGCCGCCGCTCCGCCGCGCTCGGTGAGCCTCCGACCGCAGGACCGCGCTGCCTGGGGTGCGCTGGTCTCGGAGGCGCTCGCCGCGTTCGACACCGGCCACCTCCGGAAGGTGGTGCTCGCCCGCGCCATCGAACTCGAGGCGAACCGCAGCTTCGAGCTGCCGGCGGTACGCGAGCGCATGCGCGCGATGGCCGGCCCGGCGGTCGGCTACGAGCTGCGCGCCGACGACGGCACCACGCTCCTCGGCGCCAGCCCCGAGCGGCTCTTCACCCTGGAGGCCGGCCGGCTGGAGACGCAGGCACTGGCCAGCAGCGCCGCTCCGGGGGAGCTCGAGCGACTCACCCGGGGTCACAAGGAGGCCCGCGAGCACGCGGCGGTCGTGGAGAGCATCCGTGCTGCGCTGCTCCCGCTCTCGACCGAGGTGGACATCGGGGCGGCACCGGAGCCGCTCGCGCTGGGCTACGTCTCGCATCTCCATACCCCTGTCCGCGCCCGGCTGCGCCCCGGCATCGGGCCAGGGGACGTGGTCCGTGCGCTCCACCCCACCGCGGCGGTGGGTGGAACGCCCCGGGATGAAGCGCTCGCCTTCCTCCGCAGCCACGAGCGGCTCGCCCGGGGGTGGTACGCCGGTGCCATCGGCTGGTTTGGTCCCGACCGGGCCGACCTCCGGGTCGCACTGCGCTGTGCGCTCGTCCGCGGTCCGGTGGCGCGACTCTTCTCCGGGGCTGGCTGCGTGCCTGGCTCCACCGCAGAGGGCGAGTGGGCGGAGACCGCAGTGAAGGCCCGCTTCATGCTCCGCGCGTTGGGGATGGAGCGCTGACCGGCATGCCCTCGCTGAACACGCTCTGGGCACGGGCGCTGGTGCAGGAGCTCGAGCGGGGCGGGGTGCGCGACATCGTCCTCTGCCCTGGGTCACGCAGCGCGCCGCTGGCCCTCGCCGTCGCCGATGCCGCCCCCGGGGTCCGGAGCTGGGTGGTGCTCGACGAGCGCGTCGCGGGATTCTTCGCGCTCGGCCTCGCCCTGGAGTCGGGACAGCCTGCCGGCATCGTCGTGACCTCGGGCAGCGCCGGGGCGCACCTGCTTCCGGCACTGGTGGAGGCCTGGGCGGCCGGGGTCCCGCTGGTGGTACTGACCGCAAATCGCCCCTGGGAGCTGCATGGATTCGGCGCCGCCCAGACGATGCCACAGGGCGGGATGTTCGGGCGCTTCGCCCGGATGTCCGAGAACTTCCCGGTGCCCGAGGCGAGCTCCGGCGCGTTCCGGCATCTACGGGCCGTGGTGGCGCGGGCGGTGGCAGCGTCGCTCTCGCGTCCGGGCGGCCCGGTGCATCTGGATGTCCCCTTCCGGGAACCACTCGCGCCCACGCCCGAGGCCCCCACGCCGGCCGGTCTCGATGCGGAGGCGCTCGAGGGGAGGCCAGGGGTTCCCTTCCTCCGCACCGTGGCGCCCGCTGCCCGGCCGCCGGAGGCGGAGCTGGAGGCTGTGCGACGGCGGCTCGCCGCAGCCGAGCGAGGCGTCGTGGTGGTGGGTCCACGCGCTCGCGCGGACCGGCTCGCCACCGCGGTGCGCGCCCTTGCCGCGTCCCATGGATATCCGTTGCTCGCCGAGGCTGCGAGCAATGTGCGCTGGGCGCCAGGGCAGACCGCGGTCTCGCACCTCGACCTCCTGCTCCAGAGCGAGGGCTGGGCGCTCGCGTCACGGCCGGACCTGGTGGTGCGCGTCGGAGGTGGACTCTCGTCCCGTCGCGTCTCCGAGTGGCTCGACGCCGCAGGCGCCGAGGTGGTCCTCGTCTCCGAGGCCACGGAGCCCGTGGACCCCCACCACCGTGCCGCGGTGGTGCTCGAAGGAGACGCAGCCTCCGTCTGCGAGGCGCTCACCGCGGTCACCGCGCCGAGGCGCGCCGCGTGGTCGGACGGATTCACTCGCGCCTCGGCGAGGGCTGCCTCGGCGCTGGCGTCCGTCCTCGACGCGGAGCGGCGACTCACCGAGCCGGTCGTCGCCCGCGCCGTCGTCTCCAGGCTCCCGCCCGGAGCGCGACTGGTGCTCGGCAGCAGCATGCCAATCCGCGACGTGGATGCATTCGCGCCAGCGCCCCCCGGACCGGCCCGGGTGCTGGCGAACCGCGGGCTGAACGGCATCGATGGAAACGTGAGCACCGCGCTGGGCATCGCCGCTGCGTCCGGCGCGCCCACGGTGGCGCTGGTGGGGGATCTGGCCTTCCTCCACGACCTCGGCGCGCTGGTGCACGCCCGTCGCGCCGGCCTGTCCTTGACCCTGGTGGTGGTCAACAATGACGGGGGCGGCATCTTCTCCTTCCTCCCGGTCGCCGGGAGCACGCCGCGCTTCGAGGCGCTGTTCGGGACGCCGCACGGGACCGACCTCTCCGCTGCCGCCGCGCTCGGGGGCGCCCGCTTCAGCCGTGCCGAGACGCCCGCCGAGCTCGCCGCTGCGCTCGAGGACGCCGGAAGGCCGGGCCTCCGGATCATCGAGGCCCGGGTCGTGGACCGCGTGACCAACGTCAAGGTTCACCAGGCGCTCGGAGCGGCCGTGGCCCGCGCGCTCGAGGAGGGCGGCCCATGACCCCGCTCGCTCACGTGAGCTGGGGGCAAGGCTCGCCCCTGCTGCTCCTGCACGGGTTCACCGGAAACCGGGATGCCTGGAGTCACCTCCGCCCGCTGCTCGGCAACCGGTTCCAGGTCCTCGCTCCGGATCTCCCCGGCCACGGCGAGAGCCCCATCCAGCCGGACGCCACCTTCGACGGCGCCATCGAGGCGCTGCTCACCCTTCTGGACGCACGGGGGCTCGAGCGCGTGGACGTGGCGGGGTACTCGCTCGGGGCGCGGGTGGCGCTCGGGCTGTGCCTGCGCGCGCCCGACCGGGTGCGGCGTGTGGTCCTCGAGTCCGGTAGCCCGGGCCTGCGCCGCCGCCGTGAGCGAGGCGAGCGCCGGCGCGACGACGCCGCGCTGGCGGCGACCATCGAGCGCGACGGGGTGGAGGCCTTCGTGCGCCGGTGGGAGGCGCTGCCCCTCTTCGACGGGCTGCGGAGCCTGCCCGATCCGCTGCGGAGCTCGCTCCATCAGCGGCGCCTGTCGCACCGGCCCGAGGCGCTCGCCGGCTCGCTCCGCGCCCTG
>Ga0208851_1000349_pt1 | contig 20908 bp, 22 predicted proteins | sample NGESurshal092012_FD_184481 | JGI IMG/M metagenome (GOLD analysis project Ga0208851, IMG submission 184481) | Arctic peat soil microbial communities from Barrow, Alaska - NGEE Surface sample 415-2 shallow-092012 (SPAdes) | ecosystem: Environmental > Terrestrial > Soil > Wetlands > Peat ... | reverse complement strand
GGCCGCCGGCTACCCGTACCCGCCCTACGCCGGCGATTCCTTCGACCCGTACCGCCCGCTCAAACCACCCGGCACCAACGGCAAGGCCATCGCGGCGCTGGTGTGCTCGCTGTCGGGGCTGGTGTTCTGCGGGCTGCCGTCGATCGCCGGCATCATCCTGGGCATCCTCGCCATGCGCGAGACCAAGCGCACCGGGCAGGACGGCTTCGGGCTGGCCGTCGCCGGGCTGGCGATCGGCGCCGTGATCGTCGCACTGATGCTGCTCTACGTCGTGTTCATGGTGTTCATCGTCTCCAGCAGCACCTCGTACAACAACTACTGAGGCGGGACGAACCGCTCGCCCACGCGGTCCATCCCGGCCGCGCGACCCTTGCCCGTGACCACCAGCGCCATCTTGCGGCTGGCCTCGTCGATCATCTCGTCGCCGAGCATCACCGCGCCGCGGGCACCGCCGGCCTTCGAGGTGTGCCACTGGTAGGCCTCCAGGATGAGTTCGGCGCGGTCGTACTCCTCCTGCCGCGGGCTGAAGATCTCGTTGCCGGCCGCGATCTGGTCGGGATGCAGCACCCATTTGCCGTCGTAACCCAGCGCTACCGAGCGGCCGGCCACCCGGCGAAACGCCTCGACGTCACGCACCTTCAGATACGGGCCGTCGATCGCCGCCACGCCGTGCGCCCGAGCCGCCACCAGGATCGTCATCAGGACGTGGTGATAAGCGTCGCCGACGTCGTAGCCCTCCGGCTGCTCCCCCACCACCAGCGTGCGCATGTTGAGGCTGGCCATCAGGTCGGCCGGCCCCAGCACCAGGGCCTGTACCCGCGGTGCGGCGGCGATCTCGCGGATGTTGCTCTGGCCCTTGGCATCCTCGATCTGGGCGTCCACCCCGATCCGGCCGACAGGCAGGCCGTGGGTGAGCTCGAGCTGGGTCAGCAACAGATCCAGGGCGTGGACGTGACTGGCGTCGGTCACCTTGGGCAGCACGATGACGTCGAGGTGGGCGCCCGCCGCGGACACCACGTCGATGACGTCGGCATGGGTCCACGGCGTGGTCCAGTCGTTGACCCGGACCCCGCGCAGCTGACCGGCCCAGCCCGGCCCCGCGAGTGCCGCGGCGACCTGTGTGCGAGCCTGCGCCTTGGCATCTGGGGCCACCGCGTCCTCGAGGTCGAGGAATACCTCGTCGGCGGGCAGCGTCTTGGCCTTCTCGATCATCTTCGGGCTGCTGCCCGGAACCGACAGGCACGTTCTACGGGGCCGATAGGCGTTGTTCACGCTTACACTCCTACTCTTTGAACCATGGCGTCGGTGAGCAGGGTGTACGCGGCGCGGCTCGCGGGAATGGCCGTCCTTGGGCCTGACGGTGAATCCCTCGGCCGCGTCCGTGATGTCGTGATCAGCATGAGCATCGTGCGCCAGCAGCCGCGAGTTCTTGGCCTGGTTGTCGAACTGCTTACGCGCAGAAGGATTTTCGTGCCGATCCTGCGGGTCACCGCCATCGAGCCGAACGCCGTCACACTCACCACCGGCAACGTGTCGCTGCGGCGCTTCGCCCAACGTCCCGGCGAGGTGCTGGTACTCGGTCAGGTGCTCGACACCCGGGTCCGGGTCAGCGATCCCGAGCTGCCGCAGCTGGACGCCGTCGACGTCGTCGTGGTCGACCTGGCCATGGAGCAGACCCGGATGCGCGACTGGCTGGTGACGCGGGTGGCGGTGCGCAGCCACCGCCGGCTGGGCCGGCGGTCGACCGTTCAGGTGGTGGACTGGCAGAACGTGCAGGGCCTGACCCCGTCGGCGTTGGCGATGCCCGGGCAGGGCGTGGCCCAGCTGCTGCACCAGTTCGAGGGGCAGCGCGCCATCGAGGTGGCCGACGCGCTGCGCGACCTGCCGGCCAAGCGCCGCACCGAGGTGATCAACGCCCTCGACGACGAGCGGGTGGCCGACATCCTGCAGGAGCTGCCCGAGGACGACCAGAGCGTGCTGCTGATGCAGCTGGACACCGAGCGGGCCGCCGACGTGCTCGAGGCGATGGACCCCGACGACGCCGCCGACCTGCTGGGCGTGCTGAACCCGACCGAGGCGGAGTTCCTGCTGCGCCGCATGGACCCCGAGGAGTCCGAGCCGGTGCGACGGCTGCTCAGCCACTCGCCGGACACCGCGGGCGGTCTGATGACCTCCGAGCCGGTGGTCCTGGCGCCGGACACCACCGTGGCCGAGGCGCTGGCCCGGGTCCGCGATCCCGACCTCACCCCCGCGCTGGCGTCACTGGTGTTCGTGGTGCGTCCGCCGACCGCGACCCCCACCGGCCGTTATCTGGGCTGCGTGCACATGCAGGCGCTGCTGCGCGAGCCACCCGCCAACCTGGTCAGCGGCATCGTCGACACCGACCTGCCCAGCCTGACGCCCGATACCTCGCTGGGCGCACTGACGCGCTATTTCGCTGCCTACAATCTGGTCTGTGGTCCGGTGGTCGACGAGGAGAATCACCTCCTCGGCGCCGTGACCGTCGACGACGTCCTCGATCATCTGCTGCCCCACGACTGGCGCGACGACTACGAGGAGCCGCAGCTGTTCAAGGACGTGACCGGGGGAACGACGTGAGCGACCTGTCGGCGCGCCAGCGGCTCGACACCCCGCGCACCTCGCGCCGGTTCCAGATCAACGTCGACCCCGAGGCCGTCGGCCGGTTCAGCGAATCGATCGCCCGGTTCCTCGGCACCGGGCGTTATCTGCTGTGGCAGACCGTCCTCGTGGTCGTGTGGATCGCGTTGAACCTGTTCGCGGTGCACTGGCGCTGGGATCCGTATCCGTTCATCCTGCTGAACCTGGCGTTCTCCACGCAGGCCGCCTACGCCGCTCCGCTGATCCTGCTGGCACAGAACCGCCAGGAGAACCGGGACAAGGTGAGCCTGGAGGAGGACCGCAGGCGCGCCCAGCAGACCAAGGCCGACACCGAGTTCCTGGCCCGCGAACTGGCCGCCCTGCGGCTGGCCGTCGGCGAGGTCGCCACGCGCGACTACCTTCGCCGCGAACTCGAGGAGGTCCGCGAGTTGCTGGAGGCGCTGCAGCCGGAGAAGCCGCCGACGGGCAAGACGGAAGGCTCCGAGCGGCGCTCGAAGAAATCTGGTTCGTGACCAAGGTGACCATTGGATACCACTGAGGTCTCGAAGGTATGTATGGTGACTTGGTTCACAGGCACAAGGCTTGAACTTCTGAGGACAGTTTGAGGACAGGCGAGTGGGGATAGGCAATCGCGTCAGCAGGGTGGTGCGGACCCCTGCGTTCGGCCTCGCGATGCTCACGCCGATCGTCCTCGCCGGCGCTGTGGGAGCCGCTCCGAGCCGTCTGGGCGCGCCGGTGTACGACACCGACGTGACGCCCCTGGCTGCGGTGTCCCCGTCGCACGGTGACTCCTCGGGCGTGACGGTGGTCGCGCTCACCAAGCAGCCGAGCAGCTTTCGCGTCGCGGCGGCCACGGTGTCGGCCCCGCCTCCGCCGATTGTGCTGAATTCCCCCGGCGCGATGCGCATTCCGGGCGTCGCGCTGGCCGCGTACCGCAACGCCGAAGCGGCGATGGCCACCGCCGCACCAGGCTGCGGTGTGAGCTGGAACCTGCTGGCCGGCATCGGCCGCATCGAGTCACAGCACGCCAATGGCGGCGCCACCGACTCCCGCGGCACCGCCGTCAACCCGATCTACGGACCGGCGCTGGACGGCAGCCTGCCCGGCAACGAGGTCATCGTCCAGACCGTTCAGGCCGGGCGCCCCATGTACGCGCGGGCGATCGGCCCGATGCAGTTCCTGCCTGGCACGTGGTCGCGCTACGCCTCCGACGGCGACGGTGATGGCAGGGCCGACCCGCAGAACGTCTACGACGCGGCCCTGGCCGCCGCCCGCTACCTGTGCACCGGTGGACTGAACCTGCGCAACCAGTCGCAGGTGCTGACCGCGATCCTGCGCTACAACAACTCGATGGCCTACGCCCAGAACGTGATGGGCTGGGCGGGGGCGTATGCCACCGGCGTCGCGCCGGTAGCCCTGCCGCCGATCGTCGGTCCGGCACCGGCCATCGGCGACGCCCACCTGGACAGCCCGGAGGGCCTGGGCCCCGGCATGCCGCTCAACGCGGTCGGGCCGCTCTCCCCCGACATGCTCTCCGGGATGCCGCTGATCAACTTCGGCAACACCGAGACCGCCGGACAGCTGGCCACCGGTCCGCTGCCCGGGCCCGCAGGCATGCTGGAGCAGCAGTCGCCGTGCGAGGTGATCTGCATGGGCTCGCAGATTGCGCCCTCGGCTGCCACCCCCGACGCCGCCCCGCCGCCGTGGCAGCCGCCGTGGATGCTGCCGCCACCGCCGGCTCCGGCCGCCGAGCCGGCCCCCGCACCCGAAGCGCCCGCGCCCCTGCCGGCGACGTACGGTGCGCTGCCCGGACCGGCCGCCTGACCTGAGGCGTTACGTCTCCGCCTAGACCCGATTGTCGCCCTTCTCCTCGGGCCGTTCCGGCCCGCATCGTCGGGCGACCTGAACCCGATTGTCGCCCTTCTCCTCGGGCCGTTCCGGCCCGCATCGTCGGGCGACCTAGACTCGGCGGTGATGTCCTCACAACTCGAGAGCGCGATCCGCGCCGGACTGGCCAAGGTGATCGACCCGGAGCTGCGCCGCCCGATCACCGAGCTCAACATGGTCAAGAGCATCGCGGTCGCCGACGACGGCGCGGTGCACGTCGAGATCTACCTGACCACCTCGGCGTGCCCGAAGAAGACCGAGATCACCGAGCGGGTGACCGAGGCCGTCTCCGACGTGCCGGGAACCGGTGCGGTCACCGTCGCCCTCGACGTGATGAGCGACGAGCAGCGCACCGAGTTGCGCAAGATGCTGCGCGGTGATGCCGCCGAGCCGGTGATCCCGTTCGCCCAGCCGGGTTCGCTGACCCGGGTGTACGCCGTGGCCTCGGGCAAGGGTGGTGTCGGCAAGTCCAGTGTCACGGTCAACCTCGCCGCGGCGATGGCCGCGCGCGGGCTGTCCGTCGGTGTGCTCGACGCCGACATCTACGGCCACTCCATCCCGCGGATGCTGGGCACCGACGAACGGCCCACCCAGGTCGAGTCGATGATCCTGCCGCCCATCGCCCACGACGTGAAGCTGATCTCGATCGCCCAGTTCACCCAGGGCAACGCCCCGGTGGTGTGGCGCGGGCCGATGCTGCACCGGGCGCTGCAGCAGTTCCTCGCCGACGTCTACTGGGGCGACCTGGACGTGCTGCTGCTCGACCTGCCGCCCGGCACCGGCGACGTCGCGATCTCGGTGGCCCAGCTGGTCCCCGGTGCGGAGATCATCGTCGTCACCACGCCGCAGATCGCCGCCGCCGAAGTGGCCGAGCGGGCCGGTGTGATCGCTCTGCAGACCCGCCAGCGCATCGTCGGCGTGGTGGAGAACATGTCCGGGCTGCTGATGCCCGACGGCACCACGATGCAGATCTTCGGCGAGGGCGGCGGCCGGCAGGTCGCCGAACGGCTGTCGCGGGCGGTCGGCGCGGATGTGCCTCTGCTGGGCCAGGTTCCGCTGGACCCGGCCCTGGTCACCGCGGGCGATTCCGGGTTGCCGCTGGTGCTGTCGGCGCCCGACTCGGCGGCGGGCAAGGAACTGCGCGGCATCGCCGACAAGCTCTCCGAGCGCCGTCGCGGCCTGGCCGGCATGTCGCTGGGCCTGGACACCACCCGCCGTCAGTAGCACCCTTCGCGAGCATCGACTTGTTGCCGCTCGACGCGGGTTATCGGCGCAACAAACCCGACGTTCGTGGGCCAGATCAGGTGGCGTCGGCGTCGAAAGGCGCGGGCGCGCCGGGCGGCAACGGCTCCAACGGCTTGGGCTGCGCCGCCATCGGCGGGGCGCTGTGCGGCTTCTCGGGTTCGTCGAACTTGCCGGTGAGCCAGGAGTCGTCGCCGTCGAGCAGGTGTTTGGTCAGTGCGGCGCGCGGGGTCATCCCGCGCAGCTTCTGCAGCTCGCTCAGCGGCTGGCGGAGGTCGTCGAACTCGGGTCCCAGATCCTCACGCAGCTGGCTGGTGGCCCCGCTTACGTAGTCGCGCGCCTGCTTCAGCGTGTTGGACGTCCACCGGATCGCGCCGGGCAGCCGCTCGGGGCCGAGGATCACCAGACCCACGACCACCAGCAGGAGCATCTCGCCCCACCCGACGTTGGCGAACATCGCGTCAGTTGTCTGACGCGGGATTCACCGTCAGCACGACCTTGCGGCCGTCGCGCATGACCTCGATCGGCGCGTCCTGGCCGATCTTGAGCTGGCGCACCGCGACGACGAACTCGTCGGAGTCGGCGACCTTGCGGGGCCCGACCTTGACCACGACGTCGTTCTCCAGGATGCCCGCCTTCTCGGCGGGGCCGCCGGCCTTGACGTTGGCCACCTGCGCGCCCTGAGCGAGGTCGTTGCTCACCGAGCGCGCCGACAGTCCCAGCGTCGGGTGCGCGATCTTGCCGTCCTTGATCAGCGCGTCGACGGTCTCTTTGACCTCGTTGACCGGGATCGCAAAACCAAGCCCACTTGCGCTGTCAGACAACGACTTTCCGGCTGTGTTGATGCCGATGACCGCGGATTCCATGTTGATCAACGGACCGCCGGAGTTGCCGTGGTTGATCGAGGCATCGGTCTGGATGGCGTCGATGACGGTGTCGGTGTCGGAGCCCTCACCCGACAGTGGGATCGGGCGGTGCAGCGCGCTGATGATGCCGTGCGTGACCGTGCTGCGCAGACCCAGCGGGGCGCCTGCGGCGATCACCTCGTCGCCGACGTGGACCTTGTCCGAGTCGCCGAACTTGGCGACGGTGAGGTTGTCGACGTTGTCGACCTTGAGCACCGCGAGGTCGGTCTTTGGGTCACGGCCGACGAGGTTGGCCGGCACGTTGTGTCCGTCGTTGAACACCACGGAGATCTTGAACTTGCTCGGGTTGGTGGCGGCGTCGGAGATGACGTGGTTGTTGGTGACGATGTAACCGCGCCCGTCGACCACGACGCCCGAGCCCTGGGCGCCCTGGTCGTCGCTGACCGCCTCGATGGTCACCACGGAGTCGGCAACCGAGGCCGCGACCTTGGCGAATCGACCGGCGGGAACCTCGCTGTTGGCGTCGGTGGACAGGGTGACCTTGGAGGTGGTGAACGCCTCGACGACCTCGGCGGTCTTGCGTCCGACCCAGCCGCCGACCAGACCGATCAGCAGCGCGGTGATGCCGAGCACGGCCAGCGCCACGTAGGACACCCGGCCGCCGAACAACAGCTCGCGCACGCCGAGCTTGCCGGTCGGGCCGGCGACGGCGACGGGAATCGGCTTGTCGATGGCCGGTGTGCCGAGCGCGGCGCCCGCACCCGGATCGCGCCACGGATCGTCAGGCGCATCGGCGCCGTCCTCGTCGGCGTCGATGGCGCCGGCGTCGGCGGGATGGCGCTGCAGTGAGTCGGTGCCCGGGTAGGGCCGCCCGAACGCCTCCTCGAGGACCGGGTCGGCCGGCTTGTCCTTGGGCTGGAATTCGACCTCGCCGCGGAACTTGGCCGGCCGCAACTCCTCGGCGACGAACGACCCGTCGACGCCGTTCGGGCGCCCGAATGCGCGGCTGGCCTGCTGGTCGACAGGGGGACGCGCGATCGGACGCGGGGCCAGGCGGGGGCTGCTGCTGTCCTGATTGGGGCTCAAGTTCAACCTCTATCCAAGCGCTCAGACTTCAGCGCGCTACGGGACCGAGCACGTAGCGGCTCGCTGTCTCATCCACCCTACCGGCGCTTACGCCGGCCGCGGGGTGTGCCGTCAGCTAACTGGTCGGCGAGTCCGGGCTCCGGTGGCGCCGGCTCGTCGGGCGCGGAGTTAGGGATCTGCGACAACAGGCCCAACAAGCTGCTCGGGGTGCTGATCGGATTGGAGTCCCGCAACGCCTCCCTGGCCTGGGACTGACCCTCCACTTCGGCAGCGCACTGCTGGCACAGCGACAGATGGTGCGCCGCGCGCAGATAGGACTTCATCCGCAGCTCACCGTCGACGTAGGCGGCGATGGCCTCGGTGGACAGGTGCTCGGTGGAGCCAAACTGGCGCGGGGCGCCGACCGGCGCGTCGCTCTGGGAGGCGAACTGGGAGGGAAGCCAGGAGAACGCCCGACGGAATACATCTCCGGGGTCGACCATCACCAGCTCCTCTCCTCCGGTCGTGTCGAAGTTTCGCGGCACTAGGTCGAATGTAGCGCGCGATCCTGTAGATGACATGGCATGACGGCCAGTTCGGCCGCCAGGGCTTCCGCCCCGCATCGTCGCCGGGCTACGCGCGACCGCCCAGCTCCTCCTCGGGGCTTCCGCCCCCCATCGTCGCCGGGCTAGGCCGATTCAGCCGTGAAGTCGTCGATCCCGTGCCGGCCGGAGTGCGCGGCAAGGTACTCCCGCAGCGCCTGGCGGCCGCGGTGGATGCGGCTGCGCACTGTGCCCAGCTTCACGCCGAGGGTGGCACCGATCTCCTCGTAGGACAGACCCTCGATGTCACAGAGGACCACGGCGGCGCGGAACTCCGGCGCCAGCGAGTCGAGCGCGGCCTGCAGGTCAGGACCCAGGTGCGAGTCGTGGTAGATCTGCTCCGGGTTCGGCTCGTCGGCCGGGACCCGGTCGTAGTCCTCGGGCAGCGCCTCCATGCGGATACGGCCGCGGCGACGGACCATGTCGAGGAACAGGTTGGTAGTGATGCGGTGCAGCCATCCCTCGAAGGTGCCGGGCTGATAGTTCTGGACCGAACGGAACACCCGGATGAACGTCTCCTGGGTGAGGTCCTCGGCGTCGTGCTGGTTGCCCGACAGACGGTAGGCCAGCCGGTACACCCGGTCGGCGTGCTGACGCACCAGGTCGTCCCAGGACGGCATGGCCGCGCGGTCGCCCGTGGCGTCGAACACCGCGGTGCCCTGCGGCTCGTCGGACGGCTCGACCCATTCGGCATCTCCGAACTGCTCGAGATGCGACATGGTCGTCGGGGCCATCAGTGTGGTGGTCGTCGGATCCTCCTGGTTGATCTGCGGCGACGGCTCGATGCCGCCAGCATCAAGCGGCACAACACGAGCGCCCTCGGGGATATTCCCGAACCAGCGTTCCCGTTGCTCCATGCCCGCTACCGTTCCTCATCCCGGTGTGGAAGTGATGTGAGCAAACTGAGCTAGCTCTGAGAAATACTTTCGTTATGTTTGCTGTGCTGGGCTGTTGCTCAGCATCGGGGTCCGGGCGGAGCACTCCAGCATCGGCGTGTCGAAGATCCCGGGCGTGCCGACCGACCCACCGGGCGCGCCTGCCCACACCGGGATCGAGTTGGCTCTACGCTGCTGAGAATGGCCACTACAGACGACCAATCCGGCCAGCCGGAGCCGAGCCGGGCCGAACGGATCCTGGCCCATGCGGAGGGATCGATCTCCGAGGACGCCATCGTCGCCGCGGCCCGGGAACGGGCCGTCGACGCCGGCGCGGGCGCGGTGACTCCCGCCGTGGGCGCCCTCCTGAGCGTGCTGGCCCGGTTATCGGGCGGCAAAGCCGTCGTGGAGGTGGGAACCGGGGCCGGGGTCAGCGGGCTGTGGCTGCTGTCGGGCATGCGCGAAGACGGCGTGCTGACCACCATCGACATCGAACCCGAGCACCAGCGCATCGCCAAGCAGGCCTTCAGCGAGGCCCGGATCGGTCCGTCGCGCACCCGGCTGATCGCCGGGCGGGCCCAGGACGTGCTCACCCGGCTCGCCGACGAGTCCTACGACCTGGTGTTCATCGACGCCGTGCCGGGTGACCAGCCCGAGTTCGTGGTCGAGGGCATCCGGCTGCTGCGCTCCGGCGGCGTCATCGTCGTGCACCGGGCGGCGCTCGGCGGGCGCGCCGGTGACCCGTCGGCCAAGGACGCCGAGGTCGCGGCGGTGCGGGAAGCGGCCCGGCTCATCGCCGAGGACGAGCGGCTGACCCCGGTGCTGGTGCCGCTGGGTGACGGCATCCTGGTCGCCGCCCGCGACTGAAATCGTGCGCGAATCGCGACGTCGGGGATGCCGCTTGACCGAAAACTGAACGCACGTTTAGCATTCTAAACATGCGTTCAGCCGATATGACGGCGGTGGCCCGGATCCGGGATGCCGCGATCGAGCTGTTCGGCTCGCGCGGCTTCGACGTCGGGGTGCGCGCGATCGCCGAGGCGGCCGGCGTCAGCCCAGGGCTGGTGATCCACCACTTCGGGTCCAAGGACGGGCTACGCAAGGCCTGCGACGACTACATCGCCGAGGAAATCCGCAGCGAGAAGTCGCAGGCCATCCGGTCCACCGACGCGGCGACCTGGCTGGCGCAGGTGGCCGAGATCGAGTCGTACGCGCCGACGATGGCCTACCTGGTGCGCAGCATGCAGACCGGCGGCGAGTTGGCCAGGCACCTGTGGCAGACCATGATCCACAACGTCGAGAGCTATCTCGACGACGGTGTGCGGGCCGGCACCATCAAGCCGAGCCGCGACCCGGCTGCGCGCGCCAAGTACCTGGCGATGGCCAGCGGCGGCGCGTTCCTGCTCTACCTACAGCTGCACGACAACCCGACGGATCTGCGCGCCGTGCTCCGTGACTACAGCGAGGACATGATGATGCCCGCCCTCGAGGTGTTCACCGAAGGGCTGCTCACCGACTCCACGATGCTGGAAACCTTTGCCGCACAAAGTCACCCGGTGCCGGACGGCGAAGGAGAGGGCAATGACAACGACATCGGCGACCAGGCGCACTGACACCGCGGCCGTGGAAATCCACGGCTTGGTCAAGACCTTCGGTCACACCAGGGCGCTGAACGGCCTGGACCTGATCGTGCGGCCCGGTTCGGTCACCGGCTTCCTCGGCCCCAACGGTGCGGGCAAGTCCACGACCATCCAGGTGCTGTTGGGACTGCTCAGGGCCGAGAGCGGCACGGTGCGCCTGCTGGGCCGCGCCTACGTGCCCGGTGACGTGACGTTGTGGCCCAACCTGACCGGCGCGCAGGCCATCGACTTCCTGTGCGGACTTCGTGGCGGCGCCGACCAACGCCGCCACGACGGGCTCGTCGAGCGCTTCGAGCTCGACCCGCACAAGAAGGCCCGCACCTACTCCAAGGGCAACCGGCAGAAGGTCGCATTGGTCGCGGCGTTCGCCACCGACGCCGACATCTACATCCTCGACGAGCCCACCTCGGGTTTGGATCCGTTGATGGAAAAGGCATTTGAGCGGTGCGTAGCCGAGGTGGCCCACCGCGGCGCGGCGGTCCTGTTGTCCAGCCACATCCTGGCCGAGGTCGAAAAGCTTTGTGACACCGTGACGATCATCCGGGCCGGGCGCACCGTGCAGGCCGGCTCGCTGGCCCAGCTGCGCCACCTGATGCGGACCACCGTGACGGTCCGCACCCGCGAGCAGGCCGCCGAAGTGCGCAGCTGGCCGGGGGTGCACGACGCGGACTTCAAGGACGGGCAGGTCCGGTTCTCGGTGGAGCGCGACCAGCTCGAGTCGGCGATGGGCCGGTTGACCCGGCTGGGCATCGTCGAGTTGACGGTCACACCGGCCTCGCTGGAGGACCTGTTCCTGCGCGAGTACCAGGGCGCGCGGCCATGACCACCGCCGTCGGCGCACGCCATCACGCCGCTGCGGCGTCCCCGTTGACCGGGCTGGCTGCCCTGGTCCGGTTCGCGATCCGCCGTGACCGGGTGCGGTTGTCGGTGTGGATCTCGGTGCTGACGCTGATGATGGTGTACGCCCCCAACGGGATCAGGCTCGCCTATCCCGAGGAGGCGCAACGTCAGGCCCGCGTCAACCTGCTGAAGACTCCCGCCGGAATCATGCTGGGCGGGCCGATGTTCGGCGGCAACGAAACCGACCTGGGCGTAATGATGGCCAATGAGCTGATGCTGACCCTCATGGTCGCGGCCTCGATCCTGGCGATCCTGACCGTGGTTCGCCATACCCGAGCCGAAGAGGAAAGCGGCGCAGCCGAACTCGTACTGTCCTCGGTGGTCGGCCGCCACGCCCGCACCGCGGCGGCGGTGATCGTGATGGCGGCGGTCAATGCGACCCTGGCCGTCACCATGACGGTGGCCATGGCGGCAACGGGTTTCGCCGTCGTCGACACCGCGGCGATGTGCCTGGGGGTCACCGCGGTGGCGACGGTGTTCGGCGCGCTCGCGGCCGTGACCGCCCAGATGTGGCGGCAGGCCCGCACCGCGACGGCCGCGGCGATGGCCGCACTGGCCGGGGCGGTTCTGATCCGCGGGGCCGGCGATGTGATCGACAACTCCGGCAGTGCGCTGAGCTGGTTCTCGCCGATCGCCTGGGCTCAGCAGATGCGCGCGTTCGTCGCCTTGCGCTGGTGGCCGCTGGCCGCGCTGCTGGTGCTGGCCGCGGCACTGATCGGTGTGGCGGTGGTGCTGGAGAGCCGGCGGCAGTACGACGATGCGGTGCTGGCCTCCTCGGGCGACCATCCCGGTGCACGGCCGGTCGGCGGCGTCTTCGGGCTACAGCTGGTGGTCCACCGCGGGCTGACGATCGGCTGGGCGGTCGGCCTGCTGGTGGCGGGAGCGGCATTCGGCTCGATGACCAAGTCACTGCTCGACGCCGCCCGCGGCAACGAACTGATCGCGCGGGTGCTCTCGACGCAGGGCACCGACGGGGTGTACACCACGATGACGCAGTTCCTCGCCGCGGCGACCACCGCCTACGTGGTGACGGTGGTCGTCCGCCTCAGCCGTGACGAGGAGTCGGGGCTGGGTGAGGCCGTGCTGGCCGGGTCGGTGTCACGGTGGGCGTGGCTGCTGTCCGCGGTGGGTGCGGCGTTGACGGGCGCGGCGGTGTTGTTGGCCTGCGCCGGTTTCGGCAACGGACTGGGCGCCGGCCTGACCCTCGGTGAGCCGAACACGATCATCCGGCTCACGCTGGCGGCACTGGCGTTCCTGCCCGCGATGGCGGTGGTGGCCGCGGTGGCCGCGCTCGGCGTGGCGCTGCGCCGTCCGGGCCTCGGCTGGCTGGCGGTGACGTTCGTGATCGCCGCGCTCTACCTCGGGGCGCTGCTCCGCCTGCCGCGCTGGCTGATCGACGCCTCGCCGGTGGGCCGCACCATCGCGCCGTCGTCGGTTTCCGTTGTGGCACTGAGCGTGATGACGCTCATCGCAATAGCAATCACAACGGCCGCGGGGTGGCTGTACCGCCGCCGCGATGTCGTATAGGGGGCTGACATGTCTAGTGCACTTCGCGTGACGCTCTCGTCGCTTGCCAGCCTCGTCGGCTTCATGCTGTTGCTGTTCCTGCCTGCCGGCACGCTGAACTATTGGCAGGGCTGGGCGTTCCTCGGCGTGTTCGCAATGGTGTCGCTGGTCCCCACGCTGTATCTGGGCCGAGTCGATCCGGCGACTGTCGAGCGCCGCATGCATGCCGGACCGACGGCCGAGACGCGCGTCGTCCAGAAAGCCGCAGTGGCCGGGATAGTCCTGTCATTCACCGGGATGCTGCTGGTCGCCGGCCTCGACCGCCGGTTCGGCTGGTCGAGCGTGCCCACCGCCATTTCGGTGCTCGGTGACGTGATGGTGGCTGTCGGCCTGGGCACGGCGATGCTGGTGGTCTTCCAGAACCGTTACGCCGCAGCCAACATCATCGTCGAGAAGGACCAACCGTTGGTCACCGCGGGCCTGTACGGCATCGTTCGACATCCGATGTACTCCGGCGGCGTGGTCATGATGATCGGAATGCCGCTCGCGCTGGGCTCCTACTGGGCGCTTCTGGTCGCGATCGCAGCCTTGGTCCTGCTCGTCGTCCGCATCCTCGACGAGGAGAAGATGCTCAGCCAGGAGTTGACCGGCTACCGCGACTACATGCAGAAGGTGCATTACCGACTGGTGCCGCTGGCCTGGTGATCGGCGCTAGTGTGACGGGCGTGGCGCGGGCTCTGGACACTCCTTGGCGACGGCCGGGCCGGCTTCGTTACGCGATCGCGCGACTGCGCAGCGCGGCGGCGCCACCGGTCACCGTGACCGACCCGCCCGGCGACGTCGTCGTCGAACACGACCTCGCGGTGACCACCAGAGACGGAACGGTGTTGCGCGTCAACGTGTTCCGGCCACGCGGCGAGACACCCCGATCGGTGCTGCTGTGCGCCCACCCCTACGGCAAGGACAACCTACCCAAGCGCCGCCGCGGGAGATGGACCTTCTCACCGCAGTACCGCGCACTGCGCCAACCCAGCCGGTCAGCTTCTCGGCACTGACCTCCTGGGAAGCCCCCGACCCGGCGTGGTGGGTGGCCCAGGGCTTCGCGGTGGTCAACGCCGACCTGAGGGGATGCGGCACGTCCGACGGCACCGGCGCGCTGCTGTCAAGGCAAGAGGCCGAAGACATCTACGACATCGTCGGCTGGGCCGCCGACCAACCGTGGAGCGACGGGCGGGTGGTGATGTCCGGGGTGTCCTACCTGGCCATCACCCAGTACGCGGTGGCCGCCCTGCGCCCGGCGGCGCTCAAGGCCATCATCCCGTGGGAGGGCTTCTCCGACGTGTACCGCGACCTCGCCCTCCCCGGCGGCGTCCGGGAGAAGGGCTTCCTGCGGATGTGGGCGGCCGAAGTCCAGCGCAGCACCCGGCAGAGCTACGACATGATCGCGATGGGTGACAACCACCCGCTGCGCGACGAGTACTGGCAGTCCCTGGTACCGGACGTCTCGGCGATCACGGTGCCGATGCTGGTGTGCGGCAGCTTCTCCGACCACAACCTGCACTCCCGCGGGTCGATTCGCGCCTTCCAGCAGACGAGTTCACGGTTCGCGCACCTCTACACCCACCGCGGGGGCAAATGGGCGACCTACTACTCGGCGGCCGCGCGCGCCGCCCAACTGGCGTTCATGCGGACCGCGCTGGACGGCACAGGATCGCAAAGCCATTCGCGCACAGTGTGATTGGAGATCAGGGAAGACCGGGACACCATCGCGGCTGTGCGCGAGGAGTTCGGCTGGCCGCTGGAACGCACCGACTGGCGCCGGCTGTATCTGGCCGGGCCCGGCCACCTGAGCCCCAACCCACCGGCACAGCCGGGCAGCATCGGCTTCAAGACCCGCTCACGGGCAGCCTCTTTCACCTGGACCGTGCCCGAGGACACCGAACTCAGCGGCCCGATGGCGGCACGGTTGCGGCTTCAGATCGCCGACGGTGACGACGCGGGGGTGTTCGTCGGTGTGGAGAAGTGGCGCGACGGCCGGTCCGTCCCGTTCGAGGGGTCCTACGGCTACGGCCGCGACCGGGTCAGCACGGGATGGCAGCGGGTGTCGCTGCGAGCGCTGGATCCCGCGCTGTCGACGCCGTGGCGGCCGGTGCCGGCCTGTACCCAGCTCGCGCCGACCGCTCCCGGCGAGATCGTCGCCGTCGACGTGGCGCTGGCCGACTCGGCGACACTGTTCCGCGCCGGTGAGCAGCTGCGGTTCGTCGTCGCCGGGCGATGGCTGAACCCGCGCAACCCGCTGACCGGACAGTTTCCCGCGGCTTACCCCACCTCGAAGCGCGGACACGTCATCCTGTACTGGGGACCGTCGCACGACGCGCACCTGTTGGTGCCCGTCATACCGGCCTGAGGAGGCCCGCGTGGAGCTGATGACCGGATTCGGGCTGGCCACCGCCGCCGGCCTGAACGCCTACATCCCGCTGCTGGCGATGGGCCTGCTCGGACGGTTCACCCACCTGATCACGCTGCCGCACGGGTGGGCCTGGCTGCAGAACGGCTGGGTGATCGGCATCGTCGCGATCCTGTTGGTGGTCGAGATCGTCGCCGACAAGATTCCGGCGTTGGACTCGGTCAACGACGCGGTGCAGACCTTCATCCGCCCGACCGCCGGCGGCATCGTCTTCGGCTCCGGCACCGCGGCACAGACCGCCGCGGTCACCGACCCGGGCGAGTTCGCCCGCACCGGCCAGTGGGTGCCGATCGCGATCGGCGTGGTCACCGCGCTGGTGGTGCACCTGACGAAGACGGCGGTGCGCCCGGCGGCCAATGTCGCCACCGCGGGGGTGGCCGCGCCGGTGCTGAGCACGATCGAGGATGTCACCAGCGTGGGGCTGGTCTTCGTGGCGATCCTGATCCCGGCGCTGGTGCTGGTGATCATGGTCGCGCTGGTGTGGGGAGCGGTTTCGCTGCTGCGCCGCAGGCGCCGCAAGAAGCGTGCCGCCGGAACAGGTTAGATCCAGACGCCCTTGCCGACGGCGACCACGCCGCCCGAGCTGACCGCGAACCGCTCGCGGTCCTTCTCCAGGTCGACACCGACCATCTCGCCGGGGCCCACGACGACGTTCTTGTCCAGGATGGCGTGGCGGACCATCGCGCCGCGGCCGACCCGCACACCGGGCATCAGGACGCTGCCGTCGACGATGGCGCCGTCTTCGACCACGACATTGCTCGACAGCACCGAATTGCGCACCGAGGCCGCCGAGATGATGCTGCCCGCGCCGACCACCGACTCCTGCGCGGAGCCGCCGTTGACGAACTTGGCCGGCGCCAGGTTCTCCGACTCGCCGCGGATCGGCCAGCGCTTGTTGTACAGGTTGAACACCGGGTGCACCGAGACCAGGTCCATGTGCGCGTCGTAGAAGGCGTCCAGCGTGCCGACGTCTCGCCAGTAGCCGTGGTCGCGTTCGGTGGCCCCGGGCACCTCGTTGAGGTTGAAGTCGTAGACCGCGGCCATGCCGTCACCGACGAGGCGCGGGATGATGTCGCCGCCCATGTCGTGATCGGAGTGGTCGTCGTCGGCGTCGGCGCGGATGGCGTCGATGAGCACCTTGGTGGTGAAGATGTAGTTGCCCATCGAGACGAACGTCTGCTCCGGGTCGTCCGGTGTGCCCGGCGGGTCGGCCGGCTTCTCGACGAACTCCTTGATGCGCCCGGACTCGTCGGCGTCGATGCAGCCGAAGGCGTGCGCCTCCGCGCGCGGAGCCCGGATGCCGGCAACCGTTGCGCCCGCGCCGCTCTCGATGTGAAACTTCAGCATCTGCTCGGGGTCCATCCGGTACACGTGGTCGGCGCCGAAAACCACGATGTAGTCCGGGTCCTCGTCGTAGATCAGGTTCATCGACTGGTAGATCGCGTCGGCCGACCCGGTGTACCAGCGCGGGCCGAGGCGCTGCTGGGCCGGCACCGGAGTGATGTACTCGCCGGCCAGACCGCTCAGCCGCCAGTTCTGCGAGATGTGACGGTCCAGCGAGTGCGACTTGTACTGGGTGAGCACGCAGATTCGCAGGTATCGGGCGTTGACCAGATTCGACAGCACGAAGTCGATGAGGCGATAGGCGCCGCCGAAGGGAACCGCGGGCTTCGCGCGGTCGGCCGTCAGCGGATACAAGCGTTTGCCCTCTCCCCCGGCCAGGACGATGCCCAGCACGTGTGGCAATTCCCTCATGCTGCAAACCTAACGGCAGCCGCCGACGACGGCTAGGTCATTGGCACGATTACCGGCCGGTGCGCGATTTTGTGCTCAGGCTCAAGCACGTTGGAGCACAAAGCTGCGCTGGCGCGCGGGTGCTACTACCGTCGGTTGCATGCGGGTGGCGATGATGACTCGGGAGTATCCACCCGAGGTTTACGGCGGGGCCGGCGTTCATGTGACAGAGCTCGTCGCACAGTTGCGCCGCCTGTGCGAGGTCGACGTGCATTGCATGGGTGCGCCGCGCACGGGTGCCTTTGTCCACCAGCCCGACCCGGCGTTGAAGGGGGCCAACCCGGCCCTGTCGACGTTGTCGGCGGATCTGGTGATGGCCAACGCCGCGTCCGCGGCGACCGTGGCGCACTCGCACACCTGGTACACCGGCATGGCGGGTCATCTCACCGCCCTGCTCTACGGCATTCCGCATGTGCTGACCGCACATTCGCTCGAGCCGCTGCGGCCGTGGAAGGTCGAACAGCTCGGCGGTGGCTACCGGGTTTCACTCTGGGTGGAGCGAACGGCCGTCGAGGCCGCCGACGCGGTGATCGCGGTGAGTTCCGGAATGCGCGCGGACGTGCTGTCGGTGTACCCCGGTCTGGATCCCAACCGGGTGCACGTGGTCAAGAACGGCATCGACACCGACGTCTGGTACCCGGCGCCACCCGAGCGCGGCGAATCGGTCCTCACCGAACTCGGCGTTGACCCGTCGCGGCCGATGGTGGCGTTCGTCGGCCGGATCACCCGTCAGAAGGGTGTACCGCACCTGATCGCCGCGGCGCACCGCTTCGATCCCGAGGTTCAGCTGGTCCTGTGTGCGGGCGCACCCGACACCCCGGAGATCGCCGCCGAGGTCAGCGCCGCGGTGCAGGAGCTGGCCGGCCGGCGCAGCGGGGTGTTCTGGGTGCAGGAGTTCCTGCCGATCGGCAAGATTCGCGAAATCCTCTCGGCTGCAACCGCTTTCGTCTGTCCGTCGGTGTACGAGCCGCTGGGGATCGTCAACCTCGAGGCGATGGCGTGTGGGACGGCGGTGATCGCCTCGGACGTGGGTGGTATCCCCGAGGTGGTCGACGACGGTGTGACCGGGACGTTGGTGCACTACGACGCCGCCGACCCGGCCGGTTTCGAGGTCCGCATGGCCGAGGCGGTCAACGCGCTGGTGGGCGACCCAGCGAAGGCCCGCCGCTTCGGGCAGGCGGGCCGGCAGCGCTGCATCGACGAGTTCTCCTGGGCGCACATCGCCGAGCAGACCCTGGAGATCTACCGCAAGGTGTCGGCGTAGGCAGCACGAAACCCCGCGCGGTTACGCGGGGTTTCGTGGGTGGATCAGTTAGCTGGTGACGCCTTTGAGCTCGTCACCGAGGGCCGAAGCTTCCTCGGGAGTGAGCTCTACGACGAGCCTGCCGCCACCCTCCAGTGGTACCCGCATCACGATGCCGCGCCCCTCCTTGGTTGCTTCCAGTGGACCGTCACCAGTCCGGGGCTTCATCGCCGCCATCGAGTACTCCCTCCAGATTCGAGCCGGCCCGACTTGACGGACTCGGATCGGTGCCGGACCGCATGGCTGCTGCGTCTCCGGCACTGAACTGCCTGTTTTCAGGCTCCATTGTTCCTCATCGGAGGGCATGCGTGTGAAAGACCCGGTTTAGCGGCCGTGATCAACGCCGATTGGCGGCCGCGGCCGGGGGTACCCAGCAAGACTCGATGTGGTCGTCGACCATGCCTGTGGCCTGCATCAATGCGTAGGCGGTGGTGGGCCCGACGAAGCGGAAACCACGCTTCTTGAGGTCCTTGGCCATCGCCTGCGATTCCGGGCTCAGCGACGGCACATCCGCCAATGACCTGGGCCTGGGCCGTGCCGGCGGCGCGTAGGACCACAGCAGGTCGGACAGATCGACGTCGAGATCGGCGGCGGTGCGGGCGTTGGCGATGGTGGCCTCGATCTTGGCGCGGTTGCGCACGATGCCGACGTCGGCCATCAGCCGGGCGACGTCGCGGTCGGTGTAGCGGGCGACCGTCTCGATGTCGAACCCGTCGAAGGCCGTCCGGAAGTTGTCGCGTTTGCGCAGGATGATCAGCCAGGACAGGCCACTCTGGAACGCCTCGAGGGTCATCCGCTCGAAGAGGGCGACGCGGCCTCGCAGCTGCTTGCCCCACTCCTGGTCGTGGTAGTCGCGATAGAGCGCGGATTGAGTTGCGGCCCAGTCGCAGCGGGGTCTTCCGTCGTCCTCGACGACGTCGCTCACACCGGTTCCTCATCGGCCGCAAGGGCGGCGTGGTGGGTCACGGCCGGTTCGTCGAGCCGGGCGGCGCCGCGCACCGCGGCGAGCTCACCGCGGAGCTGGTCGAGTTCGGCGCCAAGGCGGTCCAGCACCCAGTCCACCTCACTGGTCTTGTAGCCGCGCATAACCTGGGTGAACTTCACCGCCTCGACGTCGGCGCCGGTGACTCCGGAGGCAGGCAGCACGGTGGCGGTGGTGCCCTGCGGCAGCGGCGGCAGCTCCTCGCCTCGCCCGAAGACCAGGCTGGCCAACCCGAACAGCACGATGCCGATGAGGATCAGCACCACCAGGTACAGCAGGATCAACGTCACGACACGAGGTTACTTCGCGCCCCGAGTGTGGACTTGAGGCACGCGACCGCACGGCGGCGCGTGGGGGTAATCCACGTTCGCGCGGGGGAAAGCTCAGCGCACGGTGTTCATCGGTGGGCGGTCGGCCAGCGAGACCGTCGTTGTCCGCAGCTGGTAGCCGTCGCCCTCGGGCAGGAACTGGGTGAGCCCCACGCCGGAGTCGGCGATCCCGCAGCGCGACAGCAGCGTGGCGATGACCTGGCGGCTCATCGCGCCCAGGTCGGTCAGCGGCCGGTTGCGGTGCGCCCGCACACCGAGGTTGACCTGGGCAATCGCATCGAGGCCGAGCTTGTCGTAGGTGTCGATCAGGATGCCGATCTCCACGCCGTAGCCCGGCGCGAACGGCAGGGACGTGAGCAGCTCGCGGGTGCCGGCGTACTCGCCGCTGAGCGGCTGGATCACGCACCCGAGCTCGGGCCGCAACGCGGCCAGCAACGGACGCGCGACCAGTTCGGTCACCCGTCCGCCGCCATGGGCATCCTCGCCGCGGGCGGACTTCAGCGGCCGTCGGTAGAAGCCCTTGACCAGATGGACGCCCACGCCGGTGAGCAGCGGGCCGACCAGCCGGGGCACGAACATCGGGTCGGGGTCGATCAGGTCGGAGTCAACGAACACCACGATGTCGCCCTTGGTGGCGGCAAGCGAGCGCCACAGCACCTCGCCCTTGCCGGGTAGCGGCTCGACCTCGGGCAGCGCCTGTTCGCGACTGACCACCCGCGCGCCGGCAGTGATGGCGCGGATCTCGGTGTCGTCAGTGGATCCGGAGTCCAGCACGATCAGCTCGTCGACCAGGTTGCCCAGCAGCGGGCTGATGGTCTCGACGACCGAACC
>Ga0208851_1000348_pt1 | contig 20966 bp, 19 predicted proteins | sample NGESurshal092012_FD_184481 | JGI IMG/M metagenome (GOLD analysis project Ga0208851, IMG submission 184481) | Arctic peat soil microbial communities from Barrow, Alaska - NGEE Surface sample 415-2 shallow-092012 (SPAdes) | ecosystem: Environmental > Terrestrial > Soil > Wetlands > Peat ... | reverse complement strand
CTTCTTCTGGGAGCCGGAGCGCACCGAGATGCAGTGTCTGCGCGACGCACTCACCGGCGTCCGGGACGACGGCTGGACGCACCACATCCCGCGGCTGATGGTCATCTGCAACTGGACGACGATGGCAGGCGTGGACCCACGGCCGGTGAGCCACTGGTTCTGGGCTGCGTTCGTGGACGCCTACGAGTGGGTCGAGCTGCCGAACGTGGTCGGGATGGGGATGCACGGGACGTCCGCGTTCACCACCAAGCCGTACGTGGCCTCGGCGGCGTACATCAAGCGCATGTCCGGAGTGCCGGCGAAGGGGCGCGGGCGGCGGGTGGAGGGGAAGACGCCCGAGTCCCCGTGCACCACCTGCCGCTACGACCCCGACCGGCGCACGGGACCGGACGCGTGTCCGTACAACGCCCTGTACTGGGACTTTCTCGCGCGGCACCGGGCGCGGCTCGATGACAACCCGCGGATGGCGACGCTGTACCGGAGCTGGGACCGATGGAGCGTGGCGGAGCGAAAGGACATCCAGGCCACGGCGGACGCGCACCGCGCCTCGCTCGAGCCAGCGCCGCGGTACGACATCGACGAGGACGGCGGATGAGCCTCGTTCCTCTGCTCAGCTGTGACTCGGTCGAGGAGGCAGCCACGTACAAGGGCGTGCTCGAGGCCCACGGCGTGCCGTGCGTGGTGCAGGGGGGACACCACCGCTCGCTGCTGGGGATGCTCGGGGCGTACGTGGAGGTGCGGCTGCTCGTCCCCGCCGGACGGGAGGATGAGGCGCTCCGGCTGCTCCGCCCGGCACCGGCGCCCGTGGCCGACGACGAGGGCGAGCTGCCCGATCCCGAGCGCGCGCGCCGGAGACGCCGGCTGGCCTGGGCGGCGCTGGTGCTGCTGGGGGCGCCGGCGGTGGTGGCCACCGTCCTCCGCCTGCTCGCCCGGTTCGGGTGACCCGCGAAGCGCGTCAGCGCGGTGGCGCGAGCGGACCCTTCGCCTCTGGCGCCTTCGGACGGATGGCGCTCATGGCAAGCCCGATCATCGCCCCCACGTCGCTCAAGTTGGACGGCACGACGAGCGTGTTGGCAGACTTGGCGAGCTTGCCGAACTCGGTGATGTACTGCTCGGCCACGCGGAGCTGGACCGCCTCGAAACCGCCGGACGAGTTGATCGACTCGGCGACCGAGCGGATCCCCTCGGCCGTCGCCCGCGCAACCGCCAGGATGGCCGACGCCTGACCCTCGGCCTCGTTGATCTGCTGCTGCTTCTTCGCCTCGGACTGCTTGATGACCTGCTGCTTCTGGCCCTCGGCGGAGTTGATCGCCGCGTCTCGCTCTCCCTCCGACTGGAGCACCGTGGCCCGCTTCTCCCGCTCGGCGCGCATCTGCTTCTCCATCGCGGCGATGATGTCGCGCGGCGGGGTGATGTTCTTGATCTCGTAGCGGAGCACCTTCACTCCCCAGGCCTCCGAGGCCTTGTCCACCTCGCTCACCACCTGCCCGTTGATGTGGGTCCGCTCCTCGAAGGTCTTGTCCAGGTCGATCTTCCCCACCTCGCTGCGGAGCGTGGTCTGGGCCAGCTGGGTGATGGCGAAGACGTAGTTGGTGATGCCGTACGAGGCCCTCCGGGGGTCCATCACCTTCATGTAGAGGATGCCGTCCACCCCGACCTGCACGTTGTCCTTGGTGATGCAGATCTGCTCGGGGATGTCGATCGCCTGCTCCTTGAGCGTGTGGCGGTAGCGGATGGCGTCCACGAAGGGCACCAGGATGTGGAACCCGGCCTCCTTCACCCCGCTGAACCGGCCCAGCCGCTCGACCACGAACGCGTTCTGCTGGGGCACCACCAGCGTGGTCTTGAAGACGAGGACCACCACCCCGATGGCCAGGACGACTCCGACGAGCAGCAGTGCTTCGGTCATGTGTTTCCTCCGCCGGGCGTCCATCCACCGCGGCCCTCGGTTCCCCCGAGCCACACCGTCAGTCCGTCGATCCGGTCCACCGGGAGCCGCTCGCCCACGTGCACGGTCCGGTTGGCCCGTGCGCTCCAGGTGGTCCCCCGCAGCTCCACCTTCCCCAGCTCGCCGGGGCGAATCTCCTCGGTCACCAGCGCGGACTCGCCCCGCATCTCCTCTCCTGGCAGCGCCGGGGGGCCGAGCCCCAGCCGCTGCATCACCGGGCGGCGGAGGAGCAGCACCCCGATCACCGAGAAGGCGCTGAACAGGAGCCACTGCAGCCACTCGGGCCCGGCCAGGTGCAAGGCGGTGAGCAGCCCGACCAGGATTCCTGCCACGCCGAAGAACACGGCGAAGAACCCGCCCGGTGTGACGAGCTCGAAGATGAGAAGGCCGACGCCGGCCACCAGCCACATCCACCAGGTCAAAGTACCGGCGACGCTAGCACGCGGGAAGGTGGGCGAAGCCTCCGGCCAGCACCCGGGTCGCATCCGCCTCCACCGGATCACCTTGCGCCGCAAGAAGCCGGGCCGGCCGGAGCGCCAGCAGCCGGTCCACCGTGCCGCGCAGCGCGCGCGGGTCCCGCACCATCTTCGTCGCGCTCGTCCTCTCGGTCCGCCACGATGCGGCCGCGGCGTTCCGGATGACCTCCCTGGCGGTTGCGATGCGGTCACCGCTGGCCTGGCCGGCGAACTTCGTGCTCGCCCTTCCCTCCGTCCGTCGTCTGGTGGCGCGCGCGCGTGAGGGTGACTGGCCATCCCGCGCGATTCTCACCCTGGTGGCTGCCGGGCCTCCGGCCGTGGGGAAGTGCTGGGGTTGCTGCTCCTCGTCGTCGAGTTCTCCTCTCCACGTGAGCGAGCCCCCGTGCGCAGCGGGACCGCACCTGGCTAGAACTGCCGGGCCGCGCATGGCCGACCTGCTCACCATGAGCCCGGAGGGGCTGTACTGCGCCCCCGGGGGATTCCACGTCGACCCGTGGGCGCCGGTCCCGCGCGCGGTGCTGACCCATGCCCACGCGGACCACGCCCGGGAGGGCAGCGCCAGGTACCTCTGCGCCGCGCCGGGCCTCCCCATCGCCCGGCACCGCCTCCCCGGGGCGGTCATCGAGTCCTGGGAGTACGGCGCGCGGGGCACCATCGGCGACGTCCACCTCTCCTTCCATCCTGCGGGCCACGTGCTCGGCTCGGCGCAGCTCCGCATCGAGGCGGACGGCGAGGTCTGGGTGGTGAGCGGCGACTACAAGCGCGCGCCCGATCCGACCTGCGCGCCGTTCGAGCCCCTCCGCGCCGATGTGTTCCTCACCGAGGCCACCTTCGGGCTCCCCGTCTTCCGCTGGGAGCCGACGGACGCGGTGATCGAGGACCTGCTGCGGTGGTGGGAGACAAACCGCGAGGCAGGCCGCGCCTCGCTGGTCTTCGCCCACATCCTCGGAAAGTCCCAGCGGCTCCTGGCCGAGCTCGCCCGTCGCACCGACCGCCGGGTCTTCGCCCACGGGGCCATCGCCGGGATGTGCGACGTCTACCGGGAGGCGGGCGTCCATCTGCTTCCCGTCGACCGCGTGGCCGACACCGCGAAGGGGAAGGACTTCGCCGGCGAGCTGGTGCTGGCCCCCATCACGGCCCGGGGCACGCCGTGGATGCGGCGCTTCGGCGACGCGGCGGTCGCCCTGGTGAGCGGTTTCATGCGCGTGCGGGGTGAGCGCCGCCGCCGTAGCGTGGACCGGGGCTTCGCGCTGTCGGACCACGCCGACTGGCCGGCGCTCCTCGACACGGTCCGCGAGACGGGCGCGGCCAGGGTTCTGGTGACGCACGGCTATGCGGTGCCGATGGCCCAGCGCCTCCGCGAGCTGGGCATCCGCGCCGAGGCGCTCGAGACGCCGTACGGCCGTGACCAGGAGGAAGCGGTGGACGAGGGAGCTGCCCCATGAGGCGCTGGGCCCGCCGCATCGGCGTTCTGGTCCTCGTGCTCTTGCTCGCCGGCGCCGTCATGCTGGCGGTGGACGTGCGCGGGCAGCTGCCCGACCGGAGCACGGCGCGCATCCCGGGTCTGGACGGGCCGGTGGAGGTCCGTTTCGACGCGCGGGGCATCCCCACCGTTCGAGCCCGCTCGCTCCCGGACGCCATGCGCGTGGAAGGCTTTCTCCAGGCCCGCGAGCGCCTCTTCCAGATGGAGCTGGCGCGCCGCGTTGCGGGCGGCGAGGTGTCGGCCCTGGTCGGCGCGGCCGCGCTCCCGCTCGACCGCCGCCAGCGCGTGCTCGGCTTCGCGGGGGTGGCGGAGGAGGCGGTCCGCCGGTTGCCGGCGGAGGAGCGCGCGGACGCGCAGGCGCTCGCCGACGGCATCAACGCCTTCATCTCCTCGCGCCGGGGGCGTTGGGGGCTCGAGTTCCAGCTCCTCGGCCTCGAGCCACGGCCCTGGACCGCCGCGGACTCCATCCGCGTCCTGCTCCTGATGCACCAGCAGCTCTCGGAGAGCTGGGAGAGCGAGCTCACGGCCGAGGCGCTCACCGCGTTGCCCCCGGCCCGCCGCAGCTTCCTGCTCCCGGAGGTCAGCGCCGAGGACGTGCTGGTCATCCCGGACGCCGAGCCGCGCCCTGCACCGAGCACCGCTGCGCTGCTCACCCGGGGCGCCCCGCGTCCCCCGCCGATCTCCTTGCCCCCCCGACCCGTGCCGCTGGAGGTGCTCGGGATCCCGCTCGAGCCCTCGGGATGGCCAACTCCCCCGGAGGTGGGGAGCAACGGCTGGGTCATCGCCGGCGCACACACCGAGCGCGGCAAGCCGATCCTCGCCAACGACCCGCACCTCGGATTCACCGCGCCCGGGACCTGGTACCCGCTGCGCATCGAGCTGCTCGCGGCGGACGGCTCGGTGCAGCGGTGGATCCAGGGAGTGAGCCTCCCGGGGCTCCCGGGGCTGGTCATCTTCCAGAACGACCGGCTGGCCATCGGCTTCACCAACACCGGCACCGACGTGCAGGACACCTACCGCGAGGCCGAGTCGGGCCAGCGGGTGGAGCAGATCGTGGTGAAGGATGGCCCGACCGAGACACTCACCGTCTCGCTCGGCCGGCACGGACCGATGGTGCGCCCGGGCCTGGCGCTCCACTGGGCGGCGCTGGACCCGTCCACGCTCCGGCTCCCGGTCGGAAAGATGATGCTCGCCACCGACTGGGCGAGCCTCAACGCCGCCGCGGACGGCTTCCTCGGCCCGGGTCAGAACGTGCTCTACGCAGACGTCGACGGGCACATCGGCTGGCGCGCCGCGGGCATCCTCCCGCTGCGGGCCCCCGGCGATGACGGACGGACGCCGCTGGACGGGTCGACCACCGCGCACGACTGGACGGGCTATCTGCCCCCCTCGCGGATGCCCCGGGTGGTCGACCCTCCTGCGGGACGGGTGGTGACCGCCAACCAGCGGCTCATCGGCACCGCGAGCGGATTCGACTGGCCGTCGAGCTGGGCCTCCCCCACCCGGGCGCGGCGCATCACCCAGCTCGTCTCGGGCGAGGGACACGACGCGCGCGGGGTCCGGGCGATGCAGCTGGACACGGTGGGCATCGTGCAGAAGGAGGTCGTCGCGCGGCTCGCCCCGCTGCTGCGTCCCGAGCTGGCGAAGGCGCTCGTGGGCTGGGACGGCCGCGCCACCGCTGACTCGCGCCTGTTCCGCGCCGCCGAGGAGGTGCGCCGCCGGGCCTACGTCGCCATCGCCGCCGCCGCGCTACGAGGCTCGTCCCTCACCCCCCCGCAGCTCGACTGGTACAACGACGACCCCACCCTGCTCGCCGGCGTGCGCGCCTCACCCGAGGCGTGGAAGCGCGCCGGGCTCGGAGATCGGGACACCGTCCTCGGGGAGGCGGTGCGCGACGTCCCGCTCGATGGCCCTGCGTGGGGCGCGGAGAACCGGCTCGAGGCCAGGCACCCCTTCGGCCGGACCGGGGGCCCCCTGGGGTGGCTGTTCAACCCGCCGGCGCCGCAGCTGTCGGGGTGTGACCGCTGCGTCCGGGTCGCGACGCCGCTCTTCGGGCAGAGCATGCGCTTCGTGGTCGACCTCGCCGACCCGGACGCGACCACGCTGGTGCTGCCGCTCGGCGTCTCGGGCCACGTGTGGAGTCCGCACCGGACGGACGCGCAGCGGGACTGGCTGGAGGGCGATCTCGAGGGGAACCGCACGCGCCTGCACGCCCCCGCCGTCGGGGCGCCGCTGGTCTTCTCTCCGTGAAGCTGTTTGCCGACCTGTACGAGGCGCTCGACTCGACGACCTCGACCCTGGCGAAGGTGAGCGCGATGGCGCGCTACTTCCGCGAGGCCCCGGCGCGTGACGCGGCGTGGGCGCTGTGGTTCCTCACCGGGCGGCGTCCGAAGCGGCTCCTCGGGGTGCGGGCGCTGGTGGGCTGGACGCTCGACTTCACCGGCACGCCCGACTGGCTCTTCGGCGAGTGCTACGCCGTCGTGGGGGACCTCGCCGAGTGCATCGCGCTCCTGCTCGACGATGGAACGCGGGTGACCCATCCGGACGAGACGCCGCTGGCCGACTGGATGGAGCATCGCATCCTCCCGCTGCGCGGACTGGACCCGGAGGAGCAGAAGGCGCGGGTGACCGGCTGGTGGCGCACCCTGGACCGCCGCGAGCTGTTCCTCCTGAACAAGCTGCTCACTGGAGAGATGCGGGTCGGGGTCTCGGCGACGCTGGTCCTCCGCGCGGTCGCCGAGGTGGCCGGGCTCTCGCCTGCGCTCCTCGCCCAGCGCACGATGGGTGACTGGACGCCCTCGGCGGAGTTCCTGGAACGCATCCTCGCCCGCGAGCACGTGACCGACGATGCCTCACGGCCCTATCCGTTCTTCCTCGCCTCTCCGCTCGAGGACGGGCCGGAGTCGCTCGGAGACCGAGCGCAGTGGCAGGTGGAGTGGAAGTGGGACGGCATCCGCGGCCAGCTCATCCGGCGCGGCGGCCACGTCTTCCTCTGGTCCCGCGGGGAGGAACTCATCACCGCGCGTTTCCCCGAGGTGGCCGAGGCGGGCGCGACCTTGGCCGACGGCACGGTGCTCGACGGCGAGGTGCTGGCGTACGGCGAGGACCGGCCGCTTCCGTTCGCGCTCCTCCAGACCCGCATCGGGCGGCAGACGCTGACCCCGAAGATTCTCGCCCAGGCCCCGGCCGCGTTCATGGCCTACGACCTGCTCGAGGCCGAGGGCCAGGACCTCCGGGAGCGTCCGCTCTCCGAGCGCCGCGCGCTGCTCGAGACGGTCCTCGCCGGACGGCACCCACGATTCTTCCTCTCCGAGGTGCTCGGCGATCCGGGCTGGGAGTCCCTCGCCGAGCGCCGGCTGGAGGCCCGTGAGCGGAAGGTCGAGGGCCTCATGCTCAAGCGGCTCGACTCGCCCTATCGCACCGGCCGGCGACGCGGCGACTGGTGGAAGTGGAAGATCGACCCCTTCCAGGTCGACGCGGTCCTGCTCTACGCGCACCCGGGCAATGGCCGCCGGGCGAACCTCTTCACCGACTACACCTTCGCGGTGTGGGACCAGGGGACGCTGGTGCCGGTGGCGAAGGCGTACTCGGGGCTGAGCGACGCGGAGATCCGCGCGCTCGACGGCTGGGTGCGCGCACACACCCTCCAGCGCTTCGGGCCGGTGCGCGCGGTCGAGCCGAGCCAGGTCTTCGAGCTGCACTTCGAGGGCATCTCCCGATCCACGCGGCACAAGTCCGGCGTCGCGGTCCGATTTCCGCGCATCGCCCGGTGGCGCGCCGACAAGCCGGCCGCCGAGGCCGACACGCTGGAGACCCTGCAGCGGATGATCGTCAGCCACCGCGCGCAAGAGGGGAATGCGGACTGAACCGGATGCACGCGGGCTGTGGGCCGTCCAGCAGCAGACACGGGCATCGAGTAGATCGACCCTGCAGTGCGCATCGTCGACGCCCACACCCACCTGCTGCCGAAACGGCTCGGCCGCGCGATCCGCGCGTACTTCACGCAGGCACTGCCTCCCGAGTCGTTCCCTTACGCGCCCGAACCCGACGTCGCCCACGCGGCGCTGCGCGAGGCCGGCGTCGCCCGGTGCTGGTCGCTTCCGTACGTTCGCCGCCCGGGGTCGGCCGCGGCGCTCAACCGGTGGATGGCCGAAACGTGGGGGGACGACGCGCTGGTCGAGCCGGCCGGAACCGTTCACCCCGGGGACGACGTGGGCGCGGTGGTGGACGAGGCGCTGGGGCAGAACCTTCGACTGTTCAAGCTTCACTGCGCCGTGGGGGAGTTCTCGCTGGACGACCCGCGACTCGCCCCGCTGTGGTCACGGGTGTCCGACCGAGGGATTCCGGTCGTGGTGCACCTCGGCCACTCGCCTGCCGGACCGACCGAGCCGGACGAGCTGGCCACGCTGGATCGCGTCGCCACCGCCTGGCCGGAGGCCCGCATCGTCCTCGCGCACCTGGCGGCACCCTCGGTGCACGAGGCGCTCGCCGTCCTTCGCCGCCATCCCGCGCTCCACGCCGACCTGACGCCGGTGGTCTTCCACCCCGTGCCGCTGGTCCGGGGCGACCTTGCCGGGGTGGCGGATAAGATCCTCTTCGGCTCGGACCTCCCCAGCCTGGGCATCCCTTTCGCCGAGGTCGTGGCACACGTGCGCGGGCTCGGGCTCGAGGCCCAGGAGGAACAGGCCGTCTTCTCGGGGAACGCAGATCGACTGGTGCCGCCGCGATGACGCGGGCGGGGCGTCGACGCCCGGACACGTCCGCCCCTCTCACCCGAATCCACCGCGTTTGAACCCTGGCTACATGCGCCGATGACTACAACGAGGGATCATCGCGACTTAGACATTGAAGGTTGGGCTGCCGTTCCGTAGAACCCGCGCGCAAAGTCTGCGTCCTCCCCCCGATTGCCAGGCAACGAGATGCCCCTCTTCCCACGCTGGACGAATACGGTCTCACGCCTCAGCGGCGTCCTGCTGCTGGCGCTCCCCGCGGTCGCGATTGCCGGACTGATGATCGTGGTCCGGTCGACCTGGGGAACGAAGCAGAACCGCGAGGTCGTCCAGCCGATCCAGTTCGACCACCGTCACCACGTCGGCGACGAGGGCATCGACTGCCGCTACTGCCACTACACCGTGGAGAAGAGCCCGTACCCCGGCATCCCCTCGACCACCATCTGCATGAGCTGCCACGCGCAGGTGTGGAACCGGAGCCCGCTGCTCGGCCTGGTGCGGGAGTACTACTTCAAGGACCGGCCCATCCCCTGGAACTCGGTCCACAACCTTCCCGACTACGTCTACTTCAATCACGCGATCCACGTGAACAAGGGCGTGGGCTGCGTCACCTGCCACGGCCGGTTGGACCAGATGGCGCTCGTCAACCAGAAGGCGCCGCTCTCCATGGGCTGGTGCCTGGACTGCCACAGGAACCCCGAGCCGCAGCTCCGACCGGTGGAGTTCATCACCAGCATGAGCTGGCAGCCGGATCCGGGCGTCGACCGCCAGAAGCTCGGGGCGCAGCTGGCCCAGCAGTACAACGTGCACACCCGCATCTCCTGCGACGCATGCCACCGATGACCACTCCCCGGTTCCCGTTGCCCGTCCTCGGCGCCAGCACCCCCGTCGAGCCCCAGGCCCTCGAGCCCCTCGCGCTCCCGGACGAGGCCAGCTTCCATCCCGGCCGTCAGCCCGGCACCGAGCACGGATACGGTCGGACCTACTGGCGCAGCCTGGAGGAGCAGGCCCGGGGAGAGGCAGCGCTCCCCCAGCGCGACCAGGAGTTCCCCCCCGGCGCCTTCGACGTGCCGAAGGGCTTCGCCCGTCGTGACTTCCTGCAGCTGATGGGCGCCTCGGTGGCGCTGGCGGGTCTCACCGCCTGCACCGAGAAGCCGGTCGAGAAGATCCTCGCCTACACCAAGGCGCCGGACGGGCTGTTCCCCGGGAACCCGCTGCACTACGCCTCGGCGCTGGTCCACGAGGGTCTGGCGGCTGGCATCCTCACCACCAGCTGGGAGGGGCGCCCGGTGAAGGTGGAGGGCAACCCCACCCACCCCGTCTCCCGTGGGTCGACGGGCCCGCACGCCCAGGCCGAGCTGGCCTCGATGTACGACCCGTTCCGGGCCCGCGTGCTGAAGGAGCGCGGCGCCGGCCGGAGCTGGCGCGGATTCCGCGAGTCGATGCGCGTGCGCGGCGCGGCCTGGGAGAAGGACGGCGGCGCCGGACTGCGCTTCCTCCTCGGCCCCACCAGCTCGCTCCTCACCGCCTCGCTGCGCGACGCCATCCTCCAGCGCTTCCCGCAGGCGAAGTTCCACGCCTGGAGCGCGATGCCCCGCGACGCGGTGTACGAGGGCACGGCGCTGGCCTTCGGCAAGGCGATGGAGCCGCACTTCTCCATCGAGAAGGCGGACGTCATCGTCTCGCTGGACGCGGACTTCCTCGAAGCCCGCCCGGACACGCTCGACCAGAACCTGGGCTTCGCCAACCGCCGTGAGCCGCAGCACCCGCAGGGTCTGAACCGGCTCTACGTGGTCGAGCCGCGGTTCAGCATCACCGGTGGCATGGCGGACCACCGGCTCCGCCTGCGCAGCGCGGACATGGAGGGCCTCGCCCTCGCGCTGGCCGCCGAGCTGGGCAAGACGGTTCCCGCGCTCGCGGGGTACCGGAGCCCCGCGCCGCTCTCCGCAGAGCGCGCGAAGTTCGTCACCGCAGTCGCGAAGGACCTCGCAGGCAAGCGCGGCGCCTCGGTGGTCATGGCCGGTGAGCGGCAGACGGCGCTGACCCACGCGGTGACCCACGCGATCAACGCGGCGCTCGGCAACGTCGGTACCACGGTGACCTTCAGCGAACCGGCGCTCCTGGACACCGCCACCGGACGCGCGGGGTGGCAGTCGCTGGTGGACGCGCTCCAGGGCGGCAAGGTGGACACGCTGGTCATCACCGCCTGGAACCCGGTCTTCACCGCGCCCGGCGACGTCGATCTGGTGGGCCTCCTCAAGAAGGTGCCCAACGCCGTCTACCTCGGGCTCAACGACGACGAGACCTCGCGGGAGGTGAACTGGTTCCTCCCCGCGGCGCACCCCTTCGAGGCCTGGGGCGACGCGCGGAGCCGCGAGGGCACCCTCTCCATCGTCCAGCCGCTCATCCAGCCGCTGTTCGGGGGCATCTCCGAGGCCGAGCTGCTCGGGGCCTTCCTCACCGACGAGGCCAAGCCGTACGACCGGCTCAAGTCGCTCCACGCCGCGCGGGCCAAGGGCGACTTCGACAGCGAGTGGGAGGTCTGGCTGGCCAGCGGCGTGGTCCCCGGGACGGCGAGCCCCGTGGTGGCGCCCACCCTGCAGGCGGACCGCGTGCGCGCGGCTGCCGGACAGGCCCGCCCGGCCCCGGCCGGCGTCGAGCTGGACCTGGTGCACGACTACAAGATCCTCGACGGTCGCTACGCGCTGAACAGCTGGCTCCAGGAGCTGCCGGACCCGATCACCAAGATCACCTGGGACAACGTGGCCCAGGTCGGCCCGGGCATGGCGAAGCAGATGGGCATCGAGAACGGCGACCTGCTGCTCCTGTCCGTCTCCGGCCGCTCGGTGCAGGTACCGGCGTGGGTGCAGCCCGGCCACTCGGACGAGGCGGTCACCGTCTCCATCGGGTACGGCCGGAAGCAGCACACCCTGGGGGTGAAGGACGCGGACGAGCCGGTGGTGGTGGGGCACGACGTGTACCCGCTCCGGAGCGCGGCGTCGCCGTGGTTCGCGACCGGGCTGGAGATCAAGAAGGTGGGCAAGGAGTACCCGCTCAGCTTCACCCAGGTCCACAACACCACCGATGGCCGGGCCATCGCCCTGATGCAGGGCATCGAGGAGTTCGAGAAGCACCCCGAGGCGGTGGAGCTCCGGCCCACCATGAAGCGGGCCAACGGGACGGAGCTGGAGGGGAACACCAACGCCTCGATCCAGCCGCTGATCGACTACTCGAAGCAGCAATACCGGTGGGCCATGGCGGTGGACATGAGCCGTTGCACCGGGTGCAGCGCCTGCGTCGTCGCCTGCCAGGCGGAGAACAACATCCCGGTGGTGGGCAAGTACCAGGTGGGCCGGGGCCGGGAGATGCACTGGATCCGGATGGACCGGTACTACTCCGGCCCGGCGGAGTCACCGGAGATGGTGACCCAGCCCATGTTCTGCCAGCACTGCGAGACCGCGCCGTGCGAGTACGTGTGCCCGGTGAACGCCACCGTCCACTCGGACGAGGGGCTCAACGACATGGTCTACAACCGGTGCATCGGCACCCGGTACTGCTCGAACAACTGCCCCTACAAGGTCCGCCACTTCAACTACCTCCACTGGACGCAGGACAAGAGCCAGGTGGAGAAGATGATGCAGAACCCGGACGTGACGGTCCGGGCGCGCGGGGTGATGGAGAAGTGCACCTACTGCGTGCAGCGGATCGAGCGGACCCGCATCGCGTCGCGCATCGAGAACCGGACCATCGGTGACGGGGAGCTGAAATCGGCCTGTCAGCAGGCCTGCCCCACCAACGCGCTGACCTTCGGCTCGCTCCACGACCCGAACACCCAGGTCAGCCAGCGCCACGCCGACCCGCGCCGCTTCGACGTGCTGCACGAGCTGAACACCAAGCCGCGAACCGTCTACCTGACCAAGATCAAGAACCCCAACCCGGAGCTCGGCTGATGGCCGCCGAACACGCCGCCGCGGCGCTCGCCGCAGACTCCCTGGACACCGCCCCGCTGCTGGTGGGCAAGCAGGACAACACCACCCTCACCGGCAACCTGCTCGCCCACGTCTGGGCGCGACCGGACAAGGGCTGGCTGCTCTCGTTCGTCATCGCCCTCTCCGGAACGGGCGCGCTCGCCCTGGCGGTGACGGTCACCCTGGTCGAGGGCATCGGCGCCTGGGGCAACAACATCCCCGTCGGCTGGGCCTTCGACATCACCAACTTCGTCTGGTGGATCGGCATCGGTCACGCCGGGACGCTGATCAGCGCGATCCTCTTCTTGTTCCAGCAGAAGTGGCGAACGGCAATCAACCGCTTCAGCGAGGCGATGACCATCTTCGCGGTGATGTGCGCGGGCCTGTTCCCGCTGCTTCACACCGGCCGGCCGTGGTTCGCGTACTTCATGTTCCCGTACCCGAGCACGCTCAACATGTGGCCGCAGTTCAAGAGCCCGCTGATCTGGGACGTGTTCGCGGTCTCGACCTACTTCACCGTCTCGCTGCTCTTTTGGTACCTGGGGCTCATCCCCGACCTGGCGTCCCTGCGCGACGCGAGCAAGAGCCCCATCCAGCGGAAGATCTACGGCATCTTCGCCCTCGGCTGGCGCGGCTCGGGACGGCACTGGCACAACTACAAGGTCGGCTACCTCCTGCTCGCCGGCCTCTCCACCCCGCTGGTGGTGAGCGTCCACACCATCGTGTCCTTCGACTTCGCGGTGTCCGTCCTCCCCGGCTGGCACACCACGATCTTCCCGCCCTACTTCGTGGCCGGCGCAGTGTTCTCCGGCTTCGCCATGGTGATGACCTGGATGGTGCCCGCCCGGCACTTCCTGGGCCTCAAGCACGTCATCACCATGAGGCACCTGGAGAACATGAACAAGATCATCCTCGCGACGGGGATGCTCGTCTCCTACGGCTACCTGATGGAGCACTTCATCGCCTGGTACTCGGGGAACAAGTTCGAGTGGTTCGTCTTCTTCAACCGGGCGACCGGGCCGTACCGCGGCGTGTATTACCTGATGCTCTTCTGCAACGTGCTCACCCCGCAGATCTTCTGGTTCAAGCGGGCCCGCACGTCGATTCCGATCATGTTCATCGCCAGCATCTTCGTGAACATCGGGATGTGGTGCGAGCGGTTCGTGATCATCGTCACCTCGCTCCACCGCGACTTCCTGCCGGCGTCCTGGGACATGTACTACCCGACCTGGGTGGACATCACGCTGTTCCTGGGAACCATCGGCTTCTTCAGCACCCTGTTCATTCTGTTCCTCAAGTTCGTGCCGGCGGTCGCGGTGAGCGAGGTGAAGGAGCTCAACGAGGAGCTCCAGCACCGCCCCGCCCCGGTCACCGTGGTCACCGGAGCCTGATCGATGGAACACGCCGCAGAACATGCTGGGCCGCTCGGCAAGACCTACGTCCTGGGGCGCTTCCCCACCGGCGAGGCGCTGGTGGACGCCTGCTACAAGGTGCGGGAGAAGGGCTTCGAGTCCATCGACACCCACTCGCCGTACCCGCTGCACGGCGGAGACGAGGCGCTCGGACTCGGCCCGAGCCGCGTTCCCCGCATCGCGCTCGCCGGCGGGCTGACCGGGATGGCCGGGGGCTATTCGATGATGGTGTACATGAACGCGGTCAACTGGCCGATCAACGTCGGCGGCCGTCCGCCCCACGCGCCGCTCTCGTTCATCCCCATCACCTTCGAGACCACGGTGCTGCTCGCCGCGCTGTCCATCTTCTTCGGGCTGCTGGCGCTGATGCGGCTGCCCCAGCCGTACCACGCGGTGTTCGAATCCGAGGAGTTCAGGAGCGCGGTGAACGACGGCTTCTGGCTCAGCGTGGCGCTCCCCGCCGGAAGGGACGGCAAGGACGCGAGCGGACTCCTCTCCCAGCTCGGCGCCAAGGAGATCAGCACGGTCCAGGAGGCAGTCGGATGAGGACCGTTCTCTTCCTCCTCGGCGTGGGCGTGCTCTCCGGCTGCAGCTGCGCGGGGACCAGGGCGAGCGACGTGCTCCAGCGCATGGAGGTGCAGGACAAGATCCTGCCCTACGCCCACAACGACTTCTTCGCCGACGGGCGCGGGATGCGCACCCCGGTCGAGGGCACCGTGTCTCGCGAGGCGGTGGTGGGCGCGCCCGGCATCACCACCGGCATGGTGAACGGCGAGCTGGTCACCCAGATCCCCATCCCGGTCACCCCCCAGCTCCTGGCGCGCGGTCGTCATCGCTACGAGATCGTCTGCTCCAACTGCCACGGGCTGGTGGGCAATGGCGACAGCATGGTCGCCGACAACATGGCCACCCGGCTCCCGCCCTCGCTGGTGGCGCTGGGCTTCAGGCCGGCGGGGTTCTTCTACCAGGCCATCACCCAGGGTTACGGGCTGATGCCGTCGTTCTCCGGTGAGATTCCCACCGACGAGCGCTGGGCGGTGGTGGCCTACGTGCAGGCGCTGCAGCTCAGCCAGAACGCGCCGGTGAACACGCTGCCAGCCGATGTGCAGCGCCGGCTCCGGGAGGGGCAGTCATGGTCGAGGTAGGACCCACCACCGTCACCCAGGACCGGCTGAAGCCCGGCGGCCGCACCTTCATCCTCGCCGCGGGGCTGGGAGTGGCGGGACTCGTGCTGACCGCCATCGGCTATGGAATTGGCGGCGCGGACCGGCCGGTCGTCCTGGCGGGCTACCTCATCGCCTTCGCCTACTGGCTGGGCATCGGCATCGCGGCGAGCATCTGGAACGCGGTGTTCCACGCCTCGGCGGCGCGGTGGATGACGGTGTTCCGCCGGGTCTTCGAGACGATGGGAGCGGCGATCCCCATCTTCGTGCTGCTGTTCGTGCCCATCGCCCTGGGGATGACCCAGCTGTTCCCCTGGGTGAACCCGTCGAACAAGATGAGCCCCGAGCAGCTCGAGCTGCTCACCCACAAGGCGGCCTGGCTCAACGTGCCCGGCTTCCTCATCCGGGCGGCCATCTACTTCGCGATCTGGGTGGTGGTGAACCAGCTGCTCCGGGGCTGGTCGCTCCGGCAGGACGCCGAAGGTGGCCTGGAGCCGACCCGGCGCATGCGCCGCTACGGCTCGGGGGCGCTGCCCTTCCTCGGGCTGTCCATCACCTTTGCCGGCTTCGACTGGCTGATGTCGGTGGACCCGTTCTGGTATTCCACCATCTTCGGTGCGTACTACTTCGCGGGCAGCTTCCTGGCCTGCATCGCGCTGCTCACGCTGATCACCGTCCGGACCCGGAACGAGCAGCGCCAGTTCGGCGGGCTGGTCACCCGGCATCACACCCACAACCTGGGCAAGCTGATGCTGGCCTTCACCGCCTTCTGGACCTACATCGCCTTCAGCCAGTTCATGCTCATCTGGATCGCCAACCTCCCCGAGGAGGCAGCCTGGTACGTGGTCCGGATGAAGGGCGGCTGGCAGAGCGTCGGCATCTTCCTGATCGTCACCCACTTCATCATCCCGTTCTTCACGCTCCTCTCGCGAGGGCTGAAGTTCGATCCGCGGGGCCTGGGATTCGTCTCGGTGTGGATCCTGGTGGTGCACTGGGTGGACCTCAACTGGCTGGTGATGCCCGCGCTGCACCCCGAGGGCTTCTTCGTCCACTGGACGGGCATCACCGCGATGATCGGGGTGGGCGGAATCGCCATCGCCTTCGCCCGGTGGCGCGCCGCCGGCCACTTCACCATTCCGGTCAAGGACCCGTACCTGGCCGACTCGCTGAGGTATTCGCAGGCATGAGCACCACCGCGCAGAGCCAGCACCCGCCGGGCGGGCACGGCACCGCCGCCGAGGTGGCCCAGGCCCAGCAGCAGATGAACTGGGCGTGGATCCTCGGGATCGGCGTGGCGTCGATCCTCATCTTCGCCGCGGCCACGGTCTGGTCGACGCACATCCTCAACTCCACCCGCGCCGAGATGCAGCCCGGCGGCCCGCCTCCACTCCCCAAGCAGGTGGACCAGTATGAGGTTGGCATCGTGAACCAGCGGGTCTTCGCCCTGGACCAGCGGGCGGCCCAGAAGCGCCTCCAGCAGATGGAGCGGCTCCGCAGCTACGGCTGGGTGGACCGGGAATCCGGCGTGGCGCACATCCCGATCGACGAGGCGATGCAGATGTTCCTCGCCGGTCAGGCCAAGAAGGGCGGCCAGCCGAAGTGAGCCGGACCCGGGCCATCGCGCTTCTCCTGTGCGCGCTCCTGCCGCTGTCGGCCGGGGCCCAGGTGAACGTGCCTGCCCCGATGCAGGGCGTGGACGTCATCGAGCAGCTCGGTGACCGGGTGCCAGACGAGGGCCGGCTGATCGACTCGGAAGGGCAGCCCTTCCGACTGGCGGACGAGCTCCACCGCGGCAAGCCGGTGGTGCTGGCGCTGGTCTACTACCGCTGCCCGCAGCTCTGCTCGCTCGTGCTCTCCAGCCTCACCCGGGCGCTCCGCGGCTCGGGGATGACGCTGGGCCAGGACTACCGCGCGGTGGTGGTCAGCATCGACCCGAACGAGACGCCGCGCGACGCGGCCGAGTCGAAGCGGGGGCACATGCAGTCGCTCGGCGTGTCGCCCACCACGGCCGACTGGCGGTTCGCCACCGCGACCGAGCCGGTCATCCAGGCGCTCGCCAGGGCCACCGGGTTCACCTACCGGTACGACGCGCCGAGCAAGCAGTTCGCTCACCCGGCCGTGACCTTCGTGCTGTCGGACGACGGCCGGCTGTCGCGTTACCTGTACGGCATCGAGTACCCGGCGCAGGACATGAAGCTGGCCCTGGTCGAGGCCGGGAAGGGGAAGGTCGGCACTGCGTTCGATCGCGTGCTCCTCACCTGCTTCAAGTACGACCCGGCGAAGCGGAGTTATGGCCCCTACGTGCTGGCGTTCATCCGCATCGGGGCCCTGCTTGTCTTCGCCGCGCTGGTGGTTCTACTGACGGTGCTCTGGAGGCAGGACTTGAAGCTGAGGAAGCGACGGGGTGCGACGGCATGAACGAGATCATGAGGCGGCTGCTGTTCTTGCCCGAGCAGGCATCGACCTTCGCCAAGGACGTCGACCACCTTCACTACTTCGTGATCATCGTGACGATGATCGCCAGCTTCGGCGTCGGCCTGACCGCCATCGCCTTCTTCTGGAAGTTCCGGCGCCGCAGCGAAGACCAGGCGACGCCGTTCGTCGCGCCGACCGCGATGTTCGAGGTGCTGGCGATCAGCGTGCCGCTCACGTTCTTCCTCTGGTGGTTCGCGATCGGCTTCAAGGACTTCGTGAAGCTCACCTCGCCGCCCCCGGACGCGATGGACGTCTACGTGATGGGCAAGCAGTGGATGTGGAAGTTCGCCTACCCCGAGGGCCCCAACGCGATCGGCGTGCTCCACGTCCCGGCGAACCGCCCGGTGCGGCTGCTCATCACCTCTCGTGACGTCATCCACTCGGTGTTCATCCCCGCCTTCCGGGTGAAGATGGACGCCCAGCCGGGTCGCTACACCGAGACCTGGTTCACCGCCACCAAGCCGGGTCGCTACCAGATCCTCTGTACCGAGTACTGCGGCGCCCAGCACAGCAAGATGTGGGGCGAGGTCGTGGTGATGGCCCCCGAGGCCTTCGACGAGTGGATCAAGGAGCAGCAGCGGGGCCTGGTCAGCCGACAGGACGTCCTCGCCGACGAGACCAGCCAGGTGACGCCGCAGGGGAGCCTCGCTCAGTGGGGCAAGCAGGTCGCGGTGTACCAGGGCTGTCTCCGCTGCCACAACGTGAACAGCACCGAGCCGGCCACCGGCCCGAGCTGGGTGGATCTGTACCAGCAGCGGACCAAGCTCACCGACGGACGGGAGATCATCGCCGACGAGGCGTACCTCACCGAGTCGATGATGGAGCCGACGGCGAAGATCGTCGCCGGCTATCAGCCACTGATGCCCAGCTACCAGGGCAAGCTCAGCGGGCCCGAGGCCGCCGCGCTGGTGGAGTACATCAAGAGCCTCCGGTCCGACCGGACCGTGCAGCTCACCGGAGGTGAGGAATGACCGCGCCGATCACCACCACCTCCATGGCGCCCGCCGGCCCCGTGTTCCCGAAGAAGCACTACCTGAACGACGGGACCACCGTCCGCTCGTGGCTCCTGACCCACGACCACAAGCGGATCGCCATCCTCTACCTGATCTCGGTGCTCATCGCCCTGTTCCTGGGCGGCGTCTTCGCCATGGTCATCCGGCTCGAGCTGCTGACCCCGGGGCCGACGCTCATCGAGGCGCTGACCTACAACCGGATGTTCACGCTGCACGGCCTGGTCATGATCTTCATGTTCATGATCCCCGCCATCCCCGGCGTGTTCGGGAACTTCTTCCTCCCGATCATGCTGGGGGCGAAGGACGTGGCGTTCCCCAAGTGGAACCTGACCTCGTACTACGTGTACCTCGCCGGCTCGGCGCTGATGCTCTGGGGCCTGATCACCGGCGGCGCGGACACCGGCTGGACCTTCTACACGCCCTACAGCACCACCACGACCACCAACATCGCGCCGGTGATGCTGGGGGTGTTCGTCATCGGGTTCAGCTCGATCCTCACCGGGCTGAACTTCATCGTCACCATCCACACCCTGCGCGCTCCGGGTGTGACCTGGTTCAAGATGCCCCTGTTCGTCTGGTCGATCTACGCGACCAGCATCATCCAGGTGCTGGCCACGCCGGTGCTCGGGCTCACCACCCTGCTGGTCGCGGCGGAGCACACCTTCGGCTTCGGCTTCTTCGATCCGGCGCGCGGGGGTGACCCGATCCTCTTCCAGCACCTGTTCTGGTTCTACAGCCACCCGGCCGTCTACATCATGGTGCTGCCGGCCATGGGGGTGATCAGCGAGACCATCTGCGCGTACTCGAGGAAGAACATCTTCGGCTACAAGATGATCGCCATGAGCTCACTGGGCATCGCCTTCGTGGGCTTCTTCGCCTGGGGCCACCACCTCTTCACCTCCGGCCAGAGCGCCTTCGACGCCGGGGCGTTCGGGGCGATCTCGATGCTGGTGGGGGTGTTCACCGCGATCAAGGTCTTCAACTGGGTGGGCACGCTGTACAAGGGCTCGATCGTCTTCACCGCGCCCTTCGCGTACATCTGCGGCTTCCTCTTCTTCCTGGTGTTCGGCGGGATGACCGGCGTGGCGCTGGCCACGGTGTCGCTGGACGTGCACTGGCAGGACACCTACTTCGTGGTCGCGCACTTTCACTTCATCATGGTGGGCGCGGTGATGATGGGTTTCCTCTCCGGCCTCCACTACTGGTTCCCCAAGATGTTCGGCCGGAAGTACCCCGAGAACTGGGCGCTCCTGGCGGCGGGGCTCATCGTCCTCGGGTTCAACGCGACGTTCATCCCCCAGTTCCTCCTGGGGAACGCGGGCATGCCCCGGCGCTACTACGAGTACCCGGAGCGGTTCGCCGCCCTGAACGTGGCCTCCACCGCCGGCGCCTCGCTGCTGGCCTTCGGCTTCGTCATCATCGCCATCTATCTGGCGGTGTCGCTGAAGTACGGCGAGGTGGCGGGCCGCAACCCCTGGGGGAGCCGCGGCTACGAGTGGGACGTGCCCTCCCCGCCCCCGACCGAGAACTTCGACCAGGTCCCCGTCTTCACCCGGGGTCCCCACGAGTACCAGGACGTCCCGGAGGAGCTCGGCAAGGTGGGCCATGCAATCTAGCGCCACGGCGCGGAAGGTCACCGCGGAGGGCTGGCTCGAGCCGCCTCCGCTGCCGCACCACTACGACACCGTCGAGAATCACCAGAGCGCGCTGCGCTTCGGGATGTGGCTCTTCCTCGGGACGGAGGTGCTGCTCTTCGCAGGCATCTTCGTCGGGTACTTCGTCTTCCGGGCCTACTTCCCCGAGTCCTTCGAGCAGGCGGCGCGGCACCTCAGCGTGAAGCTGGGGACGGCGAACACCCTGCTCCTCCTGACCTCGAGCCTCACGGTGGCGCTCGCTCACCACAACGCCGAGCGCGGCAAGAACCGGAACGCGTTCTGGCTGCTGATGGCCTCGGTGGTCATGGGCGCAGGGTTCCTCTGCATCAAGGCGGTGGAGTACGCCGAGAAGTTCCGGGAGGGAGCGCTGCCCGGGAAGCACTTCCGGTTCTCGGAGATCACCGCTCCGGGAGGGCCGATATTCTACGTGGTCTACTTCTTCTCCACCGGCCTCCACGCGATCCACGTCGTCATCGGGATGAGCCTGCTCACCTGGGTGGCCGTCCGGTGCTGGCGGAAGGAGTTCTCGCCCGGGTACTACGCGCCGGTCGAGAACGCCGGGCTCTACTGGCACCTGGTGGACCTGGTGTGGATCTTCCTCTACCCGCTGCTCTACCTGGTCTGACCCATGGCCTCGCTCACC
>Ga0208851_1000347_pt1 | contig 21094 bp, 23 predicted proteins | sample NGESurshal092012_FD_184481 | JGI IMG/M metagenome (GOLD analysis project Ga0208851, IMG submission 184481) | Arctic peat soil microbial communities from Barrow, Alaska - NGEE Surface sample 415-2 shallow-092012 (SPAdes) | ecosystem: Environmental > Terrestrial > Soil > Wetlands > Peat ... | reverse complement strand
TGCGGACCCAGTGCGGACCCAGTAGATCTGAGTCAGGTCGTCCCCCCGAACGAAAGAAGTCCCCGCAACGCAGGGACTTCGCCAGAGCCCTCCATCGGACTCGAACCGATGACCCCTTCCTTACCATGGAAGTGCTCTACCAACTGAGCTAGGAGGGCGGGTTTGCGGCTCGGAGGTTAGCGCGTCGCGGCCGTGGGCCGGGCCGCCGGCGGTCAGGTCAGGAGCCCGAGGCGCTGGGCGCGCTGGACGGCCTCGGCGCGATTGCGGACCTCGAGCTTGCGGTACAGGCCGCTGGTGTGCTCCTTGACGGTGTGCGGGGAGAGGAAGAGCGACCCGGCGATCTCGCGGTTCGTCGCACCGGAGGCGATCAGCTCGAGAACCTCGCGCTCGCGCGCGGTCAGCTCGAGGCCGGTCGGCGGACTCTGCGGCGGGAAGACCGTCATGCCCATGCCGACCATCCGCACGGCGTTGGCGACATCGGCCGCCGGCCAGTCCTTGAGCACGAACCCGGCCGCGCCGGCGGCGCGCGCGGCGCTGGGCGAGATGCGGCCCGCGCCGGAGATCAGCAGCACCTTCGGCGGGACGTCGAGCGTGCGCAGGCGCTCGGTGATCTCCGCGCCCGACTCGCGCCCCATGAAGAGGTCGACGAGCGCGACGTGCGGCTCGTAGCGCCGCGCCAGCGCGACGGCCTGGTCGCCGGTGCGCGCGCTGAGCGTGCGCTCGACCCAGCCGAGCTGCCCGAGCATCACGCGAAAGCCCCAGTGAACGACGTCGTGGTCGTCGACGACGAGCACGCGCAGGCGCCGCTGGGGCTGAACGCCGGTCCCGCCGTTCTCAGCGACCACCTGACACCACCAGCCGCACCTGCCAATCGCCGGGCTCGCGCTCGCCGAACTCGAGGATCCCGCCGTGCTGGAGCGCCTCCAGCGCCGCCAGCCGCAGCCCCATGCCGGAGACGCGCCGGGTGCGCTCGCTGACGCCGTCGTTGCGCACCTCCAGGACGAACGCGCCGTCGTCGTCGGCGATGCGCACCCGCACGCTCGTCGGCCGCGCGTGCTTGTGCGCGTTGCGCACCGCCTCGGTCAGCACGGACTGCGCGAGCGGCTCGAGGTCGGCGGGCACCCTCGCCGGATCGCCGTACTCGAGCACGACGCCGAGATCCGGATGCTCGGCACCGAGCCGCTGCAGCTCGTCGGCCAGCGTCGTCTGCGTCGGGCGCGAGTCGCGGCCCAGCGGGCGCTGGAGCGCGACGCGCAGGTCCGCCAGCGCCGCCTGCAACTCGTCGGAGGAGCGCGCGCGGGCCTCCTCGCCGAGCGGCCCCTCGCCCGACAGCGCGAGCGACACGCCGAAGAGGCGCTGGATGACCCCGTCGTGGATCTCGCGCGCCATGTCGATCTTCGCCTCGAGCTCGCGGGCGCGTTGGGCCTGGTAGGTCGCGATCCGCGCCGTGGCGGCCAGCGCCGCCGTCTTGCCGAGCATCCACAGGGCGTCGCGCTCGGACTCCGAGAGGCCAGGGCGGTCGGCGGGGCGGTCGGCGATGATGACGCCCATCCAGCGCCCGGCGGCGGCGACCGGCGCGATCACGAGCCCGGCCTCGCTGACGAGCGGCGCGAACTCGCTCGGGACCTCGACGTCGCCCTGGATCTCGACGACGCGATCCTCCTCCAGTGCCTGGCGCGCCGCCGCGAGCGTCTCGACGGTGAAGAACCCCTCCTCGAACACGGCGATGTCGATGCCGTGCGCACCGGCCGCACGGACCTTCCGGCGGGCAGCGTCGTAGCGGAAGATGACCGCCCGATCGACGGCGGAGAGCTCGCAGATCGCGGCGCACAGCCCGCTGTAGAACGACAGGCCGTCGCCGTCGGCGAGCGCCGTCTCGTCCGGGATCCCCGCGAGGACGTCGACGAAGGCGTCGAGCGCCTGGATGTGGACGCCGGACTCGGCCGTCATCGAGCTGTCGCGACCATCAGCGACAGGCGCAGCAGCTGCTCGGGCAGCAGCTCGACGGTGCGTTCGTGACCGCATACCGTGCAACAGCATCGCGCATGGCCGTCCTCCGAGTCACCCTCCAGCGCGACGACGGCGACGGCATGGAGGCAGAGCGGGCACGACAGCGAGGCCTCGACGAGCGCGTCGACGTCGTCCGTGCGGAATGTGGCGACTTCTGCCATGAGCGCACCGTAGAGGCGGATCGGCCCCGGCCGGCCCTGCGCCGCAGCACAACCCCCCGACCCGGGGGTGGGCGCGGGATACGCGGAGGAGACGTGCGTATCCCGCGCCGCCAAACCCGGGGGTCAGCCGGGGTCCACCACCGCACGTCGTGCATGCGGCGGTCCGGTTCAGGTTCGTCCTCGTCGGGCCGGGCGGCAAGCGGGGCCCGATCGGCGACCCCCGATCGGGGGGTCGATGAACTAGCCTGGCGCCATGACGAGCGCCGGTACCGTGATCGCCATCCACCTGGCCGCCGCGACCGAGGCGCCGCCGTTCGCGGTCGAGCGCGCCGAGGCGGTCGCCGGCACCGGCCTGCGGGGCGACCGCTACTTCGAGCCGGGTGCCGCGGCCGCGCGGCAGCTCACGCTGATCGAGGCCGAGGAGCTCGAGCACCTCGCCGCCGAGCACGGGATCGCGCTGGCGCCCGGCGGCTCGCGCCGCCAGATCACGACGCGCGGCGTGCGGCTCAACCCGCTCGTCGGACGGCGCTTCCGCGTCGGCGACGTCGAGTGCCGCGGGATCGAGCTGTGCGAGCCGTGCACCGACCTGCAGCGGACGACCGGCGAGCCGGCGATCCTGCGCGCGTTCGTCCACCGCGCCGGCCTCAACGCGGAGATCCTGACGAGCCGCGCGATCGCCGTCGGCGCGCCGATCGTCGTCCTCGGCGAGGACTGAGGCGGCCGGCGGACTTCAGCCGGCGGCGGCCCCGTCCGATACGGTCTGCAGAGCTTCCATGCCGGTCTTCCCCATCCGCACGAAGCTTTCGGCCCTCATGGCTGCGGTGGTGCTCGTCGTCGCCGCGCCGGTGGCTCCCGCGTTCGCGAAGGGCCACCTGCTCAAGAAGCCCACCTGGCTGCCGAAGGTGACGATCACCGAGTACTACCCCGCTCCCGAGTGGTGGTTCGTCGGCGCGCAGGTCCTCACACCCGGCCTGGACCGCAAGAGCCGCGTCGACTGGCTGTACTCCGCGCACGGCGTGTCGATGGAGGGCGACGGCGTCGGCCTCGATGGAAAGCCCTACCACATCGCGTCGGTCGGCTCGAGCGGCTGGATCACCAAGGGCGGCAAGTCCGCGCGCTTCGGCTCGGGCTCGTCGATCTTCGCTCCGTTCTGGCGTGCCGAGGGCTTCTGGCGCAACAGCAACGGCGACGTCACCTTCCCGCTCGAGACCGGCGGCTGGTTCGACGGCGTGGGGAAGCACTACCGGGCGCCGACCGACATCACCTTCGCCGCCGGCGCCTCGCGCCCGCTGCGCTACTACCGCAGCATCGCCGTCGATCCGAACCTGATCCCGCTCGGCAGTCTCGTCTACGTGCCGGCCTACAAGCCGCTGAACAGGGATGGCTGGTTCCGCGCCGACGACACCGGCGGGGCGATCATCGGACGCCACATCGACGTCTACCGCCGCCCGCCGGAGAGCTCCTCCGACCAGGGCCGCTTCCTGCAGAACCGCCGCATCTTCGTCGTGCCGAAGGACAAGGTCGCCGCCTACGTCAGGGGCGTCCACGGCGGCGCCGTCGCCGCCGCTGCGGGCGCCCGGCCGCTGCCGCCGGCGAGCCTGCTCGGCCCGCCGCCGCCCGCGCTGCTGCGCCCCCGCTGAGCCGTCCGCGCTGCGACGCGCCAGGTTGCGGCGCGGCCTTGCTACCGCTTCAGGGTCAGGCGCACGTCGTACCCCAGCAGTTCGGGCACGGTGACGAACGTGTAGCCGCGGGCGCGCAGCGCCGCGACCATCTGGGGAATCGCCGCGAGCGTCTGCGAGCGGTTCCCGCCGCCGTCGTGATCAAGGATGATCGCGCCCGGGCCGGTCTGCGCGAGCACCCGGCCGACGATCACGCCGGTGCCCGGCGTCGCCCAGTCGGCCGGGTCGACGCTCCACAGAACCGAGGTCATGCCCTGCGCGCGCACGCGCGCCACGAGGTCGGCCCCGGTCGCCCTGTAAGGCGGGCGGAAGAGGCACGGCGTGAACCCGGTCGCCCTGCGGATCGCCGCGTTCGTGCGCACCAGCTCGTCGGTCGCGGCCGGGCCGCCCGCGCCGAGGTTCGCGTGATCCCAGCTGTGGTTGCCGATCGCATCCCCGGCGGCGAGCACCCGCCGCGCGAGCGCCGGCTCGGCCTGAACCTGGCGGCCGATCATGAAGAACGTCGCCGGCACGCCGAGCCGGTGCAGCTCGTCGACGAACGCGGGCGTGTCGGCCGCGGGGCCGTCGTCGTAGGTCAGCGCGATCCGCTTCCCGCGCGGGCCGCTGAGGACCTGCGCCGGGCCCGTCGCGGTGCAGCCGGTGACGACCGTCCGCCAGACCCGTCCGGCGAACGATCCGCTGTCCGGGACGCGGTCCACGCAGCTGGCCGCGGGGGGGAGCGCGGGCGTCGGCGAGGTTGGAGTCGCGGTCCCGTCGTCGGGGCTGACGCCGCCGTTCAGCGCGCTGCGCGCCCCCGTCGCGCCGCAGCTCGCGGCGCGCGCGTAGACGCGCCAGCGCAGCGGCCCCGGCGCGAGGCCGAGCGCGGCCGGCTCGACGCGGATCGCGAGCCGTCCCGCGGTCGGCTGCCCGACGCTGCCGACGACGGTCCGCGCGCCGACGCGCAGCTGCCAGGCGGTGTCCGAGCGCGTGACGCACAGGCGCAGCGCCGCGCCGTCGGCGGGCTCGAAGCGGGCGCAGAGCTCGCCGCCGGCGGCCGCCGAGAGCTGCTCGGGGTCGATCGGCGCTGCGGCCTGGACGGTCAGGACGAGGTTGCGCGCCTGCTGCCCGAGCGCGGCGCCCGTCAGGTCCAGCGCGGCGCCCTCGGCCGGGTCGGCGTGCAGGCCGCCGCCGGCGGACGCGGACGCCTGCGCGGCCGGCGCCGCCCATCCGCACAGCAGCGCGGTCGCCGCCACAAGGAGGGCCGTACCGCGGAACCCGCGTGGGGTGAGCGAGCGCACCATGACGACAGTGGGCGCGGAGCCGGTGGGCTCCGCGCCCGCCGTGCCCTACTGCTTCGCCGCAGTGACCTTCTTGAGGTCGACGTCGAACACGAGCGCCGCGTTCGCCGGGATCGTCGGCGGCTGACCCTGAGCGCCATAGGCGAGGTCCGCCGGGATGATGAGGCGGCGACGACCGCCGACCTTCATGCCCACGATGCCCTGGTCCCAGCCCGGGATGACCTGGCCACCGCCGAGCGCGAAGTCGAACGCCTTGTTGCGCTTCCAGGAGCTGTCGAACTCCTTGCCGTTGTCGCGGAGCACGCCGACGTACTGCATGCTCACCTGGTCACCGGCGGCGGCGGTCGCGCCCTTGCCGACGATCAGGTCCTGAGCGACGAGGGAGGTCGGCGCCGCGCCCGTCTGCTTCGGGATCACCGGCTTCTTGTTGATGTCGGCCTCGCCGGCGCTGGGCTTGACGACGACGGCCTTGACCGTGGGCGTCGCGACGTCGGTGACGGTCGGCGGGTTCTTGAGCTCGGCCTGGGCCTGTTGCGCGGCCTTGTCGGCCTGGCTCTGCTGCGTGCTGCTGCCGCAGGCGGCGAGCACGAGCGCGGCGAACGCCACGATCAGGGCGAGGGTCATGGGACGGATGAGCTTGTTCATGAGGCCGCGGTTGATACCACGCCGCGAGCTTGGGCGCGCCACCGGGTCAGTCGAGCATGCGCGCGAGCGAGATGCGCGTGACCCGCCCGGCGCCGCCGATCGAGAAGTCCGTGACGATCTGCCCGGCCTTCTGGACACCGACGACGCAGTGGCGGTAGCCGAACTCCTCCAGGCACCTGGCGCCCGCCACGCGCTGGCGGACGGTCGCCTCGCTGGAGCCGACGCCGACGCCGCGCGCGGTGCGCTCGCGGTGGCTGGTCGTCGTGATCGTCACCGCCTCCGCGCTGGACTGCACGCCGTCGAAACGGACCGTCACGAGGCCGAACGTCAGCGTCAGCGTCGCGCCGATCCCCGGCTGCTTGCCCTTGACGCGCGCGTCCGGCCTTCCGAGCACCGCCTGCACCTGCGCCGGCGTCATGCCCAGCGCGACCCCGCGGATCGACACCTGCGGGATCAGGCGCAGCACACGCGGGGTCAGCGACGGGCCGGCGGCCCCGGCGGTTGCGGGCAGGGCGAGGAGGAGGACCAGCACGGGGAGGGCACGGCGCACGGGATGCATGATGGTGCGTCGCGCGGCGCGATGCGCCAGTGCCCGCCGGAGCGACCGGAGCCCCGCGCCGGCGGGGCTCCTGATCCGATGGAGGGAGCAGGATTCGAACCTGCGTAGGCAGAGCCAACGGGTTTACAGCCCGTCTCCTTTAACCACTCGGACATCCCTCCGGGGACCCAGACCGAGCGTCTGAGCGCGCAGATGGTAGCGCGGGCGATCGTGGCAGCGCTGCGCCCCGGCAGCGCGAAGGCCGGTCGCAGCGACCGGCCTTCACCCTTCCCATCTCCTCCTGAGACGACTGGTCAGCAGGCGTCGCGCAGCCGCTGCGCCTCGGGCAGCGACTCGAGCTTCTTCAGCGTGTGGTTCTCGATCTGGCGGATCCGCTCGCGTGTGACGTTGAACGCGCGGCCGACCTCCTCGAGCGTCCGCGGGCGTCCGCCCGTCAGCCCGAAGCGCATCTCGATGACCTCGCGCTCGCGCGACGGAAGCGCCTGCAGCGCCCGGTGCACGTTCTCCTTGCGCAGGTTCTCCGAAGCGAGCTCGAACGGCGACTCGGCAGTCTGGTCCTCGACGAAGTCGCCCAGCTCGGACTCCTCCTCCTCGCCGATCGGCTTCTCGAGAGAGATCGGCTGCTGGCTCATGCGCAGGATGTCGCGCACCTCGCGCGGCGTGCAGTCCAGCTCCTTGGCGATCTCCTCGGGCGAGGGCTCGCGGCCGAGCGTCTGCACGAGCTGGCGCTCGACGTGGACGACCTTGTTGAGCTTCTCGACCATGTGGACGGGGATGCGGATCGTGCGGCCCTTGTCGGCGATCGCGCGGGTGACCGCCTGGCGGATCCACCAGGTCGCGTACGTCGAGAACTTGTAGCCGCGGCGGTAGTCGAACTTCTCGACAGCGCGGATCAGCCCGAGCGAGCCCTCCTGGATCAGATCCAGGAACGTCAGGCCGCGCCCGAGGTAGCCCTTGGCGATCGAGACGACGAGCCGTAGGTTCGCCTCCACCATCTGCTGCTTGGCCTGCATGTCGCCGCGCTCGATGAGCTTGGCGAGCTCGACCTCCTGGGCGGCGGTCAGCAGCGAGACGCGGCCGATCGAGCGCAGGTACAGGCGCAGCGAGTCGAGGCTCGGCTCGACCGTCAGGTCGATCTCCGGCTTCTTGCGCGGGTCGCTCGCCTTGGCGCCGCGCTCCGGCGGGCCCTCCGTGGTCGGCGGCGCCGGAGCCGCGAGCCCCGTGCCGTCGTTCTGCATGAGATCGATGCCGAGCTCCTCGAAGTGCGCGTGCAGCTCGCGCACCTGCTCCTTCGTGACATCGACCTCTTCGAGGCAGGCCGTGACCTGCTCGATCGTCAGGTAGCCGCGCTCCTGGCCGTCGGCGACGAGCTGGCGGAGCTCATCGAGCTCCCAGATCGGCGCTTCGTCAGCGAGCAGGCCCTCGCTCTTGGTGGTGGTCAATCCCCTGGTCCTTCGCGACGACTCTCAGGACGGCCCATCTCGACCCGCCCCCTCCCGTGGTGCCCTCGTATCCGACCCTTCCCTCACATCTCTTCCCGCTCCTCCGTTCGGCTGAACCATGGTGTCCTCACGTGCGTAGACGAAGGGGTTCCAGTCGAAGAGTGCGTGATTGATAGCACAAGCTCCGGGACCTGCCCAGATACCCTCAACCCTCCTCCTCGAAGCCAGGTGCACCATGGAGCCCTCCGCCCTCACCCACGACCCTGACGTCCAGAACCGCGCGCCGGCGATCCACGTCTCGCTCTCGCGCGTCGGCGTGACCGGCGTGGAGAAGGTGATCCGCATCGGCGCGCCGGGCGCCGAGCAGGCCTTCCACGCCAAGCTCGAGTGCTTCGTCGACCTCGGCCCGCGCCAGAAGGGCGCGCACATGTCGCGCTTCGAGGAGGTCGTCAACGAGGCGATCGGCGAGGCCATCTTCGGACGCACGCGCCTGCGCGCCGAACTGCTCGCCCAGCAGATCGCCGAGAGCGTGCGCGAGCGCCAGGACGCGCTGCGCGCCGAGGTGACGATCGAGGCGCGCTACCCCGAGCACAAGCCCGCGCCGGTGTCGGGGATCCTCACGCAGGAGATCTACACGCTGTACGGCTCGGCGGTCGCCTCCGAGCGGGGCACGCGGCGCCTCGTCGGCGTGGCCGCGCAGGGCCTGACCGCGTGCCCGTGCGCGCAGGAGCTCGTCGCCGCCTCTGCACGCGAGCGCCTCTCCGAGGACGGCTTCAGCGGCTCGGAGATCGAGCGGATCCTCGAGGCGGTCCCCGTCGCCACGCACAACCAGCGTGGCCTGGGCACCCTCCAGATCGGCTGCGTCGAGGACGCGCCCGTCGACGTCCTCGCACAGGACCTCCTGGACATCGTCGAGGGCTCGATGTCGAGCGAGATCTACGAGCTGATGAAGCGCTCTGACGAGGGCGCCGTCGTCGAGAAGGCCCACCGTCGCCCGCGCTTCGTCGAGGACTGCGTGCGCGAGATGATCAAGGGCGTCGTCGACCGCTACGGCGAACTCGGCGACCGCACCTTCGTGTCCGCGCGCCAGGAGAACCTCGAGACGATCCACCAGCACAACGTCGTCGCCGAGCGCTTCGGCCTCCTCGGCGAGCTGCGCGGCGAGCTCACGACGAACGAGCACCTGCGCCACCACACGTCGATGCGCGAGTGGCTCGACGCGGCCGGCGCCTGAGCGAGCCAGTCCGGCACAGCCGGCGGTGCCGCGGGAGGCTCAGCACGCGCGCCACCTCTACCGCTTCGCACACCCCACGAGCGCCCCGAGCACCGGCGTCTCGACGGACACCAGCGGGAACGCGTTCGGCTGCTCGTAGACGCGCCGCCCGACGTCGCCACCGAGCGACGGGGCGTCGGGGTTCGAGAGCACGAGGATCGCGTAGGAGCGGTCGGGCGGCTGGAGCAGCACGCCGTTCGTGCGCCCGTAGTCCCAGCGGCGCACCGGGCGCAGCGCACCCGCCTCGACGTCGGCGCGCGCGACGTTCAGCGCCGCGCTGTTGTGGGCGACCAGCAGGCCGGCCTTGTTCACGCAGGCGGTGATGTCGTTCGGGACCGGATCGCGGTTGTGCAGCACCACGTACACGGCCGTCCCGATCGTCGCGGTGGCGACGACGACGAGCAGGGCGAGCGCCCACTTCACCGGGCGCGGCTCCTGCGTGCCTGGGCGCGCCGCGCGTCCGCCTCGCGCAGCAGGCGGCGCATCCCGAAGAAGTAGTCCACGCCGCTGACCAGCGTGATCGCGACCATCAGGTAGACGAGGCCGTCGACCCAGACCGGCGAGGGGTCGATGAGGATCAGCAGGAAGATCGTCAGCACCTGGACCGCGGTCTTGACCTTGCCCCACCAGTTCGCGGCGATCACGACGCCCTCGCCCCGTGCGGCCATCCGCGCCACGGTGACGGCGAACTCGCGCGCGATGATCACCATCGCCACCCACGCGTCGAGCCGCCCGAGCGAGACGAGCGACAGCAGCGCCGCGATGATCAGCAGCTTGTCCGCCACGGGGTCCATGAGCTTGCCGAACGTCGTGACTGCGTCGCGCGAGCGCGCGAGGTAGCCGTCGATCGCGTCGGTGAACGAGGCGATCCCGAACACCACCGCGGCGATGACGTCGCTCGCCTCACCGCCCGTGCCGAGCAGGGCGACGACGAGCACCGGCACCAGCAGGATGCGCAGGACGGTCAGGGCGTTGGGCAGGTTCAGCGTGAACACGCGCCCGCAAGTATCGCGGTCGCGAGCCCGGACACGCCGCTCACGCGTCCAGCGTGGCCTCCACGCGCTGCGTCGAGGCTCCCCGTGTGACGCCGACGCTGGCGGCGACGACGAGCGCGATCGCAACGATCTCGCGCGCCCCCAGCCCCTGGCCGAGCACGAGGAAGCCCGCCAGCGCCGCGACCGCCGGCTCGAGCGACATCAGCACCCCGAAGACCCGCGCGGGCATGCGCCGCAGCGCCTCGGTCTCCAGCGAGTACGGGATGACCGAGCTGAGCAGTGCCACGGCGAAGCCGGACAGCAGCAGCGACGGCGTCAGCAGCGCGCCGCCCGCCTCGGCGATCCCGGGGATGATCGGGATCAGCGCGGCGACGACCATCGCCATCGCCAGCCCCTCGCCGGCGTCGAAGACGCGCCCGGCGCGCTCGGCGAGCAGGATGTAGCCGGCCCAGCACGCCGCGGCGGCGAGCGCGAACACGAGGCCGAGCGCGTCGATCCCGCCACCGGATCCCGGCGCGGCGAGCAGCACCACGCCGCACACGGCGAGCACCACCCAGACGTAGTCCACGCGCCGGCGTGAGAGCGCCGTGGCCACGCCGATCGGGCCGAGGAACTCGACGGTCACCGCGACGCCGAGCGGGACGCGGTCAAGCGCCTCGTAGAAGAGGAGGTTCATCGCGCCGAGCGTGAGGCCGAAGGCGCCCGCCAGGCGCAGGTGCGCCCACGGGTGCGCGCGCGGGTCCGGCCGCCACGCGACCACGAGCACGATCGCCGCGAAGCCCAGGCGCAGCGCCGACGTGCCCGACGGCCCGAGCCGGTCGAACAGCGTCGCCGCCAGCGCGGCGCCGAACTGGATCGACGTCACGCCGAGCAGGACGAGCGCGACCGGCGGCACCGGGTCGAGCGCCGGGATGCCGCGGCCCGCCGGCGTCGGCGGGGCGGTTGGTTCGGCGGGTGCCACGGGGCCCATCCCACCACCTTCGCAGCCTCGGGAGCCGAGGGCCCGGCCTCGCTACGGTTCGGTCATGGAACAGCGCACACTCGGAACCAGCGGCCCCACCGTCTCCGCCATCGGCCTGGGCTGCATGGGCATGAGCGCCTTCTACGGCACGACCGACGAGGGCGAGGCGCTCGCGACGATCCACCGCGCCCTGGAGCTCGGCTGCACGCTGCTCGACACCGCGGAGATGTACGGGCCGCACACGAACGAGCAGCTCGTCGGCCGTGCGCTCGCCGGCCGCCGCGACGAGGCGGTCGTGGCGACGAAGTTCGGCATCCGCTGGGCGCCGACCGACGAGGACCCGACGCGCCGCCTGATCGACGGCTCGCCGGAGAACGTGCGGCGCTCGATCGAGGGCTCGCTGCAGCGCCTCGGCACCGATCACGTCGACCTCTACTACCAGCACCGCATCGACCCGAACACCCCGATCGAGGAGACGGTCGGAGCGCTCGGCGAGCTCGTCGCCGAGGGCAAGGTCCGCCATCTCGGGCTGAGCGAGGCCTCCGCCGAGACGATCCGTCGCGCGCACGCCGCGCACCCGATCGCCGCCGTGCAGACCGAGTACTCGCTGTGGTCGCGCGACCTCGAGGCCGAGGTCCTCCCCACGCTGCGCGAGCTCGGCATCGGGCTCGTCGCCTACTCCCCGCTGGGCCGCGGCTTCCTCAGCGGGCGCTTCAGCTCGACGGACGAGCTCGACGAGCACGACTTCCGCCGCCGCCAGCCGCGCTTCTCGGACGAGAACATCGAGGCCAACCGGCGGCTCGTCGCGAAGATCGCCGAGCTCGCCGCCGAGAAGGAGTGCACGAGCGGGCAGCTCGCGCTCGCCTGGGTGCTGGCGCAGGGCGAGGACATCGTCCCGATCCCCGGCACGAAGCGACGCACGTACCTCGAGGAGAACCTCGCCGCCGCCGACATCGAGCTGTCCGCCGAGGACCTGGCGCGCATCGACGCCGAGGTCCCCGCGCCGGCCGGCGAGCGCTACGACCGCTCCGGCATGACGACGCTCAACCACTGACCGGCGCAGCGGGTCGCGGACCCCGTCGCGCTAGGGTCCCCTGGTGCCCCTGATCCCCATGGTCATCGAGCAGACCGCGCGCGGTGAGCGCGAGTACGACATCTACTCGCGCCTGCTCAACGATCGGATCATCTTCCTGGGCCAGCAGGTCGATGACCAGATCGCGAACCTCGTCGTCGCCCAGCTCCTGCATCTGGAGTCCCAGGACCCGGACAAGGACATCTCGATCTACATCAACTCCCCCGGCGGCTCGATCTACGCCGGCATGGCGATCTACGACACGATGCAGTTCATCAAGCCGGACGTGTCGACGATCTGCTGCGGGATCGCGATGTCGATGGGCTCCCTGCTCCTGGCGGCCGGCGCGCCGGGCAAGCGCATGTCGCTGCCCAACAGCCGCATCCTGATCCACCAGCCCTCAGCGGGTTTCGAGGGCCAGTCCACGGACATCGAGATCCACGCCCGCGAGATCCTCAAGATGCGCGACACGATCGACGGCCTCTACGCCCACCACACGGGCAAGTCGGTCGAGCAGGCGCACGAGGACATGCTGCGCGACCGCTTCTTCACCGCCGAGCAGGCCGTCGAGTACGGCCTGATCGACCGCGTTCTCGAACCGCACTAGTACACGCGGCCGTACGTTCTGCGGGTTTCGGCGGCGCGCGGCGCCCCCGGTCCGGCCCTCCTACAGGTCGTAGAGCGCGGTGTACTTCCCGCGCAGATAGTCCAGCAGCGGCTCGGGGTCCAGATCGCTGCCGGTGGCCTGGCGCAGCAGTTCCGGCGGGTCGAGCCGGCGGCCGTGGTGATGGATCGTGCGGCGCAGCCAGTCGCGCAGCTGCGAGCAGTCCCCTGCCTGCAGCGCGGCGTCGAGGCCCGGCAGCTCGCGCCGGGCGGCCGCCCAGAGCTGGCCGGAGACGACGTTGCCCAGCGCGTAGGTCGGGAAGTACCCGAGCTCGCCGTAGCTCCAGTGGATGTCCTGCAGGCAGCCATGACGGTCGTCGGGGACCTCGACGCCGAGCATGTCGCGCGTCCGCTCGTTCCAGGCCGCCGGGACGTCGGCGACCGCCAGCGTCCCCTCGATCAGCGCGACCTCGAGCTCAAAGCGCAGGATCACGTGGAGCGCGTAGGTCGCCTCGTCCGCGTCGACGCGGATCAGGGTCGGGTGCACGGCGTTGATCGAGCGGTGGAAGTCCTCGAGCGGGACGTCGGCGAGCGCCTGCGGGAAGAGGGCCTGCGCCCGCGGGTACCAGTGCTCCCAGAACGGCCACGAGCGCCCGACCTGGTTCTCCCAGGTGCGGCTCTGCGACTCGTGGATGCCGAGCGAGACGCCCGTCCCCAGCGTCGTGCGGTCGAGCGCCGGATCGACGCCGGCCTCGTAGAGCCCGTGGCCGACCTCGTGCATCACCGCGAAGATGCCGCTGAGGTCCGCCTCGCTCCAGCGCGCCGTGACGCGCACGTCGCTGCGCGCGATCGACTGAGCGAACGGGTGCACCGCGTCGTCGATCCGCCACGCGTCGTCCTCGAAGCCGAAGCTGCGGGCGATCTCCAGGCCGAGCGTGCGCTGCTCGGCGACCGGGAACGGGCCCGGCAGCGGCGCAGGCGCCGGCCGCTCGGCGATCGCCTCGACGAGCGGCACGAGCCCGGCGCGCAGCCGCGCGAAGACGTCGCGCACGCCGGCCGTGGTGGCGCCGGGCTCGTAGCCGTCGAGCAGCGCGTCGTACGGGTGCGCGAAGTCCGGGAAGCAGGCCGCGACCTCGCGCCGCAGCTCGACCTGGCGCTCCAGGTGCGGCCGGAAGCGCGCGAAGTCGGACTCCTCACGGGCCTGCATCCACGCCGGGATCGCGTCGGCATTGGCGTGCGCGATCGCGACGACGAGCTCGCCGGGGATCCGTGTCGCGCGGTCGCGGTCGCGGCGGGCGACGCGCGCGATCACGGCGTCGTCGGGCAGTGCGCCCGGGGCGCCGGCCGCGGCCGCGGCCGCATCGATCAGCTCGCCGAGCGTCGCGTCGGCCGCGCGCTCGTGGGCGAGCCGCTCGAGCGTCGCCGTCAGCTCGCCGCGCGACTCCGCGCCGCGCTTCGGCATGACCGTCTCGCGGTCCCACCCCAGCAGCGCGATCGTCGTGCCGAGGTCGGCCAGCTCGGCGAGGCGCTCGCGCAGCGCCGTCGCGGCCTGACGGCCGTTCACGGACTCAGGTGATGACATGCTCGATCTCCCCCAGCGACTCGATCTCGATGCGCACCGTATCCCCGGCCGCCAGGAACTGCGGCGGGTCGAGCGCCATCCCCACCCCGCTCGGCGTGCCGGTGAGGATCAGGTCGCCCGGCTCGAGCGTGATGGTCTCGGCGATGAACTCGATGATCTCCGGGATCGAGAAGACGAGGTCCGAGGTCGAGGCGTCCTGGCGCAGCTCGCCGTTGACCCAGGTGCGCAGCGTCAGGTCCTCCGGGTCCTCGACCTCGTCGGCGGTCGTGACCCACGGGCCGAACGGGCAGAACGTGTCGGCGCCCTTCGCCCGCGTCCACTGCGACTCGCGACCCTGCAGGTCGCGCGCGCTCACGTCGTCGGCGACGGCGTAGCCGGCGACGCTGTTGCCCGGGCCGAGGACCACGGCGAGCTCGCCCTCGTAGTCCAGGCGCCGCACGACCGGCGGGGTGACGACCGGGCCGCCGGGCGGCGCGACGGACGTCGGCAGCTTCATGAAGACGATCGGCACCTCCGGCAGCTCGCGGCCCTGCTCGGCCGCGTGCGCCCGGTAGTTCAGGCCGATGCCGAAGATCGCGCGCGGCGTGTACGGCGCGAGCAGCGTCACCTCGCCGAGCGCGAACGCCTCCCCCGCAGCCGGCGTACGCTCGCCCGAGGCCAGGCGCTCCAGGACGGTGGTGCCGTCGGCGAACGCGACGACGTGCTCGCCGTCGACCTGACCGGCTCGGGCGGGGCCGCCGCCGGGCGGGAGGAACGTCGCGAGCTTCACGGCCGTGCAGCCTAGCTGCGGGCGAGGGCGGCGAGCGCCGCCCGCACGGCGACGTCGCGCTCACGCGCGTCGTCCTGCGTCCAGCGCCAGCCGACGGGCGCGTCGATCGCGAACGTCGGCCGGCGATGGCTCTGGACCACGTCGACGTCGATCGCCACGCCCACGACGCCGTCCAGGCCCTCGAGTGGATCGGCGACGACACGTGCGCGCCCGTGGGCCGTGCACGCCACGTCGCCCGCGGCGAGGATCGCCACCGCGACGCGCGGGTTCGCCCGCAGGCGCTCGAGCGAGCCGCGCCGCCCGCCGAGCGCGAGCAGGATCAGGGCGTCGCCGGCGCGCAGTGCCGTCGAGACCGGGATGGCGTGCGGCTCCGGGCCGGAGGTCGCCAGGATCGTGACCGTGCCGGGCGGCCAGTCCGGGAGGGGCTCGTCGGACATCGCGCGAGCGTAGATGGCGCCGACGCACGGCGTCCCCCGCCCGCGTCCTGCGACCATGGTGGTGATGCCCTTCCCCATCCAGCTCGCGGCCGCCGGCGGCGGCTCCTCCGGCTTCGGCGGCGGGGGCGGTGGCGGCGGCGGCTTCTCCGGCGGCGGCGGCGGTGGCGGCGTCTACATCGGCGGCGGCTCGGGCAGCGGCATCGTCCTGCTGATCCTCGTGATCGCCGTCATCGGCTTCTTCCTCTTCACGACGATCGCCACGTGGCTGATGGTGCGCAAGATGCGCGCGCGGCTCGATGAGCGCGACCGCCGCGTGCGGACCGCCTCCGCCGAGGCCGCCGAGGACGACGCCGCATTCACCGCCGAGCGCGTGACCCAGGACGCCGCCGTCATGTTCCACGCGATTCAGGGCGCCTGGGACGCGCGCGACGAGCGCACGCTCGCGACGATGGTCGGCGACGACCTGCTCGCGGAGTGGCACCGGCGCCTCGGGGACTTCGAGCGCAAGGGCTGGCACAACCGCGTGCGCGTCGTCAGCGGGCCCGAGGTCAAGTACGTCGGGCTCGTCAACCGCGAGGCCGACGCCGACGACCGGATCGTCCTGCACATCGACGCGCAGCTCGAGGACTACGTCGAGCTGCCCAACGGGATGCGCATGCAGCACAGCGGGCAGAGCTCGTCGGTCACCCACTGCAGCGAGTACTGGACGCTCGGAAAGCGCGACGCCCGCTGGATCCTCGTGTCGATCGAGCAGGATGCCGAAGGCCGCCACAACCTCGACGCGCCGATCGTCGCCTCGCCCTGGAGCGACGAGGAGCGCCTGCACGACGCGGCGCTCGTCGAGGGCGCCGTCGCCGACGGTGCGACGGGGACGCGTTTCGCGACGGCGGAGCTCGTCGACGTCGACCTCGCCGCCGACGCCCGCGCGCAGGCCCTCGACCTCTCGCTCGTCGACGGGCGCTTCGCCCCCGACGTGCTGGCCGCCGCGGCGCGGCGGGCCGCCGAGGGCTGGGCGGAGGCCGTCGACGGCGCCGACGCGCCGCTCGAGGCGGTCGCCACCCGCGAGGCCGTCGACGCCCTGCTGTACGCCGGCGACGCCAGCCGCGCGACGCGCCTGGTCGTCCGCGGCCCGCGCGTCGAGCAGGTCCAGATCGCCGAGCTGACGCCGACGCCGGAGCCCGCGCGCATGACGCTGGCGGTCCGCGTGTGCGGCCGCCGCTACGTCGAGGACCGCGACACGGCCGCCGTCATGTCCGGCTCCAAGGACCGCGAGAGCACCTTCACCGAGCACTGGACGATGGCGCTCGACGGCAGCGACGAGACCCCCTGGCGGCTCGTCGGCGTCGCCTGAGCGCCGCTCTGGACAAAGCGCCCCGGGCAACGTGTTCCGCTGCGGACGGGGTGACCTGCTCCGCCCTGCACTACGCTCCGGCGACCGTTGGACATCCTGTCGGCGGAGCAGTGCGACATGGCGAACTCCGGTGAGGAAGAGCGCGTGCAGGCAGCGGCCGCGACGACGGCGTCATCCGCCACCCCGGACATCCGGCTCGTCGACCTCGAGAAGCGCTTCGGCGACTTCACAGCGGTCGACCACATCGCGCTCGACGTCGCGCCCGGTGAGTTCTTCACGATGCTCGGCCCGTCGGGGTCCGGCAAGACGACGACGCTGCGCCTGATCGCCGGGTTCGAGGTCCCGGACTCCGGCCGCGTCGAGCTCGCCGGCGAGAACGTCGCGCGCCGTCCGCCCTTCGAGCGCGACGTGAACACCGTCTTCCAGGACTACGCGCTGTTCCCGCACATGACGGTGCTGGACAACGTCGCCTACGGCCTGAAGATCCGCAAGGTCGGCCGCCGCGAGCGCCGCGCCCGCGCGCAGGAAGCGCTCGCGATGGTGCGCCTGCCGGACGTCGGCGGCCGCAAGCCCTCCCAGCTCTCCGGCGGCCAGCGCCAGCGCGTCGCGCTCGCCCGCGCGATCGTCAACCGCCCGCGGGTGCTGCTGCTCGACGAGCCGCTGGGCGCGCTGGACCTCAAGCTGCGCGAGAACATGCAGGTCGAGCTCAAGCGCATCCAGCAGGACGTCGGCATCACGTTCGTCTACGTCACGCACGACCAGGACGAGGCGCTCTCGATGAGCGACCGCCTGGCCGTCTTCAACAACGGGCGCATCGAGCAGGTCGGCACGCCGGCCGAGGTCTACGAGCATCCGGCGAACGAGTTCGTCGCCGGGTTCGTCGGCATCTCGAACGTCATCGAGCGCGACGGCACGCGCTTCACGATCCGGCCCGAGAAGGTGCGGATCCTGGAGGAGGGCGACGCCAGCGACGGCCTGCACGTCGAGGACGGCACCGTCGTCGACGCAAGCTACGTCGGGCAGGCCACGCGCTACGGGATCGCGCTCGAGCAGGGTGGCGAGATCGTCGTCACGCGCCAGAACTTCGAGACCTCGCACGAAGAGGCCCGCATGATGAGCGGGCGGCGGGTCCGCGTCGGCTGGCGCCAGAGCCAGGCCTACACCATCGAGACAGCAGCCAAGCACCCTGAGGAGGGAGCATGAAGCGCATCAGCGTCTACGCGGTCATCGCGGTGATCGTCTCGCTCGGCATCGCAGCGTGCGGTTCGAGCAGCAGCAGCAGTTCCTCCGGCAATGCGGAGTTCCAGGTCCCGAAGGTGCCGATCGCGAACACGATCGGCAAGGGCGAGGGCCAGCTGAACATCGTCAACTGGGTCGGCTACGCCGAGGACGGCTCGACCGACAAGAAGGTCAACTGGGTGGGGCCGTTCGAGCAGCAGACGGGCTGCAAGGTCAACTCGAAGGTCGCGGCGACCTCCGACGAGATGGTCACGCTGATGCGGACCGGCAACTACGACGGCGTGTCGGCCTCCGGCAACGCCTCGGTGCGCCTGATCGCCGGCGGCGACGTGCGGCCGATCGACACGAAGATCCTCACGAACTGGCCGCAGATCGACCCGCTCGTGAAGTACAAGCCCTACAACTCGGTCAACGGCCAGATGTACGGCGCGCCGCACGGCTTCGGCGCGAACATGCTCGCCTACAACACGAAGGCGATCACGCCGGCACCGACGAGCTGGAGCGTCATCTACGACCCGGCCAACAAGGGCAAGGTCACGATCTACGACGACCCGATCACGATCGCCGACGCGGCCGTCTACCTCGCCGCCACACAGCCGAGCCTGGGGATCAAGGACCCCTACGAGCTCGACCAGAAGCAGTTCGACGCCTCGGTCGCGCTGCTGAAGAAGCAGCGCCCGCTGATCGGGCAGTTCTGGGGTGACGTCACCAAGCAGCAGCAGGGCTTCGCGCAGGGCGACCTGAACGTCGGGTCGATCTGGCAGTACACGGCGAACCTGCTGACCGCCGACAAGCAGCCGATCGCCACGACGCTCCCGACGGAGGGGGCCACCGGCTGGTCGGACACCTGGATGCTGTCCACGAAGGCCAAGCACCCCAACTGCATGCTCGAGTGGATGAACTACATCCAGACGCCGAAGGTGCAGGCGCAGGTCGCCGAGTGGTTCGGCGAGGCGCCGGCCAACCTCAAGGCCTGCCAGTACACGCAGGACACGTCGTTCTGCAAGACCTACCACTCCGGCGACAGGGCCTACTTCGACAAGGTGAAGTTCTGGGCGACGCCGACGAAGAACTGCCGCGACGGGCGCGGCAACATCTGCGTGGACTACTCGCAGTGGGTCCAGGCCTGGACCGACATCAAGGGCTAGGGGCGGACGCACCCGTTGTCCGCCCGACCGGCGACAGCGCCTGAGAAGCGCCCCGCGCGCGGGCACCCGCTCGCGGGGCTCTTCTGGCGCATCCGCGGCCTGCGCGTCGGGTCGCTGCTGGCCGCCCCGCTGGGCTGGCTCGGGGTCGTCTATCTCGGGTCGCTCGTCGTCCTGCTGATCGCCTCGTTCTGGACGCTGAACGAGTTCAGCGGGCTCATCGTCAAGGGCTTCAGCCTCGACAACTACAAGACGATCATCACCGAGCCCGTCTACCGGCGGATCGTGCTGCGCACGGTCTCGCTGGCGGCACTGGTGACGATCACCGACATCGTGCTCGCGTTCCCGATCGCCTTCTACATGGCGCGCGTGGCGGGCACGCGCTCGAAGGGGCTGCTCGTGGTCGGCGTGCTGATGCCGCTGTGGGCGAGCTACCTCGTGAAGGTCTACTCGTGGCGCACGATGCTCTCCACGGACGGCGTCATCAACTGGCTGCTCGACCCGTTCGGCCTGCACGTCCCCACCTCGGGCTACATCCGCGTGTGGATCGTGATGGCCTATCTCTGGCTGCCGTACATGATCCTGCCGCTCTACGCGGGCCTGGAGCGCATCCCCAACTCGCTGCTCGACGCCTCGGGCGACCTCGGCGCGCGGCCGTGGCGCACCTTCCGGGCCGTCGTGCTGCCGCTCGCCCTGCCGGCGATCGCCGCGGGCTCGATCTTCACCTTCTCGCTGACGCTCGGCGACTACATCACGCCGCAGCTCGTCAGCAACACACAGTTCATCGGCAACGTCGTCTACGCGAACGTCGGCGTCGCGAACAACCTGCCGCTGGCCTCCGCGTTCGCCACGGTGCCGATCCTGATCATGCTGATCTACCTGTTCATCGTCCGGCGCCTGGGCGCCTTCGAGGCGCTGTGATGCCCGTCTCCGGCGGCACGAAGTGGATCCTGCGGATCGGCTCGGCGATCACGCTCGCCTTCCTGTACTTCCCACTCGTCGTGATCGGCATCTACGCCTTCAACACGACGCGCGTGCAGACGTGGCCGCCCGCGAGCCTGTCGACGCGCTGGTTCAGCGACGCGTTCCACAACACGGGCGTGCGCGACGCGCTGTGGACGAGCGTGCGCGTCGGCCTCGCCGCCACGGCGCTGGCGCTGATCCTCGGCACGCTCGCCGCCTACGCGCTGGCGCGCTACGACTTCTTCGGCAAGGAGTCGGTGTCGTTCCTGATCGTGCTGCCGATCGCGCTGCCCGGCATCGTCACCGGCATGGCGCTGAACGCGACGTTCACGCAGATCCTCCACGTCAGCCTCGCGGTCTGGACGATCGTCGTCGCGCATGTGACGTTCTGCATCGTCGTGATCTTCAACAACGTCGTCGCGCGGCTCAGACGCACGCCGGCGTCCTTCGAGGAGGCCGGCGCCGACCTCGGCGCGGTCCCGCGACGCACGTTCGTCGACATCACATTCCCGCAGATGCGCTCGGCCCTGATCGCGGGCGCGCTGCTGGCGTTCGCGCTGAGCTTCGACGAGGTGATCGTCACGACGTTCACCGCGGGCAGCACCGAGACGCTGCCGATCTGGATCCTCTCGAACCTCCAGCGCCCCAACCAGCTGCCGGTCGTCAACGTCGTCGCCGTCTGCGTCGTCGTCCTCTCGATCATCCCGGTCTACATCGCCCAGCGCCTCTCGAACGACCCGGTGACGGCGGTCGGCACCGTCACGGACATCCCGGCCGGGCCGGGGAACTAGTACACGCGGCCGTAAGTTCTGCGGGTTTCGGCGGCGCGCGCTCGCGCCTGAGGCCCGTCGGCGTCCGGCCCCGTGCCACCGGCACGGGGCCGGAACACCGCCGACGCGACGCCCCCGCGATCGCGCTCTGCGAGGTCTAG
>Ga0208851_1000346_pt1 | contig 21096 bp, 21 predicted proteins | sample NGESurshal092012_FD_184481 | JGI IMG/M metagenome (GOLD analysis project Ga0208851, IMG submission 184481) | Arctic peat soil microbial communities from Barrow, Alaska - NGEE Surface sample 415-2 shallow-092012 (SPAdes) | ecosystem: Environmental > Terrestrial > Soil > Wetlands > Peat ... | reverse complement strand
GCTTTCCAGTCCCCCGGCCACGAGCCAGACCGCGAGGGGAACGAGCACGTTGTCCGTCGCCCTCGGCGCGACCGCTTCCGCCATCGCCGCCGCGACGCCGGCTCCCAGCACACGTCCGGCCGTGAGGGGCGCACCGTAGAGCAGCGCCGCCATCGCCGTTCCGTGCGCGGCGAGCCACGCGACCACCACCGAGCCCTCGAGGCTCTTCGTCTTCGCCCAGGGCACCCGGTATCGGTGGCGTCCCCAGAGCCGGCCGACGAGCCCGCCGAGCCCGTCACCGAGTGCCAGGGCGAGCAGGGCAGCCGCCGCCGGGAACGGCGCGTGCCCGAGCAGCCCGATCGCGGTGAACAGCGCTGCGGAGAGCGCGTACAGCACGAGCCCCGACCACGCCTCCCCTTCCCCGGACACCGCCCGCTCGAGCTTCCCCGCCGCCGCAAAACGACGCGCCAGCTGCGGAACCGCGAGCAGGAGCACGGCGCCGGCCGTCGCGACCAGGACCGGAGGCCACGGCGAGTGCCACGCCCGCCACCCGAGCGGCCACAGCCCGGCCCCCACGTGGAGCACGTCCCGCACATACGTTCGCGCGAGCCCACGGCGCGAGAGCCACAGGCACACTCCGAGCCCCCCTGCGAAGACCGCGGACCAGAGGAGAACGAGCAAGCCGTCGTGCACGGCCCACGAGCCTTGCACGCCCGCGTGTTTTGGACGTCTCTACTTCTGAGCGGGAGCGGCCGCGGGGGCAGACGGAGCGTCACTGGCCCTGGGCGCCGGAGCCGCCGAGCCGGTTGCACCAGGCGCGGCCGGAGCCGTCTGCGCCGCCGGCTTCGCGGTCAGGCTGCTGGTCACCGAACCGCGGATCCCCACGAACGACAATCCGAAGGAGGTCAGGAAGAACAGCGCCGCGCAGGCCGCGGTCAGCTTGCTGAGGAAGGTCACCGCCCCACGCCCGCCGAACGCAGAGGTCGCCGCTCCACCGCCGAGCGCTGCCCCCATCCCCGCGTCCTTCCCCGGCTGGAGGAGGATGACGAAGATCATGAAGACGCAGAGCAGGATGTGGATCACGGTGAAGAAGGTCAGCATCGCGGGGGTATTACCGTGCCGCGTCGATGATGGCCAGGAATTCCCTGGCCTTGAGGCTCGCGCCACCGACCAGCGCCCCGTCGACGTCCGGCTGTCCGAGCAGCTCCGCCGCATTGTCCGCCTTGACCGAGCCGCCGTAGAGCAACCGCACCGAATCGGCGACCGAGCGGCCGAACAGCCTCACCAGGTCCTCGCGGATGTGGGCGTGGACCTCCTGGGCCTGCACCGGCGTCGCGTTCCGCCCGGTGCCGATGGCCCACACCGGCTCGTAGGCCAGCACCATGTGCGCCATCTCGTCGACCGCCACCCCGGCCAGGCTCCCGTGGAGCTGCGCCGTGCACACCTCGAGGGTCCGGCCACCATCCCGGTCGGCCAGCGTCTCGCCGATGCACACCACCGGGCGCAGCCCCGCGTGAAGCGCCGCTCGGGCCTTCTTGCTCACCGTGGCGTCCGTCTCGCCGAAGAGCTGCCGTCGCTCGGAGTGACCCACGATGACGTGCGTGCACCCGACCGCCTTCAGCATCCCGGCGGAGATCTCACCGGTGAACGCGCCCTGCGACTCCCAGTGCACGTTCTGGGCGCCGAGCGCGATCGCGCTCCCCTCGAGCGCCCGCCCCGCGGACTCGAGCGCGGTGAAAGGCGGCGCGACCATCACCTCTGCGCGGGGGCCGGACATCCCGTCCCGGAGCTCGCGGATCAGCTCCACCGCCTCGGGTCCGGTGCGGTGCATCTTCCAGTTCCCGGCCACCAGCGGCCGGCGACGTTGCGAGGTCATCACCCCTCCTCGCTCAGGATTCGAGCGCCTTCACCCCGGGCAGCTCCTTCCCCTCGAGGAATTCGAGCGAGGCGCCACCGCCGGTCGACACGTGCGACATCTTCTTCGCCAGCCCGAACTCCTGCACCGCCGCCGCGCTGTCTCCGCCGCCCACCACCGTGGTCGCGTCACGCAGCCCGGCGATGGTCTCGGCCACGGCCTTCGTCCCCGCGGAGAAGGCCGCCACCTCGAACAGCCCCATCGGCCCGTTCCAGAGCACGGTGTGCGCGGGACGGAGGTGCTCGGCGAAGAGCGCACGCGTCCGAGGACCGATGTCCAGTCCCATCATCTCCGGCGGCAGCGCCCGCTCCTTCACCTCGCGGATGGGAGCGTTGCCCGTCGGATCGGTGCTGGCGATGTGGTCGACGGGCAGCACCAGCGACTTGCCCAGCCGCTCCGCGGCCTCGAGCGCGCGGCGCGCCACGTCCAGCTTGTCCAACTCGACGCGGCTCTTCCCGACCTCGACCCCCTGTGCCTTCAGGAAGGTGTACGCCATGGCCCCGCCGACGATCAGCGAGCTGACTCGCGGGAGCAGGCTCTCGATGACCTTGATCTTGTCCGAGACCTTCGCTCCGCCGAGCACCGCCACGTAGGGCATCGACGGCGACTTCAGGAGCTTCCCGAGGAACTCGAGCTCCTTCATCATGAGATAGCCCGCAGCCCGCTCCTTCACGAACGGCGCCATCCCCGCCGTCGAGGCGTGCGCGCGATGCGCGGTGCCGAACGCGTCCATCACCCAGACGTCGGCGTTCTCCGCCAGCTCGCGGGCGAAGGCCGGATCGTTCGCCTCCTCCTCCTTGTGGAAGCGGAGGTTCTCCAGCAGCACGACCTGGGTCGGCGTCTGGTCCTTCACCATCTTCCGCACGCCGTCGCCCACGCAGTCGTCCGCGAGCAGCACCTCGTACGGCTTCCCCAGCGCGTCCGAGAGCACGCGCGCCGCGGGCTCGAGCGACAGCTTCGGGTCCGCGCCCTTGGGCCGGCCGAGGTGCGAGGCGACGATCAGCTTCCCGCCCAGCTGCAGCACTCGCCGAAGCGTGGGGAGCGCCTCGCGGATGCGCGTGTCGTCGGTGACCTTCTGGTGCTCGTCCAGGGGGACGTTGAAGTCCACCCGGACGAAGACGCGCTTTCCGGACAGCTGCAGATCGTCGATGGAGCGGAACATGTGTGGCCGCCCTGACCTAGCCCTTCGCCATCACCAGCTTCGTCAGGTCGACCATCCGGTTGCTGAAGCCCCACTCGTTGTCGTACCAGGCCATCACCTTGGCGAGCGTTCCGTCCACGACGAAGGTGTTGGTCCCGTCGATCGTCGCCGACGCGGGGTTGCCATTGAAGTCCACCGACACCGTCTGTGCCTCGCTGTAGTCGAGCACGCCCTTCAGCGGTCCCTCGGCTGCCTTCCGGAACGCGGCGTTGATCTCCTCGGCGGTCGCCTTCTTGCCCAGCACCACCGTCAGATCCACCAGGCTCACGTTCGGCGTCGGCACGCGAACGCTGAGGCCGTGCATCTTGCCCTTCAGCGCCGGGAGCACGTCGCCGATCGCCTTCGCCGCGCCGGTGCTCGAAGGAATCATCGACAGCGCCGCCGCGCGGGCCCGCCGCAGATCCTTGTGGGTCAGGTCGAGAATCCGCTGGTCGTTGGTGTAGCTGTGGATGGTGGTCATCAGCCCGCGCTCGATGCCGAAGGTGTCGAGCAGCACCTTCGCCGTCGGCGCCAGGCAGTTGGTGGTGCACGACGCGGCGGAGAGGATGGTGTGCTTCGCCGGGTCGTACACCTCGGTGTTCACCCCGAAGGCCACGGTCACGTCCGGGCCCTTCGCCGGCGCCGAGATGATGACCTTCTTCGCCCCGGCGGCCAGGTGGCGGCTCGCCGCCTCGCGGTCGGTGAAGTGGCCGGTGCACTCGAGCACCAGGTCCACCCCCATCGCCTTCCAGGGCAGCTTGGTCGGATCCTTCTCCGCGGTGAATGCAATGCTGCGGCCGTCGACGATCATCGCCTTGTCGGTGGCGGAGACCTCGCCCGGGAAGGTGCGGTGGACGGAGTCGTACTTGAAGAGATGGGCCATCGTCGCCGGCGCATCCAGATCGTTGATGGCGACGAACTCGATGGGCTCCTTGCGAGCCAGCGCTGCCCGCAGGATGCACCGCCCGATCCGTCCGAAACCGTTGATCGCGACTTTCATGGAGGCCATGGCTCGGACCTCTAGGAGAAGCGGGACCGGAATTCAACGCTCGCAGGGGGTCGCGTTGACTGCTTCCCGGCGCTGGGCGGACTCTGTGTTCCTTCCTCCCTCGCCAATGACCGCGCCCGCCCCAGTGCCCCTCCGGAAGCCGCCCTATCCGCCCCGCCGTGGTGACGGGTTCTGGTCCTCCACCCGGCACGCCTGGAACGGCCTGGTCCACACGGTCGTGCACCAGCCGAACATGAAGGTGCACGTCGTGTCCGGAATCCTGGTCGGGCTCGTGGGCAGCGGACTTCCGCTCGGGCTGGCCGAGAAGGTGACGCTCATCTTCTGCGTGCTCCTGGTGTTCTTCGCCGAGATCCTCAACAGTGCGCTGGAGACCCTGGTCGACCTCGCCACCCAGGAATTCGACGAGAAGGCTCGGGTCACGAAGGACGCAGCCGCCGCCGCGGTGCTCGTGCTGTCCATCGGCTCGGCGGTCATCTTCGCCGCGCTCCTGGTGCACAACTGGGAAACGGTGGTGGCCAATGTCCCACGGATCGAGCGCCAGGTCGTCTTTGGGCTCCCACTGGCCGGATGCGCGGCGCTCCTCATGCGCGACCGGCCCAGGCCGTGGGCGCAGGACGCGCTCGCCTTCGCCGCCGGGCTCGCGCTCACCGCGGTGCTGGCGACCTGGACCACCAGCGTCGTGTTCACCGCGATGACGGTCGGCCTGCTGGTGCTCGCCCTGGCAGCGGCGCGTGAGCGAGGCCGGGCACGCACCCCCAGGCCGCGGGCAACAAAAAACCCTGCGGCCACATGACGGCTGCAGGGTCACTTGGAAAACTGCTTCCGCTCGCCCGGGCCTTGGCCCCGGAACCCGTCCGGAACGCGCGCGTCCGGTCGAGGGAAACCGCTGAAAGTGTAACGCAGCGCCCGCGATTGTCTACGCGGCGGGTCGGCTCTCCTCGCCATCGACCGAGCTGGCGGCCGGGGTCTTGTCCGACTCCCGGATGCCCGTGGCGACGAGGTCAATCAGCTCCGTCGCCACTGCAATCACCTGGGTCGGGGTGTAACCGCTGGAACGCAGCTGGTTGAAGAACGTCCGAGCGAGAATCTTGGTCGCCTTGGCGTCAGTGCTCACGGGTGGGAGCGAGGTGCCACCGCCGTGCCACGCGCCGGCGCAGCTCCAACTCGCTGAAAAGATTGAACCGGCCTTGCTGACCCGGACTGGTGGGGTGCGAAAGCACCTGCGCACTGCCAACTGGGTGCGCCGGACCCCGGAGATTGCGCTGGACCCCCTTCGCTCCTAACACCTGACGCTTGCCCTACAGGATTCACAACATCCCGCTCTGGCTCGGGGAGCCGGAGTCGCTGCTGCGCCGCCGGACTGCCGAGTCGCTCGGCGTGCGCCCGGACGATCTCGCGACCGTGCGGCCCGTCCGCTCGGTCCTGGATGCGCGGAAGAAGGGTTCCCCCCGCTACATTCACACCGTCGAGGTGTCGTTCGCCGACGGTCGCGCCCCCACCCGCCTCCCGCCGGGGGTCACCGAGACCGAAGCCTCCCCCCCGCCGCCGACGCCGGTCCGTGCCCCCGACCGCCGGCCGATCATCGTCGGCACGGGTCCGGCCGGCCTGTTCTGCGCGCTGGGGCTGCTCGAGCGCGGCGTGCCGTCCATCCTGCTCGAGCGGGGGCGGGAGGTCGTGCAGCGCCGGAAGGATGTGGCCCGGCTGATGCGCGACGGAAGCCTGGACCCCGAGAGCAACATGAACTTTGGCGAGGGCGGGGCCGGGGCGTACACCGACGGCAAGCTCAGCACCCGCATCAACCATCCGCTGGTGCGGAAGGTCATCGAGACCTTCGCCCGGTACGGCGCGCCCGATCGGATCCTGGTCGACGGCAAGCCACACATCGGCTCGGACCTGCTCCCCTTCGCCGTGGCGCGGCTGCGCGACGAGCTGATCGCCGGCGGCTGCGAGGTGCGCTTCAAGTCCCGGGTGGAGGAGGTGCTCTCGACGGACGGACGCGCCACCGGCGTCCTGCTGTCGGATGGCGCCCGGCTCGACTCGGACCGGGTGGTGCTCGCCCCGGGGAACAGCGCCCGCGAGCTCTTCGAGCGCTTCGCCCGGGACGGTCGGGTGGCGATCGAGGCGAAGCCCTACGCGATCGGCTTCCGGGCCGAGCACCCGCAAGGGCTCATCGACGCCATCCAGTACGGCGGTGCGGCGCAGCACCCGGAGCTGCCGCCCGCCGACTACAAGCTGGCCGAGAACTTCGAGACCGGCGGCGAGATGCGGGGCGTCTACTCGTTCTGCATGTGCCCTGGCGGGATCGTGGTGCCCACGCCGACCGAGGACGGGCTGCAGTGCACCAACGGGATGAGCAACAGCCGCCGCAACGCGCGCTACGCCAACGCGGGCATCGTGGTCTCGGTGTCGCCGGCCGACTTCGGCCGCGCCGGCTTCCATGGTCCGCTCGCCGGCCTCGAGTTCCAGCGCCACTGGGAGCAGCAGGCGTTCGCCCTCGGTGGGGGACGGTTCCACGCGCCGGCGCAGACCATCCCCGACTACCTCGCGGGCCGGAAGGGAACGCCCCCCGGCGGAACGAGCTACCGCCCCGGGCTCCTTCACGCCGACCTGAACGGCCTCTTCCCGCCCGAGCTCACCGACGCCCTCAAGGCCGCGCTCCGGCGGTTCGACCACAAGATGCGGGGCTTCGTCAGCGCGGAGGGAAAGCTCATCGGCATCGAGAGCCGGACGAGCTCGCCGGTGCGCCTGCCCCGCGATGAAGCGCTGCAATCGGTGTCGGTGCGGGGGCTGTACCCTTCCGGCGAGGGATGCGGGTATGCCGGGGGCATCGTGAGCTCCGCCATCGATGGGCTCCGCATCGCCGAGCAGATTGGCAAGGAGCTCGCCTGAGCTACCGCGTCCGCACACCCGAGGGCGAGATGGAGTTTGCCTCGTTGTACGAGATCTCCAACGCGCTCCGGCATGGCCTGGTCGACGGCGACGACGAGCTGCTCGCCCCGGGGCAGACCGCGTGGCGGAAGGTCGCGGAGCACTCGGCGTTGAAGGCGCACGTGCGACCCGGGGGCGGGCTGCGGCCGCGGAGCGCGCTGGGCAGCTTGGAGCTCGGAGCGACCGTCGCCTCTGCGGTGGGCGCCGTGACCGGCATCCTCGCGGGGTGGAGCTACTGGGTCGTGGCGGGTGCAGTCCTCGTGGCGGTGTGGCTGTCCACACGCCTGGCGCTGCGGTCGACGCGGGTTCGCTCGGCCAAACGGGTAGACTCCCGGCGTCGATGAGCTGCCCTCGCGTCCTCCGCCCGGCCCTCCTGCTGCTCGCCCTGCACGCCGGGGCCGCTCGCGCCGACGACGTCTACGTGTGGACCGACGCCTCTGGCGAGACGCACTACACCAACGATCTCGCGAGCATCCCCGAGAAGTCGCGCAAGACGGCCCGGAAGCTGGACAACGACCCACCTGCCGTCGCCCCCCGCAGCGCAGGGAAACCCGGCGACGGCAGCGCCCTTCCCCTCACTCCCGCGGACGAGCCGCCGAAGGATCCGCGGCCCACCACCGAGCCGCAGCCCCCTCCTCCCGAGCCCATCGAGACCACGGTCCACGCGCCCCGGGAGGACGAGAAGGTCACCGAGGACCAGTGGCGCACGCTGTTCCGGAAGGCCAACGACAAGGTCTCGCGCTCCGAGCGAAAGGCCGCGCGCACCCGGGAGTCCCTCTCGCGCCTCCCTGGCCAGGACTTCACCACCACCTACGACACCGCGGGGAATCTGGTGTCGGACAGCCGGTACCAGACGCTGAAGCTCCAGCTCGAGGACGACGAATACCAGCTCAACGTCGCCCGGGAAGAACTGCACGACCTCGAGCGCGCCGCGGCCCGCGAGGCCATCCCGCTCGAGTGGCGGCGGTAGCGGAGGCTCAGGTCCAGAGCCCGCGCGGAGGGCGGGTGGTCCAGTCGCGCCGGAGCCGGGGAGCCGCGTCGCGTTGGTGGCGTTTGAGGAGGACGCACAGCCCCATCCCCACCACGAAGCCACCGACGTGGGCCCACCAGGCGACGCCCCCCGCCGCCTCTCCTGCGGCCGGGGACAGCGAGGCCGCTCCGTTGGTCAGCTGGGAGAGGAACCAGACGCCCAGGAACACCACCGCCGGGAACTCCACCTGAAAGAAGAAGAACACCAGCGTCAGCACGCGCGCGCCAGGGTACAGCACGAGGTAGGCGCCGAGCACGCCGGCGATGGCTCCCGAGGCGCCGATGGCCGGCACCCGTGAGCCGGGCAGGACCCAGCCCTGGACCAGCATCGAGCAGGCGCCACACAGCAGGTAGAAGACGAGGAAGCGGAGGTGCCCCAGGCGGTCCTCGACGTTGTCGCCGAAGACGATGAGGAACCACATGTTGGAGATGATGTGGAGCCAGCCCCCATGGAGGAAGTTCGCGGTGAGCAGCGGAATGAACCGGTGGGCATCGAGCGCTGCCCCGCCCATCTGCTCCCAGCCGAAGAAGCGACGAGGGACGAACCCCAGCGCGTAGATGGCCGCGTCGAGCTGGCCCGAGGCGCCGAGGCCGAGCTGCCAGACGAAGACCGCGACGTTCGCCGCGACGATCAGCCACAGCACGACGGGCCGGGTGCTCGGTCGGGGGCTGTCTCGCAGTGGGAAGATCAAACCGGCCTTCTCCTAACCCGCCCGCCTCTCCGGAGCACCCGGGTCTGGTAGGGTCCGCGCCCCGTGACTACGACCGACGTCAATTCCAGCGAGACAGGCCCCGGCGACGAGGTGGTGCGCAAGGTGTACGTGCGCGACCTGCGCGACAAGCAGCCGGTTCACACCGTGTTCAAGGTCACGCGGAAGACACGCGTCACCGCGCGAAGCGGCAAGGTGTTCCTGGTGGTGGGTCTCGGTGACCGGACGGGCGAGGTGGACGCCCGCGTCTTCGAGCAGGTCGATGCGCTCGAGCCGGCGTTCCAGGTTGGCGATCTGGTCCTGGTCCGCGGACACGTGACGCACTTCCAGGGGAAGCCGCAGATCCTTCTGGACGCGGTGGACCGGCTCGACCCCGAGCCCATCGACCCCGCGGAGTTCGAGGTTCCTCCGCCCACGCCCACGCCGACGCCGACGCCGACCCACGTGCACGCGTCCACGCCGACGCCCGCTGCAGCCGTGCCCTCACGCTCACCGCACGAGCCGGCTCGCCCCACCGGGGACGGTGCACGTGCCATCGCGCAGATCCGCGAGCTGGTCGACCGCGTGTCCGACCCGCACGTGAAGGCGCTCCTCTTCGCCTTCCTCGACGATCCCCTCGTCGTGCAGCGGCTCCCCACCGCCCCGGCCGCCAAGGGCATCCACCACGCCCAACGCGGCGGGCTGGCGGAGCACATCCTGTCGGTCATGCGGCTCGGCCAGCGCGTGGCGGATCACTACCCGATGCTCGATCGCGACCTGGTGACCGCCGGCGCGCTGCTGCACGACATCGGGAAAGTCCAGGAGCTCGCCTGGGAAGGGGGCAGCACCCGCTACACCGACGAGGGTCGGCTGGTCGGCCACCTCGTCCTCACCGCGCAGGCGATCCGCGAGAAGGCCGCGCACATCCCGGGCTTTCCGCCGCTGCTCGAGGCGCACATCACGCATGGGGTGCTCGCCCATCACGGGCACCTCGAGTACGGCTCGCCGAAGGTGCCGATGACGCTCGAGGCGTACGTGGTGCACGCGGTCGACTCGCTGGACTCGCGCATCGACAGCTGGCTCGATCTGATGGCGCGCGATCCCGGCGAGACCTGGACCGAGCAGACCAAGCTCTACGATCGTCACCTCTGGAAGGGACCGTCACCGACGTCGCGTGGGCGGTCCCCGGTCGAGGGCCGAGGGAAGCGCCCCGAGAAGCGGAAGCGTCAGCGTGGCGCCGGGCCTGGGACGCCGGCGGTCTCGGCTCCCGCCACGCCGTCCGCTCCGAAGCTCAGCTTCAAGCCGCTCGAGGCGCTCACTGGAGAGGCGAGCCCTCCCGCGCCGAGCGAGTCCGTGGAGTCAGCCGGGACCCCGGTTCCCGAACGACCTCCCGAGGAGTGAACGAAACCAGGGGAGCGGCAATTCTTCTCCCCAGGCGGATCCGGCAGAATCCCTGACCTTCAGGGATGAGTCCAAAGCTCGGAGATCGCCTCGTCGCCGCCGGCCTCGTGTCGCGCGAGGCCGTGGAGCAGGCGCTGGAGCAGCAGCGCCTCACGGGTCATCGGCTCGGAGACTCGCTCGTCGAGATGGGGCTGCTCGGCGAGGCCGTGCTCCTGCGCTTCCTGGCCTCCGAGCTGAAGACCCGGTACGTGTCGGCAGAGAAGCTGGCCCGGGCGCAGATCCCGAGCGAGCTCCTGGATCGGGTCCCGGTGCGACTGGCCGAGGCGCACCACTTCCTGCCGCTCGCAGTGGACGACGAGCGGCGCATCCTCTCCATCGTCGCTGCCGAGCCGCAGAACGAGCAGCTGCTCCGGGACGTGGCGGCCGTCGCCGACGTGGACGAGGTCTATGCGTACATCGCGCTTCGGAGCGTGGTGCGCGCCGCCATCCAGAAGCACTACTACGCGGACGCCACCGCCTTCGCCTCGCTGACCTCCGGACCCCGTGCGAACCGCGCCGACCTCGCGAGCATCGCCGCGGCGTACGAGTCCTCGGGAAGCAGCAAGCAGGCCGTGCCCCCGGTGCCACTCCGGATACGGGGCGAGAGCAGCCTGGCGCGGACGCCGGCAGGCCGGACCAGCCGACCGACGACCGGTGACAGCGGCGTCATCGCGCACCGAGGCGTCGGCGAGCCGGATTATCTTGAAACCCTTCGCGTCCTGGTCGACCAGCTCGAGCGAGGCCGCGGGGAGCTGAGGGGGCATTCGGCACAGCTCGCGCGACAGGCCTCGCTGGTGGCGATCCGGCTCGGGCTGCCTTCCCGGGAGGTGTCCTGCGTGGCCCTGGCGGCGTACCTTCACGATCTGGGGAAGGGGCCGGTCCACCTCACGATCGCTGGCACCGCACGAAACCCGGAGTGGAAGGCCGAGGCCCGAAAGCTCGCCCTCGCCCCGGTGCACATGTTCGAGGCAGTGCATCTCCCCGCACAGGTGGGAGCCACCCTGGCCCAGCTCTACGAGGCCTGGGACGGCTCGGGGACCCCGCAGGGCGCACACGGGGAGGACATCGCCATGGGGGCGCGCATCCTCGCCGCGGTGGACAGCTGGCTCGACCTCACCCGGAATCCGGCGAACACCTTCGGCCGGCTCTTCACCCGCGAGCAGGCGCTGACCTTCATGGCCGAGCAGGCCGGGACGCTCTTCGACCCGGGCGTGGTCGAGATGCTCGAGCTGCTCCACTCGGGTGAGTTGCTCCGCCGCCGCCTCGAGGGCGACGGACGGCAGGTGCTGGTCGCAGACCCCGAGCCGGCGCGTCGAGACGCCGTGGTACACGCGCTGGGCAGAAAGGCGCTGGTGGTGCACGCCACGAGCTCGCTCGAGGGCGCGATGGAGGCAGCGGCGGCGTCGGACCTGTGGGTGTTCTCGACCGCCCTCGGGGTTCCGGAGATCGCCCAGGCCGCGGTGGCGCTCCGCTCGGACCCACGGCTGGCCGGAATACCCCTGCTCGTGACCGGCCCCCTCGACGAGGCCAGCTCGGAGCGTTTGCTCCAGTGCGGAGTCAGCGCGCTGCTCGGCGCCGACGCGCCAGCGGACGTGGCCGCAGGGGTTCTGGAGGCGCTCCGCCAGCGCATCGCCAACGGAGGTCCGGCGCGAACGGTCCAGGGCACCGCCGACGAGCTCCCGCCGCGGGACGTGCTGCGCATCCTGGGCAGCGGCAGGAAGTCGGGACGGCTGGCGCTCCGCTCCGAGGCCGGTGAGGGAATCCTTCAGTTCGAGCGCGGACGTGTGGTGTGGGCGGGGACGGGTCCGATCAAGGGCGAGGAGGCGCTGACCCAGATCCTTCGGGCCCGCGCGACCGACTTCGTCTACGATCCGGACGCCCTGCTGATGGACCTGCCACACCTGGATACGGATCTCGAGCTGGTGGTGCGGGCGCTCGAGCCCGCGTGAATCCGGCACTGCGGACCGGCGCAGCGGTGCTCCCGCCGCTCGGTGCGTTCGTTGCGGTGCGCATCCTCTTGTCGGAGGCCGCGGCGGCGGTCGGCTTCGATGCGGCCACCGCGGGAAGCTGGTCACGGTGGGACAGCGGCCACTACCTGGCCATCGCGACCAGCGGGTACGTGTACGTCCCGTGTGCGCGCGTCGGCGGGCGGGCGGCAGACGTCTGCGGGAACGCCGCCTGGTTTCCGCTGTACCCCTGGACCCTGAAGCCGTTCATCGCGCTCGGAGTGGCCCCGGCGACGGCGGGGGTCTGGGTGGCCGGGCTCGGCGCGCTCGGGATGCTGATCGCGCTCTGGAACGGGTTTCTCCGGCCGCACGGGGTGCGCGGGTGGATCCTGCTCGGGATGGCGGCTGTGTTCCCGGGCGCGGTGTACCAGCACGCGATCTTCCCCACGTCGCTCGCGCTGTTCTGTCTGGTGCTGGCGGGGTTCTTCGTCACCCGGGAGCGATGGGTGCTCTCTGGGTTGATGGGCGCCGGCGTGGCGCTGGCTTACGTCACCGGGGTTCTGGTCGCCGTCCCGAATGCCCTGGCCGCGTTCGCCCGGTCTCGCAGGGTAAGGGCTGCGTTGGTCGCCGGAGGACTCGCGGGCTGCGGGCTGCTCCTGGTGCTCGTCCTGCACCAGGTCCTCCTCGGGCACTGGGATGCGTTCTACTGGGTTTACAGGAAGGGCTTGTCGGCGATGGCACGGCCGGTGGACGCGTTCGTCGGCGTGGTGACGCCTGCGTTCGAAGGCCGAACGGACCCGAGGGCGCGCACCATCGGAGTCCAGACGCTCACCGTGGCGGGCCTTGTGCTGCTCGGGCTCGGGACCGCGGTCATCGCGCGGCGGGGGCCAAGCACCGTCAGGAACTGGGGTGTGGCGGCGACCCTCGTCTTCTGGGTGTTTCCGCTCGTGGTGGGCCGGGGCGTGAGCCTCTACCGCTCGGACGCGCTGGTCCTGCCAGTGCTGCTTCTGCTGGTCGAGCTGCCGGTGTGGGCGCTGGTGCCCCTGCTGGTATGGCTCGCCGTCCTGGCCGAGCAGATGGGACGGCTGTTCTTCACCGGATACCTGGTCTGAGACGAACACGGGGCCGGCGGCCCGTCTTGCTCCTGGGGAAGCCGGGGCGCGCCGCAGTCCTGCGCCGTGCCGCAAAGGCGCTGGCCTCGGACCGAACGCTGGCGGGGTGTCGCGGACTGGGTCCCCGGGCGAGGGCACCCGAAACACAAATTAGAGACACGCCCGGCCCCGACTGGGCGACCGGTTTTGCACGTGGCACCGCATCCCACGTGCAGAATCGGACGGTCGGTCGGGAGGCGCGGTGCGATGGTGGTCGCCGGTCCGCGACGACCCGCCAGCAGTCACGACGAGGCCAGCGACGTCCTGGCCCGGCGCCGGGACAGGTGCCCGGCCCCTGCTCCCTCACAGGCAGCCGGACCTCGGTCACGTGTGCCCCAGAGCGTTCAGCACCTGCTCGACTGAAAGGATCTTTGGAACGGCGAGGTACGCACGCCAGGCACCGTCCACCTGCCCCATCCCTTCGGCCGCCACGTTCAGCAACGCTGCAGCTCGGTCGAGCTGCTGGAAGGTCGCATGCGCGGTGACGCGCTGGGCGCGTTGGATGACGTCCTCGTAGGTGGGCTTCGCGTGGAGGAATGGCACGTTCCCCGGCCGGACCTCGACCTCACCTGAGTCGTCGATCTCGCGTACAACCTCCGCGCACGGGGTCTCCAGGTCCTCGCCGCCGCCCTGAAGCCGGGCTCAACCCTCGGGCAGGTGGAACCGGTACACCCGGGCCGCGTTGAGGCTCGTGGCCTCCGCGACCTGCTCGAGCGAGAGTCCCTTCAGCTCCGCGACTCGCCGCGCCGTCTCCAGCACGTACGCCGGCTCGTTCTTCTTCCCACGGTACGGACCCGGTGCGAGGTAGGGCGAGTCCGTCTCGACCAGAAGACGCTCCAGCGGGACGAACCGCACCGCCTCCGCGAGCGCCTCGGTCTTCTTGTACGTCACCACCCCCGAGATCGAGAGGTCGAACCCCAGGTCCAGGTACGTCCGCGCCGCCCCGAGGTCGCCGGTGAAGCAGTGGATGACCCCCGGGGTCGGCCTCTCCGACCGCAGGATCTCGGCGCACTCCGCATGCGCGTCCCGGACATGCACCACCAGCGGCTTGTGGACCGTCACCGACAGCGCGCACTGGCGCCGAAAGACCGCGCCCTGCACGTCGCGCGGCGAGCGGTCGTAGTAGAAGTCCAGTCCCGCTTCTCCCACGGCGTGCACCTCCGGCGTGGCGCACGTCTCCTCGAGGAAGGCGAAGTCCGCCTCCGTCGCCCGCGCTGCCTCGTGGGGGTGAACTCCCAGCGTCGCGGTCAGGCGCTCGGGGTGCGACCGGGCAACAGCCAACGCCTGACCGAAATCACCGGGCCCCTGGAACTGCCCGACGACCACCGCGTGCACCACCCCCGCCGCAGACATCCGGGACAGGACGGCCGGGAGGTCCGGGTAGTCGTCCGGCTCCAGATGACAGTGCCCATCGACCAGCCGCATCACTTCACCGGACTTCCCGGCGGCAGATCCCCCGGGTCGACGAGCCGCAGCGAGGCACCACCGCTGCCTGCCGCGAGCAGCATTCCCCGGGACTCGATCCCTCGGAGCGCGCGCGGCTTGAGGTTCGCGAGGACCACCACCTTGCGGCCGACGAGCACCTCGGGCGCGTAAGCCTCGGCAATTCCCGCCACCACAGTTCGCGGGCTCCCCTCGCCCACGTCCACCGTGAGCTTCAACAGCTTGTCCGCCTTGGGCACCCGCTCCGCCGCGAGCACCTGGCCGACCTTCAGCGCCACCTTGGCGAACGCCTCGATGTCGATCTCCTCGGGCACGTCCTTGGTTCCGGTCGCCGCCACCGACTCGGCACGCCCCGCCTTCGCGGTCGCGGCGGCCGCGGAGGACGCTGCCAGCCGGGCGATCTCCTCGGGCGGCACCAGCCTGTTCACCTGCGCCTCCTCCAGCCGCGGCAAGAGAGGCGACGGCGTTCCCAGCGCCCGTCCCCTTGGCAGCAGCGGGATCCGCGGCCGCGCGAGTTCCGCGAAGGTCACCGGCGGGGTTCCGAGCTGCGCGAAGAGCTTCTCCGTCACTGAAGGCACGATCGGCGTGAGGAACGCCGCGAGCAGCGCCACCACGTCGGACGCATCCGACAGATCCGCCCGCGCCACCTCGGGGTCGGTCTTCACCTTCGCCCATGGCGCGCGCGCCTGGAGGAACTGGTTGGCCGACTGGGAGACCTCGACGATGGTCCGCACCACCGCCCGGAAGTCGAGCGACTCGTACGCGGCGACCACCTCCGGCACCCGCGCCAGCGCGGCCTCGAGCAGCGGCTTCCCTGCCTCGCCAGGCGCGGGGGCGAGCTTCCCCCCGAGCGGACCCGTCAGCAGCGAGAGCGTCCGGTTCGCGAGGTTGCCGACGTTGTTCACCAGCTCGCCGTTCACCCGGGCCCGGAACTCGGGCAGCGAGAGGTCGAAGTCCTCGGGCCCGGGTCCCAGGTTGGCGGCGAAGAAGTAGCGCACGTACGCCGGATCGAACGCGTCCAGCGCCGCCCGGACCGAGATGAGCGTCCCCCGCGACTTGGACATCTTCTCGCCGTTCAGGGTCAGGTGCCCGTGGACGTGCAGCTTCGCCGGCCGCTTGAACCGCGCCACCTTGAGCACGGTCGGCCAGAACAGCGCGTGGAAGTAGACGATGTCCTTGCCGATGAAGTGGCGGATCTCGGTGTCCGAGTCCTCCGCCCAGAGGTCCATCGCCGAGCGCGCCCGCCCGGAGCCCTTGGCCCACTTCTCGGTCGCCGAGACGTAGCCGATCGGCGCGTCCAGCCAGACGTAGAAGTACTTGTCCTTCTCGCCGGGGATGGCGAAGCCGAAGTAGGGCGCGTCCCGGCTGATGTCCCAGTCCTGAAGCCCCTGGTCGAAGAACGCCTGGAGCTGGTTCGCCACCGCCGGGTGAAGGAACCCCGGGCTCCGCACCAGCTCCTGGAGCCACGCCTGGTGCCGCGACAGCGCGAAGAAGAGGTGCTCGCTCTCGCGCGTCACCGGCGGCGTTCCACAGATCGAGCACCGCGGCGCAATGAGCTCCTCGGGTCGGTACGTCTTTCCGCACACCTCACACGCGTCACCGTACTGTTCCGGGCTCTTGCAGTTCGGGCAGGTCCCCCGCACGAACCGGTCCGGAAGGAAGCGACCGTCCACCTCGCAGTAGGTCTGCCGGATGGAGCGGCGGAGGATGTCCCCGGCCTCCTTGAGTCGCCCGTAGATCAGCTCGGAGTAATGCTTGTTCTCCGGGCTGTTCGTCGAGTGGAACGCGTCGAGCGAGATGCCGAAGTCCTGCATGTCCGCCCGGTGCGACTTCCACATCTCCGCCACCATCGCCTCGGGCGTGAGGCCCTTCTTGGCCGCGTAGAGCTCGATCGGCGTCCCGTGGGTGTCGTCCGCGCAGACGAACACCACGTCATTTCCGGCGGAGCGCTGGTAGCGGACGAAGATGTCCGTCTGGACGTGCTCCACCATGTGCCCGAGGTGGAGCGGACCGTTGGCATACGGGAGCGCTGGCGTGATGAGGAACTTCTTCTTCCCGGGCATCGAGGCGTGGGTTTCCGAGGTGAAACGAGGGGCCGCGGACTGTAGCGGCTCGGCCTCACGCCTGCACGGTGCCTGCTATTGCACGTCGTCAGGATCTCCCCTGGGACCGCCACGACCGCCGTGCATCATCCCCCGCATCGTCCCGGGCAACCGGGCGATCGCCAGCGCGAGCTTGGCCTTCTTCTGCGGGGGCAGCCCCTGGGAGAGCTGCTCGAACATCGACTGGTCGATCTGGTGCATCTGCGCGCGCAGGGCGATGATCTTCTGGATGGACGCGTCCACCTGCGCGTAGGCGGTGGTGTCTCCGTTCGCCGCCCGCCGCAGCACCTGCGCCAGGTCGAACATCTGCTGGCGGAGCGGCGCCCGCTGGGCATCCCACTGGGCCACCGTCTGCTTCAGCTTGAGCGTCGCCGCGTCGTCAAGCTCCAGCGCCTCGGCGAGCTGCATGGTCATCATCAGCTGGGCCCGCTGCTGCATCTCCTCCCGCTGCGCCGGCGCGGGCGGACCCTCACCCTTCTTCGGTCCTGCCTGGGCCACTGCGGCCAGCGACAACATCCCGACCACGAGAAACGTCTTCATCATCCTGCTCCTGTCTGCATCAACCATCGAGGTTTCCGAAGAGCCCTGGCTCCTCGAGCGAGAGTGCGTCGTCATCGGCCGTGTCCACGGGCTGGTCGGCCCCGTCCGAGCCGAGATCGGGGAACAGCTCCTGGCTCGTGCCGGCGGGGAGCAGCTCGGTGCGGTCCGCCGCTCCTGTCTCCACTCCCTCCCGGCGGAGGTGCGGCGCCGGACGCACGGACACGGTGAGGACGGCCGCGGCCGCGGCAGCCACCAGCACCGCCGGAAATCTCCAGTCCCGACCGGGAATGGGTGGCGGGGGCGAGCTCACCCGGCGCGCCCGCAGCGCCTCGATCTCGGCCGCACTGACCGGCGGCAGCTCGACGACCGCCAGCACCGACCCCAGCGCCTCTGCCTCGTCCCGGCAGCGGGCGCACCCGCCCAGGTGCGCCGTCAGGCTATCGGCCTGCTCCGCCGACAGCTCGCCGCGGCGCCGCTCCGAGAGCAGCGCCCCCAACAGCTCGCAATCCACGTTCATCGTTCGCCCTCCCCGCCCAGCTGCGCCCGTAGCCGCCGCATCGCGTGGTGGAAGTTCACCTTCGCGTTGTTCTCGGTGATGCCCAAAACACGGGCCACCTCGGCAAACGGAAGCTCTCCATCCACGCGGAGACCGAAGACCTCGCGTTGACGCCGGCTGAGCCCGTCGAGCGCGGCGCGCACCAGCCGCTTCTGTTGCTCCGCCTCGATCCGCTCCGTCACCCCGGTCCCTCCGGCGGGCAGCTCCATCGCTTCCACCGGCTCGAGCCGCCAGCGCCGGCCGTCGCGCGCGTGGTTCTTGCCGACGTTCACCGAGAGCCGCAGGAGCCACGCCCGGAACGCGCCGGGCTCGCCCAGCCGCATCCGCGGAAACACCCGCCCGGCCGCGGCGAAGGCGCGCAGGAACGACTGCTGCACGAGGTCTGCCGCCTCCTCCGGCGTGCGCGCATAGCGCCGCACCAGCGCCAGGACCAGCCGCTCGTGGCGGTGCACCAGCAGCCCGAAGGCCGCGCGGTCCCCTTCGAGGTGCGCACGCACCAGGGACTCGTCCGTCGGCGCACCCCGGCCCAGCAAGGTGAGCTGCGGGACCTGACGGGGTCGTCCGCTCCGGGTCATGGACAGCGCGAGCACACGGGTGGGAACCCCCGAACCTTCGGCAGGTTAAGCCGGCACCCGCCCCGGTGGGCACACCGTCCAGAGCAGCCGTTCGAGCACCAGCTTTCCCGCCCCGGAGGACTTGAGCGCCACGTCCGCCTCGGCGCACGCCAGGAGACCTCGCCGCAGCGCCGGCCGGCCGTAGCGGGCCGCGGCCTGCATCCCGAGGAACGCCGCCCAGGGGTGCGGCACGCGCTGACCGTGCTGCTTCGCCTCCCGCTCCACGCCGGGAAAGATGCGGGACTTGAACTCGTCGAAGCTGCGCGGCAGCTGGCCACGCCCGAGCGTCGTCATCCGCTCGTGCGACTCGATGAGCCCGCGCACCACGCTGGCGATGGCCCCGAGGATCATCAGCGGGGCCACCCCGTGCTCGAGCGCCTCGTCCACGTAGCGGAGCGCGGCGGCGAGATCGCGCTTCTGCAGCGCGTCCGACAGCTCGAGGAACTCCTCCTCGCGGACCCGGGCCACCACCTGCTCCACGTCCTCGCGCTTGATGACCGGGCCCTGCACGTAGGCCACCAGCTTCTCCAGCTCGGACTGGAGCAGGCGCATCTGCCCACCGAGCCGGTCGCGCAGCGCCTCCTCGGCGCCAGGACCGAGACGTTTCCCGCTCCCCTCGAGAAAGCTCCTCGCCGCCCCGCTCAGATCCAGGTCGCGGAGCCGCCCGCCCACCTTCCGCTCCAGGACCACCCCTTGCTTCTGGACGACCTTGAGGAGTGGATGCTTCGGGTCCACGTCCGTGGCGGCGAGGATCAGCGCGTGCCCGTCGGGGAGCCCCCGCTCGAGCGCCGCCAGGAGGGCCGAGGAGTCCGACTCCGGCGCGGTCACTCGCTCCTCCCGGATGAAGCCAACCATCTCCCGGAGCCAATCCAGGTCCGCATCCGCCAGCGTGATGCCCAGTTCCTCCCTCCAGGCGTCGGGCGACGGAGCGCCGGGAACCGACGGATCCACCTCGGCCACGCCCCATCCGGCCCTGGCCACCAGCGCCAGCAGCCGGCGCGCAGACTCCTTCCGCCGCCCAGCCTTCCACGCCTCCCGCACCTTCCCCAGCGCGTCCACCCGGCCCTTCTTCGGAGCCAGGAACTCCGGGTCGCGCACCAGCGCCACCTTCCGGCCGGGGAACAGGGGCAAGGTCATCAGCTCGGCGGCGATCTCCCGGGGGGACGCCGCGTCCAGCACCGCGAAGTTCAGTCCCGCCGCCGCCTCGGGGACCAGTGCGTGCGCGAGCGCCTCGGCGTCCCGCCGCGCCAGGAACTCCTCCCCCCAGCAGAGGTAGACCGGCCGCACCTTCCCGGCCTTCACCTCCGCCAGCAGCGGCGCGAGCGGATCGCTCACCCTTCCATCTCCAGGAGCATCCGCTCGAGCTGTAGACGGGGCGAGGCGTTCCGCTGGCGGATGGCCACCAACGCATCGTCGATCAGCCGGAACCTCCGGTGGAGCCCGTCGTCGTCCAGCCGGTCCGCCACCCTCGAGGCGAGGTCCCGGAGCTCGGGGTGAAACAGCCGCTCTCCGCCCACCTTGGCCACCGCCACGTCGCGCACCCAGACCGTGAGCAGGGCGAGCGTCGCCTCGGCTTCCTCGCGGCTGCTGCCAGCGTCCTCGGCGAAGCGCAGCGCCGTCCGGAGGTCCGCGCCGGTCACTCCCTCGAATCGCTCGATGCGACCCCGTCGGTCAGCGAGCCGCTCGGCGTCCAGCGTGAGCGCTCGCTCCAGGCTTCCGTCCGCCAGGGAGGCCACGGCCTCCGCCACCTCCACCGAGACCTCCAGGCGGCGCTGCACCTCGTCACGGACGAAGTCGTGCGGGAGCGGGCCGAACGCGACCCGGATGCAGCGACTCCGGAGCGTGGGCAGCAGGCGGTCCGGCGCGGCGGAGACGAGGAGGAGCACGGTGTCCGGCGGGGGTTCCTCCAGGGTCTTGAGGAACGCGTTCTGCGCCTGGGGGTTCATCGCCTCGGCGGGGAGCAGCAGGACCACCTTCCGGGGAGCCTCGAGAGGCCGGAGCGCGAGTCGTTCTTGAAGCCGCCGCACCTGGTCAACCCGGATCTCCCGGGACGGCACATGGTCGAAGTCGCTCCGCCCGGCCAGCTTCCGGCGGACCGCCTCGTCCTCCGGCATCAGCCAGAGGACGTCGGGGTGGTGGAACCGGGCAACCCGCATGCACGCGGCACACCGTCCGCAGCCCACCATCGGCGTCTCTGGGCAGACCAGCGCCTGGGCCATCGCCACCGCGGCGAGCTCCTTGCCCACCCCCGAGGGTCCGGTGAAGAGCCACGCGTGGGGCACCGTGCCGTGCGCCAGGGCTGCCTGGAGCGCGTGGATGGCACGGGGCTGTCCCTGGACGTCGGAGAGGGCCATGGAGCGAAGACCTCACATGCGCGGGCCGGCGGCTGCCGTCAACCTTGACGCGCCCTCGTCGCGGCCCGCATCCTGCCGTCGCACTTGGTGCTCCATCTGCTCCAGAGCCATGGGCTATTCGGCGCGTGCGCGGGGCTCCTGGTCTCGCTCGTGGGGCTCCAGGCGCTGAGCGGCGATCCGCTGTTCAAGCGGGACCTGCGCGGCGCCATCTCCCTGTTCGC
>Ga0208851_1000342_pt1 | contig 21170 bp, 19 predicted proteins | sample NGESurshal092012_FD_184481 | JGI IMG/M metagenome (GOLD analysis project Ga0208851, IMG submission 184481) | Arctic peat soil microbial communities from Barrow, Alaska - NGEE Surface sample 415-2 shallow-092012 (SPAdes) | ecosystem: Environmental > Terrestrial > Soil > Wetlands > Peat ... | reverse complement strand
CCGCCGCGCGACAGCCAGGCGTTGGTGATGCCCGGGAGCACCCCCAGCACGACCACCGCCGCGGTGGTCAGCACCAGCGCCAGCTCGGTCCCGAAGCTGCGCTCGGGCAGCGCCCCGGTCTCCGGGGCCGGCCGCATGTACATGTAAACGACGACCCGCAGGTAGTAGTAGGCGCCCACCGCGCTGGTGAGCACGCCCACGATGACCAGGCCCAGCAGGCCGGCGTCCACCGCGGCCCGGAAGAGCAGCAGCTTCCCCATGAACCCGGCCATCGGCGGGATGCCGCCGAGCGACAGCATGAAGACCGCCATCGCCAGCGCCCAGCCCGGCTTGCGCTGCGCCAGCCCCGCCAGCCGGTCCAGGTCCCAGGCGAACCCGCGGACCTCGTCCTCCCGCCGCTCCAGCGCTCCGAGCACGCCGAACGCCCCCACCGTCGTGACGGTGTACGCCAGCAGGTAGAAGAGGATGCCCCGCAGGGCCGCCGCGCCGTCCGGCGTCACGCCCGCGGCCAGCGCCGACACTCCGAACACGCCTCCCGAGCGGGCGGTCCCGCTCCGCACGAAGAGCGAGGCCACCCCGAGCAGCAGGTAGCCCGCGTGCGAGATGGACGAGTACGCCAGCATTCGCTTCACGTTGCGCTGGGGCAGTGCGAGGAGGTTCCCCCCGATCATCGTCAGGAAGGCGAGGACCGAGAACCCGGTGAGCAGCGCGTTCCCCGGGATGCCGCTGCCGAGGATCAGGAACACCCGCACCATCGCCGCGAAGGCCGCCGCCTTGACCGCCGCGCTCATCATCGCGGTCACCGGAGTTGGAGCGCCCTCGTACACGTCGGGCGTCCACATGTGGAACGGCACGGCGGCGATCTTGAAGCCGAAGCCTGCGCCGATCAGCGCCAGGCCGCAGTACGCGAGCGGGCGGCGGTCCGCGAGCCCCGGTTCCGAGAAGACGCGCGCCAGCTCGGCCCCCATCTGGGGGAGCATCGTGCTGCGGGTGGCCCCGAAGAGCAGCGCCGTCCCGTAGAGCAGCACCGCCGACGAGAACGCCCCGAGGATGAAGTACTTGAACCCCGCCTCGGCCGGCCGTGGCCCCCGGCGCAGGTAGGAGGCCAGGGCGTACGTCGCGACGCTGAGGATCTCCAGGTTGATGAACAGGAGGATCAGCTCGTTCGACAGCCCGAGCAGGCTCATCCCCGCACCGCCGAAGAGCAGCAGGGCGTAGAACTCGCCGCGCTCGGCGTGCCGGCCGCGGAGGAACGCCGGCGCGAGCAAGGCCGAGAGGCCCACCCCGATGCAGACCACCACCGAGATCAAGCTTCCGAACGGATCCAGCACCGCGAAGCCGCGGAAGGCCTCGGCCGGGGCGGAGAAGGCCCCGCCTGCCGCGACCAGGCCAGCCAGCACCGTGGTGGCGACCGCGAGCGGGGCCTGGAAGGTCCGGGACGAAGAGGAGAGGAACACCTCCGACAGCAGCACCAGACACGCCCCGGCGCTCATGATCAGCGCGGGCCAGAGCGGTGCGACATCGGCGGAGGTCAGCGTCGGCAGAGGGAGCATGGAGGCCTAGCGCCGGGCGACCGGAGAAGGAGAGGGGAGCGGCGCCACCGTCATCCGGGTGTCCTCGTCACGGCCGGGCACGTTGACCCCGACCTGCGCGCGCGCGATGTACCTCCGGGTCGACGTCTCCAGCCGGTCGAGGAAGAAGCCAGGGAGGACGCCCATCACCAGGACCATCACCACGAACGGCAGCGCCGTGACCAGCTCGCGGCCGTTCAGGTCGTGGAGCCGGGCGTTCTCCACCTGGACCAGCGGACCGAAGAACACCCGCTGCACCATCCACAGCATGTACGCCGCGCCGAGGATGACTCCGGTCGCGGCGAGCACCGCGATCCACATCGGCACCTCGGTCGACTTGAAGGTGCCGAGCAGGACCAGGAACTCGCCGATGAAGCCGTTGGTCCCGGGCACCGCGATGCTGGAGAAGGTGATGATCAGGAAGAGCGCCGCGAAGACCGGCATGCTCCGGGCGATGCCGCCGTACTCGATGATGGCCCGGGTGTGCCGCCGCTCGTAGAGGAAGCCGAAGAGGCAGAACAGCGCCCCGGTGGAGACCCCGTGGTTCAGCATCTGGTAGGCGCTGCCGGTGGCCCCCTCGGCGGTGAGGGCGAAGATGCCCAGCATGCAGAACCCCAGGTGGCTCACCGAGCTGTAGGCGATGAGCTTCTTCACGTCGCGCTGGGCGAGGCACATCATCGCCCCGTAGACGATGCCCACCATCGCCAGCACCGCGAAGGCCCAGCGCATCTGCTGGGCGGCCACCGGGAAGAGCGGGATGGCGTAGCGCCAGAACCCGAAGGTGCCCATCTTCAGCATCACCCCGGCGAGGATGATCGACCCGGCCACCGGCGCCTGGACGTGCGCGTCCGGAAGCCAGGTGTGCAGCGGGAACATCGGCACCTTGATCGCGAACGCCACCGCGAAGGCCAGGAACATCCACGGGCCGTAGATCTGCAGCACGTGGGCCATGGTGGACATCCCGGTGCAGGTCCTCCCCACGAGACAGGCGGCGAGCTCGCGGTTGGCAGGGGCGAGCGAGTTGTAGAAGGTGGCGTAGTCGAAGCTCCGTCCTCCCGCCGGCTGGCCCAGGAAGTACACCGCCAGGATCGCCACCAGCATCAGGAGCGACCCGGCCAGGGTGTAGAGGAAGAACTTCATCGCCGCCTTCGTCCGGTCCTCCGATCCCCAGACCCCGATGATGAGGTACATCGGGATGAGCATCGCCTCGAAGAAGACGTAGAAGAGGATGACGTCCAGCGCCGCCAGCGCGCCCAGCATCGCGCTCTGGATGAGCAGGAGGGCGATGTGGAAGCTCTTCACCCGGCTGTCGATGAACTTCCAGCTCGAGAGCGCCACCAGCGGCCCGAGGAACCCGGTCAGCAGCATCAGGGACACCGCCAGCCCGTCCACGCCGACGTGGTAGCTGATGCCCAGCTCGGAGATCCAGGGCACGCGCTGCTCGAGCTGGAACTCGGGGCCCTTCGGCTCGAACAGGGCGTAGAGGAGCACCGTCAGCCCGAAGTTCAGGAAGAGCGCGAGGAAGGTCCAGGCCCGGACCAGCCGCTTCTCGTTGTGCGGGAGGAGCGCGACCAGGACCGCCGAGAGCAGCGGCTGGAAGACGGCCAGGGTGACGAGCCAGGGCGAGAGCGTGGCCATCATCGGAGCACCCAGGTCAGGACCACGCCGATGGAGACCAGCAGGCCCACCGCCATCACCGTGGCGTAGTTCTGGGCGTTGCCGGTCTGGGTGTAGCGCACCCAGCCGCCCAGCTTCCGGAGCACCGCGGCGGTGCCTCCGACGCCGAGCCCGTCGATGAGACCGGCGTCCACCACCTTGTAGAGCCCGTTGGAGAGGGCGGTGAACGGGCGGATGACCAGGAAGTCATACAGCTCGTCCACGTAGAACTTGTGGCGTGCCCAGCGCCAGGGCGTGGCGATCCAGGCCGGGAGCGGCTGGCCCGCGCGCGACGGCAGCCAGTGACGGTAGACGATCCACGCCCCCGCGCCACCGATGAGTGCCATCGCCCAGGCGAGGATCCACCCGGACAAAGGAGAGCTCTCCTCGTGGCCCACCGTCTTGTACGTCGTGGCCACGCGGTCGGCGAGCTGCATCACCGGCGCCAGGTACGCCTCCATCAGGGGGACCAGCTTCGAGGAGCCCGGCCCTGCGGGGACGGCCGGAATGCCCCAGCCCACGCCCAGGATGGACAGCGCGGCCAGAACGACCAGCGGGAACACCATCGGGAAGCCGCTCTCGTGCGCGTGCGGGACGCGCGCGTCCGCCGCCCGCTTGCCCTCGAACGTCAGGAGGTAGAGCCGGGTCATGTAGAACGCCGTGCACAGCGCTCCGAAGAGACCCAGCCCGTAGACCACGTGCCCCAGGTGGGGGAAGCCTTCCAGCTCGAGGGTGTGGGCCCCGTGCAGGATGTCATCCTTGGAGAAGAAGCCGCTCAGCGGAACGATGCCGGTGATGGCCAGAGTCGCGATGCCGAACGTCGCCCAGGTCCAGCGCATCTCCTTGCGCAGCCCACCCAGCCGCTGGATGTCGGTCTCGTCACCGTTGCCGTGCATCACCGAGCCCGCCCCGAGGAAGAGGCAGGCCTTGAAGCAGGCGTGGGTGACCAGGTGCAGCGCCGCGGCCCAGAACAGGCCCACGCCGACTCCCATGAACATGAAGCCGAGCTGGGACACCGTGGAGTAGGCGAGCACCTTCTTGATGTCGTCCTGGGCGAAGGCGATCAGCGCCGCCCAGACCGCGGTGACCGCGCCGATCATCGCGATCCACGCCATCGCCGTGGGAGAGAGCACGACCAGGAAGCTCAGGCGGCAGAACAGGTACACGCCCGCCGTCACCATGGTGGCGGCATGGATGAGCGCCGAGACCGGGGTGGGGCCGGCCATCGCGTCCGGCAGCCAGACGTAGAGGGGGATCTGCGCGCTCTTCCCCGCCGCGCCGAGCAAGAGGAGGAGCAGCGCCGCGGTGAGCACGTGGCCGAAGGTCTTCCCCTTCAGCGGGCCCTCGGTGATGCCGGTGCCCAGGTTGATCCCCGCAGCGGTGCGCTCGCCCCGATCGGGAGGGAGCCGGGTGGCCCACTCGCGCAGGACCTCGATGTTCAGCGGCCCGTGATCGTGGACGTCCGAAAGCCAGGCCTTCGCCCTGCCCAGTTCCTGGAAGTTCGCCCGCCCGTGGGTCGGGCCCATCTTCTCGAACGCCCCGACCAGGAGCACCAGGAGGATCATGCCGATGATGAAGGCGAAGTCACCGATGCGATTGGTGATGAAGGCCTTCCGCCCGGCGAACGCCTTGTCGGTGTCCCGGTACCAGAAGCCGATCAGGAGGTAGCTGCAGAGGCCCACGCCCTCCCATCCGACGAAGAGGAGGACCAGGTTGTCCGCCATGACCAGGGTCAGCATCATGGCCACGAAGAGGTTCAGGTACGCGAAGAAGCGCCAGTACCCCTCGTCGTGCTCCATGTACTCGGTGGAGTACAGGTGGATGAGGAAGCCGACGCCGGTGATGACCAGGAGCAGCGCGCCGGACAGCCGGTCCACCAGCAGACCGTAGTGGACCGAGAAGTCCCCCGCGGCGAACCAGCGGCCGAGGTCCAGCCACAGCGACCAGCGCACCGGCAGGCTGCTGGCGGGCGAGATGAACTGGGTGGTGGAGGTTCCCACGGCGAAGACCGCGATGGACGAGAGGAGGAACGAGCCTCCCACCGTGGCGCAGGCGATGAAGTTGGTGTTCGCCCGACCCATGAACTTGCCGAGCAGCCCGCAGATGAGCGCACCGGCCAGCGGCAGCGCGATGATGACCCAGAGGAGCCCGGCGATCGCCTCGGGCGGCCAGGGGTACGTTGCGGTGAACGGATTCTCGAAGAGGGCGAGCATCGGTGAAGTCAGAGCCTCATGGTCCGGATGTCGTCGACGTTCACCGTGCCGCGGCTGCGGAACACCGCGATGACGATGGCCAGCCCGATCGCCGCCTCGGCGGCCGCCACCGCGATGACGAAGAGCGCCGGGAGATGTCCCCCGTCCATCCCCGCGTCCCTGGCGAAGGCGAGGAAGGTCAGGTTGGAGGCGTTGAGCATCAGCTCCACCGACATGAAGACCACCAGCGCGTTGCGGCGGTACAGCACGCCGAGCACGCCGAGGCTGAAGAGCACGGCGGCCAGCGTCAGGTAGCTCTGGAGCGGAACTTGGTGCACGAAGGGTTCCCTGGGGTCAGACGCGGGACTTGGCGACCACGACCGCACCGACCATGGCCACCAGCAGGAGCAGAGACACCGCCTCGAACGGTGCGAGCCACTGCGTGTAGAGCTGTGCTCCGATCGACTGCAGCGTGCCGAAGCTGGCGGGCGCATCCGCTCCGATGGGGACGAAGTTCCAGCTGGCCGAGACCAGCCCCACGCACAGGCCGATCGCGGTGACCACGCCCACCAGGCGCGAGACGGTGAACTTCTCGCCCGCTCCCGGCTCGCCGAGCGACAGGAGCATGATCACGAAGAGGAACAGCACCATGATCGCCCCGGCGTAGACCAGGACCTGGAACACGGCGATGGTGTGCGCCAGCAGCAGCACGTAGATGCCCGCCAGGCAGAAGAACGTCCCGACCAGCGACATCGCCGAGTAGATGGGGCTCCGGGCGAAGATGACGCCGCAGGCGGAGACCACCGTCAGGACGGCGAAGACGTAGAAGAGCGTGGTCACGCGGTCATCCCCCCGTAGTGGCCCCAGGGATGGTCGCCGAACGGGCACTTGCCGAGCCGGATGTGCTCCTCGAACTCGTGCCGGAACTTCACCACGAAGCTGTGCACCGGGAGCGCGGCGGCGTCACCGAGCGCGCAGATGGTCTGACCGAGCCCCATCGGGGGGTAGGGGGCGATGCTCTGGGCCACGTTGAGCAGGGTCTCGATGTCACCCGGCTCGCCCCGGCCTTCCTCGATCTTCCGGAGGATGCGGGTCATCCACGGGGTGCCCTCGCGGCAGGGCGTGCACTGGCCGCAGGACTCCTCGGCGTAGAACCGCGACACCCGCCAGAGGCTCCGGACCAGGCAGGTGGCGTCGTCCATGACGATGACCCCGCCCGAGCCGGCCATATTCTGCAGCGCCTTGAGCGCCTCGAACTCCAGCGCAACGTCCAGCTCGTCCGGGGTGAGCACCGGGGCCGACGAGCCGCCGGGAATGACCGCCTTCACCTTGCGGCCGGGCGGCATGCCCTGGCCGAAGTCCGGGCTCTCGATGAGCTCGCGCACCGTGGTGCTGAGCATCACCTCGAACACGCCGGGCCGGTTCACCGAGCCCGAGAGGCACACCATCCGCGTGCCGCCGGACTTCTCGGGACCGAGCCTGGCGAACCACTCGGCGCCGTGCTGGAAGATGGCCGGCACCGCGGCCAGCGTCTCCACGTTGTTGACCACGGTGGGGCACCCGAAGAGGCCCACCACGGCGGGGAAGGGTGGCTTGAGGCGCGGCCAGCCCTTCTTCCCCTCGAGCGACTCGAGCATCCCGGTCTCTTCCCCGCAGATGTAGGCCCCGGCTCCCCGGACGACGTAGACGTCGAGGCCGAAGTCGCGGCCGAGCATCGTCTTGCCGAAGATGCCCGCCCGGTAGGCCTCGTCCACCGCCTTCTGCAGCCGCTCGGCCTGGAAACGGAACTCACCCCGCACATAGATGTAGGCGGTGTGCACGCCGATCCCGAAGGAGGCGATGGCGATTCCCTCCAGCAGCATGTGCGGGTCGTTCTCGAGGATGTAGCGGTCTTTGAACGTCCCGGGCTCGGACTCGTCGGCGTTCACCGCCAGGTACTTGGGCTTGGGGCTGTCCTTCGGGACGAAGCTCCACTTCATCCCGGTGGGGAAGCCGGCGCCGCCGCGGCCCCGGAGGTTCGACCGCTTCACCTCGTCGATGACCTGGGCCGGCTGGAGCCCCAGCACCTTCTCCAGCATCGCGTAGCCCCCGGTGCTCCGGTACCCATCGAGCGTCCAGGAGTTGGGGCGCCCCCAGTTGCGGGTGATGACCTTCTCTCTTGCCAGCGGCATCGGGGGGCTTCCTCTTACGACGCGGGCTTGAGCTGCGCGAACACTGCGTCCACCGCCGCGCGCGAGCGCAGGTTCTCGTGGTGGGCCTCGTTGATCTGCAGGCAGGGCGCCGTTCCGCACGAGGCGAGGCACTCGGCCTCGCGCAGGGTCCAGGTGGCGTTGCTCTCTCCGGCCTTCACCCCGAGCTTCTGCTCCAGATACCCGAGCAGGTCCTCCGCTCCCCACAGGGCGCAGGAGAGGTTGGTGCAAACATCGACCACGTACTTCCCCGGTCGCGAGGTGTGGAACATCACGTAGAAGGTGGCGACCTCGTACGCCCGCTCCGGCGAGACCTCGAGCCTCCTCGCCACCATCTCCAGCCCGTCGGGTGGGAGCCATCCCTTCATCGACTGCAAGAGGTGCAGAGCAGGAAGCATCGCTGCGCTCTTCCGGTCGGCCGGGTAGTGCGAGAGGATTTCAGCGAGCCGGTCGTCGAAGACCCGCTGCTCTTCGGCCGTCAGAAGGGGCGAGGCCATGGGGCCCGCGCTTCGTAAGGGACGACCGAACCGCTTGTCAACGATAGGGATTCTTCATGGCCACGGAAGACAAGCGCGGCGATCCACGAACGCCGTTCGTGCTGCGGGTGAACTTCCGCGACCGCGCAGATTGCCTCGACGCGACCGAGAACCTCTCCCGCGGCGGGCTCTTCGTCCAGACCGCCGAGCGGTTCGCGGTGGGGCAGCGGGTGGAGCTCACGGTGGGCTTCCCCGGCCTGCTCGAGCCGGTGGGGCTGGGCGGCGAGGTGGTCTGGGTCCGGCCCCCGCGCGAGGACGCCATCGGCGGGGTGGGCATCCGCGTGGCGGACGAGGCTGATCGCCGGCGGCTCGACGACGTGCTGGGCGGCAGGGCGAGCCGCGTCCCCGTGGCGCCCGAGGGCGGCTTCCGGGTGCTGCTGGTGGAGGACAACCCGCTGGTGGTCGAGATGTACAGCTACGTCCTGAAGAAGCTCGCCACCGCCGAGCTGCGCGGGCAGGTGCCGATGGAGGTCCACTTCGCCGCGGACGGGCACGCAGCCCTGCAGGCGCTCGGCGAGGACGCCTTCCACCTGGTGCTCACCGACCTCTACATGCCGGTCATGGACGGTTTCGCCCTGTTGCAGAAGATGAAGGCCGATCCGCGGCTGCGCGCGATCCCGGTCATCGCCATCAGCGGAGGTGGGCGCGAGGCGGAGTCGCGTGCCCGAGCAGAAGGTGTGGAGGTGTACCTCCGCAAGCCGGTCCGCTTCGCCGAGGTCCTCGAGACGGTGAAGCGCCTCTTGCGGATCAGCTAAGCTTTTTCACATGACGACCGCCCGCGCCATCCTCAACCGCGACACCGTCAGTGGCGAGGCCCTCTTCATCCTGAAGAACCTCCGCGACAACAACACCCAGGGGCGCTCGAACAAGCTCGCCGAGGTGAAGACGGCGCTCGAGCCGGCGGTCAGCCTCGAGTTCGACGCGTACTTCTTCTTCCTGCGCAAGTTCCACTACATCGCCATGGACCGTGAGGCGCAGCTCAAGCTCACCGACTCCGGCGAGCGGGTGGTGGACGGCGCCGACCTCGATCGCTTCTCGGGCGAGGTGGGCGAGTTCTTCAGCGAGCAGCTGGCTCCGGTGGACGAACCGATGGGCGATGGATCGCTCCCGTTCGAGACCGATGCGATGACCGACGACGTCTCCGTGGAGACACCCGACTTGACTCCTCCTCCTGCTCCCGCTCCCGTCTCCGCCCGCCCGCTGCGCCGCGCTCCTCCCCCGGCTCCGGTGGAGGCAGCCGCCGACCTCGACGGTCGCTACACCCGCGGCGAGTCCATCGGCGGCGGGCCGCTCGGCGCCGTGCACCGGGGACGGCACGTCGCGCTGGGCACCGACGTCTGCATCAAGGAGCTGAAGGACATCTTCGGCTACTTCTCGTTCCTCCAGCGGGGCGAGGTGCTGAAGCGGCTCAAGCGCGAGCTGTGCGCGCAGGCGCAGGTGCGCCACCCGGCGGTGGTGTCCATCCTCGACCAGGCGCTCGAGGGCGCCCGGCCGTACGTGGTGATGGAGCTGCTGGGCAGCTCGCTCCGTGAGCGGCTGGAGGGCGCAGGGGAGAAGGGCCTTCCCGTCCCCGGCGCCATTCGCACCTTCCTCCAGCTCTCGTACGCGCTGCGCGCGGCGCACGCCACCGGGCTCACCCACCACAACCTGAAGCCGGAGAACGTGCTGTTCGACGCCTGCGGCAACGCCAAGCTCGGTGACTTCGGGCTCAGCCGGCTCATCGAGGTGGAGCCGGGCCGCGGGCTGCCCCAGGTCTTCGTGGGCACCGGGTCCCTCAGCTATCTCGCCCCGGAGCTCATCACCCGAAAGGACGCGGGTCCCGCGGCGGACGTGTACGGCCTCGGCATCCTCCTCTACGAGATGCTGACCGGTGGCATCCCCGGTCGCCGGTCGCCGCTCCCCTCGGAGGTGAACCCGGAGGTGCCGAGCAAGCTGGACCCCATCTTCGACAAGATGACCCAGGACCGCCGCGAGGCCCGGTACCCCGACTTCGACGCAGTGCTGGACGAGTTCTATGGCGCGTTCAGCGACGGCGAGTACCTGCACCGCGGCGACCTGGTCCTGTCCTCCGAGCCGTCCGGGGCCTGAGCGCAGGCCGGCGGCGCGATGACCGCGAACGATCCGGGGCTGCTCGCAGGCGCGCGGCTGCTCTCCTCCGGCGAGTGGCGCGGCTCGCACGAGGCATTCGAGACTGCCTGGCGGCGCAGCGACGGTCCGGCGCACGCGCTGCTTCACGCCCTCGCCCAGCTCGCTGCGGCGCTGCTCAAGTGGAGCGAGGGCCACCTCGAGCCCGCCGCCACGTTGCTCGGCCGCGTTCGTCGCCGGCTCGAGGGGCTCCCCTCCCGGGTCTCGGGGGTGGAGGTGGACACGCTCGAGTCCACGGTGCTCGAGTTTCAGGAAAGGCTCGCCCTGCGCGAGCCCGCGCCGCAGACCGTCCAGCTGGCCTTCGAGGGCGCGGCCAGGGATGCCCCGGCCGAACGCGTCGCGCTGGGGGCCGCGTGCCCCTACTGCGGCGAACAAGTGGCGGTCCATGCCGAGCCGACCGGCATGTCCATCGAGCAGTACGTGGAGGACTGCCCGGTGTGCTGCCGGCCCTGGCGGGTGGACCTCCAGCGGGGGCCGGACGGCGTCGCGGTGAGCCTCGCCCGCGAGGACGACTGACGCTCAGCCCGCGGCCTTCTTCCCGAGCGCCAGCGGCACCCGGAACAGCTCGAGCAGCGTGTCCAGCTCCACGGGCTTGGGCAGACATGCCACCGCGCCCGCCTTCTGCGACTGCTCCACCGTCTCCGCGCTGTGCCGGCCGGTCATGGTGATGAGCCGCACGCCCTCGAGCGTCTTCCGTGCGCGGATGCGCCGGCACACCTCGAAACCGTCCACGTCCGGCATGTTCAGATCGATGAGCATGCCGTGAGGCTTGAGCTCCGAGACCAGGAGCAGCGCCTCGACCCCGCTGGAGGTGGTGGTGAGCTCGACCTCGGCGGCGTGCGACCTGAACGCGCGGCGCATCCCATCGAGCACCGGCTTCTCGTCGTCCACGACCAGGAGCTTCACCGAGGCGCTGCCCAGCTCCTCGGGAAGCGGCATCTGGTGCGCGATCAGGAAAGCGCGGAGGTCGCCCCCGCGGACCCGCCGGTGTCCGCCGGGCGTGCGGAATGCCAGGAGGATGCCTCGGTCGATCCACTTGCTGACCGTGGAGGGGTCCACCTGCAGCAGCCGGCTGATGTCGTGGGTCGTGTAGAGCTGGTCCATTCGGCCCGTCTCCCCTCCAACCGAGGTAGGACAACCACGTCAGGAAGTCGTGGCGCCGTCAAGCGGGCTTAGGTCCAACGCACGAAGTCCAGGTCAGGCTTGACCGAGCGCCCGGCGGAGCCCCACCAACTGCCCGAGCAGGGCGTCGGTCATCCCCGGCGTGAGCGAGGACGGGCCGTCGCAGGGGGCAATCTCAGGGTTCTCATGCACTTCCATGAAGACCGCGTCCACGCCGGCGGCCACCGCGGCCCGGGCGAGGACGGGCACGAACTGTCGTTCACCCCCGCTGGCGTTTCCCGCTGCAGACGGCAGCTGCACCGAGTGCGTGGCGTCGAAACAGACGGCCAGGCCGGCGTCGCGCATCTGGGCCAGGCCACGCATGTCCACCACCAGGTTGTGATACCCGAACGCGGCGCCCCGTTCCGTCACCAGGACGTTGCGATTTCCAGCCTCGACGGCCTTCCGGGCCGCCTGGACCATGTCCAGCGGCGCCACGAACTGCCCCTTCTTGAGATTGACTCCCCGGCCGGTGCGGGCGACCGCCACCACGAGATCCGTCTGGCGGCACAGGAAGGCCGGCACTTGAATGACGTCCACCACCTCGGCCACGGGCCCCACCTGGGCCACCTCGTGCACGTCCGTCAGCACCGGAACCCGGGCCTGCTCCTTCACCCGCGCCAGCACCCGGAGCCCCTCGGTGAGCCCGGGGCCCCGGAACGCGCTCCCGCTGGTCCGGTTGGCCTTGTCGAAGCTGCACTTGAAGACGTACCGGAGCCCGTGCCGGGCGGCGAGGTCCCGCAGCAGCATCGCGTGGCGGAGCGCGTGGTCCTCGCTCTCGATGACGTCCGGGCCGGCGATGAGGAGGAGCGGCTGCCCCTCGCCCACCTTCATCCCGGCGAGCTCGATCACCGGCGGGCGCCGTCCCGGTGCTCGAGCGCGGCCCGGATGAAGCCGCTGAACAGCGGATGCGGGGCGAACGGCTTGCTCTTGAACTCGGGATGGAACTGGCAGCCCACGAAGTACGGGTGGTCGGGCAGCTCGATCATCTCCACCAGGTTCAGCTCGGCGTTGTGCCCGCTCACCACCAGGCCTCCGTCCGAGAGGCGGCTGCGGTAGGCGTTGTTGACCTCGTAGCGATGGCGGTGCCGCTCGCTGACCTGATCCTTGCCGTAGAGCCGCGCGGCGAGCGAGCCGCTCTTCAGCACGCAGCCGTACGCCCCGAGCCGCATCGTGCCGCCCTTGTCCTGGACCTGGACCTGCGACTCCATGAGCGAGATGACCGGGTGGGGGGTGCGCTCGTCGAACTCGACCGAGTTGGCGTTGGCCAGCCCGAGCACGTGGCGCGAGAACTCCACCACCGCCATCTGCAGCCCCAGGCAGATGCCGAAGAACGGCACCTTGCGCTCTCGCGCGTGGCGGACCGCGGAGATCTTCCCCTCGGTGCCGCGCACCCCGAAGCCCCCGGGCACCAGCACCGCGTCCACGTCCCCGAGGAGCGCGGCCGCGCCCTGCGCCTCGACGTCCTGGCTGTCCACGTACTTGAGCGTGACCCGGACGTCGTTGGCGATCCCCCCGTGCATCAGGGCCTCGTTGAGGCTCTTGTAGCTCTCCTTGAGGTCCGTGTACTTGCCCACGATCCCGATGCGCACCTCGCCCTTGCCGGGCGAGTAGACCTTCTCGAGGATCCGCTCCCACCGATCGAGCCGGGGCGCGCGCGACCAGATGTTCAGGACCTCGGAGAGCCGCTCGTCGAGGCCCTGCCGGTGGAGCTCGAGCGGCAGCTCGTAGATGCTCTTCACGTCGGGGCTCCAGAAGACGCTGCCCGGGTCCACGTTGCAGAACATGGCGATCTTCTGCCGCAGCTCGGACGGAATCTCCCGGTCGGTCCGGCAGAGGAGGATGTCCGGCTGGACGCCGATCTCCCGCAGCTTCATCACCGAGTGCTGGGTGGGCTTGGTCTTCACCTCGCCCGCCGCGGCGATGTAAGGGAGCAGCGTCAGGTGGATGTAGATGACGTTCTGCGGGCCGGCGTCGTAGCGCATCTGCCGGACGGCCTCGAGGAACGGCAGCGACTCGATGTCGCCCACCGTGCCGCCGATCTCCACGATGATCGCGTCGTGCCCCTCGGCGGCGGCGCGGAGCACCGACTTGATCTCGTCGGTGATGTGCGGAATCACCTGGACGGTCTTGCCGAGGTACTCGCCCCTCCGCTCCTTCTGGATGACCGAGTTGTAGATGCGGCCGGTGGTGAAGTTGTTCGACCGGCTCATGTTCGCGGTCGTGAACCGCTCGTAGTGGCCGAGGTCCATGTCGGTCTCGCCGCCGTCGTCGGTGACGAAGACCTCGCCGTGCTGGAAGGGGCTCATCGTCCCCGGGTCCACGTTGATGTACGGGTCCAGCTTGAGGAACGTGATGTCGAGGCCGCGGTTCTCGAGCAGGGCCCCGATGCTGGCCGAGGCCAGGCCCTTCCCGAGCGAGCTGACCACCCCACCCGTCACGAAGAGGTACTTCGTCTTCTTGGAGCGCATGGGGAGATCCCATGTGCCAAGAATGGGTCCGGTCGTCAACGTGCGTGCGCGAGGCCCCGCGCCGGCCACAGCGAGACCGTGCCGGACACCGCGCTGGTGGTCAGCCGGCAGCTTCGGTCCTCGGTGGACACGACCGACACCACGCCGTCCTCGCCCTTCTCGAGCGTGTAACAGTCCTTCCGCAGCGGATATGCCGCGGGGATCCAGCTGACCTGGACCTCGACCGTCACCAGAGCGTACTCGCCGCGTCGGACGAAGAAGACGGTCTCCCGCTCGGAGTGCCCGTCCGGCCGGAGCGTCTCGTTCCGCAGCCCGTCGAACGGCTCCCGAACGCCGGGCGCTGCAGCTTCTCCGGTGCAGCCGAGAGCACCCGGTAGGCGCGCGCCGAGAGGCCCACCCCGATGATGCGGGCGATCGCCTTGCTCCAGGCCGGGTAGGTCCGTGTCGGTGGACGATGGTGATTCGCTGACTCGCACGGGTGGCAAGCTCGCAGCACGGGTGCCAGGCAGCGGACAGACTGCTGGGGTGGGGCGATCCCTCGACCCGTCCCATGTCATGCTCCCCCGGATGCTCGCGTTGCTTGCCTGGTCTGCGGCCACCGCCGTCGCCGCCGCCCCGGTGACGACGACGGATTTCGTCAGGCAGGCGATGGAGCAGGAGCGCGCCATCGGGCGCTGCACCGCCTGGGTCGAATCGCAGCACGCGATGGAGTTCGACGGCAGCGGCAGCATCAAGCCCGGGCGTGATCTGACCGTGGTGCGACGCTTCGGCGGGATGCTGCCCTCGCAGCAGATCGAGATCGTCTCCGCGCGACGCTCGGGCAAGGACGTCGCCGACGAGATGCGCCGGGAGCAGAAGCTCGCCTCGGAGACCCAGAGGTTCCGCTCGCCCTTTCACCCGGACTCCCGGCCGCTCTACATGTTCCTCCGGGCCGAGTCCGCGCCGTGGGAGCCGATGCGCCTCACCTTCCACCCCATCTACAGCCATCGGGAGGATCCCGGCCTCTTCGAGGGCACCGCGCTCTTCGAGCGCGCCACCGGCCGGCTGCTCGAGTGGACGGCAGATCTGGTGAACCCGCCGACGTTCGTCACCAAGGCCCAGGTGAACGCGAAGTATGGCGCTCGCGTCGGTTGGCTGGATGCCCGCTCCGAGGTGACCGTCGTCATCGAGGGCGGGTTGCTCTTCTACAGACGGCGCGGGCGCATGGACTTCCGCTTCCGGGATTACGTCTGCCCCGAGTCGATGCCCCCTCCTCCAGCCGAGCCGACCGTGGCCGAGCCGCGAGGGACGCCAGTCCCCGCTTCGGGGGCGCCCGCCGAGCGAGGCTCGTGACGCTCTGTGGCTGAGACCATCGGCTATCCGGGGGGCGACGGCGGCGAGGCAGATTGGATCGACGTGGCGCTCGCCCGTGCGGCCGGTGCGGCGCCCGTCGCTGGCAACCGCATCCAGATCCTTCGTGACGGTCCGGAGAACTTCCCCGCGTGGCTCGAGGCCATCGCCACGGCGCGGAGCTACGTCTACTTCGAGTCGTACATCTTCAAGGGAGACCGCACCGGGCAGCAGTTCGTGGACGCGCTCTGCGCCCGCGCCCGGGACGGCGTGCAGGTCAGGTTGCTCTACGACTGGGCCGGGTGCTTCGGGACGTCGACGCGGGTCTGGCGCACGCTCCGGGATGCAGGTGTCGAGGTTCGCTCCTTCAACCCGTTCGAGTGGTCGAGCCCCCTGGGGTGGGTGAACCGGGATCATCGCAAGACGGTGAGCGTGGACGGCCGAGTGGCGTTCGTCTCCGGGCTCTGCGTCGGTGATGCCTGGTCCGGGGATCCCGCCAAGGGGATCCCGCCCTGGCGCGACACCGGCGTGTGCATCGAGGGTCCCGCCGTGGCGGACGTGGAGCAGGCATTCGCCCGGGTCTGGGCCACGGTGGGCGCTCCGCTGCCCGAGCGGGAGCGGCGGCCCCGCGCCGAGATGTCGATGCCCGGCGACATGCGGCTCCGGGTGATCAGCGACGAACCAGGGACCGCCGGGCTGCTCAGGCTCGACCAGTTCATCGCCAGCGCCGCGCGCCAGTCGCTGTGGATTACCGACGCCTACTTCGCCGGCACGCCGTCGTACGTCCAGGCGCTCCGGGCGGCGTCGCTCGACGGGGTCGACATCCGCCTGCTGGTCCCCGGCTCCAGCGACATCCCGGCGCTGCAGCCCTTCTCTCGCGCCGGCTTCAGGGCGCTGCTCGAGGCGGGCATCCGGGTGTTCGAGTGGAAGGGGCCGATGCTCCACGCCAAGACCGCGGTGTGCGACGGCCGGTGGGCGCGGGTGGGCTCGACCAACCTGAACGTCGCGAGCTGGCTCAGCAACTACGAGCTGGACGTGGCGACGTCGGACCCGGGGTTCGCAGGCCAGATGGAGGACATGTTCCTCTCCGACCTCGAGAACGCCACGGAGCTGGTCCTGGCGGGAAAGCGGCTCCGCAGCGCCGCCCCGAGCCCCCGGCCCTTGCGCCTCCCGCGGGCGGTGCGCGGCAGCGCCGGACGGGCCGCCGCCGGAGCGCTGCGCGTCGGCAACACGGTGGGCGCGGCGATCAGCGAGCGGCGCACGCTCGAGGGGGGAGAGCGAAGGATGGTGTTCTTCGGCGGGCTCGCGCTCCTCGCCATCTCGGTGCTGTGGGCGTTCTTCCCCCACGTGCTGGCGGTGCCGGTCGTCTTCTTCTGCGGCTGGGTGGGGCTGTCACTCCTCTGGAAGGCGTGGCGGCTGAGGAAGCCCGCGCCGACCAGCAGCCCTGCGTCGCTGCCCACGACGCACGACGGGACCACGGCCCCGCCGCCAGCCAAGGCGCGGACCCCGGCCTCGCTCCGGGGTGACGCACCGGGCTGAGCGGAAGCGCTGGCGGCCGGCGCCGGTTCCGGGCAGCCTCCCACTTCCCCGGTCCTGGAGGTGCCCTCGATGCATCGCGCGCTTCGACTGTCCCTGCTCGTCGTGCTTCCCGCTGCACTCGCCCTCGCCGCCGACGGCAAGCCCCCGACCATGGACGCGCAGCAGGCGGTCAACGTGAAGGACGCGAAGTGGGTGGCTCCCAAGGCGCCCGAGATTCCCCCAGGCGCGATGGCTTCGCCCATCGCCGCGGATCCGGCGCCCGGAGGCTCCATCGCATACGCCAAGTTCCCGCCGGGCTACACGTTCCCCATGCACTGGCACTCCGCGACCGAGTTCACCAGCCTGGTCAGCGGCGTGCTCACCTTCACCATCGACGGCAAGCCCTACGAGCTGCAGCCGGGGGGCTACGTCGTCATCCCGCCGAAGGCGCCCCACAACGCGAGGTGCGCGCCTGGCGCCGAGTGCATCCTGCTCACCCGCCGGGGCGGCCCGACCGACTACAACTGGGTGAAGTGACCGGCGAGCAGCGCCTCCGCGCGCGCCAGGTCCCCGGGCGTGTCGACGCCGATGCTGACGTGCGTGGTGGGCACGCAGCGGATGCGGATGCCGTGCTCGAGTGCGCGGAGCTGCTCGAGCGACTCCGCCCGCTCCAGTGGCGTCGGTGCAAGCGCGGCCAGCCGCAGGAGCGTCGCCCGCCGGTAGCCGTAGAGGCCCTGGTGGGCCCAGCGCTCGGTGGGTGACTCCCCGCGAACGAACGGCACGTCCGCGCGGCTGAAGTAGAGCGCGTCCGAGCGGAGGTCGAGCACGGCCTTGACCACGTGGGGGTTGCTGCGCTCGTCGGGCTGGAGCGGTCGAACCAGCGTGGCCATCTCCACCGAGGGTTCGTCGAACGCCGCGGCCAGCGCGCGGAGCGCCTCGGGGTGGACCAGCGGCTCGTCACCCTGCACGTTGACCACCACCTCGACCCCGGGCGGCAGCCGGCCGGCGACCTCGGCGACGCGGTCGGTCCCCGAGGGGTGGTGCGCGGCGGTCCGCTCGACGGCCCCTCCCGCGGCGGCGACCGCATGGGCGATCCTCCCGTCGTCGGTGGCCACCCGGACGTCCGAGAAGGCACCCGAGGCACGACAGGCGTCGAGCACGTGGAGGATCATCGGCCGTCCGCCGAGCATGGCCAGTGGCTTGCCGGGGAACCGGGTCGAGCCCCAGCGGGCAGGGATGACGGCGACGGGCTTCACGCGTGTCCGCGGGAACTATCCACCGCCGCGGCCAGAAGGACCAGGGAGAGGCAGGTCGCGAACTCGATGCTGAATCCGCCCCGCGGACCGGTTATCGCCGGCGCTGACCTGGAGGGAATCGACCATGCGCATCGGCATCATCGGCTCCGGAACCGTCGGACAGCACCTGGGAGCAGGGTTCGTGAAACACGGGCACGAGGTCTGGGTCGGGACGCGCGAGCCTCCGAAGCTCGCCGACTGGGCGGCGAAGGTCGGCCCGAAGGCCCACGTGGTGAGTCCCGCGGACGCGGCCAGGCAGGGCGAGCTCCTGGTCATCGCCACCCGGTGGGAGGGCACCGAGGCAGCGTTGAGGGCGGCCGGGCCGGAGAACTTCGTGGGGAAGGTGGTCCTGGACGCGACCAACCCGCTCCGTTACTCCGCGAACGCCCCGCCCACGCTCGCGCTGGGCTTCGACACCTCGGCGGGCGAGAAGGTGCAGCAGTGGCTCCCCGGCTCGAAGGTGGTGAAGGCTTACAACACCGTCGGCGCCCCGTTGATGGTGGACCCCAGCTTCGAGGGCGGGCTGAAGGGGGACATGTTCATCGCCGGCGACGACGCAGCGGCCAAGGAGCAGGTGGCGCGAATCGTCCGTGGCTTCGGCTGGGAGGTGGTGGATTCCGGGCCCCTCCGTATGTCGCGAGTGCTCGAGCCGATGTGCGAGCTCTGGGTTCACGTGGGGCTCTCGACCGGGAAGTGGAATCACGCCTTCAAGCTCATTCGCACCTGAGCAGGGGCGCGCTCGCCCGTCCGCCGCAGGGTCCGCTCGCGCCATCTGGCCGGCGGGCGCGGGCGTGCACACCTCGTCCAGAAACTCGATGACCCCCACCGATCTCGACGCACCGCCGGTGGGCGTCACCCGGCGCGAGTTCCGGACCGTCATGGCCGGGCTCCTGCTGGTGCTGACGCTCGCCTCCCTGGACCAGAACATCGTCGCCACCGCGCTCCCCGGCATCGTGAGCGAGCTGGGAGGCCTGGCGCACCTCTCCTGGGTGGTGACGGCGTTCCTGGTGGCGGCCACCGCGACCACGCCGCTCTACGGCAAGCTGAGCGACACCTTCGGCCGCCGGCCGATGTTCTTCGTGGCGGTCGGGGTGTTCCTCGCCGGCTCGGCCCTCTGCGGGCTCGCACAGGACATGCCCCAGCTCATCGCGTTCCGTGCGGTGCAGGGCCTGGGGGCGGGGGGCCTGATCACCCTCGCCCAGACGACGGTGGGCGACCTGCTCGCGCCGAGGGAGCGCGGGCGGTACCAGGGTCTGTTCACCGCGGTGTTCGCTGCCTGCAGCGTCGCGGGCCCGTTGCTCGGCGGCTTCATCACCGACGCCCTGTCCTGGCGGTGGATCTTCTACATCAACCTCCCGGTGGGGGCGCTCGCGCTGGGCCTCATCGCGGTGGCGCTCCGGCGCACGAACCGGGTGGTCGACCACCGGATCGACTACGCCGGGGCCGCGCTGATGGTGGGCGGAACGGTGTTCGCCATCCTGGTGCTCACGCTGGACACCTCGCGCGAGGCGTGGATCGAGCCAGCGACGTGGATCGAGGCGGCCGTCGCCGTCCTCTGCTTCGCGCTCCTGGTCCTGCGCGAGCGTCGAGCGGCGGAGCCCATCCTGCCGCCGCGCCTGTTCCGCGACCGGGTCTTCGTCGTCGGCGCGACCGTGATGGGGCTCACCGCGGTGGCGCTGTTCGGTGCGGTCATCTTCCTCCCGCTGTTCTTCCAGCTGGTGCTCGGGGCAGCCGCATCGAAGGCGGGCCTGATGCTCTCGCCGCTGATGGGTGGCGTCATCGTGGCCTCGGTGGTCGGCGGGCGGCTGGTGAGCCGGACGGGGCGGTACAAGTTCCTCCCGGTCACCGGGTTGAGTGTGGCGTGCGCGGCATTCCTCCTGCTGGCCTGGCTCTCGCGGTCGCCGGGAGCGGTGCTGCCCCTCGAGCTCGCCCTGGTGGGGCTCGGGCTGGGGCTCGGGCTGGTGATGCCCAACCTCATCACGGCAATCCAGAACGCGGTGGCCCCCGAGGACCTGGGCGTGGCCACCTCGGCGGCCTCCTTCTTTCGCTCGCTCGGTGGTGCCCTCGGGGTCGCGCTGTCAGGGGCGTGGATGACCGCCCGGCTGCACCGGCTGCTCCCCGCCGGACAGGGGGGACTCGGTGAAGGCGCGGTGGACCGCAGCATCGCGGCGATCTCAGCGCTTGCCGAGCCACAGCGGGTGGTGGTGGTGAACGCCTATCGCCAGGCGATCGGCTCGACGTTCCTGCTCGGCGCAGGCGTGGCCGCGCTGGGTCTGCTCATCGTCCTGGCGCTGCCCGAGCGGCCGCTCCGCAGCGCTGCCGGAGCGAGTGCGCGCGCCGGCACCGAGGCCGAGCCGGCCTGAGGGGGCCGAGGAGTGATGCGGGTGGTCGCCGCACGCTAGCGAGCGGGACGTCGCGCTCTCCGCCGCACCCGCACCGTGTACGGTCGATCGGTCAGCACGGCCCTGAGCGCGCGATACACGCGTGGGCTCCGCGGCAGTGTGAGGTGCCCCAGCCCGCCGAGCACGAGGATCCGCTCGGGGGCGAAGACCGGCGCCGTTCGGTATGTCCGCCCCCGCGCGCTCGCCAGCGGCACGAGACCATCTCCGAGCAGCACCGACAGCGGGTGGTCCGGATCGTCGTGGAGCGTGCCGACGATGGCGTGGTGAATGCCCTCGGTGGGGAGCGGAACCCACGCACCATCCGGGACGAGGTCACCATGCGCCAGGTCCTTCACCCCGGCGCTCCGGAGCGCGGCGACGGCGCCCACCAGCTTGGTGAACGGATTCGGAAGCGCCCTGAGCAGCGAGGTGGTCACCCGGCCGGCCCGCTCGAGCGGAGCGCCGAGGTGTGGGACCCCCAGGTGGATGGTGTGACGAACGCGCGGGACCCAGCTCGCCGACCGCGCCGCGCCCTGCTGGAGCGCGCTCCGGACCACCAGCCCGCCCATGCTGTAGCCAATGAGCGCGATCTCGGTGAGAGGCATGGGCCAGCCGCCGACGAGCGCCTCGAGCAGTGCATCCAGCGCAGTCCCGTTGTCACGGATCGAGCGACCGCTGTTGTAGCGGAGGAACACCGGGGTGAAGCCCTCCTCACGCTCCAGCAGC
>Ga0208851_1000341_pt1 | contig 21232 bp, 22 predicted proteins | sample NGESurshal092012_FD_184481 | JGI IMG/M metagenome (GOLD analysis project Ga0208851, IMG submission 184481) | Arctic peat soil microbial communities from Barrow, Alaska - NGEE Surface sample 415-2 shallow-092012 (SPAdes) | ecosystem: Environmental > Terrestrial > Soil > Wetlands > Peat ... | reverse complement strand
CGCTGTCTTGGATGTCGGCAGAGCCGGAGGTACCGTTCGGGCCTGTTCATTACATGACAGTTCTGTATCGGAAATGGAGAGAGCACATGACCCCCGCCGGCAGCGCGAACGACGAACCGTTCGCCGGCCGGGTGACCGACGTCCCCGTCGCGACGATCTGTGCCGAGCTGGAACTGGATTTGCCAGACATGCTGGGCGACAGGGATCTTCCGAAGGTGGTGGAACCGGTCGCCGGATACCTGTGGTGAGCCCGACTCTCCGACAGGGACTTTCGCGGAGTGGATCGGACAGGGCGAGGGACGCTGTGGGTCACGGGGCGGACGGCTGCCGTTCGATGAGTAGATCGACGGCGCCGTCGACGAGCCGATCCCACCGGTCTCCGCCGGGATCGTTGCTGATCTGCTGACTGGCCAGCCCGGTGAACAGCGCGGTCCATAGATCCACCTGCGCCGGACTTCCAACCCCGGCCGCCCGCAGCACTGCGGTGAGCCGGGCGGTCGCTGTTTGCGCGAGTGCGTACGACTCCGCCGACGGGGTGAAGCCCGGGATGGTGCGCAGGAACAGCAGTTGATGGCGGGCCGGGTCCTCGACGGAGAAGTCGAAGGCCAGATGTGCGGCCCGGCGCAGCACCTGCATCGGATGACCGTCGGTCGACGTGTCCTCGATGCGGTCCAGCAATGCGCGGTAGCCATCGGCGAACATGGCGTCGAACAGTGCATTCTTGCTGTCGAAGTAAACGTACAGCGATGGCGCCCGCATCCCGACCTGAACGGCGACGTCCCGCAACGACCAGCCGGCGAGTCCACGGTCCCGGGCCAGCGCCCATGCCACCTCGAGGATCCTGCCGCGGGTCCGCAGATGGCGCTCTGTCCGGCGCTCCGTCCGGCGGTCCCGCGCGACCGGGGTGGTGCTCATGACCGCATTCCTCCTAACAGTGTTAGCAAAACTCCTTGACCACCTCTGCGCGGAGCGAGTATACCTAACGGCATTAGGAAAAGGTCGGATCGGAAGTAGCACGTCCACCTTTTTGTACACCAGGAAAGGTCCCGTCGTGACCAACAGCGAGAGTTCGTCGGTGACCTCGATTCGGACAACCCCGATGACGCATGACGACTGGATGGCGGCGGCTGAACTCGAGTACCGACGGCTGCTCGAGATGTTCGCCGGGCTCACCGAGGAAGACTGGCAGCGTCCGACCGATTGCGATGAATGGGACGTGCGAAAGGTTCTCGCGCATCTGGTCGGTGGCGCCGAATCGACCGCCAGCCTGCGGGAGTTGTGGCGCCTGCAGCGGCTCGGCCGCTCCTTCCGCCCCGGCGTCGACGGGATGAACGACGTCGAGGTGAACGAACGGGCCGACACCCCACCGGCGCGACTGCTGACCGACCTCGCCGCCGCCGCGGACCGGGGGGTGCGAGCGCGGCGGCGCATCCCGGCCGCCGTCCGGGTGCTGCGCGTGCCGTTCGGTCCGCCCCTGGGTTTCCGGTCGATCGGCTACCTGATGGATCGGATCTACACCAGGGACGCCTGGATGCACCGCATCGACATCAGCACGGCCACATCGCGTCCACTTGTGCTCACGGCCGACCACGATGGCCGGATCGTCGATGACATCGTGCGGGAGTGGGCGCACGATCATCGGCAGCCGTACCGCCTGACGCTCACCGGGCCGGCCGGCGGCGAATGGTCGTCGGAAACCGGCGCCGACCCGCTGACGCTCGATGCGGTGCTGTTCTGCCGGATCATGGCCGGCCGGGTCGCCGGTGACGGCCTGCTGCATCAGCAGGTGCCCTTCTGAGACGGCGATGCGGCCGGGCGTGCTCTGGGTGCTGAGGGTCGCCTGACCGACAGCTTTGTGGGCGGGCCGGATCTGGCACCCGGCAGGTCCGTTCCGGGCGCTGCCGTGATCACCGGACCCGTTCCCGGGCAGCACCCATCCGGGCACTTGTTCCGTCACAAACTTTCCGTTGCAAACCGTTTCGCCGGACCCAGCCACGGGCGCGGCCACAGTGACGCCAACCCGCACCACCTGACAGAGGAGTTCTCGATGACACCCCATGGCCCGGCACGGATCGCCCTGCTCGCGACGGCAGCCGCCGGTTGTCTGCTGATCGGCGGGTGCGGAACCACCGCCGGTGCTGCCGGTTCCACAGCTGCCGCATCTGTCGGCGCTGGCGCCGCCGGCACCAGCGCCGCGGGCGGCACCGTCGCTTCGGGCGCCGCAGTTACGGTCGCCGCGGGCACCACCTCGGCGGCCCCTCCTGCGCTTTCCGCGCCAACCACGTCCTCGGCTGCCGCCGCGCCAACCGCCCCGTCGGCTGCGGCGGTCGACGGCCCCAGCGCCGCATCTGTTGCAGTCGCCGCCCCCGCGGCCACCGGCGGTGCGACCAGTGCCTGCGCGCTGATCACCGAGCAGGAGGCGACCCTCGCGCTCGGCGCGGATCCCGGTCCAGGGCACGAGACCTCATTGGGCGACATCGCGACCGCCTGCAGCTACTTCTCCGGAGAGTCCTCCCTGCAATTCTCCCTGACGACGTCCGGAGGGAAGGCGAAATACGATCAGGAACAGGCTCAGATGTCCGGCGCCGCACCGGGAACCGGCGCGGACATCGCCGGGATCGGTGACAATGCCTTCGGCCAGTTCAAGGGCTCCCGGGCCGCGATCAACTTCGACAAGGGCGATACGTTGGTCGTCATCGGGTTGAACATCGCCGGCGCCGCGGAACCGCCACGCGACGCGGTCACCGTCCTGGCCACCGCGGCCGCGGGCCGCGTCTGACAACAGCCGACACATCGACCCGGGCCGCGCGCAGCGGGATCACCGTTGCCGGACGCGTTGGCGGACAGGCATTCCCGCTCTTCTGCGCGTCGACCTCGAAAAACCCAGCGGTCCTTGCAAACTACCCGGGATGAACCAACAGCGGCACCTGCTGCTCGGCGGCGGTCAGCGAGCCGTGCTGCCCGATCAGCGCGAGGACCTGAGGCCGGGCGGTGCGGGAGTCGACCAGCGCGAAGGAATCGCGCGCGGCCACGACGACGTCACCGATCCGGCCGCGGACCCGGTCCTCCACCGGACCGAACCACCCGGCGGCGACGGCCTGCTCGCGGCCGAGCACCCAACCACGGTCCCCGATCGCCGCGGCCAACCGGGCCTGCACCGCGGCAGAGTCGGCGCCGGGCCGGCAGTAGGCCTGCGCGAACCGCGCCTCCCCGCCGAGCACCGCGATGCCGTCGGACAGATCCGGATGATCGGCCAGGTCGATCCGGCCGGCGTGCGGCACGTCGACCATGCCGTGATCGGCGGTGATCACCAGGAGCGTGCCGGGCCGGAGCCTGGCGGCAAGTCGGGCCAGCTCCCGGTCGGCATGCCGCAGTTGCCGACGCCACTCCCTCGACCGCCACCCGTACCGGTGGCCGGCGCCGTCGACGTCACCCCAATACAGGTAGATCAGGCCGGGACCGGGCGCCTTGAGCAGGTCCAACGCGACGTCGACCCTGGCGTGCAGCCGTTTGACCCCGACGAACTGGCCGCCGCGCAGTGCGGCAAGGGTGAGCCCGGAGCCGTGGAATTCGGGATTGCCGACCTGGGTGACCCCGATGCCCCGGCCCACCAGGGTCTGGAAGATCGTCCGGTGCGGCTGCCAGGTGAGCGGGTCGACCGCCGCGTCCCACTTGAGCTCGTTCAGCAACACCCCGCGGTCCGGGTCCATCACCTCGTACCCGACCAGGCCGTGTCGCCCCGGGGCCAGCCCCGTCCCGAACGAGCCCATCGAGGTTGCGGTCGTGCTCGGGCAGCCGGCGGTGATCGGCGCGGCGCCGGTCAGCAGTGAGGCCAGGAACGGCGCCGATCGGGACTCTTGGTGCAGCAACTGAGCCCCGAGGCCGTCCACGATGACCACACAGACCCGACGCGCGAGTGGCAGCGGCGCGGCGGGCAACCCGGTATCGACTCCCAGGGCCAGCGCGGCACCGGGCAGCACCGCGCCGAGGCTCTGCGTGTCGTAGCGCGGGACGACGGGGTCGGCTAACCGATCGCCCCCGTCCGCGCCGTCGGTCACCGGCGATGCGCGGCAGCCGTCATGGCGGACAACGACTTCGCGAACGCCACCCCGTCCTGCAGCGCCTTCTCCCCCTCGGCGTCGGCGCTGATCCGCAGCGACAGGTCGTCGGCGGTCACGCTGCCCGTCATCCCGTGGTCGGCCTCGCACTGCGGATCCCCGCAGGTCGCGGGCTCCAGGTCGATCCGCGACACCGCGCCCCAGCCGATCGTCAGGGTCAGTTCGCGGCCGAGGGTCCCGGGCCGGTACTTCTCCGGGTTGGCCACGACGTGCGCCACCATCACCGAGCGGACCGCCGACAGCGGCACCGACTCGCTGGTCGCGATGCCGTGCGCCTCGTCCCCGTGTTCCTCGTCACCGCCGTGGTCGTCGGCGTGCACGAAGATCAACCTGCCCGGGGTCAGCACGACGACCGACAGGTGTCGCCGGATGGTGTCCATGTCGAACGTCGTCTCGCCATGCACCAGGTGGGCCAGGACTTCCTCGCCCGCCAGCGCGATGTCGAGGACGTCCTCGACCAGGGTGGGGTAGTACCCCGCCTTTTCGATCTTTCGGACCAGGTCGGTCGGTTGTGTCAACGGCATGAGCACATGGTGGCACCCCCGAGCGGTTCTCCACGAACCGAACCGCGGCCGGTGGACAACCGGTCGGTTGATCCGTGCTTGCCGGTGCTCAACGCCGGGGGCTCCGGCGGGCCATCATGGTCCGCGTGAACTCACTCGATCCACCCACGCTGGCCGAGGGATTCGGCGCCGGCGGCGAGCAGTGGACGCTGACCGCGCAGCCTTCCCGCGGCCGGGAGGACCTGCCTTCGGTTGCACGGTGACGCCGACCGAGTGGGCGCTCGGCCTGCCGTGCTCGTCCACCCACCGGACCTGGACCTGCATCGGCTGGTGCTGCTGGCCGCCGGCGGCGGTGAGTTGCCGGCGACAGGGTGAATCACTGCCCTACTCGGTCAGCCGCGCAGGGCCGCCCCGACCCGCTCCTGCGCGACGGCAACCGCGGCGTCCCGCACCCCGGTGGCCTCGGCGGCGGTCAGCGTCCGGTCCGGCGCTCTGACCACCATCGCGAAGGCCAGCGACTTGTGGCCCTCGCCCACCTGATCACCGACGTAGACGTCGAACAGCCGCACCGACTCCAGCAGATCGCCGCCGCCGTCGTGCAGCGCCCTGGTCACGTCCGCGGCCGGCGCGGCGGCGTCCACCACCAGCGCGACGTCCAGGTGCACGGGCGGGTAGGGGCTGATCACCGGTGCCACCGGCGGTTGCCGCTCCGGCAGCGCGTCGAGATTCAACTCGATCGCGGCGGTCCGTAGCGGGAGGCCGAGCCGCTCGACGACATCGGGCGCCAGCTCGCCGGCGTACCCGATCGGCCAGTCCCCCGCCCTGATAGACGCGCAGCGGCCCGGATGCCACGGGGCCTGCTCGGCGGCCACCACCCGCAGCTCCGTGCTGGCCATCGTCCCGATCCGGCGGGCCAGTTCGATGGCCTCGGCCCAGCCCGCCGCCCGCCCCGCCCCCCACCAGCCCGGCCGCTCGGCGGCGCCGGCCAGCACGGCCGCGAGGTGGATCGGCTGGTTCGGCAGGGCAGCGTTCAGCACGGCGAGAGTGGCGGCATCCGGTTCCCGGTCCACCGGGACCGGCCGCGGGGTCGGCGCGTTGCTGCGCGGCAGGAAGACCGACCCGATCTCGTAGACCAGCAGGTCCCTCGTGCCGCGGGACAGGTTGCGCAGCAAAGCATCCAGCAGGCCCGGCAGCAGGGTGGTGCGCATCAACGGCCGATCGGCGTCCAGCGGGTTCGCCAGCTGCACCGCGGTGCGGCGCACGTCACCGGCGTCCAGACCGAGCGCGTCCAACTCGTGGATCCCGAGGAACGGGAAGGACAGCACCTCGGTCAACCCGGCCGACGCCAGGTCGCCCGCGATCAGCCGTTCCCGACGCTGCCCGGCTGTCAGGCCGGTACCCGCCGGCGCCAATGGGAGCACCGACGCGATGGATTCGAAGCCCTCCAGCCGGGCGACCTCCTCGACCAGGTCGGCCGGCCGGGTCAGGTCGGGACGCCAGCTCGGCGGCGTCACCTGCAGCGTGCCGACCGGTCCGTCGGCCACGGCGCAACCGACCTGGCGCAGTCGCCGGGTGATCACCGCTGCGTCGTACGGCCGTCCGGTGAGCCGCTCCGATTCGCCGATCGGGAATTCGATATCTCTCTGCGGCAACGGGTTTCCCCAGATATCCGACCGCCCGACGATGGCGCCGCCGGCATAGCGCACCAGCAGAGCCGCAGCGGCCTCGGCGGCCACCGCCGCCACGGCTGGGTCGACGAACCGCTCGAAACGCCGGGACGCCTCGCTGGGCAGCCGATGCCGGCGCGCTGTTCGGGCGATGACGGTCGGCTCCCAGAACGCGGCCTCGATCACCACTGTCGTCGTACCGGAAGTGATCTCGGTGGACTCGCCACCCATGACGCCGGCCATCGAGACGGCGCCGGACTCGTCGGCGACCACCAGGTCGTCGGCCACCAGGGTGCGTTTCGCACCGTCCAGGGTGACCAGGGTTTCCCCGTCGACCGCCCGGCGCACCGTGATCGGCCCGGTCAGCTTGGCCGCGTCGAAGGCGTGCAGCGGTTGACCGAGATCGAGCATGACGTAGTTGGTGACGTCGACGGCCAGCGAGATGGACCGGATGCCGGCTGCGGTGAGCCTGCGGCGCAACCAGAATGGGCTCGGCGCGCTCGGGTCGATGCCGTCCACCCGCACCGTGACGAAGCGGCCGCAGCCGTCCGGGTCGGCGATCGTCACCGGCCACCCGCCGTCGGCACGGTCCGGCACCGGCCGCTCACCTGGATCGGTGAACTCCAGATCGAAGGCGGCGGCGAGTTCTCGGGCCAGTCCGCGGATCGACAGCGCATAGCCTCGGTCGGGGGTGATGGCCAGTTCGATGACGGCATTGTCGGACCCGATCAGCGGCCGGGCGTCGGTGCCGGGCGCCGCGATCGGGCCGATCACCAGGATGCCGTCATGCTCGCTGCCGATGCCGAGTTCCCTGGTGGAGCAGATCATCCCGTCAGAGATCCGGCCATAGGTCTTGCGGGAGGCGATGGCGAAGCCGCCGGGCAGCACGGAACCCGGCAGCGCAACGACAACCGTGTCACCTTCGACGAAGTTCGTTGCGCCGCAGATGATCCCGCGCGGCTCATCGGAGCCGTCCGGGCCGTTGCCCGGTCCGGCGTCGACCAGGCAGAACCGGATCGGCTTCTTCAGCCCGGTGAGCTCCTGGATCTCCAGCACCGTGCCGACCACGAGATCACCCTCGGTCGGCGGCACGATGTGCACGCCTTCGACCTCGAAACCGATGCGTAGCAAGGCATCCGTGACCTGTTCGGTCGTCGTGCCGGTCGGCAGGGTCACGGCGCCGGCCAGCCACTCCATGGACAGATGCATCGTTCAGATCTCCGATCCGAAAGCAGCGGTGAACCGGACGTCGCCCTCGACCAGGTCCCGCATGTCCGGGATCTGGTTGCGGAACTGCAGCGTGCGTTCGATACCCATGCCGAAGGCGAACCCGCTCCACACCGTTGGATCCAGTCCGCAGGCGCGCAGCACGTTGGGGTCGACCATCCCGCAGCCACCCCACTCCACCCAGCCGGCGCCGCCCTTCTTGTCCGGGAAGTACACGTCCATCTCGGCGCTGGGCTCGGTGAACGGGAAGAACGACGGCCGCAGCCGGGTCCTGGACTCGGGGCCGAACATCGCCCTGGCGAAGTGGTCGAGGGTGCCCTTGAGGTGCGTCATCGACAGGTGACGGTCGATGGCCAGCCCCTCGACCTGGTGGAAGACCGGGGTGTGCGTCGCGTCCAGCTCATCGGTCCGGTAGACCCGGCCGGGGCAGACAACGTAGATCGGCGGTTCCCGGTCCAGCATCGTGCGCACCTGCACCGGCGAGGTGTGGGTGCGCAGCACCAGTCCGGAGTCCTGGGCCGGCCCGCCGGGCCCGGCCACGTAGAACGAGTCCTGCATGGCCCGAGCGGGGTGGTCCTTCGGGAAGTTCAGCGCATCGAAGTTGAACCATTCGCTCTCGAGTTCGGGACCCTGCGCGACCTCCCAGCCCATCGCGACGAAGACGTCCTCGATGCGGGCCATCACGGTCGAGATCGGATGCCGCGCACCGGCCGGCTGCCGGTCGTAGGGCAGCGTGACGTCGATCCTCTCCTCGGCGAGCACCCGCGCGTCGCGGTCCGCGGTCAGCTGGGCTTCCCGGGCCGCGATGGCCTCGTTGACCCGCCGCCGCGCCTTTCCGATGGCCTGGCCCGCACCGGCCTTCGCCGTCTTGGGCAGGTCGGCGATCGCCCGGTTGGCGAGTGCAAGTGGGCTCTTGTCCCCGGCGTGCGCCAGCCGGGTCGCCTTCAGCTCCCCGAGATCATCGGCGGCGGCGACCGCAGCGAGAGCGTCGGCGGTTGCGGCGTCGATCGCTGCCCCGTCGGTCGGGTCGGGATGGGCAGCGGGGTCAACAGGGGTGGACATACGGACCTTCCGGGCGTCGGCAGAAGACTGGCGCGCGCCGAAGGAGTGCCTTTCCGCGCGGCGGACCAGCAGGGAGTCTAAGCGGAGTCAGCGCCCGGCCCGGATCGTGCGGCGATGTCAGCGGCAGCGCCCGGGCACGGGCCCGGGAAATCGGCGCCGGTCACGCCGGGTGGTGCCGTTCATCGGGGGCATGACGTCATTCTGCCATCCGGCGGCAACGCCCAACATGCTCGCGCGGCTCAACTCGGCAACTCCTGTCCCACCAGTCACATTTCGCGCACGTTCCGCCGCGCCGGCGAAGTTGATCCGCGCGGGGAACGGGGGGGCGGGGTGGGCTGGGTAGGGTCTGCGGTCATGTCCTTCTTCTCCCGGATCGGCCAGGCGCTGCGCTCAGCGCTCCGGTCGAGCCCGAAGCCGCAGAGCGGTACCCGCCCGCCGAGCGGCACCCGCGCGCCGACCGGGCCGCCAGGGCGCGGCCGGACCGATCTGGCGCCGTCACCGGGACAGGCGGGCCCGTCGGCCACCGTCGAGGTCGACCCACGATCCATCGGACCCGTGCGGATGGCCTACTCACCGTCCCGGGACGGGACGCCCGATCCGGGCGAGGTGGTCTGGACCTGGGTGCCGTTCGAGGAACGAGACGGCCGCGGCAAGGACCGCCCGGTGCTGGTCGTCGCCGTCGAGCGGGGCGGCACCTACCTTGCCGTCCAACTGACGTCGAAGTCCCGTGCGGGCAATGCGGAGTTCGTGCCGATCGGCGCGGGGAAATGGGACTCCGCCGGACGGCCGTCCTGGGTCAACATCGATCGGGTCTTTCGGCTGCATCCGGCCGGTATGCGCCGGGAAACCGCAGGACTCCCAGCGGCCTCGTTCGCGGCCGTCGAGGCACGGCTGCGGCAGCGGTACGGCTGGCGCTGACTCGCTGCCGGCCGGGCCGCTGCGCGGTTCAACTCGTCGACTCGCGCATCACCAGTCACAAATGCCGCGAGTTGATCCGCGCCGGCGTTGTTGATCCGCGCGACGGGGCCGGTCAGTTGACCGAGTGACCCGCGGCCCGCCGTTGCGCGCCCGCGCTGGCATAGAGGCAGATCGCCGCCGCGCCGGCCAGATTGAGTGACTCCGCGCGACCGTAGATCGGCACCCGCACCGCCTCGTCGGCGAGCGTGATGACGTCATCGGGCAGCCCGTGCGCCTCCGACCCGAACAACCAGGCCGTCGGCAGCTCCAGGATCCCGTCGGCAGCGGCGGCATCCAGATCCAGCTCGGCAGCGCCGCTGGTGGCCAGCACCGACAGACCGGCCGCTGACAGCGCGTCGAGCAGCGCGGCCGGATCGGCGGCGCGGGCCACCGGTAGGTGGAAGAGGCTACCCGCGGAGGCCCGGATCGCCTTCGGGTTGAACGGGTCGACCGCGTCACCGGCGACGATGACGCCGTCCGCACCGGCCGCGTCGGCCAGCCGGATCACCGTGCCGGCGTTGCCGGGGTCGCCGGCCTGCACCAGGACCGCGATCAGCTTCGGCGAACCGGCCAGGACGTCCGCGACGCTGGTCTGCGGGTGCGCGCAGCGGACCACGAGACCCTGCGGAGTCATGGCGTCGGACAGTGCGGCGGCCGCCCGCTCGGTCACCTGGGTGACCTCGATGCGGGCGGCGAACGCGGCCCGCACCAGCGTCGTGTGCTTGGCGGCAGCAGCCTCGGTGATGAACAGCTCGAGCACCTCGCCAGGGTGGTCCCGCGCGTAGGCAACCGCCTCGGTCACCGCGGGCGCGCCCTCGGCCAGGAATTCCCCGACCTCGGTGCGCCGCGACTTGCGCAGCAACCGGTGCGCCGCCGCGATCCGCGGGGACCGCTCGGTGAGCACGGCCTCGTCCTGCGCGCCGTAAGCACCGTCACCGGACGGGCCGTTGACAGCAGAACGCCCGGCCGACGAGGAGCCGGCCGGGCGTCGACGAGGGTCGTGCTGGGCGCTCAGGCCGCGTCCTTCGCCGACTGGTCCGCGACGGACGGAACGGCCTCGCGGGCGATGACGACCAGCGCGGCGAAAGCCGTCTCGTCGGAGACGGCCAGCTCTGCTAGCACCTTGCGGTCGACCTCGACGCCGGCGACCTTGAGGCCCTGGACGAAGCGGTTGTAGGTCATGCCGTGGGCGCGAGCGGCTGCGTTGATCCGGGTGATCCAGAGCTTACGGAAATCGTTCTTGCGCTTGCGCCGGTCGTTGAAGGCGTAGGTCAGCGAGTGCAGACCCTGCTCCTTGGCCTTGCGGTACAGCCGCGAACGCTGACCGCGGTAACCACTGGCGCGCTCGAGGACGACGCGGCGCTTCTTCTGGGCGTTGACTGCCCGTTTCACTCTTGCCACGGGACACCTGACTTTCTACTTCGACCCGGCAATTGCGGTACCGGGTTGGACTGTTCGGATACGGAGTTCAGGGCCTGCTGCGACCCCGGGAATGCCTCAGATGCCCAGGAGCCGGCGGATACGCGGGGCGTCCACCTTGGCGATTTCCTTGGCACCGTCGAGGCGACGGGTGCGGCTGGTCGGCTTGCTCTCCAGGTTGTGGCGCTTTCCTGAACCCGCGTGGGTGAGCCGGCCGGTGCCGGTGACCTTGATCCGCTTCTTCGTACCGGAATGCGTCTTGTTCTTCGGCATGGCTGCTGTGCTCACAATCGCTGTCGTCGTGCTGGAGTGGTGCTGTTCGGTCGTGCTCGTCATGTCGTGCTGATTCCTGCGTTGCTGCTGTCGTGTTGGTTCGACCACGTTCACCGACCTGCGGCGGACACGAACAAACCCCGGGCCCACTCGTGGACCCGGTTCGTCCACCGCGATGATCGCGGGAACTGTCGGACTACTCCGTCAGGAGACGGTCTCCGGCGCGGGCGCCGCGGCCGGCTGCGGGTGACGCTGGCCGGGCTTCTTGTGCGGGGCCAGCACCATGATCATGTTGCGACCGTCCTGCTTGGGCGCGCTCTCCACGAACCCCAGTTCGGCCACATCAGCCGACAACCGCTGCAGCAGCCGGAAGCCGAGCTCGGGACGCGACTGCTCACGACCACGGAACATGATGGTGACCTTGACCTTGTCCCCGGCGTTGAGGAACCGAACGACGTGACCCTTCTTGGTCTCGTAGTCGTGCGAGTCGATCTTCGGCCGGAGCTTCATTTCCTTGATGACCGTCAGGACCTGGTTGCGGCGGGCCTCCCTGGCCTTCTGCGCGCTCTCGTACTTGAACTTTCCGTAGTCCATGAGCTTGCAGACGGGTGGGCGGGCGTCCGGAGCGACCTCGACAAGATCGAGATCGGCTTCCTGCGCCAGTTGCAGGGCTTCACCGATCGCGACAATGCCGATCTGCTCACCCTCGGCTCCGACGAGGCGCACCTCGGGAACGCGGATCCTGTCGTTAATACGTGGTTCGACGCTGATTGAGTCCTCCTGGAAGACGGTTGACCTGGTGTTACTGCTGTCGCGGCGGTACTGCTGTCGCGCCCGCGTGGCCCGTCCTGCTGTCGACCTGCCGATCAACACGAAAAAGGACCCTGCGAGTGAACTCGCGGGGCCCTGGGTAAAATCCGTCACGAGCCCTGGGTAGGGGCGCGCGCCATCGACGTCACCATCGATGGACCGGGACCCGGCTGCCGTGAGGCTGCTCGGGTGGGAGGCGGGCTCCGCTTGTTCCCCCGCTTGCGCGGGAGCTGGTCGCACATGACAGCGTACACGGCGTGAGCACTCCCGAACGACCGCCGACCGACGAAGCCCCACAACCGAACTCCCCTACCCGGACTGACGGCGGGCCCGGCGAGACCACCGGGGAGGGGCCGCTCGCGGACGGCAGGCTCGACGCGGACCCAGACTCCACCGACGATGGCAGGGACCTGGTCGACATCCCGGCCGTCGAGGTGATCAGCCGGGCCGCCGTGTTGCTGATGAGCGCGGCCGCCGAGCAACTGGGTTTGGCCTCAGCCGACCCGGACCGGCCGGTGCATCGGGACCTGGACCAGGCCAGGTCGCTGATCACCGCCCTGGCCGGCCTGGTGAAGGCGTCAGCGCCCGATCTTGGACCGCACGCGGCCGCGTTCCGGGACGGCCTGGCCGGGTTGCAGGGGGCGTTCCGGGAGTACTCGATACGTCCCGACGATCCGGGCAAGGGCCCCGGCGAATGAGCCCGCCGTGGCAACGATCCGAGCGTCAGCCCGAGACCGCGAGCAGCCCCACCGTGTGCGCGGCCATCAGCGGGAGGGATCGCGGCGGAACAGGGACCGCGACCAGAGATAGCCGACCAGGGCGACCAGCACGCACCAACCGACTGCCACGGCCGCGGTGCCGGCATCGACATCACCGGCGAGCAGGCCGCGCACCGTCTCGATGATCGGGGTGAACGGCTGGTACTCGGCGAAGGCGCGAAGCCCAGGGGGCAACGACTCGGCTGGCACGAAGCCGCTGCTCAGGAACGGCAGGATGGTCAGGAACATCGGCAGATTGCTCGCGGTCTCGACGCTCTTGGAGACGAGCCCGAAGGCCACGCAGAGCCAGGTCAACGCGAATGCCGTCAGCGCCAGCAGACCGACGAGACCCAGCCAATCCAGCAGATCGGCGTCGGGCCGGAAGCCGAGCAGGACCGAGACAACCAGCAGCGTTCCCATCGTGAAGAACGACTGGATGACGCCGCCCAGTACGTGGCCGGCCAGCACGGACCCCGGAGAAATCGCCATCGTGCGGAACCGGGCGACGATCCCGGCTGTCCGGTCCATGGCAACCGCGATCGCGGTGCCCTGCGCCGCGGCGGCCGCGGCCATCAGGATGATCGCCGGGGTGACGTAGTCGAGGTATTCCGACCGACCCGCGGAGCCCTGCTGCACCCCGACGGACAGGCCGGCGCCGAGCGTTCCGCCGAACACGAAGACAAACAACAGCAGGAACAGGATGGGGAGTCCGACCAGCATGATCGTCATGCTGGGATAGCGGCGCATGTGCAACAGGCTGCGCCGGAGCATGGTCGACGAATCGGTGAGGGCGAGCGAGATGGTATTCATCGGGCGGCCTTTCGAGCAACGGGACCGGTCAGGGCAAGGAAGACGTCATCGAGGTCCGGGGTTGTGACCTCGAGGTGCTGGGCCGTGATCGCACGGTTGTCGAGCCGGTTCAGCACCTCGCGAATCGCCGGGATGTCGCCGGCGCCGGGCAGGCTCAGCGTCAGGGCGTCGTCGTCGCGGGTGCCCTCGGGGAAGGCGATCGACGCGGCGTCGAGGGTCCCGGCGTCGGCCAGCTGCAGCCGGATGGTGCCACCCGGGACGCGGCGTTTGAGCTCGGTCGGGGTGCCCTCGGCCACGATCCGGCCGCCGTCCAGGACGGCGATCCGGTCGGCCAGCTGGTCGGCCTCGTCGAGGTATTGCGTCGTGAGCAGGATGGTCACGCCGTCGGCGACCAGCCTACGAACGATCTCCCACATCACGCGGCGGCTGCGTGGATCCAGCCCGGTGGTCGGCTCGTCGAGGAAGATCACCCGCGGGTCGCCGACGAGGGTCATCGCCAGGTCGAGCTTGCGCTGCATGCCGCCGGAATAGGCGGACACCGGTTGGCCGGCGGCGCCCTGCAGGTCGAACCGGTCCAGCAGGTCGGCGACCCGGCGACGCCCCTCGGCGCGGCCCAGGTGCAGCAGATCGGCCATCAGGGTGAGGTTCTCCCGGCCGGTCAGCAGGCCGTCGACCGCCGAGAACTGCCCGGTGACGCCGATGCAGCCCCGGACGCCGAAGGGATCGGCATCGATGTCGTGCCCGGCAACCCTGGCGGTGCCGCCGTCGGATCGGATCAGGGTCGAGAGGATGTTCACGGTCGTGGTCTTGCCGGCGGCGTTCGGCCCGAGCAGCGCGAAGATGCTGCCGGCGGCGACCGTCAGGTCCACCCCGTCGAGCACGGTGTGCTCACCGAAAGCCTTTGTCAGGCCGACGACCTCGATGGCCGGCGGCAGTGCTGAGTTCATGATCGGCTCCTGGTTTCTCGGTGTTTCGGGCAGGCCGGGGCCACCGGGCGGGGGTCGGCCCGATGAGCTGCGGATCTGGAATTGGTTGACCGCGCGGGTGCGGGAACACCCGGCCACGCAAGTGCGGCCAACGGGCGGTTCAGGTGGTACGAGGAGTACGAGCGGTGCGGGTGGAGCCCGCGAGGTCAGATGTCGAGATCCTCGATGACAGGTTGGTCGGCCGCGGCCGCGACCAGGTCGTACAGCTCGGCGGGGATCCTGTCGCGAAGCTCGTCGAGCGAGTCGATGACCTCCAGCGTGGCGCCGGGCGCGGTCGATCCCCATTGCTGGTCGCTGCTGAAGTGCTTGCGCCACCCGCGGGCCGTGCCATCGGCCCCGGCGGTCCAGATCGTCCCGGCCGACCGCTCGACGTGCACGACGAGCTTGCCGGTCCGACCGCGGTACACGTGGTATTCCTCGACGCCTTCCTTGGTGGACCGCCCCCACTCGACGAGCAGTACCCCGATGAATCGCTGCCGTCGCCCGGTGCCGGGCCCGACCCGAACGGTGATCTCTTCGAAGCCCTCCAGCTTGCCCTCCTCGACCTCGACCAGACGTCGCAGCGCTCGGGTGATGGTGGCCGACAGGTTCCCACCGGTCAGTTCCTGAGCGCGCTGGTACAACGGCAGGTCGCCGTCCGAGATGTAAATGGTCTTGTTCGGCACGTCACCATCCTAGCCTCCACCACCAGTGTACGTATATATGTACACATGGCAATGGAGTACCGGCTGCACTTTTTTTCAGGCGTGGAGCAGGGGTCCGTTCGACACCTGGCGTCGGTCAAAGCACGACACGTCCTGCACGCCCAGCGGACGGGCAGCGTCGACGACGGCTTCCTCAGCACCGGGGTAGACGCGACGGCGTCGATGACACCCTTGCTGCCGATTGGGCGCGTGGGGGATGGGGTGACGGTCCGATCCGTGCTGGAGGACGGCACATCCACCGGCCTCCGTGCTACCCGCCGGTCTTGCGGCCGGCCTTCGCCTGCTTCGCCGCCAGGTCACGGTCCCGGGCGGCCGCCTTCTGCCGGTCGATGATCTCCAGCCGGCCGAGCGGCCGCTGCGGATCCTCCGCCAACCGGGCGACTTCCTCCGCCGTGCGGGCGGGCGTGGGCGGGGGCGGTCCGTAGGTCGCCTGCAGTTCGCGGACCTTTTCCAGCGCGCGCACCGCTCGAGTGCGGTCCATCGCCTGGATCGCCATCAACGGCTTGAGTTCGTCATCGGGCATCACCACCTGCGCCCACGGCGCGCCCTGCGGGTAGGCCACCCGGAGCACCAGCGACCAGGGGGTGAACTGCTCCGTCAACATGTTCCGGACCCAGAGCCCGTTGCGGTCCACCCGGAGCCGCGGCCGGGTGACCGTCATGATCCCGCCACCCAGCACCAGCCCGATGCCGATCAGCCCGATCTGGTCGGAGACTCGAAAAGAGACGCCTTCGTTGGAGTTTCGCAGCAGCAGCCCGATGACGACCATCGCCGCGACCACCAGGAAGGCTGCGATCGATGCCAGGATGGTGATCTTGCGAGGTCTGACCTGCAGCAGCACGGGGGACGGCTGGCCCGGGTCGACCTGCCCGGGGCGGTCGGCCGGCTCGGCCGGCTCGATCTGTTCGGCCGGCTCTGTCTGCCCGGTCTGCGCGGCCGGCTGCGCCCGCTCGGCCCGCTCCGTCTGCCCGGTCTGCGCGGCCGGCTGCGCCCGCTCGGCCCGCTCCGCCGGCGTCGCGGCGGCCGGTTGCGAGTCCGGTCCGGTCACGTCCCGAACCGGACCAGTGGGGTCCCGATCGGCACCGGTCATTTCCCGAAACCCATTCGGCCACTTGGCCCGCGCAGGCTGCGGAGCACCAGCGCGGTGGCCAGCGCGGCCGTCATCGCGTCCGCGCCCTTGTCCTCCGCCGACCCCGCCGCCCCGCTGCGGGCGATCGCCTGTTCGATGGTGTCGCAGGTCAGCACGCCGTTGCCGACGGGCACGCCGGAGTCCAGCGCAACCCGGGTCAGCCCGGCCGTCACCGAGTCGCAGACGTACTCGAAATGCGGTGTACCGCCACGGATCACCACCCCGAGGGCCACCACTGCGTCGTGCGAGGTGGCCAGGGCCTGCGCCACGATCGGCAGTTCGATGGCGCCCGGCACCCGGACCACCGTCGGCGTCGAGGCGCCCGCCTGCGTTGCCAGCCAGACGGCCCGCTCCAGCAGCGTGTCGGTGACGTCCGCGTGCCAGGTGGTCACCACCACTCCCACCCGCAGGCCCTCGGCCCGAGGAATATCCAGCGCAGGGCGTCCGTCACCGCTCATCGTTGCCGTGCTTCCTCTCGCCGTCCGTGTCGCTCGGTTCGTGGTCCTGTCCGTGCTGGTCCCGCCCGGACAGCTCAGGCGTGGCCCTCGCCGTACAGCGCGTCCAAGCCGTCCAGTTCGTGGCCCATCCGATCCCGCTTCGTCGTCAGGTACCGCATGTTCTCCGGGTTGGCGGACACCGGCAGCGCCACCCGGCCGACGATGGTCAGGCCGTAGCCCTCCAGGCCGGCCCGTTTGGCGGGGTTGTTGGTCAGCAACCGCATCGACCTGATGCCGAGGTCGGCCAGCACCTGCGCACCGGTGCCGTACTCGCGGGAATCACTGGGCAGGCCGAGCCGGATGTTGGCGTCGACGGTGTCCGCGCCCTGGTCCTGCAACTCGTAGGCGCGGAGCTTGTCCAGCAACCCGATGCCCCGGCCCTCGTGGCCGCGGATGTAGAGCACCACCCCGCGACCCTCGGCGGCGACAGCGTGCAGTGCGGCGTGCAGCTGCGGCCCGCAGTCGCAGCGCAGCGAACCGAGGACGTCGCCGGTGAGGCACTCGGAATGCACCCGGACCAGCACGTCTTCACCGTCCCCGATGTCGCCGTGCACGAGGGCGATCAGCTCCCTGTTGGTCACCGTGCTGACATAGCCGACGGCCTGGAACTCGCCCTGCGGCAGCGGGAGTCGGGCGCGCGCGACCTGCCGGATCTGCACCTCACGGTGCCGGCGGTAGGAGATCAGGTCGGCGATGCTGATCAGCGCCAGCCGGTGCCGGCGGGCAAACACCCGCAGCTCCGGCAGTCGGGCCATGCTGCCGTCATCGTTGACGATCTCGCAGAGCACGCCGGCCGGCTTCAACCCGGCGAGCACGGTCAGGTCGATCGCGGCCTCCGTGTGACCGGGGCGGACCAGCACGCCGCCCTCGCGGGCCCGCAGTGGGAACACGTGCCCGGGACGGGTCATGTCCTCCGAGGTGGCGCCCGGGTCAGCCAGCAAGGTGATCGTCCTGGTCCGCTCGGCAGCCGAGATGCCAGTGGTGATGCCGGCTTTCGCATCCACGGTGACGGTGAAGGCGGTTCCCTTGCGGTCCTGGTTGACCCGGTACATCGGCGGCAGCTCGAGCCGCTCGCAGTCCGGCCCGGTGAGCGGGACGCAGATCACGCCGGAGGAGTACCGCACGGTGAACGCGACGAGCTCCGGGGTGGCGAGCTCGGCGGCGAAGATCAGGTCGCCCTCGTTCTCCCGGTCCTCGTCGTCGACGACGACAACGGCCCGTCCGGCGGCGATCTCGGAGACGGCGAATTCGATGGTGTCGAACCCGCCGGGGGTCTTCTCCCGGGCCGGATCCCACGGCGGCCGGGCGCTGGTCGACTCGTCCGGGTCGACGGGGATGCCCGCGCGGCCGTAGTCGGCTTCCCCCTCTGATTGGGTGCCGGGCTGCGCGTTCTGGTCCGCGTCCTGCCCGGCTTCGATGCTGGTGCTGGTCATGCCCACTCCCGATCCCTGGCCGCAAGCAGCCGTTCCACATACTTGGCCACCACGTCCACCTCGAGGTTCACCCGGTCACCGACCTTGCTGGCGCCAATCGTGGTGGCCGCCCTGGTCTCCGGGATGACGCCGATGCCGAACTCGGCGCCCTCATCATTGTCGACCAGGTCGATGACCGTCAGCGAGATGCCGTCGACGGCGATAGCGCCCTTGCCGGCGAGATACCTCGCGAGGTCGGGGCCGACGGCGATCCTGATCTCGTCATAGGCGGGGTGCGCGATGCGGACTGTGACGATCCCGGTGCCGTCCACGTGACCCTGCACGATGTGCCCGCCGAGCCTGGTGGCCGCGGTCACCGACCGTTCGAGGTTGACCTCGTCGCCGGGCGAGAGCGCGCCGATCGTCGACCGCTTGAGGGTCTCGGCCATCACGTCGACGGTGAAGGAGTCCGCGGAGCGATCGACGACGGTCAGACAGACCCCGGACACCGCGATGGAATCGCCGTGCCGGGCGTCGGCGGTAACCAGCGGGCCGCGGACGGTGAGCCGCGCGGAGCCCGCGTCGCTGTCGGTGACGAGGAGCTCGACGACTTGTCCGCGTTCCTCGACGATGCCGGTGAACATGTTGATCCTCTCGGTGCCGGGCGACGATGACGCCGGGCGATGGCTCCATCCTCCCCCATGGCCGGATCCGGTCGCGCTGGCCGCGGGTTGGAGGCTCGGTGGCGACCACCGACGCCGGCGCCGGGCCGGCGGCCGCAGCCGGGGGTGCTGCACCACGACGTCGCGTTGATCATGAGGACCGGATCGCCCGGTACCATGCCGTGCCGCAGCCCGCCGGCCGCGTTCCGGGGCGGCCCGCCGGCGGCTCGGCTCGGTGACACCGCCGGGGCGGGCCGGCGGCGGCTACGGCTCGGTGACACCGCAGGGCGGCCGGCCAGCGGCTCGGCAGCGCAGGCCGGCCGCGCCAGCCCCCGGTGTCAGCCCCCGGCGTCACCCCAGGGCGTCGGCCCGCGACGCCAGCCCAGGGCGCCAGCCCGCGGCGTCAGCCCGCGGCGTCAGCCCGCGGCGTCAGCGCCCCGCGTCAGCGCGCGGCGCCCGGTGGGCGGCGGCGGTGGCCCGGAGTGCGGCGACCGCGGCCGCCGGGTCCCGCGCCGAGTACACCGCCGAACCGGCGACGAAACAGTCCGCGCCTGCCTCCGCCGCCTGTTCGATGGTGTTCGCGTTGATGCCGCCGTCCACCTGCACCAGCACCGTCAGGTGGCCGGTGTCCACCAGCGAGCGGGCGCGGCGAACCTTGTCCATCATCTCCGGCATGAAGGCCTGCCCGCCGAAGCCGGGCTCAACCGTCATCACCAAGAGGGTGTCGTAGTGGGTCAGAACCTCGATCCAGTCGTCCAGCGCTGTGCCCGGTTTGAGGGAGAGTCCCGCCTTCGCCCCGGCGGCCCGCAGATTCGCGGCCATCGAGATCGGGTCCGCCACCGCCTCCGCGTGCACCGTGACGTTGTAGGCGCCCGCCTCGGCGTAGCCGGTCGCCCACCGGTCCGGATCGGTGATCATCAGATGGCAGTCGATCGGGATGTCGGTCGCCTTCAACAGCGACTGCACGATCGGCAGCCCGAGCGTCAGATTAGGTACGAAGTGGTTGTCCATGACGTCGACGTGCAGCCAATCGGCGCCGGCGACGGCGGCTGCCTCGTCGGCGAGATGGGCGAAGTCGGCGGACAGGATGCTGGGCGCGATGAGCGGACCCGTGAGTTGTGAAGCCACCGCGCGAGCCTATCCAGCTGCCAGTCTCATGGCTTGCCGCTGGACCGAATGGGTTTTCGACTACCACCAGTGCGGACCTCGGTAACCGAGCGTTGGAGAATCGGTCAATACGCATGAGCCGGGTGCGGTCATCAGAACGGTGGCGGTTCGTCCGGCGCGGGGGAGGCTGAACCGTCCTCACGCCGGTCAGGCGCCTGCCGGCGATCCGAGGTAGCGGCATCGACCAGTGGGAACCGGTCGTCCCAGTCGTGGTCAGTGGTGTCCCAAACCTTGTTCGGTGGCAAGGAGTAGTGCCGTCCGAGTGGGGTGGTCCAGTGGCTGGTGCCGTCGGCGTCTCGGATGTTGGTGAAGCCGCCGCCATCTTTTCCACGGTGGTGGTGTGGGCATTTCGGGTCGAGATTGGTGTGGGCCGTGGCGCCGCCGGTGGGCTTGCCGGGCCGGTAAGGGTCGATGTGGTCGATCTGGCAGCGATCGGCGGGTTCGTTGCAGCCAGGAGTGCGGCAAGTGCCGTCTCTGGCCACGATGAATTGCTTGAGTGCGTCTGGCGGTTCGTAGCGGGTTCGGCCGTAGTCCAGGACTGTTCCGGAGACGGGATCGCAGAGCAGTCGTTGGAGGACGCCGCCAGCAATGATCGGTCGGGCTTGTTCGGCGGTGATAGTGCCGTGTCCGACGAGTTCGCAGGGGTCGTCGACGCCCAGTAGCACGGTGTAGGGAACGACGACCATGATGTGCGGTCGTCGTCCCTGCCGGGCGGGCAGCGAGACCGCGACCGACGGTGGCGTGGGTTGCGACGCCGGTAGCGGTGAGGCGCAGCTGACACCGGGATCCGTTGATCTGCCGGGACACCCAGGCGGTAACGGCGGGGGCGCACCAGTGCTGCAGTCGAGTTGGCCGGCGGCGGCAGGGGCCGCCGGGGCCGGCGCGTCAGCAACGTCCGCCGGGACGTCGCCGGGCGTATCAACGCGCCGGCCTTCGGCGTCCCAGCCGGCCGGGTCACAACCAGCCAGGTCACAACCAGCCAGGTCACGACCAGCCAGGTCACAACCAGCCGGGTCACAACCAGCCAGATCGCAATCAGCCGGGTCACAACCAGCCAGGTCACAACCAGCC